>Ga0247733_1000327_pt1 | contig 26186 bp, 27 predicted proteins | sample UWRJL043104R2_FD_180932 | JGI IMG/M metagenome (GOLD analysis project Ga0247733, IMG submission 180932) | Plant litter microbial communities from Arlington Agricultural Research Station in Wisconsin, United States - UWRJ-L043-104R-2 | ecosystem: Environmental > Terrestrial > Plant litter >...
GGGCCGCTGAGGGCAAATGCTAGATAGAATACTTAAGGATTTGATAAGGAGCTATGGAGTTCCGGTCCCGGAGATCTTATATATATGCTGCCTGCTCCGAAGAGAACTCCTGGGAGTTGCTTCGGAGTGGGCGGAGCTCCGAGGTTTACCAACCAAGGTTCTTGGGCCTAGCCCATTACAGTGCGCGGGCCATGTACACTACTTATGCCTAATACCACAGTACATCAAGTTTATATCAAGCCCCCGCGATAGGACACTAATGTTGATATCGTGCATCCTAATGCTGTTTAACTGGTTTTACACATTACCGCTAGACTGGTCTTTGGCGATCTTCTTACGGCCGAGTGTTTCCGCCAATGTGGCTATGTACTTGGCGCCAATTATTGGCGTTCACGGCAGGATTGAGCCCATCTTAACGCTGGCCGCAGGCTGCATATCCAGTAGTAATATGTTATATAGTTCTCAGCACTGCTGAAAGATACTGCTGTCACTCTCTATTGCCCTCACCGCTGCTCTTGCATACCGAAGCTGGTGCTTGTGTGACACGCGCCTCCGACACAGCTTAAGACGAAGATGACACTGCTAGCACAGTCTAGCCGGGAAAGCCCATTCAACTCTATAGTAGCCGGCTTCAGCGAACTTTCCAGCAAAGAGTCTTGGGCGGCTCATGGGCGACGGTGGAAGTTCCTTCTGTTGTTGCTGCCTGGCTTTTATACCGCGAGCATGGATCTGACCATCGTCGCGACAGCCCAGCCATTTGTTGCATCTCATTTCCGTACGTATTCAATCCAAGCACTACCATTCTGCATACTTACCATGGGACAGAGGCATTGGACCAGCTGAGCTGGATTGGCACAGCTTTTACACTCACAGACACTGCCTTTGTTCCCATCTTCGGGCAGCTAGCGGACCTCTTCGGTCGCCACGCGGCCCTCCAGATTGCTGTCGTAATCATGACCCTAGGCGGAGTTCTGTGCGCGAGCGCACCAAGTTGGCCAGTTCTGGTGCTAGGTCGAGCAATCCAGGGAGTGGGGACGGCGGGGATGTCCACCTGCTCCCTCATCATCCTCGCCGATAAGGTGTCTCTGAAGGAGCAAGCTTTCAACACCAGCATCTTTCACTTCTTAGTTGGCGTCGCGTACGCCACAGGCCCATTGGTACGACCCCTAAAAGCTGAGAATATTTATACTAACACGGGCACAAGATCGGAGGCTACATGACAAACGTACATTGGCGATATGTCTTCGTGCTCCTGTCTGCGTTGAGTGGATTAAGCATTGCCACGACTACACTCTTGCGATCTGGTCTAAAAAAGGGCAGATATTCGCTGACTCATCCGCGGCCTGGTCAGACTCATCTTCAGTCTTTCTTCGGCGGATGCGCTTGTATCGACTTTATAGGTGCGGGAACCTTTGTCGGTGGAGTGACTCTCATTCTGCTTGCGACCAGCTGGGGAGGCTCAGCCTATTCTTGGGTGTCACCAGCGGTCCTGATACCACTTATTGCCGGCCCTCTTTTGCTGGTGTTGTTCGTTGTATATCAACGATACATGGCCCCAGGTCGCTATCTAGCCAAGCACCTCCCGCAAACCATGCCCGTGGTGCCGTACCAGCTCTTCCGCGAAAAGGACGTGACCTTGGTCTGCATCATCTCCGCAGCTACGGGTGCAGCTCTATACGCCTCTTTCTACTTTGCTGGCGTATATTTCACCATGGTTGAGAACTATGACGCTGGAAAAGCTGGTCTCCAACTGCTGTTCTATGTCCCGGGTATCGGCGTCGGCGTCTACACCGCCATCGTAATGTGCAATGTCTACCCCCGACAGACCATCTGGCCCCTTCTTATCGGTACATTGGTAGAGACGGGCAGCATTGGGGCTCTTTCATGGGCTATCAGCGCTCGCCGGAAGACTGCCATCAACGTCCTCATGGGCGTCGCCGGCTTCGGGACCGGCATTCGCTTCATGCCGGAGAACTTGCACCTCACAGGGATGTACCGAGACCGGATCGCAGTAATCCTGGGCCTTCTAAGCTTCGCTGGTCCCTTCGGCGGAACTATAGCTTTGACAGTAATGGGCTCTGTCTTCCAGAACAAGTTGTCCGCCTACTTCGCCGGCGGCAATGGCTCATCCAGCTTCGAGATTAATTCACCCACCGCGCTGGAAGCCATCAACGATCTCCCACCTGAAATTCTAGAACAATTCCGGTCCGCCGCCGCCAACGCTGTCAGTTGGTCGTTCATCTCCATCTTGCCGTTCCTGGGCATTAGTATACTTGCTGCATTAATGCTTGGCAACGTCTGGATCTCCAAAGACAAGAAGGAAAAGAAGGTGGCATCTACTGGCAGAATGGCTGCAGTCCCAGACGTAGTAATGCAGGACCAGACACAGAGTGTGCAGCGCGACGGCAGGCCAGACGTGCTAACCGGGATATACTTCCGCGCCGTACTAAGGCGTATGGTAGCCTTAGAGCGGCACCCGGGCCCGCTAGAGGTGCGGTTGGATCTGCATAATACGCAGCTGGAGACGCCTTTACATGAAACTCTCTCACGGCTAGTTGGTAATGGTCAAACGGAGAAGGCTGGAACCACAATTTCTTCTGCCAGGGGGTAAGTATATGGAATTGAGATTTGGCGCAAAATAGCATTGGCAGCCACTGCACGACGCTTCCCTAACGTAATCTTCCCTGCCTCGTGTCACGCGCCACGCGTAGGCGATTAGGGTTCTTTATCACGTCACTACTACCCTATAGATAGAAGCCACCATTGCTTATATAACTATATATAAGTTTATGGGTGTACGTAGCTACAATGATCAACTCAGTGCCTCACTTACTCAGTACTGCCAATACTTCATATGAGTTGATCACCAAGGCCCACACGTCTGGCCCGCAGGCGCAGGCGCATCGCGATCGAGCTACCCCAAAATGTCGGTCGTGTTAACAGGCAGTCCCGAGCCGACTCTTCACCGACCCACCGATGCAGCGTAGCTTTCTCTTAAACTTCGCGTCGCGGAGTAGCTCTCGACTGAATCACCGGTCCGTCCGAGTTCCGAGTTCAGACCCTGCCTCCAACACCCATTTCACCCTTGGTGATCAATATTTTCTGCGCAAAACGTCCCACACAACTAACGATTGTTCTCGTCTGCACGATATATCTATCACGGTGGTGACCAATCCTTTATACGCGAAACGTCGACACCCAGCACCGCCATTCGAAGAGTTGTAAGGAGACAGACTTCGGCGACCCAACCAACGCACTATCCCTGCGTAGTCACTTCTCCACTGCGATATTACTGTAACTATAGTCTGCACATAAGATGGCGAGCAGGTTGCAGATACTCGTGTGGGGAAAGGGATGATGCCGTAAGTGATACTCGCAATCCGGGGGTCTGTTCGCATGTGGGCTATCTTCACGGGTACTTTTACTCATATTATCTCGAGTTTTGGATCAAATGCGACATGCCGCGGCGGACGCACGGATGTTGTTCCCATCTCTTGGGTTAGAGAAGCCGCTTGTTGGGCTTAATGCTGGAACGGTTTACGGGAGCGGTGCATTTGCGGTCCCGTGTGCGCTACCGAGTCAATTTGGTTCGAATTCGGACTTCCGCTCGACTGCAGAATTCCATCATTTCGATCGATTTTACCACCTGGCCACATGCCTTCCATTTGCTTCGCTTTCTCGCCACAGTATGTGTCCTCTGCCATGATCCTGAACGCGCATACGATCTCTCATCTTCCATCGTGTGCCCACGTTCAGTCCGGTCCACCTTGTATTACTCACTGTCGGTTTTCGGCTAGCATGCTGCCAGCCGTCGAACCCGCATCCGCGCAATATTTTTCCAAATCGTTTTTTTCCGCAGTCGAAGCTAAGTTTGGGATGAGGTGTATGTACCGAACGCCAGTGTCCCCTCAACCACAGCTCCCATTCAGACAAATTCGACTCCAACGTGGTTCCGAATCCCCCCTCCCCCAACAACAACCAAAGCATACCTAAGAACGCCAACGCATGGGACCACCCTAGCACTCCTTTTTAATATCAATTTTATTCCAAATTCCAATTTCCCTAACTCGGACATCTCTTCACGGACCTCCGCCACTCATCGTAACTTCAATGGCATCCATACTGCATTACTCTCCCTAAGGAGCTTCGATAACCCTAACATGTTCTCTTACGCAAACACTCCTAATCCTACTGCCAACTCGCCAACGATTGCATTTAGTCATTAGTGTCCAATTAGCTAGGAATTGCGACCTATGCCTACCCTTAAGCGCACTCGAAAACGACACATATCTTCCTGCCTTCACTTTTCTAGCGCCTAGAATGCGCCCGCCTCATTCCAAGTCCAGATCGCAACCCATGGCCATCCCTAGATATCTATATATAAGGTAATTGTCCGTACCCCGTACGGCGGCTGCATCAAGCACAAAGCATATCACGTGGTTTTGCCACGTGACGTCTGTGCGCACGATGCAGAGGCTTTCCATCCCATCCGTACGTAGATAGAACCTTAAGCAACAACCAGATTTAGTTGCCCAAACGTATGACTACTCTTCTCTTACCTGGATTATAATTATTAAGTAAGCCTCATCCTAACTAAGCTAATAAGCGTGTAGACTGCGTAAGCCTTCTAAGAAATAAAATATAAAGTAATCAATAGAGCCTAGGTAGAATGTTTAATTAAATACATATCCTCGACTGCTTTGATTAGACCATTATCTCCTAAAGTCTTTAACCAATCCTTGATAACCCTAATTGTCCCTTCATCTGGCCCATTCTTGCTTCGACATGCTACGTTCACCGCTGGGGCAGTGAAAATCGTCTTGTGTTGGAATGTAAGTAGCCACCCCATTTGCTCTGCCCTTTCTTCAAATCCGAGTATCTCCCATCGCACCGTGAAAAGCCTCAACAGGCCCTTGCCCACCCACGAGTATGCGCCTGGGGACATTGGCTCGGGCAAATTCCGGCCCTCCATGCGCTTTTCAACAGTCGATTTGGCGAGTGTGTAGGCAAAGTGATCATCGCCCGAGGCAGTATAGTGCATACGTACATCAGACTTGTCTTTCCAGAACGAGTTGGAAGTTCCAACGAGAAACCAATCCCCGAGATAATCGACATGTTCTGGATCCAGCGTAGTATCTTTCGGTGACGGCGCCCCAAGCAGTGTCGAAGGGGTTCGGAAGTTCGCGAAGCCTTGCATGGCGGGAGGTATCCGTAAGATACTATAGAAACTGGTAAAGGCTTCCTATATTGTCAAATTGTGGGCGGAAGGGCATATATCTGGAATCGTAAGACCATCGGGCGACTTACGAGTCTTGAAGTGTGTATATTCAACGAGCAGCCTGAGAGCCCTTGCTATCGTGCTTGAGACATCGGGTTTCTGCTGAATCTAGTGAGCTTCGCTTGGCTTCATATCTGTGGCTATGATTATGTACGGTTAAAATGTGGAGGCTGACTGCGCGAATTTTGTGTGCGCACCTGGCCCACCCGCTGATGCGCGGTGGTGCAAGGGCGCAATTCGGGGGCTGCATACGTTGGATCTTATGTGCAGCGGCTAAATTGTCCCAATAATGCAGTGACACCCACACTGGGCCCATACTATTCAGAACGCTATGATTCTATGTGCAGCCCGTGCATACGGGCTGCACGGTAGGGAAGCGCCCAGAAGTGTTCATTTTTCGTTCATTGTAATATATTTCACACCACCCACCTAGAGGCACAGTCTTGTAGGTAATATATATGCTTGTTGCTGTGAGCATGGTTTGCGTACGGCAACGGCACGCCCCGCATCTAATATGCACCTCACCCCCACTCGCTAACACATGGACCGGATGGGGAGAGTTCTTCGGCACCATCCATGCACGAAGACCATGATGACCGGGGCGCAGTGCTCTAGTCCCACCCCTCCGAAATTGGAATTCTCGCAAGGCCTTTGTAGTCGGTAATGGGGCCAGAAGCCAACGAAGATTAGCAGTGTTCCCTATCCGCGATGACGTTGCAGGCGAACAGAGACATAACCCAGTTCTCACGACGCACACCTCGTAATTCAGATTATATTCCTCATTGGTATGCCTCGATCACTTCGCGTCCCGACATCTTCGTGCTCGTTTTAGCTCGTGCCATCGGCCTTCAACAATCTAGGTGCGGAAATAGCACAGCAGATCCACCATGACCTCTCTAAACGACGACTTCGGCGAGCACCAAAGCATCCATCGCCAATCTGTACCTCCGGCTTTGGATCCGACCCTACAATCTCCTAGCAAAAGTACGCAAATGAGTTTCGAACACACGACGTCCAAGATATCATCATGCGCAACTAAAAAGAAGATCAAACAGTCTCTCACCCCTTCCCGACTGCCCTTCTTTATTGTTATCGGATCCCTTTTCTTGGGGACCTTTCTTGTAGCTCTTGACGCGACTATAATTGGAACGGCCATCCCCGCCATCACTACGGAATACCGCTCTCTCAATGATATAGGATGGTACGGTAGTGGCTATCTTCTTACGTTGACCGCGCTGCAACCGACGTTTGGAACACTTTTCGCAATGTGGAACACTAAGACCATCTACATTGTTTGTGTTCTGGTCTTTGAAGGTAAGGCACCGTGAGTTTCTTCAGTTTGTGGTCGTCTTCCAAATGGCTGACATCGAACAACTGCAGCTGGCTCCATCCTATGTGCTGCTGCTTCAACGTCCATCGGGTTCATCATCGGTCGCGTTATACAAGGATGCGGCGCGGCTGGAATCCTTCAAGGTGCATTGTTCATCATAACTCGTACAGTAGCTCTAGAGAAGCGACCATTCTATATCAGTATTGTCATCAGCGCTTTCGGCCTCTGCGTGAAAATCGGGCCGCTGATTGGCGGAGCTTTCACAGAGAATATGACGTGGCGATGGTGTTTTTGGATGTTTGTGGATCCTCATTCCAGTGAAAGAACTCAAGCTTACTTAGAAAACAGAAATGTTCCCATTGGAGGTGTTGTCATAGCATTGTTGTTAGCCTTCCTAAGACTTGAGCCACGCACCGAAACGGATGATGCGGCATCGCATTCGCTTCTCCACAAGTTGAAGACAATCGACATCGGTGGAATGGTGCTGATAGTTGGCTCAGTTTGTTGCCTCCTTCTCGCAATGCAATGGGGTGGACAGACCATGCCTTGGGGCGCCTCAAGGGTTGTCGGCCTTTTTGTCGGTTCTGGTTCTATGTTTATATCCTTTCTAATACTCCAGTATAAGCTAGGAAGCAGGGCTACTCTACCATTTGCTATTCTGCTGAAGAGATCGATTTTGTCTGGAGCGTTGTACCTGTTCTTTTTTGCCATGCCGACATACACAGTAAGCCTTGTCGTAACTCCTGACGTTTTTGCGTACGGAGTGCTTACGTTCACAGTACGGATATTATCTACCAATCTACTTCCAATCAGTGAAAGGATTCACTGCTTTCAAAAGTGGTATCGACTTCCTAGCTCTCGCTCTCCCACAGATTGCGTTCACGGTATTGTCTGGCTGGCTAGCATCACGTTATGGTTACTATGTAAGGCCGACAGCTTTTCTCACGATATCGGAGTACTAATATTTCTCTAACAGACACCTTATCTGATTGGAGGGACTTTTATTAGTATCCCTGGCTCTTATCTCCTCACTCTACTGGACTTGGACACCAGCATCGGCAAATGGGTTGCATATTTTTTGGTCGTTGCTATAGGGACCGGTCTCTCTATCAATCACCCTTATACCGCGGTCCAAGCCGTCTTGAATGAGTCGGAAGTTCCGATCGGCAATGGTAAGTATCACGCTATTCGCTGTGGACAGGCTCTAATGTTCCAAAGCTATAATGCAGTTTACCTTCTCGCTAGGTGGTGCACTAAGTCTCTGCATAGCACAGACCATCTTCGCCAACAAACTTGAGTATGAGGTCCGCTATCATGTGCCTGAGGTATCGATCGAACAAGTCCTCGCTGCTGGGGCGTACAAATTGTCAGATCTATCGGAAGGATCTCCTCTTACACTTTTATCCTTGAGACGAGCGTACAGAAACGCTCTTCGGGACGTTTTTTTCTTTGCACTAGCTGCTTCGGGCTCAGCACTTCTCACATCGATATGGCTTGAGAATAGGAACCTGAAAACAGTGGCAGCGATCCGTGAGCAAAAGGAAACAAACGCAGAGAGACCCGCGGGGTTTGGGAATGAGAATCTATTGCGTGGAAAACAGTCCGTGTAGATGTAGAGAGCCAGGCATTAGGTAGCTTGCATGCCTGGGATAGTCGCATGTTGACGATCGCTACTTACAGAATGGATAGTACAATCAAAACGCTAGAACAATCAGGAGCATGTCCAAATACACCTCGGAAGAGTATGAAATGTCATCAAGCGTAGACAATGCGTGGTTGATATGAATATATGCAACAAGAGCGATCGCCTTTGCGAGCTGATCGGACGAAGCTCATGACCTATTCAGATTCAAAATATTACGAGCGAGATTTCATCTAGTTTCCCTCTGGCGAACGAGAATGGGTACCTTCCCGACCGGATTCGACGTCCCAAAACCGAAATTCCTTGTGCTCATCTTCATAGACTTCTCATCAGCAGTTACTATACAATCGTACTTTGTGACCATAATGGCCACCGTTAGAAAAATCACATGTTTCGCGAAAACTTTCCCAGGGCACATGTGTATACCACCACCGAAAGGCATCCAGGATCCTTCAGTTCCCTTAAGAGTGAAATCCATCAGACCAGTAGACTTGTTAGCCTTTAAGAATCGACCCGGCCAGAATTCTGTAACTGGATGTTCCGCACCTGGACCGTTGCACCAGACTTTGGGGTCCATGTGACCGGGTGTTGAGCTGGTAAGGCAGAACCGGTCTTTTGGAATAGACCATTCGTGAATTTTAAGATCCTCCCTCATCGGTCGACGTACAAGAAAGCCGTTCACCCTCAGACGAAGCGTCTCCGCCAACACCGCTTGTAGAAGCGGCTTTTTCAACAACTTGGGCAGGTCAAACGAAATCTGGTCCATGACATCGGCTTTGATGCAGTCCTGAACCTCCTCGCGAATGTCTCGGAGGATTTCATGACTCTTGAATACTTCAAGAGTGACCCAGAACGCGGAGACGATGGCATTAGTATTTGCTCTATGGTGATTTGTCAGCTGTGGTTGTCTGATTCTTCGTTTGGCATGAAAATCTTACCCCCAAATGAAAGCCAACTCTTGCGAGGCAACAGCGTCTGCATCGAATCCAGTCATTTTAAGAAACATGTCCTGCCTGTCTCTGAAAAACTTAGTACCCCAGTAAGGATCATCACCGTCTGGTCCGATGGCCCCTGTGTAGAAGTTGTTCTTTGCCCAGGCATGCCAAGCTTTCACTGCACCGAGTGCACGGTCGCGCGCCTGGTACGCCTCTTTTGCCATGAACTGAGGAGTCCTTACAAACAAAGTCATGATGTTATGATCAATTTTCCAGAAGTCGCTCAGGAAACCCGCATGCTGTTTGAGAAGAAAGGTACCACACATAGCATCGATAACTGCACCCGAAACATCGTGATGAAAAACTTCCATAAGATCCATGATTGGTGTCCAGGATTGGCTTGGTGCGAGTGAATTTAAGCGCTGGCTTATGTTGCGCTCAAACCGTGTGCTGAGGGGTGCGAGACCGGGGCCGGTGAGAAACTTGAGGAAAGAAGACCTAGTCAGAAAGTCAACACGATTGTGAGACTCCACTAAGCTGCCTTCGTGTGGCTTTTCGTGTTCTCCAGAGTCATCATTGTAGTACACTTGCGCGGCAGGTTTCGGAATCGAGAAGACGTAACGAAGGAGGGAACCATGCACGGCAAAAGCAGATAGTGAGCCCTGCCTGAACAAAGTAGAGATATTTTTGGCCCCTTGCAGGATGTAGAACTCCTGGAAAAGTAGTCGGACTCGGACAGGGTGATGACTTTGGAAAACGTATCTGTATCATATCAGTGCTTTACTTCAGGCGTGATGCTGCAAATCATGTCCTCACTTTGAAGAGCACACAAAATTCGAAGCGTTCCAGAGGTAGCCCCACGGCATGCTACCCACTAAGGGAATTGAGTGTGGAACAAGTGGGGGCAATTTCGCCACCTCCCTCCGTCTCGACACGAAGAAATGGAGTGTCCTCGTAATATGGTAGTGAATGAACGCCAGCAAGAGTACCCCAAATGCTATTTTCACAGCATCGGTTGAGCCCTTTGGCCTTGATGGGGTATAAGCGTAGGCCGGGTTAGTTGCAAGCCAGATGTTGGAGCTTTCGTTCACCATCGCCAAACGTCGAAGCTAAACTCAGGAAGGTCAAAGTGGTGAGGAGATGCAGTCAGGCTTGTGAAGGATTTGTATGAATTTATATTGTAGAAAGATGTCTCTCCTCAGGCCGTTTATTTCCAGTCTTCGAGATGATATGTTTGCCTTCCGATTTCCCAGTACGACGGGTTGTCTGTGCTAACACCATCCAAGTGCTGTACAGATGCGGCGCGCCACACACGCCTGCGCGTAATCATGTCGGACAGAAGTCTTGGGGCCGAGTATCATGCCTCGTACCCACGTTCGATGTACTGGAGGGGTGGCGAAGTTCAATGGTTAATCTCGATATTAGATTCACACCCTCAATTGAACAGGATCCGTCTAATCTTCGTTGAACGCCGCTGACATGCGTTCGTTTACGGGTATCAACCGTTGGAATGCACACGATCGACTGGATCAAATAGCTGCAGAGACCGTGTGCAACTCCGGAAGCGGCACGGAGGCTTCGGGCTGGTTTCGCACCGCGCAGTGCATGCGGAAACCGCCCCCGCATATGCACGTTACATCTGAATCATGGTCAGCCAACGTCATACAACCATTGTTGTGGCTGCTTAATCCCTGACACAATGTCTATGTACCGGTGAAAGTGGACCGGGTTTTATATGTTAGGACAAGGCTTTGGGCTCGGTCCGGAGACACCTCTAGTAATGTATGGGCTTCGTAGCGACTTCACGCCAATAGCGATAGCCTGAGATATTCCCCGAGCATCACATCCAAAGTTTCGTAGGGTTATAAGGCTGGAGGTTGCCGAAGCCCTATTGTTTGAGTCTCATCGAATTTACGTCTTGATAACTACCACCTCGATCTGACGTGTCCGCAAGGACGGAGTTTGGACTTACTATCATCAACAATTCAACGCAACATGGTCGAGTCAATCCAGATGGATCCGGCGATCGTGGCCGCACTTGCTGGTAGCCTCACGCCAGAGCAAATTGCGCAAACACAGTGGAACATTGAGAATACTGGCCGCATCGCGATGCATAGATTCAAGGTCAGAAAGATCGAATTAGATCACCCTGATAGAAGCCATTGATAGCTGACTTGAGAACCAGATTGCCTTGGGTGTGCTCTTCGGCTTCGCCATCCTAAGTTTTTTCGGTCGGATCACCATTCGCTTGGCTTCGCGACGACGACTCTTCCTTGATGACGGCTTCCTTACCTTCGCTTTTGTGTGTCTGATCGGTGGAACAGCAATACTCTACACGCGCATCCATATGATCTATCTCGAATTCGCAGTCTTAAGAGGGGACCAGATAGCCGCTCTGCTGGCCTTTCAACAGATGGATAACCTGTTCGAACAATCTAAGTGGCAGCTCGCATATCTTTTGCTCTTATGGACAGCGATCTTCGCAGTCAAATGGTGCTATCTGGCGTTCTTCTATCCGCTGCTCCGGAGTATGTCTAAGAAGTTCATCTACTACTACCGTTTCTCCGTGGCGTTCTCCATCGTATCCTGGCTCTTTCTTGTTGTTGGTGAACAACTCATTACATGCCCGTATGTCGGTAAAGCTGCAGGTCAGTCCTTGTGTCTTGATATGAACATGGCCCTGAAACCGTTGATTGACTGTTTGCAGCTAAATGTTTTCCGGAGCTACCAGCGTCCAAGACAGCTCTAATTGCACTGTTCTGGATCTGTCCGGCCTTGGATGGCTTGACGGACATTACCAGTAAGTCAATCTACACGCTACCAATGCTAAGCATATTTCGAAAGCTCCAAAGCTGATCGTCCACGAGTTATCGCAATTCCTATCGTCATCCTTCGAAGTTCCAGCATGCGCCTACTCACCAAAATTGGTATCGGCATATTCCTCTGCCTCTCGTTGTTTATGATCGCATGCTCCATCATTCGAGCTGCGGGTACATACTATCGCAACGCTCTGGACTACCCTTGGCAGGTGTTTTGGCTGCATGCCGAAGCTTGCATCGGGATGATCATGGGATCAATAACCGTCTATCGCTCAACACTTGTGGGCTCCAACGAAGTCTCGGACAAATTTCAGTCGTACCTCCTTAGGCTACGCTTGCGAAGGCCGACTAGCGGACCGATAAAAGGTCCGGGAGTGGACCCCATGGCACCTTCCAAACCTCAAAAGCTCTCGCTCAGATTCCCTCGCCCAACTCTGACAGGTTTGCGAACCATGTTTGGCACCAGGACGCACACGCTCCCAACAACTGCCACTGTTTCCACTCTTAACTCGGAGTACGGTCTCATGGAATTGGACTACCATGCCCACATCCGGGCACAGGCGACGAATCACTCCCGCAAGACATCAAGAGATGATGCCAAAAGTGCGTAAAGACGGTACCATGTCCCTACAAAGGTTGAGTTACTAACTTTGAGAGGCACGCGTGAGGTCTCTGAGTATACAAGTGATCAGTTGCACGAGGGAAAAAAACAAATTGGGTGGTTCAGTGGACTCATAGCCCGCATGCTGCTGCCGGTGGGCCATGGGACCATCCTCGGGCACCGTTCTATTGGCACTGGTCAATGCGAGAGGTGACCAAGCCTCTCTGGCAAATAGGTATTTTGGGAATGGTCAGTCGAGTAACTACTTTCAGTTCCGCATTCTGCAGGCGTCAATAATCAAGGTATCAAGGACAACCCTGCGAAAGACTTTGTGATTAAACCTGCAGTCATTATCTCGATGGTGAAATTGATGTTCTGGTGTATCAAAAATTGCATGGAGCCCTGTGATTACCCGAAACCATTTAGCGTCTGCATTGATCTGCACTCATCGGTACTGTCTCGAGCAGAATCAACGCGCACGACGTGCAGATGAGAGTGTAGACCTCTTGCCAGCTTCGAAATCTACGCGCGACACTCGGATTCCGTAAAGTCTTGGTGATAATATCTTCGGGGAGTACAGACGTATATCTTTATCCACCGATCGTTGCGTCCAAGGGGCGTGGGACTGTACTGGTGATCAAAAAGCAAAGCAGGGGTGCAAAGGAGAATGTAGTGACACATGCTTGGGCGGGCGGCAAATTTGGTTTGTGGCCCTCCCGGCGCAGCGGAACAGGAGAGGGGCATGCATGTTCCACATCGCCTACCCTGCGCACATCGCGCCACTTCCGTCAAACAGAGTCCTTGCCGTCATACTGAGGCATTCAAAGAAAGACCGATGGGAGCGGACCCGTATCGTCGCGGGTAAATGCACATACATTGCCACCCGTTGAAAGCTGCTAGAGCCGCAATTGGTGAACAGCAGGCTAGCGGCGCGGTAGCTTTGTTGCAGGCGGAAGGGCATCAATGCGGAAGGACCCGTGCGTGCATGCAATGTGCTCTGAGGTGGGGTGATTCACCGGAAAACAGACGCTGTGCCGCATTTGTGGCACGGGTAAAGTGGCCCATGCGCAAGACAACTTTTCCGCCCCCCATCTGCTGCACCTGCTGTCTGTTTCATTTCTCGTCATCTCTCGGACCCACTCCATCTCATGGGGACAAGCACACCCGCCATATCGACACTGCGTTGCACCTCTCCTAGCTGGGCCGGATTGTCCTTCGCAAACTGAGCACGCAGAATGTCAGCAGCCATGGCGTGGGTAACTGCTGTAGCCATTGTGGCCGTGACGTTCCTAAGCTCCTTCATTCGGAAAGCATACATACATCGCTCGCGAATCAATGAACTACAGAAACAGGGTGTTGTAAGTGGTCTTGCGACTTCCAGGCTGCTTGGAATCTGACCTGCGACCTAAACAGTCAATGCCCGATGGATGGAGTTGGTTCACAGGCCATCTTCTCACTCTACAAAAATATGTCGACCAGCTCCCGCCAGATGCGAACGTGAATCTTGCTATGGCAGACCTTGCCCGCGAGCATAGCGACACGGAGATTTTCTTGATGGACTTTTGGCCGGTCTATCCGCCGCTTCTTATGGTGTACGACCCTGATGCTGCAGTTCAGATTTCTACCAAGTACAATCTCCCCAAAACAAGCATGCACCTGCAGTTTATGAAGCCGATAACCGGGGGCCCGAATCTTATCTCCATGAGTGACCAAGAGTGGAAGCTTTGGAGATCGCTATTCAACCCTGGATTTAGTACTGCAGCTATGATGGACAGTGTACCTCATATCGTCAAGTCAGTACAGACGTTTCAAGCAAAACTGAAAGAGAAAACGCAACAAGGAATTATTTGCCTCGACGACCTGACCACGAGGATGACGATGGATGTGATAATGAAACTTACGTTGTAAGATCTCTGCATCTTTCTGATCATTATCCCGAGTATCTTGAAGTGTATGCTGACCATGTTTGAATGTAGGGGTGCCGATATCGACAACCAACGGTCAGAAAACGCCCTGGCCACCGCTCTTGGCTACATCACCCGATGGCATTCGTTCTGGGACCCTCGTGTCTTGATGCATCCTCTTCGACCCTTCATTCAACGCTATTTTGGTCATGTCATGAATAAACTGATCCAAAAAGAACTCGATCAAAGATTTCTTGAACTCAAAGAAGAAATCTCCCAGAGTCGAGCCGCTGGTGATGTCAAGCAGTCCGGTGCGAAATCCGTTGTGACTTTGGCCATAGAAGCATATATGGCGGAGAACAAATACAGCGACTTGATGCAGAGACCTAAGCTTGAGGAGCACTTCGCTCGATATGCCACGTACCAGATCCGGTTGTTTCTGTTCGCTGGAAACGACACGACTTCTTCTACAATCATCTACGTCTACCATCTCCTCTCGCAGCATCCTGAGACCCTCAAGATGGTGCGCCAAGAGCACGACAGGGTCTTTGGAGCTGACGTCGAAAATGCCGCAGAGTTGCTGGTCCATCGCCCCGCACTCCTCAACCAGTGCAGGTACACCATGGCTGTTATCAAAGAGACCTTGCGGCTCTACCCGCCAGCTGCAACCATGCGAGCAGGTCGGCCAGGCGTCTCTATTACCGATCGTCATGGGAATATATACCCAATGGATTATGTGGGAGCCACAATCTTGCACCCAGCGGTGCATCGAAATCCGCGCGTGTGGCCTCAGCCAGATAAATTCCTGCCGGACCGCTTTCTGGTAAATCAAGGCCATGAGCTTTTCCCTTATCCACCAGCTTTCCGTCCGTTCGAGCAAGGCCCACGCAACTGTATCGGACAGACCCTTGTATGGAATGAGATTCAAATTGCGCTGATTCTTACGCTGCGGACGTTTGATATCGTGCCTGCATATGAAGAATGGGATGCGATACGAAAGAAAGGGATTATTCAGGATTTGAAGGCGAAGTTCCTTGGAGAGCCGGTGAAGACAGTACACGGGGACAGAGCTTATCAGACTGAGAAAGCAGGGACGCATCCAGCTGATGGCTACCCTTGTCGTGTGACAACGTCCCAATGGTCCTCATGATACACGGAGCATCTGCGGTCGTACTCCATTGATTTTCAAGGATTCGAAGTCTTATCATACAGATGGAACGCTGCAACACTGGTACTTTGATCCTGATAACAGCGCGTACAAATTTGCATGATTGCAATGGACCTACTCGCTGTGTCTCATTATGGGGCATAATCCTGTAGCCAGACTAGTCATTTCAATCAAAGACACGCATTGCTTCCAGAACTGCATTGATCAGGCCATATGATGTGATAGTGGCGATACTCTGTACACATTGATCCTTCTCAGGTTAGGCTCTTGGCTTGCCTAGACAAAGCGCGCCGCTTTGCTTCGCTAGACTTCACTTGTCAGTCATAGCTTCGAACATTACAGCGAGATGCCAGATGTAGTGTATGTGTAGGCGTATGGAATTGCTGTTGTCCTGCAGCTGATGGAGCTGCGGTCGGCCTACACAAGTGGCATGTTGGGCGGTGTTGGGCAGATATTTACTTTTACGGCTTATGCTCGGAGGGTGATGTCCGATGTATGGGCGACCACGTTCTCATGACATGAATCGGGATATGGATGGAAGCACTTAGTAACGACATAACAATAAAGCGTACCTACAGCTTCAGGAATCATCCGGCTAGTCTACATGATTCAGAAGCTAGGAATCTGCATCATATCGATGTGATGACATACGTCTCACACTCTTGAGGAAAATAACAAACCGTCACTCGGTATTAAGGAGTTTGAGCTCAATATGAAGGATCTGGCGAAATTCGCTTAACACTTCATAATTTTACTGGACGCAGCAATGCGAATTAGCTCTCTATGCGGAAGGGCCAACATCGATATCTTTGCCATAAGGCCCTTCGAAAATGTTGAGGGCGAACTAACTCCATTGGAAAGTCGACTACAGAAAGCCCAGGAATGGATGGATATTGTTCGCGTAATCGGTTGCACAACACTCCAAGTGCCAGGTACCTTCCCCCAAGGCGTCGATGGTCACAAGAAGTACATAGTCGGCGACGAAAATGTTATAGTTGCCGAGCTTCGAGCCTTTGCCGAGCTAGGCTCTCGTCAACACCCACCCATCGACATTGCGTCCGAGGCGCTTTCCTCGGGCTTGCATGTAGCTGACTGGGAAGAGTCGCTTTGGGTAAATCCAGTCAACACGCCAAATTTAGGCCTTTACATTAATACGTATCACGTATTAGGTAGGGTATGCTCAGAGCCAAGGGATTAGCATAGTACGCGACCGAGTGCCGCCGCTGCGCTGCGAATCACCATTCCAATATTCTGTTCACCGACAATTGCCCAGCGGAGAGAATTGTATACATTCAACTCAGTGACAGCGAAAAGACGGAACCTCCCATTCTTCCAAGTCAGCCATTTTACATCGAGAACGATATTGTTGCGAGGGTTGGTGCCTATGAGGAAGAATATTTCCGTTGGATACGGAACACAATGCTCGTTTTCTACTAGAAGATATCTTGCGCGCCTGGCTTGTTCAGAGCGGATGGCAACGCTGGGTTGGTATGGAAACCTTCCATCGAAATATGAACGTCGAGTCAAACGAGCCGAGAACTGGGTGGAAAATGCGGTAAAATTTTCGGAACGAATTCAAAAGCTTCTTCAGTGATGTACCGAGAGTGTGCTATTCCTGTTCGTGCTTCCATAGATGCGAGAACGCTTGGAGACCGTCTCCATAATATGATTTAGCGGGAAATAATCTCCCTCCTCAGGCTCAGGGGCAAATAACCGGATTGCTTGACCAACTCCTACATGGTAGCTTTTCTAAGGCATGGAGACAATGACCCGCAACAAATGGCTCATTCAGCCTCTCTTCATCTTCCAGATGTACATACAATATCTTCTCGACATCCACCTGAGTAGCCAATCTGTTCATGGACTCGTACGCAAAGTATACGACAGGGTCTTGTTGAAGCCCTATATTGGCCATCTCCTTCAGTTACTCGATAAGAACGTCAAGGTTCCATGCGAGTCCCCTTGTAGCTAATGGGTGGGAATCTGCACCATCTGTCCGTACCCCGTACGGCAGCTGCATCAAGCACAAAGCATATCACGTGGTTTTGCCACGTGACGTCTGTGCGCACGATGCAGAGGCTTTCCATCCCATCCGTACGTAGATAGAACCTTAAGCAACAACCAGATTAGTTGCCCAAACCTCAGTTCTCTTCGTACGCTGTACACACCGTACAAACCTCACTCTTGCGCCCTGCGATCCTAAGTGCTCATACCAAGGTAGCTAGCTATAGAGCCCATTCAACACCATCTGTATATCCAAAATCTCAACGGGTGTAAAGCCGTATCTAGTGGCTTGTTTCAACTTCTCTTCGATAGAATGAACGCTGGCGTTGCTCAGTCCATGACTATCGATGGCGGGAAGTGAGATCATGCTATTTCAAAGGATAAGAAGAAGTTGTGCATATGTTTTCTCGTAAACAGCCATCCAGTTGTCTCTATTTGTGGTGTCGCAAGAAGTGTCGAGACGCATTGTTGGCCGGAACATGTCTCAGCAGATACGCCGTCACTCGGACTGCGCTCGGTGGAGATAATTGAATTACACTGCACGATGTAATGACGCAGTGGGCCTTTGCGCTGGAGCTCATAAGGTTGCTGTGATCCGATCAGTACTGAGAAATCGGCTGCTGTAGCGTTTACTGCTGTACATAAGACAAGGCTTATTAGGAGGCTGACCTCGGGAAGGTTTGATTATATCTTATAACACGTTAAGATTACGTATAGTATGATATAGAGTCTAAAATACTAGAGTAGAATTTATTCCAGACTATGCATAGCTAACAATCAATAAAGCTCCTGACTATAATTGCTACGCTTGGGAGGGAGCTCTGCAATTAAGCATTCAACCTGATACTAAGCATCTTTGTAACTACAAATGCACCTAAAGCATTCATGTCCATGCTCTCTTGCAAAAATACGGCAAGAGGGACATCGCACTTGAGCGTTTTGAACAGCGCTGTGCGAAACTCGGCACCTAGCATTGAATCCATGCCGAAATCAGCTAGATGCGCGTCTTGCGCTATACGCTCTAAACCGACGAGTAACATACCCGCTAGTATCCTTCGCAGCACAGTGCATACGATCTGATGCAGGGCCTGCTGTGCTTCTGTAGATCCGCGCATCGCGGCGCTAATCGCTGCGTCCAGGTCGGGCTCCTGTGGAGAGCGTGCCACCTTCTGCACGCTTGCGTTGTCAAATCTGGCCTTTGCTTTCTCTGTCAAAATAGCCAGTCTGACGTCGTCGAAGATGGTGCCATGTAAATCCCCCCTCTGGCTGAGTCGATCGATACCTTCTATCTCCAGACCAGTGACGATGTGCCCGTTGTAGCTGTCCTCGAAGCACAAGGCAGTATCAACGATTGCGGTGACTTCTTCTTCATTGTACGCAGAAAAGCCTTTGCGTCGGAGCATATCCTCCACATCCGGCTGCTCGTGCAGGTACCCGACCTCGGAAATGCAACCTAAAGCTATTGATACTCCAGGAAGTCCGAGTTGTCTGCGATGGCGTGCGAGGGCGTCTAGGTATGCATTTGCGGCGCAGTAGTTGCTTTCAGCGGCGAGCCCGACTGTCCCAGCAACCGAGGACGTCACCAGGAAGAAGTCAAGCGACGTTTCTGCAAGGGCGCGGTGCAAGTTCCACGCCCCACGAACTTTGGGATGAAGACCGGCGTTCCATTTTGTTGCTGTCATATCGTCGAAGAGCGATTCCTTTGAAAGGTCAATATCGGCTACCGTTAAGAAGACAAAATCGCTTACGTCCAAATTCATTGCAGCGTGGATGACGCCTGCGACGGGTACCTTGATAGACTTTACCGTGCGCTCGACATCTTCGAATAGAGAAACGTCGCCCTTGATGACCGCCACCTGTGCCCCTTGTGCTTCAAGCTGTTTAATATGCTCTACGGCAGCCAGGCTAGTCGCACCGCTTCGGTTCATGAATACGAAATTTCGAGCCCCGCGCTCTAGCATCCATGAAGACAGTGTTCGTCCAAGGCCGCCGAGACACCCGATGAGTAGGTAAGCTTTTGCGTTGTCGAATGATGTTCGATAGCGTGGGGGTTGATACTACACAAGTTAGCTGTCATGCGGGAAATATATCTGTTCCTCTAGTACCGGAATGCTTGACTTGGGATCTTCAAAGGATATTACGATCTTGCCCATCCTAGCAGCAGATCCAAAGTATGTAAATGCCTCCGCAACCCGCGAGACATCGAAGACCTCCAAGGGACTAATTGGTACGAGTGCGCCGGCACGTATCATGGCGATGCTTTGGAAGAGCAGACTGCAATGATGAGCGGAAGAATTCACTTCGACAAACTGGTACTTACTCCTGCCAGACGGCGTTCCGTTTAGTAATCTTCGAGTGGTAGAGTTCGGCGAGATCAAATGCATGATACACTACGCCCTTGCTGAACGGACGCATATCAAGTCGCCCCCCATCCAGGCAATCGCGCTTCGAGACATCCACAAAGCGACCAAAATCGGCACAAACAGCCCAACTGGCGTGTAACAAATCGCCTGTGAGCGAGTTGAAGACGACATCAACGCCTGCACCTCGCGTGGCCTCCAGGATGCCCCTGGTGAAGTCACCGTCACGTGATGAGAAGATGTTCTTGCGAGCCAGACCAAATTCTTGGACGAGAAACTCTCTCTTCGTCTCGGTCCCGACAGTAGCAAATATGTGAGCGCCGGTGTTCTTGGCAACCTGGATTGCGGCAATCCCAGCGCCGCCTGCAGCGGAGTGGATGAGGATGGTCTATATTTGGATAATTGCATCAGCAGCGGCATTAGTGGGCGAGGAGTGGGACTCTACCTACCTCGCCAGCCCGAAGTTGAGCACGGTTTTGAAGCGCATACAGTGCCGTCGCAAACACCACGGGAACGGCAGCCATGGCCTACATCTGTGAGTAGTGAGCGTCGTCGTAACGGGGGATGCTTACCTCAAAGCTCTCGTCTCCCTCGAGCCTGCAGCATGCCCATTGAGGGACCTGAATGTACGGGCCGAGGTGGTTAGGCGCCATGCCGACGATGCGGTGACCGCATGCGAAGTCCTGTACTGCGGCACCAACACGGGTAATGATGCCGCTGAAGTCGAGTGAGCAAGTAGCATTGTGTGTGTTCACTAGTCCTCGTAGTGCGTAGTAATCCTGTGAAATATAAGCCACTGTCTAGAGCGGATAGATATTTTACCTTTGCGTTGATACTAGCGGCCTTGACCTGCACTTCGACAAAATTGGGATCAAGAATGGGTACGTTTGTTGATGCTTGAAAAGCCAGTGTTTGGAATAGTCCAGCTGATTTAATGGTCAAGTGGCATCTCTGTGCATCCTCGAGCGAGATCCGAGTCCGACCATGATCTTTGTTCTGGAACTGTGCGTTCATCTCTAAGACCGGAAGGAACCTTGGTACGTGGAGGCCGACCTGATTCTGGCTATACTCTCGCTCATGTTGGCCTGCACTCATCTGTTTGACGATATGGGCAAGATTAGCACTTGTCATGTGCCTTAGTCCCGCTTGTCCGATATCGAAAGTGCACAGCTGGAGCTTAGGCTGTTCAAAAGCCAAAGCCCGGGAGAGCCCACTGACTAATCCAAACTGGGGTTTGACTTGTCCCATGTAGTCCGCACTGTGGATCCATATAACCTGGGACGAGTGTCGGAAGATAGTTTGGACTCTTTGCAGATCGTCGGCATTCATTCGGGAGAGTATCGGTTGGTTTACCTCCAAGCATGCTATTACCACAGCTTGGGAAAGTACATCTTGGTAGTCCTCTACTTCCTCAAGATAGACGGTCGTGAAGTCAATGCCTATCCGGTTGCTTAAGCTGTCTTGGAAATCCGTTGTCTGGGTCTCGTCTTTGTGTGGAAGTATCTAAAACTCAGTCAACGCCATTAAAGCAGAGTGGAATCGTCATACAAGTAAGCCTTGCCGTTGCACATATTGTCCTACTGCGCCATTCGGACCATTTGTACCGTCTGCCTCAAGTCCATTCTTTTCTAGCTTCAAATCACGCTCAGGCATCCAAACCTTCTCCAGGAAGGGGTCACGGGGAACCACATCGTAATTCAAGTCGCGCCTTAGCCAAGGTACGATTTGCAATCCACTCATCGTTAGCAGTGGGCTCTCACCGTCAAACATTACTGCGTGAGAGATTGCTGTATGCTGAGATCCCAACGTCGAACAGGCTCGCACCATGCTAGTTGCATCTGGACTCTCCATAGAAACTGTCAACATGTCGATAGAGACCGGTATCTTTCCCTTCAGTAAGTTACACCTTCCCGAGGTGGTAGATATGATGCAAGCCTGGAACAGGCTATCGATCCTTGTAGGGTGCATGGGATACGAGCTGGCAGCTGCGGGAAATGGAGCTGGGTCGCACGCTGCGACCACCTCCATGACGCTATAATCACGGGCGTGTTTGATTCCGTCTAGTAGTTGAAAATCAGAGCCAAAATTGAGTCCCTCTTTACGCATGGTATTGTACCACTTGCGCTTTGGCAGTTCAGTCGTAATTTCGAAGTTAGACCAGAGGTTGGGTGAGGATCGGGTATCCGCGCCTATTTCGACAATTCCACGGCAATGGATGGTCGATATATTCGAGGTAAAACTGGACACGGTGAAGCAATACTTGTTTTCAGACGGATGCACTAGAGAGTTTTGTATCGGACAGAGCTCGGTAAAAAGCTCCTTAGCTTCGTCCTCGACGTCGAGCGTGAGCATGGTGAGGAACTTGATGTCACGTAGCGTAACACTCGGAGAGACGATGCGTCCAGTAGCCATGGTTTGTCGGAATGCCTCAATGACCATGGCAATATATCCTGCCGCCGGAAAGACGATCGTGTCCCCCAGTCTGTGCCCGCGTATCCACGGCACGTGTTGGAGCTTCAACATGTTTCTCCACGAATGCACATTGCTGCTTCCGCCAACGATGGCCGAGCCAAGAAGTTCGTGCCTTGGATGGGCGCGCTGACGATACTCACAGCTGATGCGACCTTCGCTCCAGAGCACAGGGTCTCGGCTCCACGGGTACGGCGGTAGGTTCTTCAAAACTACCGGGGTATTTCCACTTGCAAAGGGAGACAAAGTACCATTGATCTTGATGATCGGTGCATTGAAGCCATCGAGAAACATACTACCCGCCAGCTGCATGATAGTCACGGTTGGCTCCATGTTTCTGATCAATGTGGGCGAATATTGAACAGTACGTGACAAGCTCGTCGAAATATCAAGAATTGCGAGCTTGAACGTGCTGTGCGGTCCGATTTCGACAACATGGTAGTCTTGTTCTGCTAGAGTCAGTGCCATCGCTTGACTGAACAGTACTGGCTTCTCCAGGTTTTGCCTCCAATATTTAGGATCGCGCAAGTCACTCCAGTTCACGGTGCGTGCCAAGAGGGTTGAGGTCATGGTGATAGAATCCCCGCATCCAGAGTTGTGTCCTTGCAAGATGGGAGCGATCAAATCTTCGTAGCGCTCGCCTATGAATGCCATATGCTTGGAATGATAGGCCTTTTTTCCAGTATTGAATCCCCGTGCAAAGATTTGTTTTGCATGTGCATGGCGAATAGTTGCGTCGATTGGCTCTGGTTCTCCACTGACGGTAATGTTTACGGGGCTGTTGTAGCATGCGATCGCGACTTGGTCGGCGTATCCGAGCTCGTTGATAATGCAGAGCGCCGTTTGCTCGTCACAGCCCAACACGCCCATAGCACCAGGCGAAAGAGTCTTCGAAACCGCGAGACCGCGATAGTAGGAGATGGCGATTGCTTCCTGTGCGGTGATACCTCCTGCAGCATATGCCGCTGCAATCTCGCCTGTTTTTTATTAGCTTACTACAGACAAGAGCGATAGGTACGTACCAGATGAATGACCGATTACATGAATCGGTGAGACAGCCAGGTTTTTTAGTAAAGCAAGGAGACCTATTTGTAAGGCTGTACATGCCGGCTGTGCTACAGCCGCCTGGTCGATTGTGCCCACATGCGGCTGGGCGAGAATATCTGGATTGGTCAGAGAATGTACGTGTAATCCTGTGCAAGGTCTCTGCAAGTCATAAACAAGTGACTTGAATCTTGTTCTGTCTCAGTATTCTTTTCGCGTGCCCACAGAACAGTTCGTGACTCGCTCAACGAAAAATAGACAGCAAAAGCGGAGTTGGGTTACGGTCAATGTTTTGAAGTATATAAGCAACCACTGCGATCTTTGTAGATTAACTTACCTCTCAGCCGCCACGTCGGCGCATTCTTAATAGTCGAAAGATACTCGTCCAAAGAGTCTATCGTGTCCGCAAATATTTGGCAGGTATCAATGAGCGTAGCGCCCATCGCCGCCCATTGAGACCCTTGCCCGGTAAAAGCGAAGAGAACAGGCGGTCCTGGTTTTGATACGATAGCCGTCTTCATGGGGATATTTACTAGATCAGATTGCCACTCTTGCTCAGTTGCAACGAGGAATCCACGATTGTCGAAGTGCGAGCGTCGACAGCTGAGCGTGTATGCAATATCATCAAGGCTGATGTTATCGTCAAGGTTCGCCAGCGCAGCTTGGCGAGCATCAAGACCTTGTCTTGACCGAGTCGAAAGAGGTATGACGCGACAGTGCAACATTTTTCCAGTGTGTGTTGATTTCCTATCTGGGACATGGGCACCTGCGTCTTCGAGAATTACGTGACCATTAGAACCGCCATATCCAAATGAGTTTAGACTTGCTCGACGAATATCTCCATTTGGCCATGGTGTGTTCCTTGTGACGATACTTGCGTTGCGCTCTGCGAGAAGAAGTTTCGGGTTAACGGTTCGGACACCAATCGTTTGAGGAATGATGCCATATTCGAGTGCCAGCGTCATCTTGATCAGACTGGAAATGCCGCTGACGGCCTCGCTGTGTCCTAGATTGGTCTTGATGGATCCTATTAAGATCGGTCTTCCCGACGTGTGCTTAAGCACGCGAGAGAAGGCCTCAATTTCGATCCCATCGCCGACCTCGGTGCCCGTTCCATGAGCCTGTCGATTAGCGTTAGGATTTCCAGTCGCGGATGGAGGTGCAATACCTCAATGTAGTCTGTGCAGTCGGTCGATAGCCTTGCATTTGCATATGCCTTTCGAATGACGGCTTCTTGGCCGGAAGGACTCGGTAGTGATATTCCGTTCGTTCTCCCGTTACTAAAGTGATCCAACCATCAGCCACATACAGCAGTTACCAGGTTCAAAATACCTGTTTACTGCAGTCCCCCGTATAATGGACCGGATCGGATCCCTCGCGCGAATAGCATCAGTGAGCCTCTTCACATATAGAATGCCGACGCCTTCAGCTCTCGCGTATCCATCTGCCGATATGTCAAAGGTATGGCACGCCGCAGTGCCACTGATCATGCCTGCCTTAACAGCACCAATGTATAGCTCCGGCGACTGGATGAGATTGGCGCCGCCTACAAAAGCGGCGTCGCACTCTCCAGCACGGAGCGCCGCACATGCCTGATGTAATGCGAAGAACGACGACGAACAAGCAGTGTCAATGGTGACGCTTGGGCCCTTGAGGTTGAAACAATGGCTAATGCGGTTCGCTAGAATGGCAGTGCCAGTACCTGTGGCGCTATACCGATGATACATCTCTGGATCTTTTGCTTGAAGAACAGCAAAGTCAGTAGTGAAGTTGGCAATGTAGCATCCTACGTCCTGGGCTGAGATTTCGTCAAGCGTTATCCCGGCGGACTCGATGCATTCAAACGCCACCTCAAGAAGCTGGCGCTGCTGTGGATCCATATACCGTGCTTCTGGCGCATTGATGCTGAAGAACTCGTGGTCGAACTCGCGGATATCGTTGTCGAGGAAGTAACCTTCGTGCGAGTTGATACTAGCGGGATGCTGGGGATCTGGATGGTAAAAGGCGTCAACGTTGAACCGACTCTTCGGTACTTCACCGCGACCTGATCTGCCGCATAACAGCGCTTCCCACAACCGCGAGGGCGTGTCGGAGCAGCCGGGCAAGCGACATGCTATATGGGTTAGCTGGGGAGTCGAAGCAAAACGAAAGACCCCAAACCTAAGCCAACGATAGCCAGAGGCTCCTGGGGCTCTGCCGCACTCATTGTGTTGAAATATTTGCTTTCAGTCTTGAGAAACTGTTTCTGTCTTCGAAACTAATTTTCTTGGAACCTGAGAGGAAGCTAGATCAGTTGACTGGATGAACTACAAGAAACGTTGCGTAACTTGTATCTCTCTGCGGCATAGCATTTCGGTGTTCACATGCAGCTGAACGCTTAGCCCTGTCTTGCCTCATGCCTTGTTTGGCCAGGACCCACAGCCTCCGGGTGGGATACGGGATTAGCTCTAGGATTTGGCCCCCGCACCAAGTATATGCAGAAGTACAGATACCCGGCAACAGAATCGGCCTGCCCGACATCCCTACGCGGATTGTAGCTTCTTAGCTTGTTAATTGGACTCGTTCTTACGCTACTAACAGCATCCCCCCTCCCCCCCCCCCCCCCCCCCCAACCCCCCCACCCCCCCCACAC
>Ga0247733_1000328_pt1 | contig 25931 bp, 22 predicted proteins | sample UWRJL043104R2_FD_180932 | JGI IMG/M metagenome (GOLD analysis project Ga0247733, IMG submission 180932) | Plant litter microbial communities from Arlington Agricultural Research Station in Wisconsin, United States - UWRJ-L043-104R-2 | ecosystem: Environmental > Terrestrial > Plant litter >...
TGAAGTAGAGTGGGCTGCAAGTCGCGTCCAAGGTTCCCCGGGCCATCATCCTTCGCCGTAGCGTACCGGCCAGCCGAGGCGCAGCTAGTATCCACGAGAATAACGATACTTGTATTTGCGTGTACCTGTAGCTGACCCGTCCAACCGAACGAACGCCAATCACATTGTCCTGCTCCAAGTCTAGTCGTGCCACCAGACGCGCTCAACGCGACAAGAGAGACTCATCTTGAAACCCACGAGCATCAATCGAAGGCTCTCACTGCTTCTGCTGTACCACGCTGCCTTGTCTAGACATGTCCGAGATACTTCACCCAGGTCTACATACACCACTGGTGATTGGCCGTGTTCAGGGCATCGATGCTCGTTGGACCCAGCCACACGCCGACGACGTCAATCCGCGCGCCCTTTGGATGATTTTCCACGGTCCTGCCCCAGGGTCTACAAACCCTCGACCACTCGTACCCTTCCATCTACTCTGCCACCCGCACACGTGTGGATTCCAACAACAGCTCGTCCAACACCGAACCTTCCATGGCCACTACAGCGCGGCCTGAAAGCGTTTCTGGGGGCTGCCTCTGCGGTGCCATTCGCTTCACCATCGTCTTTCCCAATGACTCTGACTGGCCCCCAAAAAGCGTACGCTTCCACACCACCCCTTTCTCCTAGATCGACTCACATGATCAATAGAACGGCATCTGCCAGTGTACTATGTGTCGGAAGCATAGCGGCGGGCTTTTCCCCCAAAACGGAGCGTATCCCCTCTCCAACGTCTCTCCGCCACTCACCTCCAACCCGACGTACAAGACGTACGCCTCGGGCCCCAGCACCGAGCGCGGCTTCTGCAGCACCTGCGGCAGCGCACTCACCTTCAACGACAAGGGAGACGTCAATGTCATTGAGATCAACCTAGGCGCTTTGGATGAACATGTGCTGTGTGGGAAGCGCGATGAGGCGGGTGCGTGGGAGGATGAGCACGGGAGACATGTGCCTAGGATTGGCGGCTGGGGCAAGGAAATCGCTTTTCCCAATTATCACATGTTTAGTGAGAACGAGATCCCCGGGGTAACGGATGGGTTCGAGGGGTTGAAGTATCTGACGGACAGGAAAAGCGGGCAGCCGTTTGCGGGCAAGGCGAGGGAACTGAAGAAGCAGTAGAAAGACTCGATGAACGGGTGTAACGAGGATGCTGTTTCTTCTTGTTGTACGGCAGAGCACAGCGGGTAGGCGACCGACGGGAGTGGTCTCGCGCTCCACAATTTGCCGTCTGAGAGTCTGCAGTCCACTTTTTTCCTTTGGAGTAGGTCGATTACCAATCGCCGTGTCTTCCGAACGTCGTCTTCGTCTTCGTCCTGTACCACCTAGATCCAAAAGACGGCTCGGAAACGGTGCAGCCAGAGGTGATGACTCAAGAACAGAGAATTCGAGTTGCACGACAAGCGCTGATGCCAGCTCTGATGAGTGGAGCTGTGCGAGGACGAGTTACACGGCTGCCGGCGCTTTGGCGATTCTGCCGGACAATCTTCGTCCATCGTAGAGTGCTGTTTGCCCATTGACCGTCGGCCCGCACAGCAGCGTCTGGGGGGGCTTCATCTGGAGAAGACCTGCATGCTCGCGTGAGGAACTTTGAGCTTTTCCCCGCGCGCCCTGGTCACAGACTGGCCTGGGCTCGTCAAGCCGATCGCGGCCCCGGCGCTTGCATCGTCATTGTTCCAACGAAAAGAATTTTGATCCTTGACTCATTAGACGCCTCTTCCTCTTCCTTCAAATAAGATCGTCGCCCCCCACACTTCCTGTTTCTTCATTCCCACCTCTCACCCGCAATCATGTGCCCTCCCGTCGAAGAAACGCCCGTCAATGGCACCAACGGCCACGCCAATGGTGCCGCCGGCAGCAATGGCACGAATGGCCAGCATCCCGGCTACTCAGCCATCAAGGCACCGCACAACCCACACCCACACGGCAAGTCGCCGTACCAGCCCGTGGGCGACTTCTTGTCCAACATCAGCAACTTCAAGATCATCGAGTCGACGCTGCGAGAAGGCGAGCAGTTCGCAAAGTGGGTTCCGCTTCGTCCGCTGTGGGCGTGCGTCGCTAAACATTGTTCAGTGCCTACTTCGACCTTCCCGCCAAGATCAAGATCGCCAAAGCTCTGGATGAGTTTGGCGTAGACTGTATGCTTCAGTGCTATGCAAGTGTTTGCGTGCATGAGCTGACCCTTTTGAAGACATTGAGTTGACGAGCCCTGCCGCTTCGGAGCAATCGCGCCGCGACTGCGAAGCCATCTGCAAGCTCGGTCTCAAGGCCAAGATCCTCACCCATGTCCGATGCAACATGGAAGATGCCAAGATAGCCGTCGAGACGGGCGTCGATGGCCTTGATGTCGTTATCGGCACCTCGAGCTACCTCCGCGAACACAGCCACGGCAAGGATATGACATACATCAAGAACACCGCGCTCGAGGTCATCAAGTTTGTCAAGAGCAAGGGCAAGGAGATCCGGTTCAGCTCGGAAGACTCATTTCGATCGGACCTCGTGGATCTGCTCTCCATCTACAGCGCCGTCGACAAGGTCGGTGTGGACAGGGTAGGAATCGCGGACACCGTCGGATGCGCGTCGCCTCGCCAAGTTGTATGTGCAGCTTTTTCCCCTGCCCCCAAGATATGATACTAACTACTTGCTAAGTATGATCTCATCCGCACACTTCGGGGTGTGGTCAGTTGCGATATTGAGACGCATTTCCACAATGACTCTGGTTGCGCCATTGCAAACGCCTTCTGCGCCTTGGAAGCAGGTGCTACACACATCGACACCTCGGTGTTGGGCATTGGCGAAAGGAATGGAATCACGTAGGTTCCCACGATGCCAGGAATGTGAACGGCAACTGATCCAGACTTATAGGCCCCTCGGCGGTCTCATGGCCCGAATGATTGTTGCAGACCGCGACTACGTCCTGAGCAAGTACAACATCAAGAAGCTCAAGGAAATCGAAGAACTCGTCGCCGATTATGTCGAGGTCAATATCCCCTTCAACAACTACATCACCGGGTTCTGCGCATTCACGCACAAGGCTGGCATTCACGCCAAGGCCATTCTCAACAACCCGTCGACGTACGAAATTATCTCGCCAGCCGACTTTGGCATGTCGCGATACGTACATTTTGCCAGCAGACTTACTGGCTGGAATGCCATCAAGAGCCGTGCTGATCAATTGGGCTTCGAGATGACGGATGCACAGTATAAACAGTGCACCGCTGAGATCAAGAAATTGGCGGACGTCAAGAAGATCACGTTGGACGAGACAGATGCAATAATCAGCAGGTTTCACCAAAACCTCAACAGCAAGGTGGAGAAGCCACTTCTGCCCGACATCACACCCGAGGAGCAAGCCAAGCTGGACAAGATTGAGGCTGAGCTTAACGCTGAGCCGGAGAAGCGCAAGCTGGACGCTGTTGCCGCTGCCGACATCCCCGTGCCTACCAAGAAGACAAGATCCTCGGGTGCGGCATAATGTGTATCGTCTAAAGACTGGGGTACAGGATACGTCGTAACAGCGAGACATTGCGCATGTCTAGCATGAGAGACTGCTTCCTGATACCCGCCTGGGTGAGCTTTTCATACGATCACTTTGTACCCGAACTAGCTTTTGCGGCGCACCTCGTACCCCCAAGCTAGGCAGTACGGTTGCATTTCGATTGTCCTGGAGTTATGTGCTTTCTGACGTTGTTTTTCGGGTTGGGGCTTGCTATCGCATATTCCGGCAGCGGAAAAGTTTATCTGTTTTGATACCTCGTTGATTAATGGCTGGGTCGTCGCCGATATCTAGGGCGCACCAGCCTGCGCGATCATGAAGAACAAACACTGTAAAATTGTGTACATATTGTTAACCACATCATTCAATACCCACCTGTGAAAAGATAGCGAGTCAAGTGTTGATGAGAAATACGACACTGTGATTGATGGCTTCTGGCGCTCCCCGCAGAGCACGTGATCTCGTGCTGGACCCCTCAGGGTCCAACCAGCGGGTGCCTGGTGGCACTTTGTATTCTTAGAGTAATCGCCGTCAGCACAGCACTCTCACTCCTATTCCCTCGACCCCCATCCCAGCGCGACCATGAGTACTACCGTCACCGTCACCCAGGCGCCGCAGATTACTGCAGAGAACGTTCTGCGCCTGTTCCCCGAAGTCAACACCACCCTTATTGGAGGGGCGCACAATTCCGCCACCAGCGACGAAGCGCTCGCCGGCTACGATGAGGAGCAGATACGGCTGATGGACGAGGTGTGCATCGTGCTGGACGAGAACGACATTCCCATCGGCAGCGCCAGCAAGAAAGTTTGTAAGTAGCCAGCGTCGCTAGCAGCGTTCGAGGCACAACTGCGGAATCTTACAGTGCTGACATGACGGCAGGCCACTTGATGGAGAACATAGATCAGGGACTTCTCCACCGCGCATTCTCCGTCTTCCTCTTCGATTCCCAAAACCGACTTCTCCTGCAGCAGCGTGCGACCGAGAAGATCACCTTTCCCGACATGTGGACCAATACCTGCTGCTCACATCCTTTGGGCATTCCTGGAGAGACTGGCGTGGGACTGGATGCGTCGGTACAAGGAGTGCGTCGCGCGGCAGTGCGCAAGCTGGATCATGAGCTGGGCATCAAGGCCGAGCAGGTGCCCATCGACGACTTCAAGTTTCTGACGCGAATACACTACAAGTCGCCGAGCGACGGGAAATGGGGCGAGCACGAGAGTGAGTTGGTGTGTGCGGTTGGGAAGGAGCAAAGCTGACGTGTTCTAGTCGACTATATCCTCTTCATAAAGGCGGACGTGGACCTGAACGTCAACCCCAACGAAGTCCGGGATAGCTGCTACGTGTCCCAGGATGACCTGAAGACCATGTTCAAAGACCCGTCGCTCAAGTTTACGCCGTGGTTTAAACTCATTTGCGAGAGCATGCTGTACGAGTGGTGGAACCACCTCGACTCGGGCCTCGACAAGTACATGGGCGAGAAGGACATTCGACGCATGTAAAGAGCGTCCGGCATAGTTGAGGCCACATGACCATCCACTACCAGCACGTTGGCGCTCGGCGACCGAATGAGGGCTTGCAGCGGGATCCCGACCTCATTGGCTCGGCATCACCATCTCCCTGCCATGCAATGCGAGCAATCGCGGGTTTCGTAGATACACAGATACCAAGATACCACATGGCGAGTGAATAGTACACATTGATCTAGCAATGCCCCACGCAGTGCTATCATGGAGCTACACCCGCTCGTACAAGGTTTTTTGCCATGCTTCCTATCATTATCTTGTCAGGACCCACGAGGTGGCAGCAGATTACTACGACCATGGTACTTCCCCGCAGTGCGGGTTATCGCAGCAAACAATTGGTAGGGACTCGTAACCGCGAATGCAACCATATCTATGGCTACGGCAACAATCCACGTCGTCCAAGCATGGCTGGTCTGGCTACCGGTCCCAACTGCCAACTAGCCCCAACGGGCAAGTACAGCCGAGCTCCGACGAACTGTATTCGTCCACCCCACATATTTCTGGTCAACGCCACGCTCTTCCAAGTGAGACTTCGCCTTGAACACAACCACAGCTCTCCAGCTTTGGTGTTGTTTTGCGTGTTTCTGTCCCGCTCTCCAAAGCTCCAGCGCGTCTTTCAGGCCTCAACGTGGCCGTGACGGCGCAGCCGATGGTAGCTCAGACGAAGCTGATGTGGTCAAGATAGCGCAGTCGAGTGCCCGTAAGCCAATGGTTCCGGTGAAGATCCGCTGGGCTAGCATGGCTTCCACCAGCGTCTGGTGACGGCTTAGGCGGGACATGGGTAGGGGCGGAGATATAACAATACCTCTCTCCCGTCTAATCTCCCCGAACAACCAACCTGCCATCACTCTGCGGAACGTATCAGACCTCATCCTGCCACCGCAAGCCGTCTATCTCGTCTGACCCCCACGACGCACGCATTCCTTTGCAGCCCGTCTTACACGCCAGCCCATCGTTCGTCCGTTCCACCTCGCAGGGCGGGACTCGAGCCAAGACTGTACACCGAGTGCCATCATTGGTCTTGTGACAGGCATCGCCTACAGAAAAAGCAAGGGCCGACGCTTCCCGCAGCCATACATCTACGTCCACACTTTGCTCCCCGCACGAAGCTGCACATCGATTACACACCAAACGCACTGCCAAACCAAGGGCACCGTTTGCATCGTCCCTCTCGACACCTACACTCTCCCCTTGTAGGCAGCGGCATCGCCCTCACCTATTGATGTCGGTTGATATTCGTCAATCGCTTACCTCGCTTCGATTCCCGAAACGAGTCGAAACAGTCTCAAGATCACAACTCTCCAAAGTACATACAGGAGATAGTACCCGCCCGGCGGAAACTTAGGCATCCATCAACGCCGAAAAGGTATACTATGCATAGCAGGTCTATCGTCGGCCACGAACCTTGCTCGACCCGGCTGTCATCCTTCACAACCAAACTAATTGCGACTAGTAGTGTGCTCTGAACTGAAAGATCTTTGTCTAGATTCGTCCGGTTCAAGTGACATTTCAATACGGCGACTGAGCCCGTCTGTTGGCGAAACCATCACGCTGGCGTATACTTCGACTACACCAATTCTCAAAAGAAGCGGCAGATCCCATCTGAATACTAGTAGAAGTCAGCGCACGCCCCCGCAATCATGGCGAAATCCCTTGCTCCCGTCGTCTCGGTTCACTTGGTCGACTCGAAATCGTCACTGAAGTCTGCTACCACTGCTAACCTTCACCTCAATGATGTTCCTACGAGCTTCAGTATCTTGCAGCAAAAGCCTGCTGCTCCAGCTGCGGCACCGATGCCTCCTCTGACGGATGGCGTTCGCGTGGTCACGGCGGCGGAGTATAAGCAGGCGGCTGCTTGTTTGGCCGAGGCTTTTGCTGAGGATGATGTTGCGAGGTACTTTATCGATGTGCCTGACCGTGCGCACTGGTCTGAGCAGGAGAAGTGGGATCTACATGTAGAGATTCTCGAGTATGTGACGTATGCTCACATCTTGAAGGGGCTCGTCACGACCATTGGCAATTTTGAGGCAGTTGCGCTATGGTACGTTGTGATCGCTTTGGTTGCCTCGAACACAGTGGTACTAATGGAGCTCAGGATGCCACCTGGCAAGAACATGGACGACTTCCTCACCATCCTCCGCTCCGGCATGTGGCGTCTGAACTATCGCCTCTCCACCGAAGGCAAGCGCCGTTTCTTCACCGAATTCCTCCCGCTCCTCCACGACACCAAGTACGCAACGCTCGGCGACCGCGACGACACCTCCTGGTACCTCGTCTACATTGGCACACGGCCCAGCGGCCGTGGCAAGGGCCATGCTCGCAAGTTGCTCGAGCATGTCACTATGCAAGCGGACCGCGAGGGTAGGCCTGTGTATTTGGAGAGTAGTAATGAGGCGAACCCGCCGATTTATCGTAAGTTTGGATTTGAGACGGTGAGGACGGTGCATTTGCAGCGGGCTGAGAGGAATGTGGGGTTGGATATTATGGTTCGGGAGCCGGTTAGTGGTGAAAGGAAGTAGGGAAGGTAGAAGTGGCTGGAGCTGAAAGGGTAAGAGGAAACTGGGAAAGGGGGGGAATTGGAGAAGAGCACCGATTCAACAGGTTACTCTGCGGTCTAGGGGTGATATGGATGGATGGGATGATTCCTTCAACAGGAACTTGTGCCTGTTTTCCTTTTAGGTCGTCGTGCTTGGGTTTTTGTATCTTTCTAAGCGATGTCACTCTTTTGATAGTACCATAGGTTGAACTTTCGAATTGTGCGCTCTCCATCCTTCAAATCAAAGCCTGATGTTCGTGCACAGGTCTCACTAACAATAGTAGTTCCCTTTCAGGACTAGATCACCAATGGTAGGTACAGCGTAAAGAAATGAGCCTCAAGCTTAAAACGATCGATTTATAGCCACGTGTGATGCAAAAACGACTACGTAATCACAGCTCCGAAAATGAACGAAGACTTCTCACACGTTGCAGCGCAAGAATAAATTTCCATCAATCTCAACACACCGGGGTACAAGGCTATGACAGATGCACACTCCACATGAACAAGGACAACCCTTCTACCCAATTACCCATCCTCCAACGAACCTGAAAAGCTCCACACAGCCGTGGGACTGGGTATGCTCAAAGCACCCGTGAAAGCTCACAGTCTCTGTGTTGCATGTACCTGGGAAGACGATGGGGGCTGTGCCACTGTGAAGAAGGCCGTTGCTCTTCTTTCTTCTTTCCGGACCGCTTGACTCGAGGATCGTGACCAAAGTATTTGATGTCCTTCTGAGGCTCTTGTTCCAAGGTGGAGAGGTGGTCAGTCTGAATCTTCTTCCCATGTCTCGACGTTCGCAGCAGAGGTCGTGCCTTGGACGGCAGGGGTCCGTTTCCAGGATTAGGTCAAACGGCGAGCACCGCAAGGCTTGCTTCACTTCGGCTTCCATTGCAGGAGACGGCCAAAGAGCCGGTGCATGCAAAACGCGTCCACTGTCTGACGTCGCCTTGTTATAGCCGTAGTAGAGCGCGGCTGTCCATGGTCGTCAGGAGGGCCAGGCGCTCGGTCCCCTTCCGGTGAGGACGTCGTGTGTGCACCAAGGCCATCGCCCTGGTCGCATGAAACACGGCCTCTCCAGATCATCTCCTGTGCCTTTTCTCGCCTTTTCGGGCGCACTCTCCTCTCGTCTCGTCTCGCTCCTTGTCTTCGCCCTCACGCGCTGCCGCACGATTCACTCGTCGCCCCTCTTCCCAGCCGAACGGCACCTAATCGATAGAGCCCGCCGTCCCGCCAATCTCTCCACACCCCGCAAAGCACCGCACAGCGCCAGCCTCACGCACGCGTCAGGCTGCCAGCACACCACGACCCACGCCAGCAACACGGCCATGCCCCTCCAGCGACGATACTCGGTGACGGGCCAGACGCCGCCCGACCATGTGGGAGCAGCCATGAAGCCGCACACCTCGCCCAAGCTGCAGGCCCTCGACACGAGCGTGCAGGCGACCAGCTGCGGCCTCTGCGAAGGCGGCACCGTGGGCGCCGACGCTGCCAGGTCGTGCGCTGCTTCTACCGCTACTTCTGCTTCGGCCTCTGCTTCTGCTTCTGCTTCTGCGTCTGCGTCTGCGTCTGCGTCTGCTTCGGCCGCGGGCGACGCTGCCGTGGACGGCGGCGAGGGAGACCGCGGCCGCAAGATCATGGCTCACCACACCACAGGCCGCACCTCGTCCAAACGCTCGGCGACACAGCTGCCGTCCCCCAACACGCCCTCGTCGCACGAATTGCCTACCAAGATCGCCCGCCTAGGACTCGAGCACCATGACATGGACGTCGACGTCGACGACGGCTGTCTCACCGACCCTTTTCCAGAGGAGAGTGACTGGGCCTTGTCGTCGTGCGAGGGCAGCGTTTCCACATCGCCGCCCTCCTCGCCTGTGTCTGTGCCCTCGAGCCTGCCTGACGAGCCAACCATAGAGCCGCTGGACGTGCAATATGTCGACGACTTTGCCCTCTCGCCCATTGCCACGTCTGCACCCCAAGTCGACTGTGGCGCCCACATCCCCATGACCCTCCTCACCCTCCCCCCGGAAATGCGACACCAAATATACCGCCACCTCCCCGATCTCGTCCTGCCGTATCCGCTCATCTACTGCCTCTCCACCTTTGCAGACAACATGCAGCACCCGCTAGCCTCCGTCTCGCGCCTTATCCGCTCTGAAGCCCTCGCCATCTTCTACAGCTACAATACGTGGATCATCAAGCTCGAGTTCAAGATGATGTACGAAGCCTTCCATGACTGGATCATCCGGCTCGGCGAGGGCGCCGGCATGCTCCGCCTTGTCACCATCGCTGTCCGCGGACGACTGTTCAAGCCCAACACGAGCCATGCTAGCAGTATCAATACCAACGGCCAGCTCATCCACCTCCCGGGGATGCCCGCTGCCATTCCCGTCGAGGAGTACCACCCGCCAGATGGTGACGCGAGCTTCAAGATTGACCTCAGCGAGAAATTCGTGGGCGGCAAGGTGCAGCTTGTGCGGAATGACGGAACCAAGCGGGCGGGTGAGGATGCGAGGCAGTATCTGGCCAAGATGGTGAATGGGCTGTGGGAGAAAAGACGTATAGGGACGTTGAATGGACAGGATTGGGTGACTATGGTGGATGACTTTTTGACATTTACGGGGTGGTGGTGAGCACGCCGCTTAGACTCGACCAACCGTCGGCGGCAGCCGCAGTAGCAGCAGCACAGAGACTTGGTCATGTGGATTGAGGTGGATGACATGATTCTGGAGTATATTGGCAAGAGGGTTCGCTGGTCTTTTCGTGTAATGCTGCATTTACTGCGAAGGTGTTTGGGTGGCAAAAGCCATGGACATGTCTGGTAATCTTTGCTTTGGTCTTCTTTTTTACTTGTTATGGGTTGGCATCTAGGCATTGGAGGAGCATGGGGTGTGCATATTGGGTATTACGTATGGGTGGGATTTGGGTAGTTTGGGGAGTCAGTTCATGTGGGATATCTTGTGGTAATATACCCGAAATCTTCATTGCAGAACCCTTCGAACAGGGGGTGGGAATTGCAAAAAGGCTGATCAGCTCCTTCCATCCCGTGTGAGTCTAGCCGAGCCTAACCGACCACAAAATATGCGTGTTTTACAATGTGCACAATATTACATTTTGTTGCAGGTCTATCCTAGAGGGTGTGGTCTTCCTTCGTTGACATTAGTATCAACGACTACGTGATACCATATGGCTCAGTGCCTGCGCCGACGTTGTCGAACTCGATCACCGCGTCACAGGCTGAACCGTATGTGGGCGCCACAACGCCATGAGACCGCATTGTGCGACTGACCGAAAGTGTTATAGTCAGAGCCTGGGTACGCGTAGCGACGAACTTAGGCAGGAGTACCCATTACCAATTAGCATGAGACCCGCCGGTCCGCCAGTCTCGTCGCAACTAAAATTCAAGAGGCGTACGTCCATGTCACTCCTGGCGTCATCAAGGCTCACGGATACCAAATTAGCTCTTCTATTTATGGCTCAGAGGGACAACAATGGAACGGTTCGGTACGTTGCTTAACATTTGATTTTTAGGGGTCATGAGACAGTATACATCAAGGCGGACCCAGTGCCAGATCCCATGAGACCGCATGCATCAAGACCGTTAATGAGATTGCCATCGCGGAAAGTGGCATCTCAGTGCTCTCCGATCAGCTCTCAGTATCAATTCGGTCTGGTCTTAGCAATGCGAGACCACACGAGACCTCTGCGGGCACAACAAGGTACTAAAGATAAAAATAATTTTGCTTGAACGCTTCAAGTTCTACTACGAACTCTCGCAGCACCTCAAAATACCAATTTGTCGACCAAGCTCTCATTTCGTTGATCTTTACAGCATTGAAAACGATATGCAAGTCCACCACAAGCCCTTCTACCTTTCTCCACTTATACCTCTTCCTTTACCTCTGAATGAACGTCCTTCTCCACCTGTGCACCTTCTTCTATATATACGTGTACTAGGCCCACTCTTTGCATAGCTTCAAAGCAACCCGGTCCAGCCTATTCTACCTGTCCGCCGTTCTGAAGATCTCGCCGTAGTTTTTTCGGACACTGAATCGCCACACATGAATATCACTTAAGTTTTCTCGGACAGAAGTCGCTGCTCGAGACCGAGTCCGGAAAGAAGAGCAGTGCGTGTGAACAGTGGCTAGTTGAGCAGGGTGGACCAAATGTTCTGGACTTAGAGATTAAGGTGGGTACTGGAGGTAAGCAGATAAGCAGGTGCCGGAAACTATGGATCGTTGCAGAAGCCCCCGATAAGGAAGCAAAGAATAAACAAGGGTAGTTGGGGAAGTTGTAGAGAAGACTGATGGAGAGATAACAAAAGCGAGAATCAAAGGAGTGACTTGTGCGTTAACCCCTATAGCAGAGTACTACATTCAAACACAAAAAGGAGCGATCCTCCCCCGCCTTCCCCATCTCACCTTTTTCTCTTTCGCCCACTTCAATCAAGCATACATAACATAAGTTAACCCATGCAACGGATCATCAAGCTCAAACCAATTCAAACCCCCCTCCTGTTCTAAATCCGCCGGATGCAAAAGATACTGCGCAACCTGCCCCTTACTACACGCAAACCACTGCCCACCCGTAAACTTCACACCGCCGTTGCGCCACACCTCCACCGAAGCAACCCACTCGATAGGCGAAGGGTGATTGTTCCATGTGTCTGTATCCTGGTTGATCTTGGGCGGCAGCGAAGAAATGTTGAACTTAAAGGGTTCGTCACCCCAGAGCTTCCAGGGCGCGCCGCGCGTGGGGTCCGTATTGATGACGAAGTCGAAGCCGCAAGAGGTAGCGTTGTTGGAGGGGACGTCAAAGGAGGTTTCAGTCCAGATCTACGGGTTTATGTGGTTAGTAGGATGCATGGAGTGCATGGGTGGGGAGGCACGGACGTCGCGCTCGATGTCGAATTCTTTCTTTGTGCCTTGGGCAGTGTCTGGGAAGTCTTTGTTGATGGGGATGATGAGGTGAGGGAAGTTGCGGCTTATGATGTTTTGGGCGAGGGAGTTTGCTCCGAAGAGGAGGAGTGTAAGAATGAAAGCGTGCATGGTGAATTGAAACGGTTGAGTGCAGCTGAAAGGATTAGAAAGGAGTGAGTGATGTCGATTGTCATGACGGTTGAGGCCCGTCTTATACATGCTGGCAACAGCCTTACCATCTGTACGACTCTGCCTTCAATTCCAATCGAGTAGTGGTGACGAAAGAGCTGCCCTTGCAGGAACAGCTTGTGGTACGTGACGATGGTACCGACCAGTCATCGTGTTACCGAGTGCAAAGAACTCGTTCGCTCCCAGGTACCGACTAGTCTAGAGATGCCAGCACCATCAGACCGCTAGGCCTTCACGGTTACTGCTCAATATACTCCGCCTTGGTTGAGGTGTGATTCTCTGATCACACATCGTCGCCTCATACGGTTTCCTCGGTCAATCAATACTAAGTGAGGGATCCGTCCGCCAAATGAGGATAATGCAGGTGTAGTGCGAGCACAGAGCTGTCAAGAACGTGGTTCGGGTCGCTGCATGCAGTCGTAGCAGCGGAGCGTGGTTGTACACGATGGGTACCTGTAGGTATCGTTGTTCGCTTTGGAAAAGGGCGAGCCCATCAGCGCCCAGTAAACGCGTGACTACGAGGGATGTGAGGTAGCATCGCCTTACATCATGGTGATATGTTTTTCTGACTGTGGAGTCTAGGTCTACGACTAGCCTTGGTCTTTCGGAGGTAGCGTTGATGGATCATGTCGAGTTGCACATCAGAGATTGGCAGGAAAAGGATGCGCAACGATCGGCTTGCGTTCTCGACCCGTCTATACAGTGATTCCCCACGCTTGGTATGTCCGAGGTCCATCGTGAAGGAGAGACGCATGGTATTCAAAGCACCAGTTACGAATAGAAGAAAGCGACGAGTGGCCGCATGTAAATTCCTTCAGAGGCATTTGATGACCCGAGACTGATTGCTGGGATTCCGTGTAGCCGTTGGATCGAGAAATGGAAAATAACAGAGGACTATGCTTGCCTCTCGAAGCACGGTTCTCGCTTGTTTCTGTTCCTACGTCGAAAGTAGCTCTTCGTGAATTTGGTGACCGGTGCGGTGTTGACAAAGGAGCCTCTGCGCATTGGCTTTGAGCCTCGGTGCTGACGTCATCCTCAAACCCCAACACCATGCTGCATGTCGTGAGCCCGGTTAAGGAGTCGGATATGCTCGCAGAATGTATCGAATATCGCGTGCTCGACCTGCTGGAACGTTCCGGCTGCATCTCCTACCGTCATCGACGCGTCGTCTTCATCTCGCGCCGCCCTGGCTGCTCGACGACTACATTCCACGATACCAACTCATCTCGTCCCTCGACGCGGCGAAGAAGCGATCCGAGGCGTATGCACATCTACAAGAGTGTAATCTGTGTCCAAGACTGTGTGGTGTCAACCGCTATAAGAAGACGGGCGTGTGTTTGATCGGGGCTGAGGAAGTCGTAGTCAACACAATGGTAAGGACAAGGGTACATACAGAAATTTGTGGTAGTCTGCTAACTGGCCTGCAGTGAGCAACTCGGTATACATCTTTTTTGTAACCACAGTTGAGATCTAACGCTTGTAGCGCGCCCCATCACGGGGAAGAGCCCTGTATCCAAGGCCACAATGGCTCGGGCAGCGTCTTTTTTTCAGGCTGCAATCTTCGCTGTGTGTACGTGACTCTGGGATACAAATGACACCCTTCTGAATCAACTTTGCTAAAACATTCTCCCCGACGTCAGGTTTTGCCAAAACCACGACATCGCCCATCAACGGAATGGATTCAATCTGACACCCGAAGAGCTCGCCGAATGGTACTTGAAGTTGCAAGAAGTTGGTGGCTGCCACAACATTAATCTAGTCACCCCCGAGCACGTCGTTCCGCAGGTCGTTCTCTCCATTCTCCACGCGCGCGAGCTCGGCCTGCGCCTGCCCATCATATACAACACATCGGCGTTCGACTCGCTCGAGAGTCTGAAGCTGCTGCATGGTCTGGTCGACATATATCTGCCGGACTTCAAGGTTTGGAAAGACAGCACGAGCAAGCGGCTGCTGAAGGCGGACAAGTACACGGCGACGGCCATGGAGAGCATCAAGGCGATGCATGCACAGGTAGGCGATCTGTGCTTCACAGCCGATGGAATTGCGAAGAGGGGCGTGCTGGTGCGGCATCTGGTCATGCCCGGGATGGAGGACGAGGGCAAGGAGATCGTTCGCTGGCTGGCCGAAAACGTATCAAAAGACATCTTTGTACATCTTATGGAGCAGTACTTTCCGCGCGCTCATGTCGGCAAGGTGCGGCGCGGCAAAGGCAACAACAGTACAGAGGAAGAGCCCGGTGATGTTCCGGCGTTGGGTGAGGCCAAAGCCAAAGTGCGGTACGAAGACATCAACCGGCCCGTTGGATTGAAAGAGGTTGCATCTGTGCGAGAAGCCGCGGAAGAGGCCGGCTTGTGGCGGTTCGTGGAGGCTGCGAAGCATGGTGGCTTCAACATATGAAGTTTGGTGTCGCAACTTCCTCGTGGTACGCGACTGCTGCACACCTGCTGGTAGCCTTCCCGACCGCCTTGCTGTCGAAGTCTCCCTGTGCCATCCCATACCAATACACACGCAGCATTCATACAGTCCAAGCCACCATGAGCGACGTGGCCGAGGGGATCCTAGCCGCCGTGGCCCGATTGAAGCAGGAGAGCGAAACATGGCGCGTGGTAGCTGCAGAGTACAAGACAGCGTTCACGGAGCAAACAGCCCGGCTCCGGGAGCTGCAGGATGTTTGTGTCGCCACTCAGGCTGAACTGGAGAATGAGCGAACAGAGCGTCGCCGCCACCAGGCTCGACCGGTATCGCTCCGTGGCGGGGCCGACTTCTCTGCTACCGACACTCGTGGCAGTTTGGACGACCTTTCAATTGGCACCGTGGCTGTCACGACTCTCAGCCGCGTCGAGCTGTCTTGGGAGCCATTATCCAAGTCCATTAGCCCATGCTTTCGACGCGTCGAGCAATTCGCCTGTCAGCGCGACTACGGTACCGCTCTCAAGGAAGTTGACCATCTACTACGAGGCCCATTGACCTCAGAAACCCGCGTCGAAGGTCTCCTCCTGAAGAGCAACCTAATGCGCAAGTCCGAATGGCTGTACGACGCGCTCGCCACCTGCAGTGAGGCCCTTGAGCTCTGCGACCGCTTCGAAGAGCTACACTGCTATCTACCACGGCTTCAATACCAACGCGGCCTTTGCTACTATCAGCTCAATATGGTACAGCAAGCCCGGGATGCCTTCAGTGACGTCTCCACCGCCGACGATACGCTGTACGCCAACGCATCTGCGCTCCGTACTTCCTGCGAAGAGCGACTCCAAACCGGCCGCCGTCCAGGCTTCGAAGTCCATCGATCGGTTACTGAAGGCCTTCTGACTCCGTCCAGCGAGTATCACTTCGACGTACGTCATACGTTCTGGTACTGTCATTACACTCTAACGTAACCTCATAGTCTAAGCGGCGTCGAACGAGCTCTCAATTTCGACTGCAGGTCTCAAAGGCAAAGCGCTTGTCCCTTCCTCAGCGGTGGGTAACTACAAGGTCAAAATAAGCGGATTCAATCAGGCATGGAAATTACTTTAGTGGTAGATATAGCATCTTGATCACCGTCGGAGAGTACTGAGATAGGGGGTAGAAAGTTGGTACAGCCCATCCTGAGGGTCTCAGCACATATTGTATCGCACTATAACCCCGCCCATGTCTCGCTTTTACCACCCAATCTGTACCCCGGCTTTGAGAGAGTCGATGCTTCTTTGTTTAGATCTCACACTGTTTGTTGTTAACTTCTTTTGACTACCTCCGCTATCCTTTGTTGCTAGTGTCCTCATTCACAATCTCCCGTCATCCTTCCAGGGGTCAAGCTTCAGCTACGTCAGATAAAGGGACACGTATTGTCGAAGCCGCTGCCTCTGGTAATGTGGGAGCCGCCGTCCTCCCCAAACTATCATCATGCCCATCGAAGACCTTTCGGGACGCGGACCTCCTTGTGATTTAACCAACAATCGAGCAAACATTAATCTCAAATCACGGACCACGACCCCAGAGGTGTCTGCATATACTAGTCAGCGCCATAGCCCAGAGCCTCCAATTGAATGGGGTCGAAACAACACCACGAGGACCCCACTCCAAGGAAGTAATATCGCAGAGACCGAAGCCATAACACCCAATTGCGTCAAGACGATGCGCGAATATTTTTCGCAGACCAGAGCTGAATCACCCGTGAAGACCAACTTCCCTACGACCAAAAGGCTCTCGCCCAATCGAGGAGAGCCCTGGTCAAGGAGTGATGAGAATTCCCAGCTCAGAAGCCTCGAGTCTATGGCCAATCGGTGCAGGCCAGCTCACCAAACACCCAACGAGCGTAGCGACGCAGTTCATATGCAACTGCTACATGAACACGCTCAAAGTTCGGAGGCAACACTGGAAACTACCACTTGGGAAGCTCGAGAAGAACAAGGCCGTACAGGTCCCGAGGTCAAAAACAGCACTGAGACATTAATGTCTCGGGATCGGGACGCCAAGGGCTCCTCTTCAGACCACATTAACACTAGAAATACATCTAGTCAGCCTCCTTCTCCGCAAGCCCCCCGAAAACCTTGGCCTCCTGAGCGACCTTCTAGCCATGCAAGCCCGTCGCAACGAGCATTCCTGCCACTCAATATATCCGCGTTCGATTTTGCTCTCGAACCTTTTCTAAGATCACATCAGTATTACAGTACTTACGACAACTCACCCTCTCCTACCGACTCAATATCCACCAACTCTCCTTCCCTCACTCCAACTAGCCCTAACGACGCGTCCAGGACCATTCAAGCTAGAGAGATACAACCCCTTCCAGTACAAAACGATCTCCCACCGATTATAGCCAACAAAGATCGATGGAATACTCGGATTAGCATCATGGGCGTCAAAGTGACCTTGATGCGCTGCGCCGTCATCGACCGTGCTGCATGGGAGCTTGAGCGCAATGCCTGGAAGAAAAATAGCACACTCATCTACAAGGAATATTCCAAGATGTCTAAACTCGTCGAAAGCGCATTATTGCTTGCAAAGGAACTCCAGAGCGATGGCTTGCAGGCGCGATGCTTTTACTGGATGGGTCGTGCTTGTGGCCGGCAGCGTTATTGGGATGAAGCTGAGCAAGCTTTTGAGAAGGCCTTGCAATTCGACGCGGCGATGGAAGGAAATGGGCAGTCAAAGGGGCTTCTACCAAGTGAGAGATCAGACATTAAATTCCTGAAACGTAGTGTACAGAAGCGCGCCCAGCGTGCAGGCACGGATCGCGAACAGCGGTGGAGGAGAGACGAAGAGATGGCGTGGAGGTTTGCGGAGATCAGAAACGTAGAATTCGAGGACATAGTCGTTTGGGATAGAAGTCCACCATGGTGTCCAGACACAGAGAGCGCAATGCAGCAATGGATGCAGGCAACTGAGCGGGAAATCGATTTCTCTCCAGCACTTGGTTCGTACGGGGAGTGGAAGGATCCTCAGAATGAGGACGAGAGTCTCGAGCTGGAATGGGTTGGGAGACCGTTCACGCCGGATGAGATGTATTACATCGAACACGGCGACAACAGACAAGCGCCACATACTCGACAATACGGTGATACACGATGTTGCTCATATCCGGCCCAATTGAAGCGAAACCCACGAGATCGTCCTCCACCTATTCACACGATGGGATTGCGACCTGTGGGTCTCGGAATTGCTGTTGGTGGTACGTCGGATGAGGATTGTCATGGTAGAGACGAGATGGTGGAAATTACATTGGATGGTCGGATGCCTCATGCAGGCTCTGAGGGTAACAGGACGCCCAAGACTGCCGTGTATTGCCTAGCTCCCCGCGTCGATATTAATTGAATGTGCAGCTATAGATTCAAGCTCCAGCTTTCGAGTTGAAGTTATTGCGGTGTTTTCTTCTAATCAACTCGCGTAGTGTTCTCGTGTCGTTAAGATCAATTTGAATGGGGCCAATGAAACAATTCAGACTTCGCTACTTCTAGTCGTGAGCGAACTCGAGGAAGCTAGGGGTTCAATCAGTTCTAGGATAAAATGTCTGTCTTGTAGGGTAAAGGGTTTCAAATGGTAGAAGATTATGGTGAGCGTTTCCTTAAGTAGTAGATTGTTTCGAATCGATCTAGATAGTATATATGCGAGACAGTAGTATAATAGAAAGGTTATAAATATATAAGAGCGAAGGTATATACTTCAAAAGAAATGAGATAAATTTTATAATAGGCGAGTCGCTAAGAGTAATTACTGAGTAGGTTGTGAATTTAATAAGATACCATAGAGTTTCGGTTTGAAAGGAATATATAGATCTAGACGTTACGGCCAACTAGCCTTACAGCTCCCTACACTTATCTTATTAGGCTACTACGCGAACGGAGTTCGTAGAGGGGGTCCCGAAGACGCAATAAGGAATATTACGTAATCGATAGCTCTACTAAGGACTGTCGCTTACTGTTAAAAAGGATATAGTAGTAAAGAATATATATCAAATTATCTAATTTACAAAGGTACTACCTACGGGTCTACTTATACTAGGTTGGTGGTTCGGATATATTGTTAACGATAGTACACTTACCTAAGCCTAGTCCGGGTAAGGGTAGGGTAGTCTATCGTAGTGTTGCCGTAGGTAGTATTTAGAAGGTTTAAGTATAGGAGTTAACTACCTAAGTATAGGGTATTCTAATATTAACTAATTTAAAGTAACTTAAATAACTTATTCGTGTCTATTAATTTAGTAAAGCAAATCTAAGAGTATAAACTAAATAAGAGAGTTAACTATAAAGAGTTAAAATATAAATAAGATCTCTCTAGATCTATATAGTCCGTTTCCTCCTAATTCTAATCCCGCTAAGCCTTCTTACTTCCGGGATTATTACTTACTTCTAGAATTACTACTTACTCCCGGGATCTATTAATCTTAGCGGAATTAAGATTATATAATTACTAACCTAATCCTACCCCGCGCGTTAGCTTAACCTTTAGGGTCTCGTCGTACGCTTTCTTATCTACCACTTCTTAATTCTTCTATAATTAACCTTTGTCTATAATATATGTTCCTAGCCGCATTACTATTAATTTCGGATAGTTAGTATCCGGTTTTAACCATTATTTTAACTATTAATAATAGCTCGTGTTTTGGCTATTTATAATAACGTGTTTTATAAACGAGCTACGAATATAAGCGAGCTATAAGCCCTACTAACTTTCTATATCTCTATACGCGCAAACCTCTATTCTTTAACTACCTATTCTCGAAATGCTTTTAAACGAAGTAGATATCTAGCTTACTATTATAGTAGTTTATATATTATAAATCCTAGCTATTAGCCGTGCTATAGCAACGTATAACGTTACCGAATTAACGCTATAGAGTCGACGCGCCGGTAAGCCTACGCGACGTAATTACTAGCCTAATTTAAAGAAGCTTATAGAGCTAGAAGAGAAGGTAATTATTAAATATATTCTTAATCTAGATCTATATAGATTTTCGCCTATATACGTAGCTATTCGTAATATAGCTAATAACTATTATAGACGAAGGTTAATTATAGAAGAATTAAGAAATAGTAGGTAAGAAAGCGTATAACGAGACCCCGAAGGTTAAGCTAATACGTAGGATAGAATTAGATTAGTAATTATATAACCTTAATCCTACTAAAATTAATAGATTCTAGAAGTAAGTAATAATCTTAAGAGTAAGTAATAATCCCGGGAGTAAGAAGGCTTAATAGAATTAAAACTAGGAAGGAATAGACTATATAGATCTAAGAGATCTTACTTATATTTTAACTCTTTATAGTTAACTCTCTTATTTAGTTTATACTCTTAGATTTGCTTTACTAAATTAATAGATATAAATAGTTATTTAAGTTACTTTAAATTAGTTAATATTAGAATATTCTATCTTTAGATAGTTAACTTCTATACTTAAATCTTCTAAATACTATCTATAGTAATACCGCGATATACTATTCTATCCTTATATAGACTAGGCTTAAGTAAGTATACTACTATTAATACTTTAACTATCTAATAGGTTTTAAGAAAGTACTATTAATAATAGTAACCCTATCTACTCTATATATCTTAGGAAGTAGCGCTAGCACGCCGGCTTCTAACCTATTAATAGTTATAGTCTAATAAGCTAACTAAATCTAGTAACTCTAATAATAAATAGTTAAGCTACTAAATTCTTAGAGGGTTATGCTACTAGTTACTACTATAGCTATAGTACGCCTATTAGTTCCCGAAAAATACGAAGGAGACTAAGAAGAACTTAAAATCTTTCTTATAGATATAGAACTCTTCTATAGATTTAATATAACTTACTTCTAAATAGATTAGAAAAAAATACTTATAGTAAAACTATATATAAAGGGGAAAGTAGCGGTATAACTCTAGCTACTTATTAATAACTACCTTAATAATAATAATAATCTAGAAGACTATAGGACTAATACTTAGGAAGTATTTATAAGCTAGAAGTTATTTAAAAAGGCCCTTACTAATATATTCGGCGGAGTAAATAAAGAGAAATAGATAAAAAAAGTAATTATCTTAATTAAATAAATAAAATTAGCGAGTAAGTATAACTTAGACTTTAAGTAACTTTAATTTAAGCTTAACTAGGATAATAGCCCTCTAAAGACCGTTTACTATAATAGTCTAAAGAATATAATTAAGAATAAGATTATCCGCTATAATAAATCTAATATACTTAAAGAAATAATTAATCTAGCTATCTATATTAATAACCGTATATACGAAAGATAGCTAGAAAAATATAATTAGCTATAGATATATACTAATACTAGTAAAAGCTAGAAGTTAGTTATAGTTAGAAGAGATTAAGATAGAGATATAATTATAAATATTAATAGAGTTTAAGAACCCTATAAAAATAACTAAAGAAATAGTAAGAAACTCTATAAAAAGACTAATAGCGGCCTAGACGCTAAATAATAATAGACTTAGTTTAATAATAAAGCTTACTTATATTACGGAGAATAAGGCTACTTTAGAAAAGACTATTCTAAAAATTAAGATATAGAATAGATAAACGCGGTTTATATAGCTATAATTAAGTTCTAGAAACTAGCTAGCTTCGATGTAAAAGGAGACTTAGAACCCTCTAAGGCGGATAATAAGAAAACTAGGTTTTATAAGAAACCGCGCTAGAATCGCTTAAAAACTAAGAAAATCTTAGAATTAATAGAGATAATAGACGAAGAAATTTTTAACTACTTTAATATAATTAAGTATTAGCTATATAACTTAGAAAGTTATATAGAAAAAAACTACCTATTCTAATATATAAAAGTAAGTATCTTAAAACTAAAGAACTTATAAGTAGTAGAATAGATAATATAATACTAAAGACCTATATAGTAGAATATAGCTCCGGCGGAACGCTATTATAATAAGAAAAGATAGTACTAATATAAGTCGGAAGACTATAGTTACTATTAGAAAGAAATAGAATAAGTAATATCTATATCTAGGAATAATACCTACTACTAACTTACCTAAGATAAATATAGGGTAAGTAACTACTATCTATATTATAAAGAAGAATAGGAACGTACCTACGTAAGTAATAGATAGAGTCTTTACTATCTAGATAAATATAGCCTATATTATAACGAAAAATATATAGTTAATCTATACCTAGTAGAATTATAGAATATTATAGAAAACTACTATAAAGATATATTCTATACGTAATAGCACGTATAACTAGAATATAAGAAGTTATTATAGGTTAACTATATAGAATCTAAGAAGGGAACTAAGAAAATCTATCTATACTACTTATTATATAGAGAGGTAGTATTATAATTCTTCTAGTATAAGGATTACTTATATATCTAAAAGGATAAATATACTAATATTCTTTATACTATATACTAATTATAATATTAAGAGAAGTATAGCCTAGATCCTAAAGGGATACTATAGACTTAAGTAGCTAAGAAAGCTTAGTATAGATACTAGAGCGACTAGATATTATAAGAAATAGTTAAATAAATAGTAGTAGTAAAAGAAAGAAGAAGGAAAGTAGCTCTAGGAATATCTATTACGTAACCGGAACTTACCTAACTATTAGAGAATAAGGGCGGCTAGATAAGTACTAATATAGAATACTAGGAAGTAAGAATTATATCTATAAAAGAAATAGTCTTTTAGCTAACTCTAGACTTAGATAATAAGGGAGAATATATATAACTAAACTAGATATACTACTATACTAATAGCTATACTTACTATTTATAGGAGAAAATAGACGTAGACTACTTTCCTAGTAAGAGAAAAGAAAAGTTAAAAAACTAAAGATTTACTAGGGGAAGGGTCCCGTTAGTAAAGAATATTAAAAAATAACCTATAGAATACGAAGCGTTAGACGCTAGAAATAGCTTATTAATATACTTATATATAGATATAAGCTTAAGACACTACTAGATAGTAAAGTAGAATCCTTAATAATCTTACCTAGATAGGGTGGTAAATGGGTTAGGGTTAGATTAGGGTTAGGTTATATTACGTTAGACTCTAGCCTAACTCTAACCTTAATCTAAAGATTTAACGCTAAGATTAGGTTATAGTTAGAGTAGAGTTATATAATTTAGGGATTAGATTTAGGGTAGAGTCGCATAGACTAGGGTTAAGATTAGGTTACTTAAATAGGTAATTATATATTATAGATAATTATTATAGAAAATACGTATTTAGAATAGATAGCTTTATTAAAGATAGAGTCTACCTATTCTAGTCTTAAGGTAAAGTAACTAGCTACTAAGAAAATCCTATATATAAAAACTTAGAGTAGTACTACCTAGCTAGCTATAAATTCTTCTACTAAATTATAACTCTTTTCGCGTAAATAGTATTTATATTATAGTCTAAAGAAGTTAGTATATAATAAATAGTATAAAAGTAAAAAACTATACTCTTAAGATATCTAACTAGAAAGGCTTCTATACTCTCTTAAAGGGCCTTAATTATACTTTATTACTAGCGGTATTTAGCGCGGTAAGCTTTAGTAACTTTATAGATAAGATAACTAAACGAAAGCTTATAAATAAGGAGGTTAGTACTCTTCTAATATTATTTAATCTCTCGGAGCGCTACAGCTGCGTATTATTAGTATTAAACTATAATAAATAGCTATAATAATATACTACCTAGCTTATAACGTCGCTTTTTAGGCCTAGACGTAGGCGTAGACGTAGGTATAGGCGCAGGTATAGGTATAGATATAGATAGAGTCTTACTATCTTTCTTAGGGCGACGTTTCTTAGAGCAAGCTATTAGGGTAGAATTAGAAGCTAGTTACTTATAAGCTACTTTTATTATAATATTCTTTCTAGATACTTTTCCGCTAGTAGCCGCGCTTAGTCTTAGCTTAATATAAGCTATTACGTTAAGTATAATAATTATATATAATAATTAAGCTATATAAAGTAGTAGTAGTATATATATATAAGGTTTTAATAGTAGTAATTTTAAGTATTAAAAAGAGCGGTAAGCGTAAGTGGTAAATATAAGTAGTAAAAGTATATAAGAGATTACTAGATAGTAGTATACGAACTAGACCGCTTATATTATTATACTTATATTACTACGCTTATATTATCTAGTATAGTAATAATCTTATACTAACTCTACTACTAAGCGTTATAACTTTGGATAACTACTTAACTCTTCTAAATAATTATATTTAATTATTATACTTAACGTAATAGCTTTAATTAAGTAGGAGTTTAATAACTTCCTATAAGACTTACTACTAGCTTAGAAAATTGAAATCCCGCCTAATTTTAAGCGCGAGGAATAGGAGTAGCTTATAGAAGTAATTATTATATCTATTTATAATAGTAAATACTAATTAAGATAGAGCTACGCGTATAAAGAGTATAAAGTCGATAATATTATTATATAGTATAGTTAAAGAGGTTCTTATAAAGATTACCCTATAAACTTTTAAGTACCTTTTAAAGATTAGCTAAATAATAGTTCTCGCGCTATAATATAAAGAGATCGATTAGCTCTACTTAATAGTAAAGAGAAAGTAATTATAAGTACTAAGGTAGTAGATCGCGCTGCAAAATACTAGCTTACTACTAAGCTTACTTCTAAAGATAAGAAGTATAAAGCTATAGGTAAAGCTAATAAGAAGGAATATCTAAGAGTTAAAGTTAAAGAGTTAGAAGAGAAGCGATTTAATAAGTAAAAGAGTAGTAAGTTATTATAGCTACTTATTATAAGTTTATACTTACTATCTATAGATAAGTGGCTATAGACCCGCCTTAATTATATTTATAAGAAGTAGAAGAGTATTAATTATAAAGTTAATATAAGGTACTACTAGATAGCCTTAAGTAATATTTTAGAAAGTTAGTAATATAACTATAATAAACTACGCTAGAGTCGTATAGTTTAACGCCTATATTAGTTAAGTAGTACTCTTAAGAAGATTATATAAAAGATATATTAAGAAGAACTAATAAAGCTTAATAATAATTCCTTTAAGAGTATAGAGGCTAAGAAAGAATAGTAGTAATTTATTAATACTCTTTCCCTAGAAGAGCTAGCTATAGTAATAAATAAGCTCTAGACGTAAGTTTATTATATTATTTTATTATAGAGACTTACTAATAGAGCTAGATAACGTAAGCCGACCCCTATATATAAGCTTTTAGATAAGTAGAATAATCTAGTTCTATAAAGCGATAAGCTATACGTTATAAGAAATAATAATAATAAATATAAAGAGAAAGTTAATATAGATTTAAAGATTAATAATTACTATAATTAAGGAGAAAATAAGTATAAGACTTAGGATAAATTAGAGATAGAGAAGTTATAGATAGAGATAGCTAAGGAGTTATAGATAGAGATAGCTAATAAAGATAAGACTAACTTTAAGGGCTTCTTAGACTAAACGAGTATAGGGTTTAAGTAGAGATTAGAGAATAGCTAGCGTTTATTATAGCTAATAATTACGCTTTATTAATATATTAATCTTACTAATCGCCCTACGCTTATAATATACTAATCTTATTATCTAATAATATCTAGCGCTAACTATAAGGTATTTATTTTAGTACTTAGCTAGTAGTCTCTAGTATATAATTTTATATATACTTTATTAGAATAATTTACGCTATAGCTAAGTAACTCTATTCTCTTTTTACTCTATCTAAAAGCTATTAATAACTCTTTTATAGTTTTTTTATTATATTTTTTTATCGTATACTACGTATAGCTAAACCTATTCTTAAACTTCTATA
>Ga0247733_1000329_pt1 | contig 25613 bp, 34 predicted proteins | sample UWRJL043104R2_FD_180932 | JGI IMG/M metagenome (GOLD analysis project Ga0247733, IMG submission 180932) | Plant litter microbial communities from Arlington Agricultural Research Station in Wisconsin, United States - UWRJ-L043-104R-2 | ecosystem: Environmental > Terrestrial > Plant litter >...
GGGGGTTTCGCAGTCTGATAGTTGGGGGTCGGCTGGTGGTGGAGGATCTGGGCCGGGAGGAGATGGTGGATCAGGAGAAGGTGGATCAGGAGGAGATGGTGGACTAGGAGGAGATGGTGTACCGGGAGGAGATGGTGGACTAGGAGGAGATGGCGGACCCGGTGGAGGACCTGGTCGTAGAGGTGAATTCGGAGGTGGGACTGGACCTGGTGTATCCGGGTCAGAATCCGGACTAGTGCCTGGTGGATGAGGCGAGGGTAGTGGCTCAGGTACGTCGGTAGGATTTGAGGGCGGTCCGATACCCGGAAGCGTGATCAGAACGGGTATCAACGCGCCTCCAGCATCAGTAGACGTGGATGTTGAGATTGTGGGTTGCTCTGAATGTATTTCTGATTGCGAGGGCGGCACTTGCGTGTTGGTACTCTGTTCTGGTGGTGGCAAAGAGGTTCCGCTATTGTTTGGTGGCGTTGGGGTATCGGTTGGTGATGCACTGGTTCCAGAAAGTGTAGTGGGATTTGGAACTAGAGCACCATTGGCGTCAGTGGAAATTGATGTCGAACGCTGAGGCTGATCTGGTGTAATAGATGGATCTGCTTCGCTAGGAGGAATGGACGGCTGCGTCGCAGGCAATGTGACGGTCACCGGAACAAGAGCGCCGTCGAAATTAGTAGAAGTGGAGGTGGAAATGATGGGTACTTCTGATTCCCCTATCGATGATGGTCCGTCCGTCTGTGGTGGACTTTTCGTACCAGTTGGTGTAGGTGGCGGTACTGCAGTGCGATTTTCAGGTGCTTGCGGACCTGGGGGGGTCACTGGCGGACCTAGGAGACCAGTTCTCCACCTTGATCTGGTTAGTATACTCTATCTTCTTCGAGGATATCATGGGAACCAACCAATAACCTTTTGGCTGGACCACGATAGGTACAGTAGGCGTTATCAACGCGCCATTCTCATCAGTCTCCGTGATGGTAGTCGTCAGGGTAGTTGTGGCTGCAAGATCGCTCAATTCGGGCCAGATAAAGGGCAAAAAGGATATCGGTGCGCCATCTGGGCCTTCGACTGTTGTTGGTCATGGTAGATCGGGTGCCGTGGCGTAGCAGGAATCGAGCGTGCAGACGAGGTAGTCGGCGGCTGTCGACAAGCCGATAAGTAGAAACAGTGTCAGTCTAGCGACCATTGCAGCGAGCTGCAGTCTGCTGAGCCTGGCCGCAGAGCAAGTGAATTGTCAATATATGAGTGTATGGAGATGGGGAGGCTGGAAATGAAATCAATGCCGGAGAGTTCGGGCTTTACAGCTGAATTTATAATTGCTGTAGTCTTGAGCAACCTGTAACTACAAAAATCTATATTCGTTCCCACCCATGACACGGGATTGGACTGCCGCAATCTTCTCTCTTCTTACTGTCATTTTGAAAAAGATCGTACCCGAGATAAGAAGGAGGTGGCGTATAAGACACAAATCACTAGAATAGCACAAGGACGAATGTTTGCTTTGGTGGCGTGGCGAAGATTACGCACTGTTGATCAGATACCCGCATCTTATCCTTCCTACATGCACACTCTATCAGTGAAACACGTGACTGTGCCGTAACAGAGTTAGAACGGTAACATCTACTTCCATATGAGTGTCCAATGAAGTAAGCGGCAATGGGGCGCAAATCTGTAATCTGCGTTGGCGACGACCTTAAGCGCCGGTCGTGTAAGCTCGCTTCACAGCAGCGCACGCGCGCGTATCCTAACACAGCGAACGCTGTGTTCGGAGATGCTCTCGAAACTCTGTTTCATGAAGAAACGGTCATAGTATTGCATACCCTTCGACGTGTATTTTGGGCGATGTGGCAGAAACTGGGTGGGGTTCTACTGCGGCGTAGGGCTTCTTCGCCGATTCACCCTGCCACATAGGAAGACATAAGATCCGTGGAGAACATCACCGAGTGTTTATGGTTGTATAAGTACCAAGTGTGGATTATATTTGTGCTTAAATTTGCAACTCCTCTACTCCACTTTACCGTTTCTCTTACCATTTCCTTGCCGGGATTTCGGATTCCTTTAAGCCAAACTCGTCATCATGACAGTAATTTTATTCGTATCTCTATATCTTTCCTCGCTCCTCTTCGCTGTCGGAACAAGAGCAGTCCCAAAGGACAATGAAGACAACGCACTTAAGGTATTTCTCTTCCCATGCGATGATTATGCACTAACATAGTGACAGCCATACTGGAATGTCCAGTCAGGCAAATCTGAGGTTCGAGGTGGCTGTGATGCTCACGAAGCGAACCTTAAAATTTCGTGGGAAGAGGCGTGCAAAATGAGCAGACAGGCTCTTAGCGATGTAAACTTCATGACCCAGAACCTCAACGACGGAAAAGGCCCAGACGCTCAGCAGCAGCCCGATGACCGAAAAAGATGGAATCGTGTCTATCCGATGCTTCTCGTTATGTTTGGGAACCCATTTGATGACCAGGGAAAACTACTCACTGGTAGCCGCGAAATATTAGCGCACATGGGTAGTAAGTCTTAAAAAAATCCCTTCCTTATCAAACATTATTAACTTTACACGTAGTCTTCTATGATATGATGCAGGGTGTGTGCTCAACCAAGGAACCATTCGATGGGTCAAAGTTGCTCTACTGCGACGACAAGTTTCTCCGATGGATCGAGAACGGGTCAGCGGATCCTGAAGATCCGGATTTGAAAATCGAGGAGAAGAGTAAGTCTCGGAGCTCTACAGGAGCCAGTAATTGCTCTAATACACCCTTCAAGACCCGACTTGTGGGCATTTTGGAGGGCTATGGTACAGCGACCAACTTCCGGAAGGGTTGCGCTACAGATTCATAGAACCACCTAAAAGTCCCGAAAGTCAAAATCAGTGCGATGGTGCCATGGCTTGGACCCATTATCAGCATAACATGGTCTGCTGGTGTCAAAATGTAAGCTATTCGCTTCGGTGCTATGTTCAACTATTAATAGATTTAAGGGACTGGCGGATACACCTTCCATTGACGCCGTTCGAGCTAAGATAAAGGGTGCAAAGACTCCTTCTCCAAAAGTGGCTCCAATGATGATCAAGACTGGGTTGATTACAACGCTCGATCATATCACTGGAGACACTTCGAAAAATGATATGGCGACGACGTGGGTACATGAGATGGGGCACGCATTGAGCGAATGTGGGACTATACCTGCCTATCCCATCTCATCGGTTGCTAATTCAAGATAGGGGAAGATCACCCATCGTACGATGGAAAGGGCAATCCCAAGACCAGAAAGAAAGAGGTTTGGGACCAAGACGTCCAGCAATACGTAACAAAAGAGGTCCCAGGGAACGGATACACCTTCAAGTACGCCTCGCGGATCGCCCAACATGCTCCAGAGCTTGCGATCAAGAGTCCGGAGAACTTCGCGTTGTTTGCAAAAGCAATGTATCTCAACGAGTGGGATTGGCATCTGGGTTACGCGCAACCCCCACCTCGTTAAGAGGTTTTGTTTGGAATAGAATACACGAGTGTCAGAAGACTTAGAGAAAGGGGTTCCGGTGTGATCAATGTTGGTTTCATTCTTTTCTGCCCCTAGTCGCCGTACTACATCATAGTACATGATCTTTTCAAGTGTTTCGTACTGAAGCAATGACCTCCATTATCCATCTCTTTCTCCATGGGCATTTCCCTTTCGTCTAGAGAATCATCCGACAATTTTTCAAAAGGCCAGTCCTGTTGGGTATGATGAAAGCATGCCGTTTTGAACGTCACTCTGGCTCCAAGAGACGATAACTCATCAAATGGTTGGACGACTTGCGTCTCCCACCAATTTGGTTTCAAGCGCCTCCCCCTAGACGCCATACTAGGCTGATGCGAATCCTTGAATTGCATCTTTCTCTCTGTACTTGTCCAACAAATCAAAAAGACAAACGTGCACGAGTCGCCTAGCTCCTGCATGCCGAACGTGCAGTTACGCATGTTGCCACGTTCTTGATTAGATGACATGGGTCTGGTACAAAAGATATCTGTAATCATCCCGCATTCCTCGTGGAGCTTCTGGGTAGCGGTGCGCACCTCATCGTAAAGTGCGCCGTTGACAGGCGTCTCTATTGTGATAATATCGACGTCTGCCCCGCCTACAGCACTAGACATTCCAATGCCGCTGCCAAGTATGCGTATGATTCGTGGGGGCGAGCGAAGATAGGGTGTCATTTCCCCGAGAAACTCGAAAGCTGCCGTGCTTTCCATTCGTGAGATTATGTGCCTTTCTCTGCAGCGATGCTGGCATCGGCCAGGACAATCGCATGCTGGGTGCTGCATGAGATGGTGTAACATCCATCCTATAACAAGTGAGTGTACGATCAGGGGCATCATTGCATCATACTTGAGTATATGGCACTTACTCACCGATGATGACATGTATGGTGTTGGGCCGATCGGCATCGTATGCCCAGTTGAATGTATAGTACTTCCCGTAGCTACCTGGGGTCCATAACAGATGGTCAAACGCCTTCCAGGTGTCCTCGAACTCCTTCGCAGGTCGCAACGCAACACCGTCTTTGAAGTCTAGTTCGATGAATATCAGGGGTGCCGGATTAGCCATAGCTAGACTCGAAAACTTCGAAAGCGTCGCGTCAAGAGGATCGCGGGTATGGATTGGAAGTGAGGATGATCATCTGGACGTTCATGTCGGGTGGCGAGCGGCGCAGTTTGGAGAGCGGGGCATGGGAAGTATTTATGAACTTCCCAGCGCGTATTCGAGACATGGAGCTCGGAATAACATGCGAACACGGACCAGCAGGGGAGGATTTTTTTTAATAGTCATAGAAGCCTTCATAGAAGTCTGCATAGAATCAGGTAGCTCGTAGAGCCCTGAATGTTGTACTAGGAAGAATGGGAATGGGTTGCATGGATTGTATCTCCAACGCTGAGAATGCGCATACCGCAGCATGAATGCGCACGCGCTATCATGGGCCGTTTATGAGCCGACTATCCCGAACAAAAGAATCATTTCCACTACGCTCCTTCTTGCCACACCATGGTCACGTCCACATTTACACATGTGAACCCAAAATCATCCGTGGTTCGTAAGCCTTGTCAAAAAGCAACACTAGGAGTCACTGTTGCTCTAAGCTCGCGCTGCAACAATGGTTGACGTAGTCGCCATCTACACCTGTAACGATGATGGCCATCCTCCTGGCATCAGCTTGTTCTCGAATCTGGCTAGCACATCGTACGCACCCCAAGCTCTCACAATCAACCTAAACCTAAACGCACATCATCTTCTGACAACCCGCCCGAGCATCAAAGACTGATGGAAACTATCCATGAACCTTTTACGCCAGCATCCTCTTTGTAGTAAGGGACTAGGATTTTTTGTGTACAGTATTTCTGGACCGATCTACACTGTCATTGGTGCTTTGGTTATTTATGCAATTATCTACAGCTCCAATTCTTTATCCCTAATTCTGGGGAAATGTGATGTTGTGGGAACACCTAGCAGAAATCCGAAGAGTACGAGTGATTCTGATCAAAGTGGACTCCATTTTGGAGCTATCTTACTCGATATTGGTAAATCACCGTGTGCAAAGTTACGATTGCCTACACTGACAGCGCATGACGATCAAATGAAGTCTCTAAATGCCAGCGGTAATGGCTTCCATCGGATCGAATCAAGAATCCGTAGTCCGCGAATTCCGCCCTGCTGCGCCGTAAGTGGCGGCGTGGGTTTTGCGAGATCCTCCAACTTTCGGACCCGTGCAATATTTCCGCTGATCTTCTTAGCCAAATCTCGGTGTTGGTGTTTGCGTTTTGGCTGATTGACGCCTTGCAAGTTGAGGCGCTGGCGACCCTGCTGGTTAATTCTATGCGCATCACTGTTGAGTTCATACTTTGAGGCTTTGTTTTTTTCAACAACTCTCACATCAGCTACTATTGAAGTAACTACCTCACAGAAGTTTTGTAGAAATTGGACTTTGTAGCAATCGCGGTGTCGATCGCGCGTTAGTCAGGCCTGTATTCACGCCACCTGCAAACAAGCTGACTCGAGGTGAAAGATGTTTTGATAAGAACGGAGATCCGTGGTTGGGAAATGAAACTGAGATGGCACTGGCTGAGGTTTGGCGTAGGAGTGAACGCCCTACGGGTACCGCTTACCTTTTCTCAGATTGCAGACTGAGTTCTTTGCGGTCTTAACTACGACTGAACCAATAGAGACAAAGGAGGGACATGCGCGCATTTTGTCTTATTGACTAAAATCTTGAACGATTTTGGTTATTGCATAGTAGTTCGTCGTTGCGAGCGCTGATTTGGGCTAGAACGTTGTGTCTACCTCGGAGAGAAACTTGAAGCTCATTGCTTTGCCGCAATCGGTCTTCCGGAGTTCCGACGTACGATGTGTGATATATCCTCTAGCCGATGTTCGTGGCCTTATTAGGATGACACCTGGGATCTAGAACGGGAGTAAGTGACTTAAATACTCGCTCTCCTTCTTGAGCAGATTTTCGTGTTGATACTACCACTCTTCTAACATATCTCTTCATCCATCAATTCGAAAACGTTGAAGCTTTTGCGCACACTCGAAGACGGCCACTGCCTTTCTTTTTGCTCGTTATCACTGCCGATTCTTTCTTATCATCTCATTACTATATCTCCATCTATTCCTCGTTCGTTCTGGCCTGAAGTCGGTATGCGCTTTTCACTTCCAACTTCCGGATCCAACCCGCTGCAAATGTTCGTCCTCTGTTTATTGTTGGGCATTACCCCCATCAAAGCTATTGTAATTCCTGTTAGCCATGACAGCCTTCAACTCGGAGGCCTTGAAGCAACACGGATCTCTCCTGAAAGTGTGAACGAACTCACACCTGATACGAGAAGGGCGCTTCAACATCTTTTTCCTCGCGCAGGATCAATGCGCCTAAGACCAGCGGCACCGAAGCCAGTGAGACCAGCAGATCTCTCAAACCCGGGGGACCCCCCACCTCGATTGAACCCAGAAGATCCGAAGAACCTAGACACACCACCAGAAGTAAGACCGAACCCAGGAGATCCAGTAGCACCTTCGGGTGGAAAAAACGCTCAACACCAGGGCCCTCCCATCCCGTCCATCCTGGTTACCCCTCCCCGGCTCTCCGGATAGTCTGAGAATCTGGATTTTTCGGAGGCGGTGAAATTACTAAATGAGTGGCGAGTAGAAGAGCGGACACGACTCAGGAATTTGGGAAAAGCTAGAGCTCCGGTTTTCAAGGCTGGAGGCGTTGATTTGTGATGGTTCAAGGAATAGGGTGTATCTCATGTTTGGTTTCCTGTATTGAGATTCTGCTGAGTCGCCTATGTCGGCCTTATCTAGACTGTTGTGCATCAATCGGGCTTACGTTGTAGTAATTTGAGGTTGGGACTTTGCTAAATCTGTGAAGCCACTAATACCGTTACATTGACTCCGCGCCCGCTCCAGATGTGCTCGAATAACTTCGCTCCCAGACATCACATTTTCTATTCTCCATACGCACTAACTGTTTGGCTACAAGAAAGACCGCGGAACCGAGCGCATTGGATACTTATTTCTACACAATTCAATATCCCGCACCCCCTCAACTCCACACTGCAAACTCTCCCCCATTTAGCATGTATTTACAATGTACGACGTACGTGCGAGGCCTTTCTATAAAACTTCAAAGTTTTTGTCAGCTGAGAAGCAGCCAAACTATCGGCTATCTCCACTTCCAGTACAGTCCACAAAAATATCTGGATCCCGGCCTGAACGTTCGATCACCGCTACAAGTACCGCTGCCGAGGCCCTAGACTTCACTCTCAACTGCAGTAATACTTTATCGTATATATCATCACGCTAATCAATATTTTTCGCAAATACTCCATTCAGTATGCGAGGAGGAACCGGAGCTGCATGGCAGTGGAGAAATATTATCTCGAACATGGAGGGGAGAAAAGGACAGGAAAGAATATTTCTTTCCGTGGATGGTCGCGGGTTAGCCTGACGAAGGCTTTTCTCGGATCCTATCTCCGACACCGGCGACCATCACCAACAACCCCCTCCACTCCCACAGAGCTCTTTTGTACCAACACACCTCTCCTTTACAATGTCCCCACATCGAAATGCCACCCTTTTCACCAACGGCCGCTTCTTCAATGGCACCGCCTCCACTACCTCTTTCCACGAGTCCATGCTAGTGGAAGACGGGAAAATCACTAGTATTGGACCCTCATCCTCTCCCGAACTACAAGTACATGACGATATCCCAACGCGTGACCTAAACGGCCAATATGTACTACCCGGCTTCATCGACGGCCACATGCACTTCCTCATGCTCGGCCAATCGCTCGCCAAAGTAAACCTGGACGGCTGCGAGAGTCTCACCGAGATTCGACAGCGGATCAGCAAGTACGCGAAAGAAAATCCGGATAAGAAACGCATTCTTTGTATGGGATGGATGCATTCCATGACTGACGGAGAAGCAAAAGCGAGTGCGCTAGACGACTTGGATCCCAGGCCAATCTACATCGACTCCAAGGATCTGCATTCGGTGTGGTGTAATGGCGCTGCATTGGCGGAGATGCACGTGCAAGAGATGGAAGATCCGGCTGGTGGGACGATCGAGAGGGATGAAGGGGGTAAGGCATCGGGCTTGCTGAGTGAAGCGTGCGTGCTGTTAATTGTATGGCCGTACCTCGCGACTGTGCTCTCGACAGAGGAGAAAATGCGCGCGTTCAGATCAGCTATCGCGGCGTACCATGAAGTGGGCTGCACAGGATGCATAGACATGGCCATGGATGAGAACGCTTGGGAAGCTCTTCTCGCGCTGCGAGAACATGAGGCTGGAAAATTACCCATGCGAGTAGCAGCGCACTGGTGTATACTCCCCGGCGACGGCGAAGAACATCGACTGAAGCAGGTCGAGCGTGCCATCGAACTATCGCGTCAATATAACGCGACTACCAGTCCGGATCTCCGCATTGCAGGCATCAAAATTATCTGCGACGGGGTAATCGATGCGTGTACCGCCGCTCTCGCTGAACCGTACACCTCGAACGCCGCATCTCCAGATCCCATATGGACACCCGATATGCTAGCACCGGTCGTGAAGAAAGCCTGCGATGCAGGTCTACAATGTGCACTTCATGCAATCGGTGACCAAGCCGTCCACAACGCCATCAATGTGCTTGAAGAGCAAGGGAAGCCAGGCCAACGCCATCGCATCGAGCATCTAGAACTCACGAAACCCGCCGATGCCGCGAGACTAGGAGCTCTCGGTATAACAGCTTCGATTCAACCCGTGCACTCCGACCCAGCTATCCTCCGCGCCTGGTCGAAACTCCTCGGCCCCGACCGTGTCAAGCGGGCCTTCGCATATAAGGAATTTGCAGACCATGGTGCAATGCTTGCGATTGGATCGGATTCACCAACGGCACCTCACGCACCGCTTCCCAATCTGTACGTTGCGACTACGCGGAAATCCGCGAAGCAGCCAGACGCTGGCGATGCGCCCGTGAATGCGGAGTTCAAATTGGGCATTGCGGAGGCTGTAAGTGCGGCGACAATTGGCGCGGCGTATTCGTGTTTTGCGGAGGAGAGGATTGGCAGTTTGGAGGTTGGAAAGGCTGCTGACTTTGTGGTTGTGGATATGCGGTTTGAGCCAGGCAGTTTGTTGAAGGCGAAGGTGATGCAGACGTGGTATGCTGGGGAGAAGGTGTATGAAGCGTAAGTTGGGACGAGAAACGCGATGCGAGTAGGGGGACGGGCCAAATGTAGTGAGATAGCAACAAGGGTCCCCACCTCTTGAGGATACTCCTTTCAACAAGTTACCATCAAGGGTCTCATTGTGACCGATACCGCTCGGTCCGGGGGAACGCGTGCCGACATATACGAATCGTATATGCACATACGGACACGGTACAGTGTGGTATGGTTGTGGAGCGCCGATGCATCTCCGTGTCCGACCGACCGACAATTACCGAAAGAGGCAGCGCCCCGAACAGGAAGGATGGAGAGATTTACCAGTTGTGGTATAGTGCGCAATGCCATATGCTATGTATAAGGCGCCGCAATCCGCCGTTCATGCTCGACGTTTCGCTCTGAGCGTTTCTTCGCTCCATGTTTGGCTTTCCGCCAACGTCGAAAATCAGAACCCTCCACTTCAGCATCGCGATATGCTTCGGGGATTTGAAAGAAACCTCGAACTGACTCACAAGCCTCCAGGATCTCGCCACCCGCTATCCGTACTCGGCGGGCTCGCCGTCCCTGTCGCCGTCCCACTGTATGTCTGATTGACATCAATATACCACGACGTATCTTCCATCGGCACCGCAAACAATGTATCCCATCCGGGTGCACTCATCAAGTCGGGGAATGCTATCGAAGGGACCGGGCTGTATGTTCCATATGTGCTCATAGGCATCATGCCAAGTGCAGCCGTTTGGTCTTGGTATATGTCGCCTGGCATGGGTGCTGGAGGCGTTGTCCACGCAAGCGGTTGTAGTTGTTGATGTGAGTAGGATGCGGGTATGGGAGTCTGCTGATACTGTTGTTGCTGTTGTTCTTGATGGTGCTGCGGAGGAACACCTTCAGGCGTGTGAGAAGAGTAAGGCGATGGAGTATGAATTGGCGGCGAAGGACTCGCCGAGGCGGCCAACTTGCTTTGTTTTTGCGGCGGTGCAGGGCTGTTGGAGCTGGTCGCCCGTGACATCTTCTCGTACCAGGTCTGTATCTTCCGAACCCGCGTTTCGTAGTAGAAGAAGATGTCCTTGTTCTTGTTGCGCTCGCCAGCTCGGCCCACCAGAGCCCCAATTCTCAGACTCAGATGTCGGAACACATGTTCGATGTTCAATCTTTGGCGCAGCTCTCGTGTCTGTGTCTCCACGTTTGGCGACTTGCTCACGATTGCAAATTTGGCCGCTTGTGTCAGGCCGAAGGAGAGCTGGACCCACTCCGCGTTGGTCAGAGCCATCTCCGATGTGGGAGGGAGCCAGAGGTAGAGGTCCAGGAAAGATTTTGCGCTTTCAAGACCTTCACAGAGGATGTTCAAGTGTAGGGCCGGCGATTGTTGAAGGTTGCGCTCGAAGAACGCGACTTGATATAGGAAGAGCTTTGCAGTGTGGAACTGCATGAAGAGCAGATCTACAACCGTTAGTTGGTGTGTATCGCAGGCATGTGAAAGGACTTACGGCTGTCGCTAACATCGGTGCTCAAGTACATCCGGAACTCTTCTAGCTCAGTTCGGACCCTTACATACGCAGCTTGCGCATCCGCCTCCGAGCTGGGTTCTTTGGCAAGCGATTCAATGTTCTCAATAATGCGCTGCAACCGTATCACGTGGTAGAGATCTTTGTCGGTCCGGTATTCGGCCCTTTGCCCTAACAACAAGTAGCTTTCCTCCATGTAGTGTGAGCAGGGGAACGGGTTCAACTTGTCAAATAGCTTGGACATACTGTGTAGCGTAAGCACTGCAAAAGAATCGGGTGCATCGCCACCTACGTAGAAGATAGATAGAAAATGCCGGCCGTCGCGCGCTGCTCCTCTGCGCCCCCGTTCTGAGATGCGGGGTCAACCGCCTTGAGGGGATCGCGTTTGCTTGTATCTTTAGTGGGTTTGCTGCGGATAGGCTTGCGGTCAAGTCGCATATCTACCGCAATGGAGATCGCCAGCATGATGTACTGGGAGAAGAATCTCGATTGTCCGTGATATTGATTCCTACATTTCGTTTAGCCATTCGGATCCAACACGGCCCAAAGTTGAATAGCTCGTACCAGGCCAGAATGATAAGCAATCCCTGCAAGTACTCCAGCTTCAAGCAGTCATCCCCTCCATATAGCACCTTGTCCGTCACCATGTGCTTGAACCGGTTGCCGAGCTGCTCCTGCGCGGGCAGATCATGAAAACTTGCGACCGTCATTACTGCCAAAAACGTCAACGGTTTCTCGGCCCTGAGCCGTTCGGCGGTGTCCTGTGGCGATATTATAACGAACGGGAAATGCGGCATCATTTCCGTCTTGTACATCTCTACCAACGTGTCCGCCTTATCGATTGTGATGATGTCCTCGTCGACGACGTCGCCATCCCCGGTTGATGTCGTGGATGGGGTAGCGTCAGGGACAGCGTAGCCTTCGGGCAGGGCTTGTTGCGCAGTGTGGGTGGGGTCTTTGGTTCGCAGGAGATTGTTCACTTGGGCTTCGAGCGCCTGGATGCGCCTGGCTTGCCCGTCAGCACACTCCTCGATTGCGGCTGTCCTGCCAAAGATTAACTCACGAGTCACGTTTGGCCGAGTTATCACGTCGTCTCGCAGGGCCTACAAGCGTCAACACAGCGCCTAGCCACAGCATAGAAGCCGCGTACGGAATACACATTGCTTGCCTAACCGCGCACACCTGTCAACAATCATCAGTCCGGTACCAAGTGCGGTTGCGCATGCGGGCCGCACCGGTCGCATATATCCGTTCGGTGTGTCCTGTCGCATCTTATCTTGAGCGAGAAGCAGTTCTGGCAAGTCTTCGAGAGCATGACTTCGCGACCCTTCTCCGCATCATTGCCCGGTGCGCTGAGCGACATTGTGGCTATGGCGCCGTGTTCGAGCACAATGGATGCTGTTGTAGGAAGCGAGGCGAGGTCGATGTACCTCCGACACGCGAGGGGCACGCGAAAGCTGTCAGGCGTTTGGTCCCGCTAGCCACCGGTCCCCTGCAGGTAGCTGCATAGCATAATCATGAAAACGGTCGAACGGCACGGATGGAGTGGACGTCAATGTCGTTCCCTTACATTGCTTCCAAAGCAGATCCAAAAATAGAAGTAGTGAGTACACTAAAAGCCCTAATACAATATAAACATGTTTCCGCATTACGCACTGCTAGCTGCTCTTCGGGTATCTCATATTAACGTAAAGCGAAGAGCAACACCAGCTGGAAGAAGTTGCTTCCTTTGAACGATTCCGCTGTTCTCCTCCGAACGCGCCTGTAAACGCCGTATCAAATGCTGTCGTCGCTGAGTCGTTGTACCTGCTCGCGCTGACGCTTTTCCGCACCACCCACCCACCAATCGTCATGTTCGTAAAGAGTCCATAGCCTGATGGACAGTCCGTCTCAAAGGCCGATTCCAGAATCTCGCTCACCCGCGGGATCTCGGAACGGATTTGGTTGTCATTTGAGCGTGTAGCGATCCTCGGCCTTCATCTCCCTCTCAACGAACACGGCAGTGCCGTACACGCTGACTTGCGCGAACCCCAACACTTCACTTTCGCCGAAGCCCATTCCAACAATCGCATTGCCTCCGCGGCTAATGCAGTCGCGTACCATGCGCTCGATGGCCTGGTCGCGCGCGTTGTAGAGCATGTGGGTCAAGCTTTTTGCTTCGTTTCCGTTGCCGACCGATTTGAGAAAGGACTTGGTGTCTTTGCGCGCGCATGTCGTGAGGCCGTGGACGGTGCCAATTAGCTTAATGATGCGGTGGCCGGGAAGATCGTTCATGGTAGAAGTCAGGACGGAGCTGGTGCGGCAGTGCGGTTCCGTCTCTGGTGTTGGATCGGGTCGGTAGCTTGGAGGATCCCTCGGTGCAATCATCATCGTAGATCGTCGGTTTGTCAACATGCTGGCGGTCGGTTTCGAATTTGGCAATAGGTAATGATCTGCGGTGGAGATGGGAGGTGGACGAGCCTAGTGGATGCGCACTTGAGATGAAAAGAGATGGACGGCCTTGAGACAGAGAAGAGCTGACTGGATACAGGACTTTGTGTGGTACCAACGAGTACACGATGCGAGGCGATCTGATAATGCCTGAGCGCGACAACAGCTGGATGATAAAGAAAACCGCCGTTGCCGTCTCGTCATCGACACAGGCATTCTGAAACCACCCAAGATCATGCCTAGGGCCTCACCCCAGCATGGCGAATGCTTGAAAGCACTACGCCCCGAACGGAACGCGAGCGGAGTGTTTCTCCACGACTGACCACAATCTTGCTTCCCAAATCGCACAATCCTAGGCGTGGTTCGGCAAAGACAGACGCACGTTCGCGCGGAGCGGTGCGGAGCAACGCGGAGTGGTAGGGCTGGCGAGTGTTTCAGGCAAGTTCACGCGAGACTCTGTAACGCAGGCCTGGCGGTCGATGTCGCGCACCTGCAGATTGGGTTTGACGAGCAAATGTGAGACTTTGGTGAAGCCATCGATAAGGATGCGAGCTTGTTGGTGGGCCGCGTGTTGGTGCCACGGTGACAATCCGTCATCTTGGGTAAAGGTCGCTTGATGCTCATGCCATGAACGAGACTTTCCCAAGGCGAGCTTGAGAAGCTTAACAGCCTCGGGATGGATGTTCTAGGCTCCGGGCTGCGATGGCGGAGAGTGCGGAGGCCTGCGTCATTAAGGTTCAATGTCGACTGCGGAGGATCTTTTCGACCTCTGCTCCATCGAATGCTAGGCATTTGAGGACACGGTGTTTATGCGACCTCGAGTATCAATATAATTACGCTCTCGAACGTTCTCGTCGATAATATGCCGCTAGTTCTTTTACCTCCACCAGGCTTGTCGCCTACAGATGTAGCAACCTGACGAAGAGGGCACTTCCACCCAGCAGATACCCACTTAAACCAGAATTGCGGTCCATAGGCCTCGGAGATGGCCGACTAATCTACTCGGTTGGAGAAAGAGACCAAACCTCGCTGCTCCGTGAGGCCTGTCCCTTCGCCTCGCTGCCTTCACTTTACATCCCAGAAAGGTCACGACGAGCAGCGCTTTCCATTATTGCTTCTCGCAAGTCCTTACCTCTCCATCACTGGATCGACGGTCAATTTCGCCTATCCATCGCCCATGTTACGTTAGCTCCTGCATCTCGGATTCTTCGAATAACAAGACAGCTGCAATTTCAACAGCCGCCTCTTTCCAGTTACACAACCATAACTCTTCAATTCTGTCTCTTTTCCGAGCGTACCAGTCTTTAACGATTCTAGGTTCATCTTTAATAGCTGGTGCTATGATGAAAATTTTCGAAAGTTACGCATCCCAAAACGCGAACATCCACCTCCAACGATTTCAACATGAGCTAATCCACGACGTATGCCACATCTCGGAAAAATACTGTCAAAGGAGACGAAGGGCAATTTTGACCATGGGGCGAAGTAGTCAACGAATCAGGCCAATTTGGTTGCCGATGATGCAATGTCTCCATCTCGGTGCTCAGTGGACATTGAGCACCTGGGGACAGCGCCAATATAAACAACCCCAAATCCATCTCAAATAATCCTCAAATCATCATCTTCGATAACTGTTTGACCCAAATTCAGTGATGCCGCGCTCGAAGAAGCTCAAGAAAAGCGCAACTTACATTCAAGACCCAATGGCACGGTCAAAGATGAACACGAGAAGCGAAACTGACGTGGAGGATGGACCCTGGAAAACCAGGGAAGGAACACTCCCTGTCACAGTTCTGTCGGGCTTCCTGGTGAGCAACATATTCCATCATTCATTACCATGCTTCCAGCTAACAAGACTTCAGGGCAGTGGGAAAACCACACTTCTCCGACACATCCTTCAGTCTCCTCATCATGGCCTCCGCATCGCTGTCATTGTCAATGATATGGCCCCGATCAACATTGACGCCAATTTGATCAATCGATCGTCAAATACTTCGAAAAAGGAGTCGCGGAAGGACAGCATGAACGAAGTTGTTGTTAGAGAAAAGGTCATCCAAATGCAGAATGGGTGCATTTGCTGCACGCTGCGCAGTGATCTGCTGACCGAACTTGCCCGCTTAGCTTGGAGTGAAGAGATGTTTGACCATGTCGTCATCGAGAGTTCGGGCATCAGCGAGCCACAGCAGGTTGCGGAGACTTTTACGGCGGAGCTGACAGAGGCCATGATTGACGCTGAGGGTATGGAGACTGATGAGAAGGACATCTTCGCGAATGTGTACGTTCTCCATCGCATTTATCTGAAAACCCTAGTCTGACAGCAATCCAAGTGCCAAACTCGGTGGCCTCAAAAAGCTCGCAACAGTCGACACGATGGTGACCGTCGTAGACGCCTTCCGCTTTTTCTCCGAGTTCTCCACTGCTGAGTTTCTCCAGGACCGCTTCGGCCGCGAGCAGGTCCCCGAGGAAGATCAACGTACCATTTCTGACCTTTTCGCCGACCAAATTGAATTCGCCAATGTGATTATTATCAACAAAATCGATGTCGTTGACGCGCAGACGCTTGGTCGGGTGAGAGCATACGTTAAGGCGCTGAACCCGACCGCGAAGGTCTTGGAGACGAAGTACAGTAAAGTGGATGTGAGGGAGATGCTTAATACCGGAAAGTTCGATTTTGCAGAGGCAATCGCGAGTCCTGGATGGTTGAGAAGTCTGCATGGGATGACGGTTATGGATGTGCAAGGACGGAAAAGGCTTGTGCCGAAGCCGGAGACGCTTGAGTAAAGTACACTTCATTTTCAACGGCCAACAGTGTAGCTGACAAGTGCAGGTACGGTATAGGCAGTTTCGTGTATCAAGCTCGGCGACCATTTGATCCTTTGAAGCTGTACCGGGCTCTTGAGGGAAAATTCATCCTACTCCAAGATGAGCCAGAGTCCGACGACGAAGACGATGATGAGCCAGAGAGCGAAACCAGCTCTGGCACTGGAGAGCAAAGCAATTCCGCTCGTGACTCGAACGAAGACACCGACGAAGAAACTGATCATTTGCAACTCGACTCGCAAGTAATCCTCGCCAACAAAAAAGCTTGTCCATACTTCCATGGCCTTCACCGCAGTAAAGGCATCTTCTGGCTTGCCACTCGCCCAAACCAAATGGGCTCTTGGAGCACCGCTGGTGCCATGCTGACGCTAGGCTCTGAGATGCCGTGGTTTTGTTGTGTAGATGAGGAAGAGTGGATGGCAGATGAGGACACGACAGAGAATATCAAGGCGGACTTCGATGGGGAGTGGGGCGACCGGAGGCAGGAACTGGTGTTTATTGGGGAAGCGCTGGATACTGAGGGGTTGACAGCGCTTTTCGACAGCTGTCTATTGACTAAGAAGGAGATGCATCAATGGAGGCGAGTGATGCAGCGCGATGATTTGGACGATGAAGAGACGGAGGAGAAGCTTGGAGAAATGTGGGATGATGGATTTTGGGCGGAGTGGCCTCGTGCTGGAGAAGATGGTAACGAAGAACATGACCATACGCAGCACAGCCATGCTCATGGACATCGCCATACCTGATACACAAGTTCGAAAAACGAAGGATAGTATTCTGTCGGTGGTTGTGGTAAATATGTGTAGCAAGAAGAAATTCTGCTGACTGAAAGAGCTTTGCGTAAGTGGAGAGGTGCAAAATGCTGCCGATGAACGTTCGTAATGTATTTGTGACATTGAGAACCTGAGACAAGATCGAGATGGTGTACCCTGCAGTCATCGCAGACACGACAACCAAAAAAGGCGATTGGAAGACTCATAGTGGTCCGGCAAGCAATACAATGCATTCGATCCCACGTCGTGAATTTTGGTGGTATCGTCCTTCTACTCACCGGCGTCATCAACCGAAGCAACCACCGCCGATTCTTTCCCCAGCTTCATTGTCAAGAAAAGTACGGACTTGGAAGGCCTCCGATTAGGCTTGGGATACTGTTTTGCCTTACTCTATCCCGAGACCAGGACATAATCGAGGGTTGTTTCAACCGCTCTACACAAAGTCCTCAAACCCCGTCACAACATACCCAAGGAATGATCTGCAACAATGCCACCAAACCTCCTGATATCCTCATCGATGGTATTCACGATATCTTGCTTGTGTATCAAGAACCTGTACCAGTCATTTCAGAGGGCTCCGATATTGCATCTCAGGGCTCGAGGGATAGCTGTCTATACGCTCACAAAGACTAGACCAACGATTCGAATGAATCGAATGGCAAGGAATAGATGAGAGGCCAGTATCAAGTCGAAGGCAATGAGGTCATGGATGCAGTCAGTTATCATGATCCGAAAGTGGAGCGGCATACGTGTCGCTATGGACATCGGTGCATGGTCATTTTTATACACGAGGAGCGATGTATGCTGGAGAGAAGGTTACTTAGGGTTTCGGAAAGAAGTGTTTGAGGGGATTAGGGATTGTGGGAGTGGGGGTGGGGGTGGCAAGTGTCAATACCGAGGCAGAAAATTGAAAGGGAGAAAGCGAGGGTGAAGGAACGACTTGTGATTCGGATAGTGGGCGGCCATTGAGTATGTGGGTAAGTATGATGGATGAGGAGCCTGCAAATAATGATGAGGCAGTAGACAGTTGTTTACTCAAGTACCCCTGCAGTCTGAAGCACAGGCGGTCCTTTTACAAAGGAGCAGCTATTGATTGCTTCATCAATGACGGAAAGCGCCAACATGCATTCTCCTATACGCACGTCAAAATGTTTCCTAGATGGTTAAAAGTATAGTTGAAGGCAAGACTTACCACCACATCTCAAATCCCACAGTACTAGTGTCAATACCCAAGTCCTGCAATGCACTCGTATCGAGGTGACAATCGTATGGCCTCTTCACACCATCCTGGTCTTCCTCGTCCGGACGGAACGACTCCATACCGTCGAGCGGAAGTCCCATGATCGAAGCAAACCTCTGGCAGATTTGCCATTTAGTCATTTGGTCTTCGCTGCTGAAATGTAGAATTGTCGGAAGCTCGCGGGAGGAGTTCTCTGGATCGAGGTACAGCTTAGACAGATCGCGACAGACGCGGGCGACATCCCCAGTATTCGTCGGAAAGCGGAGAGCATAGTCGTCCACTTTGATCTTCGCGTCGTCTGAGGAGAGTTTCTGTGAGGTCCAGAGCTGCGACATGAGTACGTTGACTGCGCTTTCGTGTGGCTCGTCGCAGTTTCCGTATAGCACGGGGACTCTCAGGACGGCGACTTTGTTCTTGGCACCAGCTTTGACGGCGACTTCTAGCACGGCCTTTTCGCCGTCGAGTTTGGTCTGACCGTAGGCATTAGGCGGGTTAGGTACTGCTGTTGTTTGATAGGGTGCTTCGCCTGGGGTGCCTGAGAAGACGTAGTCGGTGGATATGTAAATGAGAAAGATGTTGCGGGAGGTTGTTGCTTCGGCTAGGGCGTGGCTGGCGGAGACGTTGAGAGCTCTGGCGGCTTCTGGGTTTGAAGAGCAGGAGGCGGGAAAGCGGTTTGCGGCGCCTAAACGGGTTGGATGGGATGTGGTGTGGTTTGGATCGAAACTTACAGTGGATTACAGCATCTGGTCTAGAATAGAGATGAGAAGGTGTATGGTAAAGGAGAGTTGTCTTACTTCACTTCATCGAGCACCCTTTGGATCGATTCCGTGTCGAGGATGTCGAGCTTGATTATCTCGGGTGGGCTTGGACGAGTTAGGCCCGTGCCGATGGCGGTCCAGTCGTCGATCTCGAAGGTTCGCCGGACTTCACGCCCAAGGAGACCACTGGCTGCGTAGGTGTGTAAACTTTGTGATGTCTGGTGATGAATTGGAATGGGCATAACAAACCTCCAGTGACCAGAACCGTTCTTGTCATACTGATTGCTGCTTTGCAAATCAAGCTATGTGCTTCGAAATTAGACCTGTCCGCAAATGTAATATGACACTCACTGGCGTGGTCCAAACGCGCACAAGCTTCAGCGAGGTGGAAAAGTGACGGTGTTGATGGTGATGGTGGCGGGCAACCAATCAGTCCACGGCGGGGGTCTGTGCGCGCGCTCCCCACACCAGATCCCTGTCGGAGATGCGCTACTTCAATGTCTAGGCCAGGCGAGGGTCCTTCTACGCAAGCAAGTCACTGCCCTGAAACTCACACCGTACACCGCCCACCATGTCGACCATCACCCAGCAAGCTTCGCAGAGCTCGTACCCGTACGCGTCTCCAATCTCGCAGTCGGATCCACACTGACGCCCGTAGGCCCACACTCCCCAAAGACTTCAACGCGAACCAGCCGCAAACGATCCGCCTCTACCCCCTCAGCAACTACACATTCGGCACCAAAGATGGCCAGCCGGAAGAAGATCCGTCGGTGCTTGCGCGGTTGAAGCGGCTGGAGGAACACTACACGGAGCACGGCATGCGGCGCACGTGCGAGGGCGTGCTGGTCTGCCATGAGCACAACCATCCTCACATTCTGATGCTGCAGATTGCAAATGCCTTCTTCAAGCTGTACGTTCACGATACAGGGACGCAGCTTGGCGACTAATGTTGACACAGACCGGGCGACTACCTGAAGGCCGAAGACGACGAGATTGAGGGCTTCAAGGCGAGGCTGAATGAGCGCCTGGCGCCCGTCGGCACGCAGTTCACGGGCGAGGGCGTCAATGACGAGTGGGGCATTGGCGATACGCTTGCGCAGTGGTGGCGGCCCAACTTCGAGACGTTCATGTACCCCTTCATCCCAGCGCACGTAACGCGGCCAAAGGAGTGTAAGAAGCTCTACTTCATCCAGCTACCGCGGAGCAGTACGTCGACCCCTACAATCCACCCAAAGTCTCTACTAACACGCTCACAGAGGTCCTAAGTGTCCCCAAGAACATGAAGCTCCTCGCCGTCCCTCTCTTCGAGCTATACGACAACACGGCGCGATACGGCCCACAGCTCTCGGCAATCCCGCACCTCCTGTCCCGCTACAACTTCGAGTTCATCGACGAAAACGGACAGGTGGCTGCGTGCACGCCGGGTTCGGGGGATGGGTACAAGCCGCAGATCAAGGTGCTGGCGGGCGGGGACGATGTCAAGATGGAGCAGAATGGAGATGCGGCGAGCGACCACACTGTTGGCGGAGACTGAGGTCACGCCTCACGACACCGGATTCATTACTAGGCATTTACGGCGTCAGGCATGGCGAGATCGCGGTCAAGTCTACCACGAGTTCCGACTCGTGGATGGAGAGAGAGGCTTAGGCACGGCGTTTGGAGTTTTGCCTTCTGGTAGGTAACGCGCTCGAGAGCATTAGCTGCACGAGCTTCTGGACAATTACATAGCCACTTTTACAAGGCCAACATTCGTCGCCTGGGGGTTGCGACAGCTCGTCTTCGTCACATGTGCTAAACCCCGCTAGGCCCGAGAGCTCCGAGGTAGAGAGCTCCAACTCCAGCTCCAGCTCCGCCCCGCTCCATCCCACCCTCCACCTCCCATAATGTAAACACCACCCCCTTCTACAAACACACAGAACATTCTCGCCCACCCAGTCCACCATGCTGCTCCTCGGCCTAACCGGCTCCATCGCAACCGGCAAATCCACCGTCTCCTCCCTCCTCTCGCGCCCACCCTACTCCCTCCCCGTCATCGATGCCGACCTTATTGCGCGCCAGGTCGTCGAGCCCGGCACCGCAGGCTATAACGCCATCGTCAAACACTTCCTACCCACAACACCCGACCTGCTCCATCCCGATGCCACGCCAAAAGGCCGGCCGCTCAACCGCCCTGCGCTGGGCCGTCGCGTCTTCGGCTCCGGCGAAGAGCGCGAGCGCGACCGCAAGGTGCTGAATGGGATTGTGCATCCCGCGGTACGGAGGGAGATGTACAAGCAAATGGTCTGGGCGTATCTGAAGGGCAACTGGGCGGTCGTACTCGACGTGCCGCTCCTTTTCGAGAGCGGCTGGGAGCGCTATTGCGGGACTATCCTCGTCGTAGGCGTTACGGATCCGAAGATCCAGATGCAGAGATTGCAGGCCCGTGACTCACATCTTACCGAGGACGATGCGCGGAATCGGGTCATGAGTCAAGGCGATGTGAGGGAGAAGGCAGAGAGGTGTCTGCGGAGGGGGCCTGGGCGCGGCGTGGTGGTTTGGAATGATGCGGGCAAGGAGGAGCTTGAAAAGGAGATAAAGAGGGTCATGGACGAGGTCAGGAGGGCGAGCCCTGGGTGGTGGAGTACCTTACTTTGGGTGCTGCCACCGGTTGGGGTGGTGGTTGGGTTGGTGAGTTGGTGGAGGATGCGGAAGGTCCAACTGGCTTGGGAAGATGAGAAGAGGAGAGAGAAGGCGAAGCTATGAGGTTTATGAGAAGGTAGATATCACGATTCCCTTTCCCTGTGACATGCGGCTCCGATCTTGTTCTTGCATTGCAATTCTCATTCTCATCTTGATTGGCCGCTGTCACTGTTACTGGTGATGTCCACCACTGCCCACCTCAGACTTGTTGCCTGAGCAATGACCTCACTTGTCCCTCCAACACAACACAACCCGCACCAATCAACAGCACAGTTCGCTTTCGTTCACAGACCACACTCTCCCACTCCACACTGCACATTGTCTACCACACACCAATCTAACAATCTACACACTACTCTTGCTATGGCGCCCTTCCTTCCTTCCGACGCAACGACCTCCATAATGTCCCCCTCTTTCGTCGATGATGGCCTCAGCTTCTCACGCCGCATGCCCCGTAGTGGCAGCCGTTGGGACATCGACAAATGGCTCGAAGGCACTTCTGTCGCGCCTTCCGCAAACTCCACTACCGATACCTCTGGGTACACGGGCAGCTTTCTGGACGATGGCGCGGATATGCTGGCCGTGGATCAGATGATCATGGTGCCGGGATTTGGACGGATTGATAAGAGGTTTTATAGGAAGGGGAAGAGGGGCAAGGATGGGGAGGTGTGGACGGAGGATATGGCGAGGGCAGTCGGAGGGGATATTCGGAGGAGTTTGAGGGAGATTGGGGGGTTGGGGGATGTTAAGGTTGTGGAAGGTGTGGAGAAGGTGGGCAGAAAGAGCGAGGGAAAGGAGAGAGGCACAGGTGAGGTAGATGAGGACGGTGGCGTCTGGGTCAAGGCACCGCTTGATTTTGGTGCTTTCGTGATTGAGGACGACGATAAGAGAATTATAATAGTTGAAAGGGACGGAGAGTATGACTCTGGGCGCCCAGAGGAGGTTGTTGATGATCTGGGGAAGAGTAAAGGCGACAAGGAGGAAGAAAAGCGACGGAAACGAGAGGAGAAGAGAAAGAAGGAAGGAGCATCGGCGAAATGGAACGAAGAATCTTCTGCTCGACGCAAACGCTCCGAACACAAGAAGAGTCGGTGCAGACGGAGCTCCACGATCACGACGAAACCGTTGAAGCCCATCCCGGAAGCCGATACAACTGAGCATGACTCCATTGTTCCGCCCAAAATCTTGTCTTTTACCAACTTCTTCGTGACGGGCGGTGTAAGCGGATGGCCTTCGCCGGTTCCTTCGCCTCCCAAACCTCCTGCATCGCCTACACGATCACCGCCGGGTGCTTGGCCCTCACCGGTGTCCTCGCCCGTCAAGCAGAGCTCTGGGGTGAGGTGGGGTACAGGATCGGCGACCCGTTCAGCACATACGTCTACGGTAGAACCCGTAAACACTTGGAAGGAGGAGATGTCGGAAGAGTCTATATCAACAACTAGGCAGGCCTCGGCAGTCGCATCGTATCGGTCTAGGTCAAAATCATCGTACCGCTCACGTACCCACCCTGAGAATGGATGGGAAGGACGCTTAGGAGAATCGGGGGATCAAGACTCGACTGCGCAGTCGGCTCGCTCGCCCACGAAGCCTGTCGTATCACGCGTGTCTTCCAGACCGGGCTCGGAGAGCAAGGGCTCGTGGACACGCGATGTAGAGGAGTTCTTCTCTCATGCCTCTCCGGCGACGGTAATATCGCGGGTCCCTGCTGCCGCAGAGTCGAACACAGCGTGGGATGAACCGGTCACGTCCTACTCAACACACTCGCATGCTAGCTCCGGATGTGCGCGATCTAGAGCTCCTTCCACCAAGACGACTGCTATCGTGGAGCAGACATGGGACGAACCCACATCCACCCACTCTTCGCTGTCTTCCCACTCCTCGCATGAGACGTCGACATCATACAACACGCCGTCATTCTCTGCCTGGAACGCACCGTCCGCCACCGAGGACACGAGATGCACCAATTCATGGCCAAAGTCAGCAGTGGATGATTCGCAGGTTTCAACGATACAACCGTATTCCTGGCGCCGCGACGTAGAAGAGCAGTCTACATATTCCACGAATGGCTCTTCAGGGTCTCGCTCGAATGCTGGCTCAATCACGGGAGCTTATCCGTGGCCGAAAGATGGCGAGGATAACGAAACGTGGAAAATGGATACGGATACTAGGAGTGTGCGAAGCGGCCATTCGACATATCACCACTCCACGGTGGAAGATGCGCCACCAACGCCGGCGGAAGTACTACAAGAGTGGGGCACATTAGCGACGAGTAACACGGGCTGGGGCGATCAAGGCATGGATGCGGCCACGGGTATCACTACGGCCTGGAATGGTAGCCATGACGGCAGCAACGGCAGTGCGAAGAGCAGGCGGGATAAGAGCGGTTATAGCGAGGAAAATGAGACGTGGCTTAACTCCGAATTGGGTGGTATGAAGTTTCGCGAGGCGGAGTGGAGGAGGCCGGGGGCGATTAGCTGGAGGGATGTTTGAGGGTGTGTAAGTAATGGACTCTGAGATCCAATGGTTCGGCCTCGGCGTCTATCAATGAAGGCGGTGACGTTGGATGGTGTATCGATGGCGGTACTAGATCTATCTCTGTACGTGCAGCTGGGTTGTCTGTATGATAGTATAGAGGATGCCAATGGGATGGAGAGATGTGGTGCATGGACGTCGGGCTCGCGTGCATATTGTCTCGACGCGGTCGTGAAGAAGAAGCAGGATCGCGCCTTGAAACAGGCGACTAATTAGCGACGATGAACGAAACCAAAGCTCAACACCAGACCACAGCTATTTGGAGACGGTAGAGAACTGCGACACCACCCACCTCTGCACCGAAGCGCTCGCCACAGCGCACCGCATGGCATGGCACTGCATGGCATCACTTGCTGCAAAACCCCCCGTTCGCCCATCGCGTTCACCACGTTCAGTTCTCCGTTCGCATCGCGCACGCGTTCAGTGGCGGACGCACGACGCAGGGCTGATATGGCACGAGAGCCAATGGACGCCAGCGCATTGATTGGATGCGTCGTGCAAAGCGAGGCAAAGCGAGGCCATGCGAGGCAAAAGCCTGGAAGGGCGACGTGCATCCTTGCCGTTTGCCGTGGGTGGGGATTGCGGACGCGCTGCGGGTGCAACGCGCTAGATGCATTGGGCTCCGGGCGTGGACGCGACGTGAGGGCATAGAAACGGGTGCTGGCCCGCACGGCACCTGCACTTCACTCCTCCACTCTTTCGCACTTTGAAGACGGCTTTGCTTCCTGGACGACGACAATTGTTGCATGTTCTGGTTCTGAATTGGCCGCTGCCTGACCTTTGTTTGTTGTGACGGCGATTCTGGACATCACTCGCGTCTGCCCCACGGCCCAGTACACGACATCCAAGTCCAGCCAACGCCTTTTCGACGATTCCTACACATATCTACATAATTACAAATCCTCCTCTTCATCCAATCCCTTCGCTCGTCGGAAAGCCGCCGCAATGGCTCTTTCCACGCGTCAGCCCTTCGCCGAACTCGGCACCCCGCGACTCCAGGCCCTCCAGAGCGCGAAGAACAGGCAGAACGGTAAGCCTTTCGAACATGAAATGCATCTACGACGAGTAACTGAACGTGTCCCCCTCCAGCCGTTACACCAACATCTACATTCTCCTCGCCTCTAAAGCCATCCCTCACATCCTCAACCGGCAAGCGCCGCGCCTCCGTCGTCTTCGACGACCAACTTGACACCGAGAACATCGACCC
>Ga0247733_1000330_pt1 | contig 24854 bp, 34 predicted proteins | sample UWRJL043104R2_FD_180932 | JGI IMG/M metagenome (GOLD analysis project Ga0247733, IMG submission 180932) | Plant litter microbial communities from Arlington Agricultural Research Station in Wisconsin, United States - UWRJ-L043-104R-2 | ecosystem: Environmental > Terrestrial > Plant litter >...
CCACCCAAAACGGCGTCTTCGACACCGACGCCTCGCAAACGCTCTACTTCTTCATCGACCTCAAAACCGACGGCCCCAGCACCTGGCCCGCCGTGCTCTCTGCCCTCGAGCCGCTCCGAGCCGCGAACTACCTTTCGACCTATGACGGCACGACATTCACTTCGCGCGCCGTGACTGTGGTAGGAACGGGGAATACGCCGCTGTATCTAGTGCAAGCAGCTGTTCCGCGGGACGCTTTTTACGACGCGCCGCTTGCGCTGCTGAATTCTTCGACGTACAGCAACATCACGTCCAACGATGCTCCTATTGCTTCGACGGACTTTGCGGCTTCGCTAGGAGACGTGCGAAAACCGGAGCTCAGCGAGACGCAACTAGCTACGTTGCGCGGACAGATCAAGACGGCTGCTGATAAGGGCATCAAGGCGAGGTATTGGAACCAACCGCAGTATCCGGTGGGGACGAGAAACGCTGTTTGGAAAGTGCTGTGGGAGGAGGGCGTGGGATTGTTGAATGCGGATGATGTTGCTGCTGCGGTGGGTTTTTGGGAGGGGACGGGAGTATAGAGTCCGGAGCTGTTAGATGGGTGGGCTTAATGTAGATTTGGAGAGGCATGGTAGGTAGTGGTAATAATAATGTGCTTGGTGTTCGCGAGAGTAGAGTAGCAGCAACTGTAACTGATAGAGAGACTGTGTGTCGTCAAATATCCATTGCGAACGCCATGCTTATGTCCCATACCTAACTATTCAAGAAATATAGCTCCTGTGATATGTATGTCTCCCTTTCTTGTCCATTCGCGACTACGGTCCTAATCTCTCCTTCCCAGTCGGCGGCAGCAGCATCCCCAAATCGCCATCCTCCTTCACAGTGCTGTAAATTCTAATTTCCCTTCCTCCTCGGCTGCTCCTCACCCGCCATCAACCGGTGTCCTTCGCTGCCCTTCTCCACATCCAACTTGGCGACCTTCCCCTCCTTGATACTCGGGAACCCAAACACTCCACTCTTTCCCCCACTTATCCCCTTCCACATGCCCCAGTCCTCCCAGTTCTCCCATATCAACGCGCCAACCCACGGCTGTACATTCCAGCCCAGCTCGAGCCGCACATCGGTTCTGTTCTGCAGCTTGCCGGTGAAGTCGGTGATCTGGTATTTGGGGCGTTGCGAGGAGAGCTTGAGGATGCCCGGGGGGTAGGGTGAGGTAGCGGGTTCGGGTTTGGCTTTTGAAGATTTGGAAGACTTCTTTGATTTTGTGGTGGATTTGGGGGTGGGGTGAATGTAGTGGTTTGGCTGCCAGGGTGTGGAGAAGCCGGGGAGGATGGCGTCCCAGATTATGGCTTCGGAGGCGGGTTCGTTGGGGCTCGTCGAGGGGTACACGGCTTTAATGTAAAGGAACACTTGCTTGGTATTCCAGTTGAAAAGGGTGCTCAGATCTAACACACACACATCAGCACCATCCCGATCAATCTCCAATTCCCTCCTTTGCACCACCACAACCTCAAGTGCCAAACATACCCGTATCCAAATCAAACTTGATATGCGCATACTCCTCCTTCTTATAACTATAATAGTGAGGTCGGCCCTTCACGACTTGCACATTCCGCAGCTCTACAGTCGCGCTCGGCGATTGGGGGTGTATGAAGGTGGATAGAGCGACTACGGCTGCGACGGAGAATGCGACCGTGGTGAAGAAGCCGAAGACATTCTGGAGGCGCACGAGCGTGGAGTGCATTGTGAGTGCAGCCCGGTCGGAAGTTTTGGCGGCAGAAAAGGGTATGAGAGGAGGGTGGGTGAGGGGTGCGGACTGTGGAGTGGAGAGCTTCGCGACACGGTTGCGGGATTGGAGGTCGGAGCTTGGACCTGGCTGGTATTCAGCCCTATGGCGGGTGCGCTAAGAGTGTGGCTTGGCAGGGTCGAGCTGTTGATGGCAAACACGAGATGGAGAATTGCTATATGTTGGAGGGAAGACTGGATTCATTGCCTATGAACCATGCTCAGTCACCCAGACGACGCATTTCGTCCTTGTCCATAATTCGTACCATGCATGTCTAGAGTCGTAAGTGCTCAGTTGTGCTACCGAAATGCTATCCAACGTCCGTCCCACCAAAGCACTACAACCCGTTCTCGGTTTTGAACTTATCCCAAGCCTCATTTAGCGTCGCAAATACCGCGGCACTAATCATACGTTGTTCAGTTGTAGCTGTCTGCGAGATCTATCATCTTGTTAGCACAACCGAACAACAAAACAGTGTATCCCAAAGCTCACCTTGTCGGGGTGGACCTTTGCAATGGCCTTCATGTACACGATCTTCACCTTGTTCGCCATGACCAAGTCACCCATGCCGACCTTCTTCCATCCCGCATCAGGCCACAGCACCTTGTCGAGCGAGCCAAGCAGCGCACGCAGGTTATCCGCTTTTGTGCCCTTCCACGCGACAAGTTTCGCATCGACTTGATCGGAAAGCGCAAACTTCTCGTCGTCAGCCTTCTCTGCCGCCGCATTCGCCGCCTTCAACTTCCTGACGGCATCGGAATCTGGAGCAGATGCGCCGCCGAGATCTGAAATTGCTGATGGTTTCGGCGCAGGGGCTTTTCGCACAGGAGGTCGTTTAGCCGCTGCAGGGGCAGAAGACTGTGTGCCACCGCTGGCAGCCTTTTCACATCGATTGCGCCCTTGAATGCTTATTGACCCACCGACGCCAGCCTCGACTGCTTCTCTCCAGACGTTGCCCGCATTGGTCCATTTCTCCATGTGCTCGAGCGCCTCAGCTTTCCGCATAAGCGCTTTGCCGTAAAACTCCTTCATATCCTTATCGCTCTCCGTTCCACCAACGACGATCTTCTCGCCTTCTCCCTTAGAGGCACCTATGATTGCCAGGGCGGCATCTGCGTCTGAGATTGCAGCCTTGGGATCGCCCACTTTGATGTTTGTGACTGCACGATTGCATAAGACGATGATGGTGACGGGATGTGTTTGAGGAAGAGGTCCTAGGGCGGAAGAGTAGGCGGTGTGCGCAGCGGTGTAGTCACCCCGCTTGAACGCTTCTGATCCCTTCTGGCGGTACGAGGCAGATGAGTTCAGGGCTGAACTTGAGGCTGGCGGTATCTGTCGCGGTGGTGCTTTGGGTCTTGGTGGTGGAGGGGTCACCGCCGGACTTCTTGACTTGGGCGTTGCTGTGGCTTGTAGGAAGGGGTTGTTCGACTGCGCAGGGGCCGGCTGACGTGACGTGGTGGGTGGTGGAGTCGGTCGGTCAGAAGTGAAAAGGTCTGGCTGCGGTGTTGTCTTCTTCCGCCGTGCAGGGCTGATGTAGGCTTGAGCGCTCTGTTCTTCTACTTCTTGTCGAGTCAACCTCGAAGCAGGTCGCTTGTCCAGAGTTGGCGTTTGTTGTCGGAGAGATGGGGACTGAGACGACATGCGGCTCGGTGCAGCTTGGCGTGGTCCATCGCGGAAATCGTCTTGTTTCTGCCTTGGACGCACAGGGAGTGGATCTGGGTCATGACGAGGCTGTGATTGACGTGTTGGTTTGCTAGGTCGACCGCCACCTTCTAGCATCATGGCTTCATCTGTGACATTTTGCGAGGGTTCCTTCGCGCGTGGCTTCCCTGGCGGTGCTCGCGGTTGATCCTCTGACCCTTGGGTACTTCTCATCCACTTGGGCACATTCGGATCACCCTCCTGCTGGAGTTCGGATACCGTCTTCTGGATCTTCTTTTGCCCGGTTTTCCAAAGCGAGTTCGCTGACTTTAAGAAAGTGCTGCCAAGCTCTGTCGCATACTGCGTTACGTCTCTTTCCTGGGCTTGAGCATCCGATCTCCGTTGTCCTGAATGACTCCGGCCTTCTTCATTACGCATCCAGGCTGGCTTCGACCCACCCGCACTTGAATCTCTTGCGCTGGGCCTACTATTGGCTCGTCTTGGGCGCTCTTCGAGCTCATCAGGACTCCGCCGTGATCTCTCCTGACTGCGGTCTTGTGTCCTTTGCTTAGCGTCAGCGTGGGCTTGGTTAAGCAGCCACGATACCGCCGCTTGCACGTCCAGACCGGATTCAGTCGTCGCCAAGGCGATTGCGGACTTCTCCATGGGAAAGCCCATGTCAACAAGTTCAGAAACAGCCTTGTCGTGTGGGCTCCTCGCACCAACAGGTACTTCACGAAGGTCCTCCGGCTCTGGCTCCCGAATTACCGGTGTAGGTTCTGGCTTTCGCTCAAATTCAGAAACAGGTTTTGCCAGCAGTCCAAGTATATCATCATCATCACCAGCAGTTGGCGCAGCTGCAGGAGTCGACCTGGCCGCAGGCTTCTGAGCGAATTGGCCCAGGCCAAACATGTCATCATCGTCTACAAAGGAGTTGCTCGCGGTGGGTTGTGGCGCCGGTGTATGGCCACGTGAGCTGTGTGCGCCATATGCCGGCGTGTTGCGACCGCTGTCGGGCGAAGGCGGAGGGAAATGGCTTGAGGCATCTACGGGAGCTTTCGAATTGAAGGCCGCAAGGAGATCAGCTTCGACGGGCGATGACTGGGCGGGACGCTTTGAAGTGGTATCTAGGCCCACAAAGGGCTTGTTTATAGTCTGGGAGAGTGTCTGCCTGACGGGAGCACTTGCGGGGGGACGCTGGAGCGCAGTCGCTACGGGCTCCGGCGTGCTCTTCCCGCTACCCAGATTGTCCCAGAATCTCGAGTCGGACGCGCCGAAGTGTGTATCGTACTGCTTCTTGCGTTCTGCCTCCTGTCGCAGCTTCTCCTCTTGTAGCTGCTTCTGTCGCTCCTGTAGAGACAGCTTGGTCGACGCGGGTTTGGAGCTGTTGGAGGGCACGAGACCGGCGAAGCTATCGTTAGCTGGCGTCGCGGGTTTTGATGGCGGTTTGAAAGCTCGCTGAGCCGAGGAAAGTGCACCGGCGCCCGATTGTTGCGCGGAGAGGGGTGTGGAGCGACCGGAGAGCTGCGGGGTGGGGTTCTGGCGGAAGGGAGGGAGTGCGGGCGAGTTGGTCGATTGCTTTTTGGCTGGTGCGGACCAGTCGAGGCCGGCGAGGTCATCCATTGTGTCAGGGGATGGAGAGGGTCTAAATAGGGGTCATGTAGGCCGTAACATGACTGCGAGTGTTGTGTGAAGCACGGAACAACAGATCTCAGCGTGCTCGCGGTTGCTGGCTGGGACGTTTGATGATGTGGCGCAGCACTGCACTTCAGCCACGGCACGTGAGGGGTCTGGGTCTATGGACATGTACCATGGGGGGAGGAGCTTCAGGGTCCAACACGGTCTTGCAATCCTACGTTGCTGAGACCTCTCTAGACAGGCTTTGCAGACTGCGACTGTGTACAGGCCATGTTTCCTTCCGTGGCCAGCGCGCGTCGGTACTCGGCCCACCTTCGTCTGTTCTTGATGCAGACATATCGCTACAGCGTTCTGGAATCCAAGCATGCTGCTAAAGGCGACCTAGACTTGGAACGTGAGAAGCTAGGTATCGCCATGGTGGTCAATGACACTGACCCCGTTACAAGTCTGACTTGCAAGTCATGGTGACGTTCACGACGTTGTGCACACACCGAACATGGTCTGATTCTCGCAGTGTCCTCAAGGCGCTGTACTCAACTTAAGGCATGGTCAGTGAACGATGGCTTAGGCGAAGCACGGTTTCCCCTACGGATGATCCCGTCGACTCGTGGGAGCCAGGTGCCCCCTTCCTTCGCCTCTCGAACATCGTGGGAATCGACGAGATGCGGACGGACTGTGCTCGCACTGGTGACTCGCGGACCTGTACCATTACTCAGTGTAGTGCCCCGCGGAACCTCACAAGCGCACGCCTCGATAACAATGCTGAGACGCTGCACTTCAGTCTTCGTGCTTCTTCGCTCTTTGCAGAATCACCGTGACTGCGCCGAGCTGATGGTGATGCTGCATCTCGACCTTGTTGGTCGGTCGTGCATATCCGCCCGCTTCGTCGGCAGGCATTCCGGCAACAGTGTGGATGTGTGCGTACCCTGGACCCGCGACCATGGATTGGACACGGGCGAGCCTCGTCCCGCGCATCCTTCGGTACAATGCATGGACATGGCTAGAGCCCTTCGGCTGCCCGACGCCTGTGCTCGCACACCATGTAGGCTGGGATTGGCATCGACAGCCAACTGTCCCAGTGTCCCAGAGACGCACGACACGGCCAGCTCAGCAGCTGTCACCAGTGTCCTGTCCGTGGCATGCAGCATCGAGTCGACAGAAACAGGAGAGCCGTGGGGCGCAGAGTGGGCTAGCGAGCTTGGTGACAACGTGCTAAACTTTGCAGAGACATGGTCGGCCACCCTTTTCCCAAAGTAGATTAATCCGTCCTTCCGCGGCCACGGTAGTTTGGGAAGAAGACAAGTCGCGTCCAGGCGGCACCGCACAGGAGGCTGCCAGGACATGGGCAGCACGATGTGGTGGTTCCGAGGAGGTAGTTCCCCAGGGCGGCGGGGGGACGATGTTGTTGCTCGGGCTTTCTTTTTCGACTCTATGCAGGGCTCCACAGCCGTTTATGCCAGGCGTCGAGCTCATGCTCCCAAGCCATCTGCACACGGGCACGGATTCGGCTGACAGTTCGTTCTGCGGGACCCTTGCGTATCGGTAGCGTCGGGCTCAATATTGCAGAGGAACACATGCGAATCTCGCGCGGCGCAATCCCCCCTTGCCGCCCTCTTGCTCGATGCCGGCCGTCCTTCATATCTTCCCCCGTCCAACCCACACAGCGACTCGGTCGAGTCTGAGCTGCGAGCGGCCCCGCGACAGCACGCTCAATCAACAGCTCGTTTGCGAATCGGCGCACGGATTGAGGCGTATCCGAGCCGAGTCTATTTGACAGGGCATCCCAGCGCTAGCTGCGACGCTCAGACACCTGTTGCCCGCAGCTAGCTTGACTGATCGCCGTGTTTCTTTATTTCTGGTTCTCGCCGTGGTCAACAGCTGCACTGCTACTACTACCCCATCTCCGCCCGCCCGCCCGTGTGCGACCTCCTCCTCGAACGCTCCTCCCGCTCCCCTCCATCCACCGTCAAGATGGGCATCTTCAGTCGCAAGACCTCCAAACCCATCATCTCGCCAAACGGGAGCCAGCCCAACATGAGCAATGGCTCCCTGAGATCGCCCGCGCCCTCGACTGCCACCGGCAAGACCCCCATGAGTTTCCCAGATGTGTCTCTCCCCAAGGCCCCGGATCCCGCCCTAGACCCCGCCGGCTACCTCCGAAGCATCTACGCGGTCCGGGAAAGAACGAAGCTTGTGCTCGAAAAGGCGAAGAAGAACCAGCTCAAGCATTTCACAGTCGACATGTCCAAGTTCCACGACACGGCCACCTATGTAGTCTCCATCATCAAGGTCAGTTTCCGCGTCTCCAAACAAGCCATGATAGTGCCCACCATGGCGTGGCATGCTGACTGCGGACCAGCGAGACTATGCGCCAGATTACGCCTCGATCCCGCCGCACGGCAGATGGCAGCATTTCGATGTCGGTGGTCGGCCCCGAATCGACCAGCTCATGGCGTCCTGGCCATTGACAGTCGATAATCAGGAGCGGACGCGCCGCCTCATCGACCTCTTCCTCGTGTCCGTGCTCCTCGATGCAGGCGCAGGCACAAAGTGGCAGTATCGCAGCAAAGAGTCTGGGAGGTTCTATCGCCGAAGCGAGGGTCTCGCCGTGGCCAGCTTGGAGATGTTCAAGGCCGGGCTCTTTAGCAGCGACCCCAACGAGCCCTGCCAGGTCGATAGCGGCGGCTTGAAGAGGCTCGACATTCAGACATTGGCGCGAGGCCTTCAGGTCACCGACAGCAACCCCCTTGATGGCCTGCAAGGCCGCGGTGGGCTGCTCATGAGGCTGGGCGACGCGCTGCAGAACCAGGAAGTGTTCGGGCTGGAACAGCGACCCGGAAACATGCTTGGTATGTAAAGAACTCACATTGGCATTCCATGTCCTGACCAACGCCAGATTACCTGCTTTCACATCCCTCTACGCAGGCCTCGTCGGTCCCGATTATCCCTCTACCGACTCTGTGGAACGTTCTCATGGACAGCTTAGCCCCGATCTGGCCAGCAACGCGCACACAAATTGACGGCATCTCCATTGGCGACGCATGGCCATGTCAAGTGATGCCATCACACCCCACACACCCATGGGAGAACATCGTACCCTTCCATAAACTCACCCAATGGCTGACGTACTCGCTCATGGTCCCCATGACGAAGCTTTTGCACGTGCACTTCGCGGGGGCTGAGCTCCTCACCGGACTCCCCGAGTATCGCAACGGAGGCCTTTTTGTGGACACCGGCCTGTTGACACTGAAGCCCGACGATGCCAAACGCGGCGTCGCCCAGTACCATCGCAATGCTCAGCTGCAAGGACAGCCCAACATGGAAGTTGTACCACTGTTCACCGCCGACGACGATGTAATCGTCGAATGGCGCGCAGTCACAGTAGGCTTTCTGGATGAGCTCCTGGCCGAGGTCAATGCTCTGCTGGGTTTACGGGGACGAGACCAGCTCAATCTCGCTCAGATGCTTGAGGCCGGCAGCTGGAAGGTTAGTTCTGTACTCTTGTGTCCACCAATCGTGTCTAACGGCTTGCAGGGAGGCCGAGAAATCGCAGAAGTGTCGCGACCCAACACCAAGGAACCACCCATCATGATCTTGTCCGACGGAACTGTTTTCTAAAAGATACCCTTTGCTCCTTCTTTTCCATTTTTCGACTTCTCCCCACCATCTTTTACAAAAACTGAATGCCCGGCGGGCGGATTCATGATACTAAATTTACCGCACTTCCCGTCTCACGCGTAATCAACTGGTAGCCCTTTCGCGACTCTTGGGACTCTTTCGCCACGGTTGTTTTTTTCGGCAACACGTACCTTCATCCTTCGTGTTCATACCTACAGCATCTCCGATAATTTTCACTTTTGATTTATCCGGAAACTTTATTTGCGGTGTTTACCGGTCTTACTTGCGTAAGCGCCGACGGCAATCCTGGATCTTTTCCATGTCGTTTACGTGTTTGTTGTCCTCTTCTCGCGAAACTGCATTATCAGCTATAGGGTTTGGTTTCAAGAGGAATGCATAGAGAAGGAAGCCGGGTGGTGGAGTAGGAATTTAGCAAATACAGCAGGGCAAAAAGATGATGGTCAGAGGCCGGTATATCTCCCCTCGATGGTCGATTGAACACTCCCAGATCCGGTGCGCGTGAATGTCTAAAGATCAGCTCCGGATTGTTAGACAGACCATACCCTTCCAAAGACAGAAAGACAATGGAGACGCATTTCTTCCAACCAGCCAAAGTGAGACTCGCCATGATAGGATCGTTATTTCTGTTATCAATCCGTCGGGCTGCAACCGATGTCCACTTGCTGCACGCAGCGGAAAGTGGGGTTGTCAGGAAATGAGATTCTTCAGGGGTAGGGAACGGGACTGCTTCCGGGAGCGGGGCGTCGGGGCTCTCCGAGTCAGCAGCCCCAAGCCGAGGTGCAGGGATCCCGGGGAACAGCGCACCTTCCGCTTTCTCGCGAATATTTTGGTGGGTGTCGCCGTCTAAGCTTGGAAGCTCCGCTCTCACGTGCGCGCCAACATCTCGCGGCCAACGTCATACTCCGACCCGAACATTGAGAGCTGAGCTGTCAAAACTGCGATATCGAAAGACCGTCGACTGGCGACTTGATGACACGTGTCAGACTGTGAGCCGGGTCTTGATATTCTTCTGCACGTTTACGACGCGTCGCACGACGTATACGCGCTGTGTGCAGCGTCAATCCCTTCCGACCGCTCCGACCAACGCAGAGCTCAACACTCCCCAGCTACAATCGAACGCGGCCGTCATTCGACTGCCAGTTACCTCCCGGCTTCCGTAAAGCTATCGACCAGCTTCGAGAGCCACGACACACCCAGCGGCCAAGATGAACACGAGCAAACGGCAGAAGCAGCGCAAGGTGCTGCTCATGGGCAAGAGCGGGGCCGGCAAGTCGTCGATGCGAAGCATTGTCTTTAGCAATTACGTGGCCAAGGATGTGCGGAGGTTGGGCGCGACGATTGATGTGGAGCATAGCAATATCAAGTTCATGGGGAATTTGATGCTGAATTTGTGGGATTGTGGGGGGTAAGTTGTTTTCTTTCTGTTCACGACTCGCCAGAGAAAAGGCTTGCTGGGAGGAGAAGAGGTTATGGAGGAATATAAGCGCAGGACCCTATACTAAGACGGGAACAGGCAAGACGGCTTCGTCGAGAACTACCTCACCCACCAGCGCGCCCACGTCTTCTCCTCCGTCGCCGTCCTCATCTTCGTCTTCGACATCGAATCCCGCGAATTCGCCGCAGACGTAATATCCTACAGCGCCATCATCCGCGCCCTCTCGGAAAACAGTCCCGGGGCCGCCGTCTTCGTCCTAATCCACAAAATGGATCTCGTACAATCGCGTCTGCGCCAGCAACTCTTCGACGAGCGCGCCGAATACATACGACAAGCATCAGAGGGGTTCAGGGATACAGTTGAGTTCTTTCCGACGAGTATCTGGGATCAGAGCCTGTATAAGGCGTGGACGCAGATCATCTATTTCCTGATACCGAATGCGCGGGGCATCGAGGGGCTGTTGAGGGAGTTGGCTGAGGTGGTGGATGCTAGGGAGCTTATTCTTTATGAGAGGACGACGTGTTTGATGGTCACGCATGTCACCCGGGGGGTGGAGGGGCAGAATCCTTTCACAGATCGATTTGAGAGGATATCGAGTATCCTGAAAACGCACAAACAGTCCATGGCGTATGTACTCACCTCTTTACACCACTCTCTCTACAAACGAACCCAGCTAACTCACCCACCCAGCAAACACACCGGCATCCCCGCCGGTTCAGCTAATTTCGCCGAAATGCAGATCAAAACCGGGCGCTTCATGTTCTTCATTACTCGTCTCACGGAAAACACGAACCTCGCCGCTTCCATCCCGCCATCTGAACAGGTCTTCAACGCCGCGAGAGTCAACATATCACTCGTTAGGCCCAAGTTTGCGGAGCTGGATATTGCGAGTAAGCCGAGGCCCGCGGTGCAGCAGGCGTTCGCGCATAGTGCGGATAGTGAGCGATGGGAGGGGCATGCGGAGGGGAAGGGGAAGGAGAGGGCTAGGGAAGAGACTGAGGGATAAAGTTGGAGTGTGTGGCTGTGGCTCCGTGGGGAAGGGGAGGGAGAAGATTTTCTTTGTGAAGGGTAAGTATGTATGAGATTACTTTACAGGGGCACTGCTGGCGTGTGGTGTGTTCATGATACCCATTTATTGGTTGGCGCTTGGATTCTGCTGGAGCATATTTGGTAGCTTAGACGGTAGCATATGTTAGGCGTACATTTCTATGGCCACATTCGACACGTGCAGTCCCTTTGCGTGCAAGGTGCAAGGTCCAACCTTTCCACCGAATCTAATGTACCAAAATGCCTTCGTTCATCGTTAGCGTTGTCATCTCAAACTCAATTTCCGCCCTACGCAAGAAGCAATAAAAGAACAGAATTACAAAGTACTTGCATAGACAATCACAGCTTACACTACATCGACAACCTATCGAAGCTATCCTCGTCTCGAAGCCCACTGAAATCTTGCCCACCTAACAGCGCCTATTTTCAAGAATAGACCAGACCCAGACCGTTGATGTGGATGCTTTCAAATCCGGATCCATACATATGCTCCACAACACCTTCCCGTAAAGTAGCCCGCCTTATTCCCGTACGCTAATGCGCCGTCGTGCTCGCACTACCTCCCACATTCTCCCCATAGGCGTGCATCCACTCCTCCGTGAAACACTTCCCATGCCGTAGTGTTTCAAAAACCACTCGTCATCTTTGGGCTGGTGGATTATACAAATACTGCGCCGCTTGGCATCAAAGGCATTTATAAGACCTGCTCGCCCAACCAGCGCCGCTCATGTTTCGTTCTTCACTCATCCTCAGCACACATCACCTACCCACTCTGCACAGATCAACATAGGAGGAAAAACAAGAATGTCATTATATACTCCACACATCATTCGCCTTCGTAAAAAAAACAAGCACAACGCAATCCCAATCCCGATCCCGATCCCGATCCCGATCCGTACCGCTTCGCTTCGCATTCGCTCCCTGAAAGCCCAGAACATTTTTGTGTGTGATATGGTACAAGTTGTCGTTTCGTTGATCGTTCCATGCCGAAGCCCCATCCCAAAGTAAACGAAAAAGAACAACAGAGACCGATAAAGGAAACTTTTTCGACCAAAGATACAAGTACAGTATTAACATTACACAAAAGCCACCTGTAGGAAAAGCGTTTCGAGATTTGAATTGGGACAGACCGAACGGGTAGCCCGGTGGACGTTCACCAGCCATGCGCTGTCCCGTATCCGTGGTTCCGGAAGCCATGGCGAGTAGAACCGGTGGCGTCGAGTGTATGGTGCTGCCCGTTGAGAGACGGTGCCACGTGCAGCCAGGAGTGCCCCTCCCTATAGTTGACATCTTCCCGAACGCATGGTCTTTCTTGGTCAAAAAAGGCGAAAAAAGAGCGAGGGGTGCGCCAGCGCTATCAGCAGTACCCTGGGACACACGGCCGGTATTGATGCCGATGTTCAACCTTGATACTGCCGCATCGAGCCGCCGACTTATCGCCCAGTAAGCCCCCCCACGACATCAAATAGCACCTGCTCACTGGCCTTATACACAAGGTCGTCATTCCCAAACGCCGTCTCCAAACTATCTGCCATTTTCCAAAACGGTCCATAACTACCATTCCTTACGCCTTGCTCCTCCTGAATCGCGACTTCCGTGAGCTGCTTCACGCGATTCATGACAGCTTTATGCTGTGCACGAGCCGAGGCCCAGAAGCTGGCCAGCTCCTCAATGCACGACACTGTCGTTCCAAGCGTTTCGATCAGGCTGGGTAGTGTGGACATGGTACCGACTGCGGATATCACGTCGACCGAGAGCATGAGGGCGTAGCCTGGAAATGGCGTCGAGAAAAGGAATTCGGTGGCGGTGTTTGGGGGAAGACGGCGCTGTCGATTTATTGCAGCTAGTGAGTGCATCATGTTCAAAAAGTGGGATGCGTTGCGGAAGGCGTGGTCGATGTTGCGGGCAAGCTTGTCGACTGGGAGAGCACGCACACGAACGTGGCGGTTAAGGCGAATGACTGTGGTGTGGTAGAGAGCATGCAGCGAGATGAATGTACCGGCGAAGCCTTCGATAATGCTATTGTCAAGATTCTGCGGCGTGTATCGCAGGTTCGCGGGGAGCATGGCGAGCCATGTGTCCAACCGCTCATAGGTCTTCGCATAGAACGCCTCGTAGATGCGTTCATAGCCTGCCTCCGGTCGGTGGACCGAACGACTAGTGAAGGTCAACACATCACCCCAGACAGCTGAAATTAGAGTCAAGTATGCCATATATCCCAGGGAAGGGCCAGGAGGTGATTGTCGGCTCAACATCTCAAAGTCGAAGAAGGGGGCTTCGCAAGGGGTCGACGATTCGTACATGCTCTCCAGCCCGGGAAGACGGAGAAAAGTATCCTCGATATTAATAAAGCATAGGGTCCCACCACAGAATCCATTGTAGCGCTGTTGGACAATTAGGTCAAGGGTGGTGGTTGCCGTAAACGCTGTTGAACTTACATCCATCAAGAATCCGGACCAGAAGGTGCGTCGGCAGCATTCCTCGAGGGTGGGGCGGTCGAAGCCGTAGTCCAGGTCCGTGGCAGAATCCGGAAGCTCTTTCACGCCTTCTTCCGTGTTGAGCTTGAGTGCACTGATGGCACGCAAGCCAGCGCCGCAGAAGTCCCACGCTTCCTGTGACTTTCCTCGCGCGAAGTTGTACAGAGCCAACATCAATCGGCTCTGGCACAGCTGCAAAGTGAACCTTCCAAACCGCTTTTCCGTGGCATAGGCAGCAACGGCGGCGAAGCGCTTGCCAAGGTTGCGCTTGTCAGGATCCGCGGAGAAGACAGAACCCATTGCGAGGACTGAGTACAAAAGCATGAGATGGTCCTGACCCTTTTCACGGCTGGTCTCCACCCAAGCTGTGAAGGGCCTCCGGGGGAACATTCCATAAGTGGCACGGCCGGCGTGAAGAAAGTAGAGATCCAGAAGGTGTAATGTCAGCCTAGGATCCATATCAAAAGGATCCTGTTCCCATTGGAGTGCCAGCTGATCCTGGTGCGATCCACGTCTGAGGCCATCCGGATCCTGGTTGTTCACCGAGCCACTCCAATCTGAGTCCAACGAATGTACCGACATGTCTCGTGATGACGTAGCGACCGAGTTTGGTCGAAAGATTCGTTGCTTGAAGGGGGAAACAGTAGTCCAACTTTCAATCGTTCGGGAAGATTCGCGCTGCTCGTCTAGAGCCTTTGGTTTGTCGGGGCCGGCCACTGGGCTAACAAGTTCCGTCGACAGGGTCTTAAATAGCACCGACGATGATGACGGTGAAGTCTCTCCCGAAGCATTGCTCATGCTTGGCTGATTGAGGCCACTGTTCCCAAGTCAGTATTTGTCATTTGGGTAACGTGTTTCTGCATTGTAAAGCGATTTGAAATGTTACAATGCAACGCATTTATATCGACCATCGGTCGAGAAGAATTGAAGGCGCTATAGGTGTAGTACAAAATGTCCACTTACCCTCTACACGCCCTCTGTGATTTGGCGCATTGATGGCATTTTGGGTAGCCAGGCTCGCACTTAATCTTCTTCTCGCGACAAGTAAGACAAGCTTGAGCAAGCCGCTTTCTTGGTTTGCCGGCTTTTGTGATACCCCACGAAGGGTTGACTGGTTCGCCGTCGATAATAGCGCGACAGTATGTTCCATCTTCGTAGACGTAACACAACCCCTCGCCTGGAATGTCACGCTGTCCTACACAGCGTGTCGACCGCACCGGAGCGCGAGACAATATGTCTGTGCGTCTCCTCATGGGCCTGGCCATGTCCATCGGATCGTCGTGAGGGTGTTGGCTTGCAAGAGTCCCCACCGGATCCGAGGATGCACTCATCGCCGAGGCAGTGGACGGAGGTCGAAAGGTCTTGCTAACTGACTCGCTGTGACTCAGGCGTAGACTTTCGTGGCGTGCAAACTCCGACTGACGCGCGCCCACGTTGGGCGCCGATGGTAAGAAGGTGGCTGATTGAGGGTCGGTGGTGGGCGGGTACTGGGCATGATGGTGCACGGGCTGAGTGCGAGAGGCGATAGCATTACTTTCGACCTTTTCATGGCTGTAACTGTCGAAATCATGCCGTCTTTTCAACGTTGGGCTCGAGGATCCATACCGCGCGGAACTGCCGTGGGCCATATGACCGCCGCCCGCTCGCGAAATAGGATCAGGTAGCTTATGGTCGAGTGTTCCTGGTTCCAAGAGTGTTCGAAGACTTGGTAGTTGTTGCGCATGACTTTGGCTTCCGCCGGAATCCCGGGACCGGTGATGTTGGGAGGGCGGTACGATCTCCGGCCGCGACGGTGCAACATTGGCCCTTGGATACGGACTATAAGACGGGTACGGCTGCGGTGGAGCCGGGCGTGAGGGAATGCTGGGTAGTCGGTTCATGTCGACGAGCATAGCAGCGGGTGGTGAATGTCGATGGTCGGCGCCCGAGGTCGGATGGCTTCCACGATACATTGGTCGGCAGGCCACATGGGGGGTTAAGGAATAGCACAAGATATAAACTAGGGGCACTTTCTCGATTCAGGCACGACCCTGGATGGTGATGCAGGCACGGCGCTCTCTCGTAGTCAGACAATCGGGCACATGGAGGCAGGCGAAGGTCGGGAAGGTGGCCAGAGGACTGCAGAAGCATCTGATTGTAATGGAATACCCGCCGCTGTGAGGTCTTGCGTGCAGATGGCAGGGTTCAGAATGAGCCAACGGAACCCAGTGTCCGTGCAGACGTCTGACTGTCCAGCCCGTCCGGCTCTCTCCTGCAGTGGATGAACAGAGATGTAGGGAACACAGAAGACGTACAGCTTAAGCGGCGCAGAGGCTTTCTGGGCTGGGCATCCAGCTGGCCCGGGAACGGGAATTATAGCAATAAAAGTAATAATACCGGGTAGCCTGGAACGAGGAGAAGCGCGACGGCACAAGGTGCTGCGGCTGCGCGCAGAGAGCAAGGAATGACGGCGAGACGATAATCCTGGTCGCTCTCACAGCTTGAAGAGCTGAACTACTGCAGGCCACGGTTTGAGAGCCGAAAGAGTGTGCCGGATGCGCGGCTAGGGTACCCAGGATGAATAGGTGGCCAATATTCAACCGCTGTAGCGTGTTTGGCGTGCTGCGAGGTGCATTGGTATGGCCCGGAGCGCTGCGTTGGATTCCACGGGCGAACCAACCAGCCTGCCGATCATGCATAGCGAGCATGTCCTTGTTATTGCGGCAAAATCCCGTGAGATTGCTAGCATCGGCCAGCATCTCATCGGGTGCTCTCGAATGGAGAAGGCGGGCGGCCAATAAGCTTTCGATAGATGGGGTTTCATAGTGGCCGCGAATGCATCAGCGGGCTGCGCCGTGCGAGCACGCGCTTGTCGGCCCTCGTTTCCCCTTCCCCCCTACAAGGCCTGCCGTGATGACCTTGCGTTGGGTGGGACGCTTGGGCGAGATGTAATGCAATCCTTCGTGCCTTGTGGAAGGTGAACCTTGACCACTGCAGCCGGTCCGTCTGGAGGCACGCCCTCGATTGAACGGACCTCGCGTCCGCTAAAGCGGCGCTACATGGTGCGGGACGAATCTGCCACCGTTGAGGACAGCGATGGACTCAGGGCTTATCCTGACCCCTGCGCAGTCTTGCGTGCATGCCCTACTAGCACGGTCCCAAACATGCAGGCTTACCACTTCATGCGTACGGAGCATGTTCGAGGAATAACGCACCACCTGCTAAGATGGATGCAGTGCACATCCGTTTGCCGTGTGTTCGAGACGTGTGCCGCGTCTTGGGTCTTTGGGGCCTGTTGAAGGCTCCGAGGTCTGCGGCAAGTGGTCCATCACAGGGTGGTGCTTGGACGGCGAGATGAAGTGCCTACGCGAGACTGCTAGTCTTTCATTGTGGCGTCGCTAGAGTGCCGGCTGCACGTTCCCTGCAGTCGCTCGTTCTCTGAGGCCGGCTCGGGACATTAGAGGGGAAATCGATCCTGCGCGACGCAGCTCTGCCAAACCCAAGGCAACGACCGAGAGAGTCCGGGAGCAAGTAAGGGTGGCGATCTCGCACAACAGAGAGAGGCGGAGAGGACGGCGACATGGGTGGTCCTGCTCTCATCGGTGAGTAACGGGGACTGAAGAGTCCACGTCGGTATTCAAGCCAGGTTCCATGTGGCATTCTGCTCTTTTGGGGTCGACAACATCACGTGATCCACATGCCAAGATCGAGATCTCAATTGATGACTCAGCCGGATTAGCGAGTGACCCTGCGACCGTAGAACCAACGGCATCTCACTCTGGGACGAACCTCGACTCCTCCAGTGCGCACTCTCCCTCAATCCGCCCACATCTATCGCACCCATTCTAACGCGACTATTCCAGCTCTAGCTAGACATTCACTATGACGCCGCCCGGCGCCAACCACGACACGCACGAGACTGCGCAAGGCCCTTCCTCGTCCAACACAGAGAGAAGCCCGCGCCGCAGTGACGGTCGCACGCCACCCGCCACAGACACTGCAGCTGCGAATGATGAGCGGCGCATTGTGACAGATGAGCGACGTATCGTGCCGACAAAAGACGAACCTCTGCCATATGACGAGGCGCCTCCCCTGCCCGAGGAAGCTCCGCCGGAGGACGACGGTTGGGACTGCATGTGGGATGCCAATGCCAGCAGATGGTACTTTTTAAATCGCTTCACGGGCATGTCCCAGTGGGAGAACCCACGCGTCCCAGAGACTGCTCCCATCAGCAATGGATCGTACGACAGGTTTGCTAACTACTCATCGCCTTCTCCTATGCTTTCCTATCCTAATCCGTGCCCGTCGCAGATATGCCGGCCCAGCATCTGTCCCCGCAACCAGTTCTGGCGCCCCCGGTACATCCTCGCCGCCTAAAAAGCCCCTTCACGGTGGATACAACCCAGCCATTCACGGCAGCTATGATCCCAATGCAGACTATGCCAAAGCCGCCGAGCAGTCGGAGGAAGAGGAGCTTGCTGTCACTGCTGCTACAAGTGGTCTGCCCAATAACCAGGAGGATGGTTATGTCGTGGCCGCCCGCTTCAACCGGTTTAACGGTAAATTCCAACCAGATAGCATGAACCCCGAATACCACAACGACGAGAATAAGAGCTTGCGGCAGCAGAACAACTTCTTTGACGTGGACGCCGCCGCCAACAGCCACGAAGGTCGCAGCCTGAAAGAGGAGCGACGCAAAAAGACCCTCACCAAGAAGCAGCTCAAAGAATTCAAGGACAAGCATCGCAAGAAGAAGGAGGAGAAGCGCCGGGCTTGGCTGTTGGACTAGAGAGAAATGAGGAACCGTGCCTTCGGTGGTAAGGCACGATAGTTTACAAGTGACGCTACGACGACTGACACAAATGTAGTGGAAGACACTAGAGTGCATGGAAACAGCGCGGGCGGCCCACTCCGTCTGGTGCGGCTTTAGGAATCCTTTAGGACCTATGGCTCCAGCATCTCTGCGGTTGATGCCGTGTATTACTTAGATGGGTGGTTGTGTTTTTGTCACACTCACCATTCACCACGTTTGCATCTCTGACTCGCAACCCTGAGGCTAGGCAATTAGCGCGGCGAGTGAGATTCGGCATGTACGCATCCGTTGTTCACGGCGGCTGCTTGGTGTACCAAAATGTCTAGCATTCGACCGGAAGTCTGAAGACGGAAGACGGTGTAATTCTATGCGGTCATTCTGGCCGTCCCATTCAACTTCTACCAGACAAGTCCTCCTGCTCCATCCAAGCCGCATAGCTCCGCCACCAACAAAGACCCTCGCCACGTGTCTTCCATGTGGCAGTCTCGCCCGCTTGCTGGGGCCATAATCGACATTTGAGGCTTCAAGCAACGTGAATAACTGCCACCTGCGAGGAGTGTCAGCAATATATTTTTGATTGCACACTCCCAATTCGTCTTCATCCTCCTTGGGCCGTGCAGTCTTTGGTCTGCAGGTCCTCCATCTGCATTGTGACGTCCTCCACACTGGCTGCACTGCTCTCCACCCCTCCAGCAGCTTTCTTGTCGGTCTTATCCCCCATATCCCCAGCGACCATCGTAAAATCACCCTCCTGTCCAATACCTTTCTCCAACTCCTCCACAGCACCAAGCAACCAATCGACCACGTCGGACTTGTCGTTGATCTCCGCCTCAAACACGGCGTCGTGGCCGGCCTTGTTGATGATAGTAACGTCCGCGCCAGACTGCACAAGCGACTTCACGCCATCCAAGTGCCCGTTCAGCGCCGCCCAATGGAGGGCGGTGTTGCCCGCATCGTTGATCGCATTGATAAGCCCCGATGCAGCCGCCGACGCCGTAACATTGTCCGTGTGTAAGGAAAGCAGAAGCTTGATAATGTCTGCCGTATCTGCAGTCAGCAGCTAGTCCATACATCTGAAACGTTGCTATGCTCGTGGGCGATGGGCTTGAGGATGGAAGTCGCTTACCATTGTGTCCGTTCGCGGCGGCGTAGTGAAGTGCCGTGTTCTTCGTGTAGGGATCTACTGCCGCGGCGAGCAACTCGGCTTTGGGGTGTTGGGTCTGCGCGGAGAGGGCGTCGAGGAAGGCAGAGAGCTCGGAGGCTTCGTTTGCGCGGGCGAGGTAGAGGACCTCGTCTACCGAGTCTTCGTCCAAGCTTACGGTAGACATTGTGCCTGTGCGGTTCGCCGTGTGTACAAACGTCGTCTGCTCTCCGAAAACTTTTAGTGGGGGCGGGGAAGCACGTCGAGGTCCAGTCGCAGGCTAGCCTGAATCGGGACTACGGCGAGAACCGCAGGGGCTCCAGAAATCGCCGAACCACTTGCAGTCCTGCACTCTCCTTCTGCATTCCTCAACATCTTGTCAGCCATACTGTCTGTGCTACGTGTTCCCAAGCTGTGCACTTAGCTACCTCTTCTCCACTTGCTCTACCCTTATCGTATTTGATTGTCAATCTGCAACGTACCCTAGTCATTGCCGACGCATAACACCTCGCTCACTATATAGCGCAATTTAGCATGCGCCTGCAATACGCTACACCTCTACACGCAGACAGCTGAGTCGATACCGCCATCACGTCGGACCATGGCTACATTGACATTCTGCTACAATCTGTCATTAAATACGTTCATGCCACGAGGCGCCCATCCCGTATGCTCCACAGTACCGATTGAACTAATCGTCAATGCTTTACAAAGCCGATATGACAGTGCAAGGCCACCCTCAACAACTCCTGCTCTCTCAACATGCTTTCGGTATCACTATCGGCAATCCAGGAGCATGAATCCTTCGTCTACTCCTGACGACGCGAGGGATAGATCGTCCTCGGAGCTCTTCCGCCATAGCATCATCCCTCATATGTACTCGGCAGAAAGAGCCCATTTGGAGGACTCCTTGCAACGGCATACCAACCAATATGCAACAATGACGGGAGCAGGCAATATTACCAGCTTAATCCCAGCATTGCGCACACCCATCCCCAGAACCACGCCTATATGCACCCGCTGACCGGGTACGCTTCCAAACTTCCGAGCCCCAGTCGTATACTCTAACGATCAGGTACATTGCGACGTTCGAGAACCAAGGAAAACCGTACACCCATCTCGAAGCCTTGGCATTATTTCTACATGCTATCGACCTCGTACCATTCAAGGACATTGGTTACGAAGCTAATATCACAAGAGGTCTCAATTCGCTACCATGAGCAGCGAAGATAACGCTTGTTGCGATCCTGTATGATCGCGATCAGCAACCACCTCAATGTGCCTCTCTATGTGGGGCATGAGACGGGCATATATCTCCGGCCGAAGCCGAACCACTCAACGTCATCGGTTGCGCAACACATATAGGCTCTTTTAGGGAGCAGTCGGGGGTCTGCAGGTACGTTCATCGCTCCCGCACGGTTACCCGAATCGGGCCGTGATGCAGTGCGCGAGTGCTTGCGTCGCCGTCTTCCGATGCATTGCGTTCACCTGCAAGCAAGTATGCGAGTCCTGAGATTGCGCGCGTCAAGATTGACATGTGCTCTTCCCCCATCCATGGCTCCTTGTCTCCGATTCCAGATGTCCGGACGTGAATGTACACACTGACGTCTCTTCCAAGCATACTGAAGCTTCCTAAGGTCTCGGCTTGCGTCGAACTCAGCGCTGAGGTGCGTTTCCTACCACCCTATCATCTTTCATCTGTATTGATGAGAAAGCGCAGATGTAAGCCCACAATGGCCAAACTCTCCGCGGGGTCATGTCCTCGAGATGAATCCCAGCCTACCATGACCCTCGTACTGCCAGCACTATATTCGATCGCTAGCAGTATCATTCCGCACGTGGCAAGTGCCATTCGACCCTCGCTGCTTTTACCAAAGAAATGTCACTTCAAAGCTCGGTCACTCGAGCGTAGCCGATGTCTGCACTAGATGGGTTTTCTCTTCTTGCTTTTTGCACCACCCGTCAGCCGCCTCTGTCCAAAGCAGAAAGCGCACAAGAAGCCGGCACGCGGGGCTGAAACGTTGGGACGGCACAAATCTGATTGCCGACGGATGCGAAAACAAAAAGCATGAGTGTGGGTCTCATGTGCCGGGTCGTAGCGGCGCCTCCCGGCTGTCACTGGTCACCTGGTCCGCGAAGCCGCGATGCGAAATCCGTCCGTGCTCCAGATGAGGCATCTTCGGCGACAGCATGTTCCGGCCTTTGCTTTGGTCATTGGATGTCTTCGGTACTAAGAATGACGTTCATTATAGTTCGTATGTGCCAAATTGATGATTATAGATGCGAGCTCAACGAATTTCAACCCGCCGGAGGATTTCCAGATGCTCAACCCGTCAAGAAGAGCCACTACAAGCCACACCTCACCGCACGCTTTTTGCTCTTGCAAAGTTGAACTTCAATTGCAACCTAGTCTTCAGCCCCTCAACCCGTATGGTACAGACCGCTTATAAATCATCTATTAAAATCTATTCTCCTGGCTTGAATTAATTATAGGTTATGTTGGGGAGCGATAAACGTGGAGTTGCACCTCCTTGTAGGCATGCATCGTTTCACAGCAGTTCTGGTAACTTGACCTCGCAAGGTTGGGTACTATATTTTCAAGTCTCATAGATGTGTCTCCTCATCTGTTGGCTTAAGCCAGCCATCTCGCATTTGCGATATGATTTACAGCTCTAACTTAGGAAAGTCTCCCTAACAGCAACCGGACGAAAGTAAGTACAACACAGCGTCAGGAAAACTAGACTTCGGATTCCTCCTGAACTCGTGGATATAGTTGCTGCGGCGTGATGGGTGCGCCTTCCTCACTGAGTTGTCGAGCGCGTTCCCACGTGGACGGCGGAAGGCACGAACCGTTCACACTTTGCTGCTTCACCGCCGCTCGACACTCGCCGCTTTCGGCCAGTAGCCGCTCAGTTTCCCGTCTTCACCTACAAACACAGTCTGCCTTCCCATTCGAACCCTATTTCAGTATCGCTCTTGCGAAGCAGTTTCAGCCCTCTTGCACCACTTCTCTTTTCCTTCTCCACCGTTAGTCAGAGCGCCTCAACTTCCCTTCAAAGGCTTCACAGATCTAGTTAAATACACCGTTGATGTGTAACTGCACGATGCAGCCGCTCGTCAAAGGTACGTTCTCTTGCGGCTTGTGGACGACAGGCGCTGACCAATGTAGTGCTCGTCGCGGATGCTGTCACCCGTGGAAACGAGTGTGTTTTCAGATGGCCAGCGTCATTCCCCTCCATCGCCGAAGCGGAAAAATACGTGAGTGACACTCTTGAGTGGCAACTGTTTCGTTATGGTGTCTCCCCCAATGCCCCATACTACGTGAAACGGGAGGTCAAATCGAGGACCCACCATGATATCGCCATGACGGCGCATGGGCGTGGCCAGTTCAAGCTCGTTCGGCCACCACCGAGGGATCGCGAACTCTGGAGTAAGTGCAGGCAGGTCTGACGCGCGGTACATGTTCCTCACCATCGTAGTTGCGGTGGAAGCGGGCGTCCAGCTTCTCCAGGCAGCTATCAAACAATACCCCAAGTCGTTCCACCACATCAACGGTGCTCGAGCCTACGTCAAAGAAATCTGCCAAGAGCATGGTCTTAAGTTCAAGACCGTCAATGGGGTAGCTCCGAAACAACTGGCCATGTACATCCACTACAACACAGTTCGTCGAGCCTACGAACATGGAGCATTCGATCTCCTTGAGAAACCAGATACTCCATACAAGGGCAAGAAGTCGAACGCCTGCCGATACATCCAGAAAGCCCCCAAAGGCTCTACTGGATCATCGTCAGCGCCGAACAGCACTCTGCCGAAGAATACTAGTGAGACGAAGCGTCCAGAGTCAGGACAGGAGACTCGTATGGAGAAAACGAGTGACAAATTCAACGTCAAACTCACCGACATGGACATAGCTGCCAATACGGAAGAGAACAAAGCCAATTCTGACGTCCAATTGATTGACCTTTTGGAGCCAACTGAGGTTAAGCCCCACACCTTGATCGACCTCGAACAGCTAGAGGAGTCCACAGTGGCTAGCGACATTGCGGCTTTGATCGATGTCTTCTCAAACAACGTCATGTTTGAGGACGAGGGTTTCAATGTGAGCTCAATCCTGCTATTTCCTAAACAGTGCTGACCATGTGAAATAGGAGCTTGCAGCTGAGGTCAAGGATGGAAGATTGGTTTGGTAGGAGCAAATTTCAGTCTGCATGGGGCAGATTCGAACGTTATTGACTGAGCAAGGCGGAAGCGGCCCGGGGAATGGAACCTGAGCCGCCGCCATTGTGGAAAATGGAAGTTCGAAATGACTTGAAAGTTTAAACTTGTAGCGTGAGACCTTTAAATGCTCTTGTGCGACTCTCGGAACTAAAGGCCTCCCTACAACAGGTGCTCCTATCTGCGATAGATAGAAGCATATGGTTACCTTTCCCAACTACTTCTAGGACCAGTGCATCGTGATCGCAAGACAAAATCGTGTTCAGTAAGAGTCGATACGTACCGAAGCCCCTGCGGACAAGCTTTGCTGACTCGGAATAACAATCTTTCGACCAGCACGCTCCTCTCATCTTGCAACCCTCGATCGAAATGGGTCTACCCCTTCACTGTGTCGCCACCTTCTTCCCCGCCTTCATCTTCGCAACCTCCACCTCAATCTGCCCCTGCACCTCCCTCTTCAGACCCCCATAAAACCCCAACGTGAACAATACCTCATACCACACGAACATGGGCGCCAAAAACAGCGCCTGCACCAAATTATCCAGCAACGCAGGCTTCCTGCCTTCGTACTTGCCGTGGCCAATGAACTGCGCGATCCAGCTCACAATGTGTATAGCGATGGCGGCGGTGTTCACGTCGGAGCGGCTGTAGTGCGTCGTGAGGTGGTTGGCTAGGGATGCGGAGGCCATGACCAGCGGCGCGAGGAGGACTCCGGCGACGTTCGGGGAGAGGACTAGGTAGAGGGTTGCGTAGAGGGCGGCTGCTAGGGTGCCGAAGTTGAGGGGGAGGTTCAGAGAGGTTAGGGTGGACGGCGTGCTGAGGGAGGGGGTGTTGCTGCCCTGTGGGAGTGGTTAGGTTGGTGGGTTGCAGGGGTGCGGTGGGGTTGGACGTACGAAGACGAAGCCTGTGGCTAGGAGCATGGGCACGCATACTACGTGGATCGCGATGTTTGTCTACAAGGCTTGTTAGTAGGCTGTAATGCATTCTGATGCCGGGGAGCTGAGGGTTTCGCTCGGGGGTTACGGACGGGGTCGCGGTGGTATGCGCCGTACTGGGATTTG
>Ga0247733_1000331_pt1 | contig 24800 bp, 24 predicted proteins | sample UWRJL043104R2_FD_180932 | JGI IMG/M metagenome (GOLD analysis project Ga0247733, IMG submission 180932) | Plant litter microbial communities from Arlington Agricultural Research Station in Wisconsin, United States - UWRJ-L043-104R-2 | ecosystem: Environmental > Terrestrial > Plant litter >...
TCCCGGCTTACAAGGCGCACTCCCAACCGCGGTTTTTGTTAGTGAGCTAAGGTTCAACCTACCATCCAGTTCCAAGGCAACAACACCGAGAGGCGACGAATCTTCGAAGAAATCGTCGTTTTTCCACCGACCACGGCATAGCCGGAATAGCTCGACAGTTTCAGTGTCACGTACAGAAGACGTTAGAAACTCTTTTGACCGCATGGATCTGTCACTAGGTCAAGAGTTTGCAGGAGGTGGGTTTGGCGGGAGACAGGCGAAGTTGGGGAAACTCATCATCGAAGATGAGGGTCTGAAGATGGTGGATCTTCTGGTGGCTACGAATGTGGCATTGTGGTGGCGGGCCTATGAGAAAAGGGACATCAGAGTCAAGACCGACCGTGGTGGGAGCTTCTAGATCCTGGTACTGTTACGGCCGGACATCAAGCTGGCTACTATCAAGTTGCCTGATGTCGAGTGGGTCAACAAATTTCATAGTCGTACCATCAGACTACTACATTATCGAAGACTGCTTCACATCTCTACGTTCTCTCCCAAAGTATTACTGCAAAGTGCACAAGCCGCAAGGGTTACACTTAAGATACTAGGTACGCATCATGAGCGTAACCTGCACAGTATATCCAAATATTAAAGAGGAACATCACCACATCCTTTTCCCTAAGTAAAACAACAAACGTACGTTTCCATCACAAGGATAAATTACACTCCAATCAAAATATGTATCGTGCCCTAACACCCACCAGGATGCCACATGTATACACAAAACACACTTGCTTACCATACCGAAGACTACCAAGACCTACTGTGCAAGATGATAGCCGCATACCTCATCGTCGAAAACGACAGTAATCAATAGTTTCTCCTCCGGATCGTCTGAGACACAAAAGCCGTCAAAAAGCTACGTGACCTCGACATCCATCTCAACGTCGCGTTCAGTGCTTCCCGGGAGGACTCCCTCACCGAAGCCCTAGATAAGATAAGCTAGGTGCGCGCCCAGACGGCACCAGTCGTTATCGCCTGTAGACTCTTGAATTTGTTGTGAAAGGTAAAACTCTCTATATGCGATATACCTACTAACTGCTATCCGACCCTTGAGACTCTCAAAGCCAAGGTCATGAGCACCAAGAAGCCCCTCGCCAAGCTCTACCCAATCGTCGCTCTATTTCTATCATGAAAACACAAGACTGGGTTACAAAGTGCGTCGTAAAAGCAAGACATCGGGCGTATTCAGTATGAGACATCGCGCACTGACACACCTCTGGCTGAGCTTTGCAAAGTGTAATTCTACACCCCAGCCTTAGGTTGATTGTGGGAGATTGAGCGGCTTTTAATTTGAATAGTAGGTACTGGCACCCCTACGGATGAGCTTTGCAGTGTGCAATCTCCCATCTCGACGTTGGTACCCATTACTTGCGAAGTACAAATTTAAAGCAGGTTTCTACGCCCCTCGCACATAGTCACTCTGTCTTCTCCCAGATTCACTACCATCGAAGTCTCATTCGCCTCAGTCGGAGGTAGCTATGCAATAGCCAACCTCGACAAAGGATGTGTGCCTCTTGACAATCTCCTTGCCAATACGTTCATGACCTGCGGCGCAACACTAAAGCCGAAGATGGGTTTACCACGGCATCGTGTTCTTTCAGATGAAAAGACTGTGACACGGGGCATCTTGTAAAAACTAATGAAGAGGGGACGACGTGAGGGCAGCTGCTCAGATAAACAAGGTTGGGAGGGGCGAGATAAGGGGTCTAGATGAGTAATCGTTGGGATTCGATGTTGGGCAGCCTGGTGGATAGCGGATTTGGGCGAGAAGAAAGCAAAAGCCGGAAACGACCGGTGTCCTGGCTTCGGTAGGCTTGACAGTACAGCACCTAGTGCAGATCAGTACGGTGAATTAAAATGCCGGGTTGGCTTGGGGGCTGGAGAAGATTTTGTGGAGATGGAGTTGAAGATCTAGGAGCAACGTCGTTCAAAAGGTGTGTGAACGAAGGACGGCGACTCATGACACCAACTGATATTAACGATCTTTCGTGGTTGTCTCGAATCCCGGGACGAGGCGATCAAGACGCCGCGGCGACCTACGACGAAAGGCTAGCGACGAGCAATGGACACAGGTGTATGCTTGATCGTATACTTCGAAATGTGTGGGATCACTGCGGAATCCGGCTGGGAAGAAAGCTTGGGTGTATCGTTGGGTTCATGGGTCTTATGTCGCGTACTATTACCATGTGCTAGGGGTTGATTGAATTCCCGATGTCATTGCCCGTGCATGAAATGAATTGCGAAGGTGGAGATGGTACGATGCAGAGGTGTAGCTGTCGTTACAAGTCTTCGTGAGGGGTATGCGACTGTGCGTGACGTTCCCTGGTCAAGACCGCACCTGCACTTCATCATTGTACTCAGATCAATGCGGCTACCCTTTCAGCTCTACCATCGTCTCCTACAAGATGTCAGTCCTCTCACCTCCCACTCACCTTCACTCACAACCATCCTCCAACAACACCTTTACCAATCGAAATACCAACCTATCACCAAACGCAAACAGTACCTAAGTGACCAGAATATGCCCCCACGCCCCCTACAATCCCTCACCACCATCATGATCCTCACCGGCATCCTCCTCGTCCCCACCGCCGTCCCTCACGCTGTACAAGACCTTCAGGACTTGAAGTCTATCATCGATTCGGCGGCAACGACTATCAATGCAGCCCCTAACAACTCCAGCTGGGGCTTCTTCAGTCCGGCGAGTCCGGCGGGTGCAATGGGAACTGCGGATCTTGTCGCGAACATTACGACGACGGTGTTGAGGGCGAGCTATTTCTTGAATGTTGACAAGGTATCAGGAGGCTGTCTACTTTGTAACTGCTCTACATCGTCCGGTTTACTGATGGTCTTGCAGATAGCCTGGATCACAACCCCCAACACGACAAACACAACAAACCTCACCACGACCAGCCCCACAACCAGCACGACTCCTGACCAAACAACATCCCTCCTCACCGCATCCCCGACCCTTCCAACAACCCTACCACCCAACACCACCCTCGACGACCCCTACCTCGCTTACATAAACTCCATACCCAATCTCTCATCCGCCCTCACAACCCTCGGCCGCTCCTGGCACAAAGAACTAAACAAACCCGTCTGGGAAGCCATTGACGCCCTTCAGCAAATCATCTCAACCTTCTCCTCGGACATGCTCGCTGCAGAGCTCATACACAGCCAGGCTATACTCAGGAGTATTCGTGTGAGTAGTAGCTTGGAGGATGCGCAGCAAGCTTGGAGTCGGGTGTTGAATTTGCCGGGGGCGAAGGGGGTGGGGAGAAGAGCGGTACAGGAGGGATGGAATAGAAAGGTGGAGGTGCAGGAGGTTGGTGGAAGGCTGTCTAATGGCGAGTTTTATACGCATAAGGATCTTTGGGGGAGGGCGCCGGTTGCGGAGGCGGGGGTGAAGTTGAGGAGGGGTGAGGTGGTGGAGTGATGAGTAGGAAGTAGACGCGCGTTTCTGCAGAGGAAGTTTAGACATGGCTGGTACCTACCATAGCCCGATCAATTCTCTTCACGTTTCCCAATGCAAACTGCGCCCGACAAACAGTCCAATGACCATCAGCGCTTATATCATCCAGAGGATTGCAACACCAAAGGAAGCAACGACATAAGTCTCACACACACTCCAATTCAAACGGCTTACTAGCCAATAAAAATAGAACCGCTACGCCGCCATCGCCAACCCGTAGTCTGAACAAACTACGTTACATACAAGCCAAGCCGAGCCAAGCCATACACCCCGTCCCTTGCATGTACACATACACACATCTTCGTTGCCTCCCTCGCCCTCGCCCTAGCAAAAAAATAAAGTAAAAAACACCCCTCTCAGTGAAGAGAAAACAAAACCAGTCTTGTTGATAAGTGGATAGAAATGGTAGCGACAGACATGCGGAACGGAGTTGTACAACGGCTAGTAGTTTGAGGAGGAGTGGTAGTAGTAGTAAGTAGTAAGTAGTAAATGGTCTGATAGTGGATGGATGATGGATAGATGGCTGGGGTGGATATCTTAGCAACAACAACAAATAGACGCGGATGAGAAACACGAGTACCGGACCGAACGGAGAGACACAGCTCAGTCCCCAGATTGGGTCAAATAGGGGATAAAAAGGAAGAAAACATGACTCGTGAAAACCCGACACCGACACCCCGCGCCCAGCGAGGCAAAAGTACAAGACAGTCTAGAAGCGAGGTATACTCGTGACCGTGAAGAAGAAGAGAGAGAGAGATGCGAAAGTGGAGGGCAGGGCTTCTCGATTGATGGCTCTGGTACGACCACCGATACAATTACCGACATTACGCCAATCCGGGAAAAGTAAAACGGGGTACAACATCACACCAACACCCACTCACTCCCCCTCTTAATGAACTTATCCAGCATAAGCGTAATATCCGCCAGCACAAAGCGGCAGATATAAAAACCGAAGAATTCAGCGGCATGGCGGGCAGAGAGCTCGAGACCCACGTGCGTGGATGACGAGTGCTTGAGGCCTGGGTCTTCGACTTGGCGAGTGATTTGGTCTGACATCGCAGTTAGCAAGCATGAACTTTGAATGTAAGTAGAGAATCGTTATCGAGAGCTTACCCAGAATCTGCACCGAATCGAACAACTTCGCCAAGCTACCCATGTACGCCGCATTCGGTCCCTCAAACACGACACCCGACACATCCCGCTTCGCGAACCTGATCGTGGTCAAGTTGGTCATCGGAAGCGTCGCCATGGTCAGAGAATCCTTGGAAACTTCGCTGGCGGCGCTCTTCGCTCCGGTCATACTGCTAAGGCCAACTGCCGAATTCTTTGAGCGGAGCTTACGCCATGAGGAGAGGTACTTGTTGGTGTTTGCTCCCTTGTGCGCATGGTCTTGCGATCCGTGGGAGCCTTTTTCGGTGTTTCCGTCCGTGGTGGTGCCAGTTCCCACGGTGTAAGCGTCTTTGAAGAGCGATGACACGCTTTGAATGCCGACCTCGTTGCCGAGTTTCTTTGAAAGCTGTGCTTGTACCTGATCTAGAATGACCTCAAATGCTTGCATTTCCTCCAATACAGCGTCTGCATCGAGTGTGTCGACAGCAGACAGCTTCTGCAGTGCCGCGGTAAGCATGTCGCAGTTGGCGATCTTGTCTTCTATGTTCTTTAATTTTACGCCCTTTACTCGCCAAACGTCGCGCGGGATGAAGAGTTTGGTGGACAAGTACCCGCCGCGAGGGTGGGCAATCGTCTGATAGAAACACCGAGTCAACCAGAAAGGGCGTAGAAGATAAGAATCTGGGCAAGGCTCCAGCGGTATAGGAGCGTTGGTCACTGCAGAGCTAGGCGAACCGGGTGAGTAAGGAGAATGAATATCGCTTTCGAACAAGTGCAAGCCTCCACTCGGTAGTCCATCAACATTAAATGCAGGCACACTCGGGGTCGAAATTGGTAACGGCGCAGTGTTGGGCTTCCGGCCTGCAAATGAAAAGGAAGCGCTAAGAGGTGTTCCAACCGAGCCGTCTGAACCGTCGGGACTCGAGATGGACAGGTTGCGCTGTTTCAGGCTGAGGGATGACTTATTCTTCCTGATACCCGTTGCGGAGTTTTTGCCGGTCTTGGGCGAGGAGGGGGCGAGTGTGGTGTCATTGGACATGGCATGGCTGAGGGCGGGTGTTGCTGGCGAAACGGTGAAGGCGGTGTCGGCAGGACTAGGGATTACCGGTAGTGGTGAAGGCGCACTCAGACTAGGTTGCAGATGAGTCGGAGGTAAAGCGGGAACCTTAAAGGTAGGATCGACAGAGCTCTGACTGCTACTGAACGTTGCGGCGGCGGCTGACTTGGGCAGCGGAGGAATATCGACAGGTAGCTCTTTTCTGGGTATTGTAGCCTTTTCAGTGTGGGGGGCTGGAGGTACTGGCGGCAGCGACGTTTCAATCTTGAGGTGTCTTGGATTTTGCCCAGACAACCTCCGATTTCGTACCGAGGTAGCATCTTTCGCTGCATATGGCGCTTTTGGCGTTGTTTGGGAGGCTTCATTTATCTCTGACGTTTGAGATTCCGAGACCGAAGGCAGCGCGCCAGAAGGGGCAGGAATCGGTGGGGGAGAATGGGTCGGTGCGGCGGCCTGTTTCGACTGCTGTACCACTTCCGCAACTGTTGAGAGCGACGTTCCACCCGTGGTTCTGTGTGACGAAACTGAGCTGTTGTACGTGCTTCCGGAGAAGCCACTCGAATCCGACTGCCGGGGTAGTGATGATTTTGTTTGCAAGTCGAAGTCGAATCCATCGAGCATGTATTCTCTCGTGATCTCGTCCAGTATGCGCTCCTCTTCCGCCTCGTCGTGTAAATTGTACTCTGCACTTTCTCTCACGTGAGGCAAGCTTTCGTTACGCAGCTGAGTCTCCTTGTAGCGATACTTCGCTGCCGCAATCGCCTCTTCTCTTTCTGCTTCTCGCACCCGTTCTTTCGCCAGCTCGACGTTCTTTAACCGAGAGGCAATCTTCTCTGCGGAATTGGGTATATCTTCGTTATTTGCATATGGCTCATAACCTTCGTCGTAGGCAGCCTCCACAGCTGCATCGAGCGCTGCATCGAATTCGGCCTCCGTCGCCCCACTTCCGTTCCGGAGATGCTTCCGGCGCACGCCACCTGGAGAGAGCGAGTGTACCGATGACGAGCAAGAGGAGCCCCCCGACTCATCTATTGTATCCAGCCAAGATGTGGACTCGCTGCTGTTGCCCCTCTGGTGGCCTGGCCGTGCGGGTTGTTCTTCTTTATTTTGACTGGCCGATTCGGGCTCGTACCTCGTGGAAGGGAGGGGCGATATGGGCCGTCGAGGGGAGAGTGGTGGTGGCATGTAGCTCCGGTCCATGGGTGATTCCAATCCAGGGGTGGCGAGGGAGGGTATCTCGCTGGCGAGTCGACCTGGTGGGGGTTCAAGCTGGAACTTGGATGGTTCTGACAGGTTTTTCTGCACGTCGCGAATCGCTGTTGTTATGACGGATTCGCGCGCACCCATAGATGGGGCCAGTCGGAGGGGTAGTAGCTGTGAGGACGAAGGTCCGGGATCTGCTTTCATAGGCGGCTCCTCTTCTACAGAACGATCATTGACAATCCTGGTTATGGTGGCAGTCTCAATAATGGCATCTTCCTCTGCTGCGTCCAGTAGCATGGATCTGCCTTCATCGAGTGACTCATTACTCATAGGCCGTGCCGGGAGTGATTTGCCAGTCGTAGAGTTGTTAACAGAATTTAGTTTGTTAAGCTCCTCAATGCGATTGTTATAGGTAACCCGCTGTCGAATATTAGCAGCCGCCATACCAGGGTTTCAAAACGATCGCGTTACTCACAATCGAATCCAGCTTCCGCCGGTCCTCATCGCCCGTACTGCGTATCATAACCTGCTGCAGCAGTTTACAGGCATCCCCGTAGGCCTCGATGGCGCCCTCGAAATTCTGAGCATTGTCCAGCAAGACTGCAGTGTTCGCCTTCTGCAGGGCGCGCGAAAGCATCGTCTTCTTGTCTTTTTCCCTCCGCTCCCGCGTGCGCGGGGGGGTGCCCTGGTAGCCGTCGTCCAGCCTGCTACTAGCGTTGCTTTCGCTTCGATCCCGTGTGTCCTGCTCTTTCGAAAAGGTTCGCTCGTGTCCTGCACTCTGTGGCGGCGGCGGTGGTGGTGGTGGCCGTTGCGTCAGGTCTCGCGATGCTGCCGTCGGTGGCTGTCTCCCTGTCGCAGACCGAGGGCCGCCCGAGGCAGCCGTGTACCTTGCCTCCGACTCCAGAACGCCAATTGGCGGCGAGCCAAGCGGCGACCTTCCTAGCAATCTGTCGGCCTTTGTGCGCGAGGGTGGGCGCTGGGCCGAGAGCGGCGGCCGAGGCTTCGAATTGAAGTAGTCGAAGTTGTTGGGGGTCGTGTATGTGCCGGGGGTGAAGAGGTCGGCGGTAGAGGGCGTCTCGCTCGGAGAGGCGTTGTTGGAGCCGGTCGGGTCGTATACCGTAGCAGGAAGGAAGGACAGAGAGGGCAGTTGGGGAGGGGTCGCCGCTGGCGAAGATGGAGGATATGCCGGCGAGCGTGGTCTAGCACGTCGTTGGGGACTCGATGCCGGCGAGTGGGAGGAAAAGGCTCCGTGGGAGCGGTTCGGTTCGGGCGCGGGACGTGAGGGCGACGACGGGTGCAGCGCAGCGCCATTAGGGTGTCGCGAGACGCTGGGATGCTGGGTGTGGCCCTTCTTCTCGGTCGCGGGCGACTTGCTGCTGCCAGGGCTCTGCGACCAGCGGTTGAGAGTCGCCACGCCGTCGCGCAAAGTCCCAATGTTCTCGACGGTACCGGCGGCGGCGCTGGATCGGCGTCGTGATGGAGGAGGAGGCGGTGTGGCCCGCCGATGCGGGATGTTGGTAGAGTCCGGGACCGTGTCTTTGAGCGACGTGGATCGCCTGACGGTAATGACCGACGACGAGGACACCGAATTGCTGCGCGAAGACCGGCGTTTGGCGGGCGTGGGCAGCTCGGTGGGCTGCGAACTGTTCATGGCGTCGGTGTTCCGGCCCTGGTTCTGTGTCTGAGACTGCCGTTCCCGATCATGCACGTTTGGGCTGCATCCGTCCTCGCATTGCGACCGGCAGAACGCGCTCAGGGCCGCGGAAGAGCTGCTGGGAGGGCTGTTGTGTAGCAACGATTGTTGTGCACCACGAGAGACCCCTTGAGAATGCTGCGAGCCTGAGGGCTTGTGACAGGGGTAGCCCCCAGTGTGTCCCTGTTGGGTTAGGATCACCTCTCGAGATGCAACGCTAGCCCCTGGGCAGCCTCGCGCTGTGTCTGTGTATTTGCGAAGCACTCGGGTCCAGTACAAGTTGCGGTTGCGCGTGGGCACCGAAAACGCATTCGATCCGGCGTGCTGGGTGCGTTGCAGATGCAGATGGTGGGCAGGACGTCGTGAGGCAGAGACACCACATGTCCCGTGCTACAGACAGCCAGATGGGCGTAGGCTTCCATCCGGGTCGGACAGCGCGCAGGCGCGACGCACCGGTGTGGTATTTGTTGATAGGCACCACCCTCTCCTGATACAGCGCGCCTACATCGCCACCGCTACACCACAGCAAAAGCATCAATCGTCAATCTACACACCACGCACTCCTGATCGCTGACACACGCCTGACGTTCCTGATCCATATGTCCGCAACTATGGGGCGCATCGGGCGCCGTCTACCATCTATTTCGCTGCCAGCCCACGCTACACTGGCCGGGCCTCCTGTGGTCGAACCACCCGTTGACGTCCTGCTCCAGCCCCATTTTGTCGCGTTTCATGCATTACCGTTATTGCGTCATGTCCCGTCTGACTGTGCCCATCATCTGAGAGAGCACTGGGCCTCGTAAGGTCTGCACACGTGCTAAGATCCTCGCGCGTTTGCTCCACGCATTCTCGTGCTCAGCGCATGTCGCCCATGATGTCTTCGTCGACGTCGCCATCGTCCCACGACACATCCATCGGATCTGCACTGTTGCCGCCAGCACCCGACGCCTTCTTGTTCTGGCGCTTAACGTACTCCACATACTCCTTGGTGATGCTGAGACGGTAGTCCGCATCCTTGACCTGCTCAGCGAGCATGTTCGTGCGTTCCGTTTGCTGCAACAGCGCCTGCTGCTGCTGCTTCTCCGTCTTGGCCAATGGCCCCTGCGTGGGGTCGAGGTAGAAACGTAGAACGGCGCCTACTTCTGGCTTCTCGTTTCGTTCAAGCCGGGCGTTCAGGAAGCCGTCCCGGATCAGCGTCTCCAAGAATGCAGTCAGTTCCTCGGTATTGCCGCCGATGTTGCTGGCAATGTTTGAGACTGGTATGGCCGAGAAGGTGCGTGATAGTCGGGAAACATAAGACCTGTATTGGTGTTCCACCAGTTCGTCGACTAAACCAACGTTGCCGTCCTGCCGATCTGTGAGCGCCGTGCATTGTTTGAAACGTGAAAAGCATGTTCCATGTGGGGTACAAGGCGGACTCATCCAAGTCCGACACGCTGCCAATAGAGTAGCGCCAATTGCGAGATACCCGTATGATCTGCTTGTCGGACGCGGAAAAGCCGTGCGAGATGTCCACAATCTACTCCAAGGTAGTGACTCACCTCTGTCCAGATCTCTGTGCCAGCGGCAACTTGGGCTTTGAGCTTCGGAAGATTGTTCAGTTGTGAGAAAGCATCGGCCAGCGCCTCGTAAGCTTTGGCAACCGCTCGGATCTGCTTCACTGCGTTTCCGTTGGCCGTGCGAGGCACCGTCTTGTACTGCGCTCTGTCAGTATCGCCCGATTGAGTACTGTCATCGCAAATGTTGCGAGAGCGCAGAAGACAGAACAAGGAGATGGAAAGCAACTCACCGACTTGTTTACTAGGCAGCTCACGAGCACCCACTTCTTGTAAGCTTCGAGCATCAATCCGTTCGCCAGTTGCGCCGGAATGACGAGCGCATGTTCGAGCAGCGCGTGAGCATGCTTGAACTGCCGGACCCCAAGGTATGCCATGGCTCCCAGCACGTAGTACTCCATCACATCCGGCAGCAAGACTTTGTCCGAATGCCCCGACTTGGTGTTGATGAACTCGCCGCTTGTGGCGGAGTCCGCACATGGTACAGAGTATTCTAGGCCTTCTCGAACAGCGGAGGGGATGCTGGAGGGTAGACTGTGGATGTAGTTGTCGAGGATGGGTACGGCGGCGGCATACGACCTAGTCTCCATGCAAAGCTGAATAAATTGGAGGTGAACCGACGTAAACGTGCCTGTGGAGGGGTCGAGACGTATCATTGCTGAGCGTATTGGCGCTATTGCGAGTGCGGGCTGTTCCTGATGTCAGTCGGCGTTCTGCTGAGTATAGAGCAACGAGAACGACAGCACAACTAGGACGTCCCGGAGAACTTGTTTGGCAGTCTCTCGACGTCCAATCGGTCGTTGTGGCTTGGACAGCCTTTCCAGAGCTCACTTTGCATACGTACTGTGCCCGTAGCCCGCGCAATCTGCTCCACGTAGTCGATCAACTTCCTCCACTCGTGTCCTGCATACCGCATCTGCACGGGATCGAAGCTCTCCAAGAACAAGACCAATTTATTCCATAATGAGTTCCCCGGCCTCAGTTGCTCGAGATTCTTCCGCTCAATCGCTGCGCCGATCCGTATTCTAAGGGTAACTGCGTATGCGATGCTGTTCGCTGTGGGGTCGAGCACCTATCCAGTCGTTAGTAGATGAGCTTACTCACAAATCCTCGGGCCACTTACGCCCAACGCATCGTTGGTGGTATCGGCTCCCTTCAGGTACTGCGAAGGTGCGATGTTGCTGATGTTTGAGACGAATTCGCGGGCTACCTTGTCGTAATCGCGTCGCTGCTGCAGCTCCGGGGCGTCGGGCTGGAAGCCTAGGAGGAGGTGGAGGAGTTCGGCGGCCATCGTGAGTCGTGGGGTTGCGGGTGGCTCGTGGCAGGCGTGTTATGGAGATCGAGGCAGGCGTCGTAGGGTCTTGCCTTGTATCTTGGGGTAGCGGAACGCGCGGGGTTTGTGGTTTGAAAAGACGCCCAAAGACCAGGTCAGAGGAGGTTACTTGAGAAAAGAATTGCCATAGAGGCGCGCGAAGGTGAAGCTATGAGCTCAAGGCTGCCGCGGTGCCGCTGCCATCTACTAGGGCACGGACCACCCCCACATTCACTGTGGCGTCGTGGCGGTGTAAGCTCACGCGGCCCTACAATGCTTCGTTGTCGATGTCCCAGGTAGTTCAGAATACAAGATAAGCCCTGAAATGCAAGAAAACGCGGCCATATACAGGTTAGTACGTACAACCTCGTCGGGTTATCGGCGAAGAAATCCTGCACCCCGTTGTCCAACGGTAAACATGTGAAAGTGATAATGATATTACGGTAAAGTACTTGCGCCAAACACCCTGCAATGCATCCATTCCTCACGCCGTGACAATGCTCACAAGAAAAAGTTCACTCGTATCACCTCTTCTTAACAGCCTCCTCCATGCGCCTCACCAGAGACTTCAACCCAACGCCCTTCTCACAACTACTCTCAAGCCACGTCTCCATCTTTTCCCTTGTCTCTTTCATACCCTTTAGCACTGGCAATTTCGCTCCCTCCTCCCCGGCCAAGTGCATCAGTGGGTTCAATAGCAAGTCAAAGCACTCCTGCCAGATGTCCACCTGCCAGTATCTCTTCAAGCTTTCTTTGATGCGATACGTTTTTGTCGCACCAGCACCAAGTGTTGCTGCTCGTTCTGCTGTGGTGGAGATGTATTTGCCGAAGAGAAGGTTGTGTACAATGCCCGCGAGGCCGTGGTAGTCGATTTGGTAGGTCCAAGGACGTAGCTCACGCATCTCAGCGCAGTCGGCTTCGGTGGTGGGCCAGTCCGCGATGAATTGAACGGAAGGCGTGAACACTTTCATGTCGATTCCACGGCCAAAGTCGATAAGGGAAACACCCTTGGAGGCCCAGCCGTCGCGGCCGTCGGGCTTATACTGCGAGTCCCAGTGATCCTCCTTTGACAGGGCATCGAAGCGAACGAGGATATTGTCAGATTTCATATCCCCGTGAATGAGACCTTTGGCGTGGATGGCTTCGACAGTGCGGAAAAGCTCAATGGTAAAGAACATGGCCAGCTGCTCGTCCATGACGCCGTTCTCTGCGCGGGCGATGTTGACTAGATCAAGCAAGGTACCTTGGTCGCGGAACTCTTCAATGAGGTAGCACTCGTCTCTGAACATATGCATCTCATACGCGTGGATGACCGAGTCTGCGGCGCGAGATACGCCTAGGCGGCGCTTAGCTTGCCGCATGATGTAAAACTCCCAAGCCGACGGTGGCTCCTCCATCTTTACGGCCTCTAGCGACTGTCGTTTGAGGCCAAAGTCACCCTTGCCCATCTGCGACGGTTGATTCTCTTGTTCATCGTCGACGGCGGCACTTTCGACCAGATACACCGGGGCGAACGCTCCCTTCCCTAGCTCTCGCTTGACAGTGTACGTTCGGTCCGCGCCGGCAAACCTGAGTATGGGTGGTATGGAGAGATTCGTGGTCGTCTTATCGCTTGCAGTCCGGCTACTCATCTTTGTTACCGCCTTTGTATACTTGCGAATCTCAGCGCCCTTGCTGAAACTGCTCTCGTTGTCGGCAAAGTACCCATCATAAGAAGACAACGGGGGCTGGATTTCGCGAAGAATAACCTCCCGGATTCCCTCATCAACTGGATTACACTGAGCATCCTGGATTATTGGGCCTCTTGATTTTGCGTCTTGGAAAACAGCAGTCTTCGTTGTTAGCGGCGGCTTCGACTCAGTCACCGTCTCCTTGAGTGATCTCGCCTCTCTCAAGGCCAACTTGGCCGCTTTACCTGACCCGTCAACTGACTTTGCAAGTACGTTTTGGAAGGGGCTGCTCCAGGGCTCACCATCGTCTTCGAGGATAGCAGGGGCGCCCTTTGAACGTGATGGAGTCTTTGCCGCAAAATAGTCTTTTTGGGCATAAGCGGTTACAATGCCAAGCGAGGACTCAGTCTTCTCTACGATAGGCGTCATAAAAGGAAGACGATTGTTGGCAGCTATGGCTGGATCGCGGTACGGTCGGCTCGGAACGTCGTAGCCTTCTGGCGGTACCGGAACAAAGCGGGTCGGCAGCGAATGTGGAGCTCCTGGTGAGGTTGGCGTCACGAGATCCTCGTCGTGTCCTTGAACGTCGGCTCCGGAGTGAGGTATCTCTTCAAAAGACTCTGCGTCCGAATCTTCGTCATCGTCCGAATCGTCCGAATCGTGGCGCCTATGTTCCTCTGGGACGTGCTTGCTCTCGGTAAATTCTGACCACGCTGAGACGCTCTTAACGTCGGTATATTCAGAATCGCTTGCGTCGTCTTCATTGTCGTCTTCATTGTCGTTGTCTCCTAAGGTAGTCCCCAAAGTGAAGTCTGCGGCTGTTGTCTCGTCCCCGAACTCGCTAGTAGCGGTTGACAGCCGGCCAGTACCAGTACTTTCTCCGCCGCTGGTATAGTCGTCATCATCATCGCTGATGTCATCCTCGCTTTCGACTTCGGTTGCTATCTCGGTGGGAGTCTCCTGCAATGGCTGACTAAAGATTCCGTATATTTCTTCCATAGCCTCCTTCGTGTGCAAAGTCATCGTTGCCTCTTTGGTGCTCTTTTTGCGTCGTATTTTGCGGCCAGTTGGAGAGTCGAGATTGGTTTGGACTACACCCTTATCAGTATTCTTGTCTGGATGAGATTGTCCCGTGCGTGACTTACTGGTCTGTGTCTCGCCTCGGATCTCCTTGACTTCCATAACCTTGATTTTCCGGGTGCGATTGGCACGCTCTTCCTTCCTCGCCTTCTTTGCGGACTTTGCCTTTTCAACGTCTGCCTGTGAGGGAGGAGAGTTCTCGTCATTCAAAACAAGCTCATCTTCGATGCTTCCTTTCAAAGGCACTGTTTGAATCCTTGATGCTGTTGCTGCTGGCTCCGGAGGTGTGTTCTCGTCATTGAGCACAAGTTCTGCTTCTATGCTTGTCTTGAGGGGCTCAATCTGTTGCTTCGGCGACTCTTTTTGAATCTTTGGAGCTAGGGCTGCTGCTTTGGAGCTTGATTGTTTGGCCGCAGAGGCCTCGGCTGCTCTGTTTACCTTGTTCACCTCCTCTTGTCTTATAGCTGCCCAATCCATCTTCGCCCATCCACGGTGTTGTGCTCGCAGCTCTTCGAATGAAAACTCAATGGACATTGGATCGTCACGGTTGGGATACACCTTTTGCAGGTCTACGAAGACTACCTCGAGTCTGCCGGTTTTTGGGTTGAGTGATTGCTGGATCTCACGCAGCGGATGAGGCTTTGAACATGCGTCATTGGAATTTGTTTCGGTCTGAATTACATAAAGGCAAACGCCAACCCATTAGTCCTGTGATCGTAAATACGTGATGGGGACCGCGCTGGGCTATGTACTCACCTCGTCTTTGAAGATCATCATCTTCTGAACTCCAGTGTTCTTCTTGCCAACCTTCAATGTTTCGCCGACCCAAGGCCTTGCCTCTGTGGTGTTCTCCTTCTTGCGCTCTCCGAGAGAGCCGATACTGTCCCAGCCCCTGATACTCCCGCTGGATCCGGGCTTTGGCGGCTCATCGCTGTCGGAGAATATAGCAAGCTTCGGCTTGCTGGACTTTGATGGTCCCCCTGCAGCACGAGCGCGGCTCTGGGCCTGTGGATCCGCCGGCGAGTCCGCGGCATGCGCAAAGGGGTCCACCTTGGCAGCGAGTGCAGGGCGGACCGTGGGCAAGGCGGGACTTGTCGGTTCTGGTACCTCTTGTGATCGGCTCTCTAATCGGTGCTGGAACTCGCCATATTTGCGGACTAAGCGCTCAGACGGACGCGCTTCCTTGTCGATGCCGAGATTGTACACCTCCTCTGCCTGCGTCCACCGTCCCGCTGTCTCGAGCCAGGCGGCAAACTCCTCGTAGAACAGGGCCAGCCCATCACCGATGTTGTGTCGTGCCAGGTATGCGAATGCCTCCCGTGGCGCGTCGGAGAAGAAGCGGATGTAGTGCAGCCACAGCTTGAGGTAGCGGGGGTCGTTTTTGTAGTGTGAAGACGACTGGAAGGCCTTGGTCGCGCGCTCTAGCAGCGGGCAGAGCTGCGACTGTGGCGTGTTCTGGGCCGAAGGATAAGCGTCGAGGGTCCACTTCACGTAGCGGTCGTAAACATCGAGGGGGTCGTCGCTGTCGTCGATGTTCTGCAGCTCCTTCTCGAACTGCTGCCGTGTTTCATTGTGCGCGTCTTGCGTCTGGGAGGGTGAGGGTGTGGCTGCCTTGCCAGCGGCGGTGGACAGCGGCGGCGTGTAGAGCTGGGCGAGAGCCTTTGCGGAGCGGCCGCTGGGGAGAGATTGTATGTTTTCTTTCTGGTTTTCGATGATCTCGAAGTCGATCAGGTCGTCGGAGCCCATGGCGCCGGTGGGGGTATCAAGCAAGGAAAGAGAAGAAGCGCAAAACCTTCTTACCTGGGCGCGTCGGTCGTGTGGTCGTGAAGTCGTGAGGGCGTGCGTGTTGAGCGGGGCTCGCGTCGCGCTGCATGTGAGTTGGGCCCGCGCAAACTACCGTCACCACAGCAACGCCTCGCACGGGCCTATTCTTTTCTCCCGCGCAGCAGCGACTTCGACATGAGCGAGCGCATTCACTTTCGTCTGGATCTGCATCCAGTTCATCATAAATGTTCTGAATCTTCAAGTACTACTACACTATACAGATCGCCAACTCCTTCGCAATGCTAGCCGTCCCGCATCCAACACCCTCACTCACTCAAACAACACACCCATCCTTCCCTGCGCCTTGTGCGAGTTCATGAGCTCAATCATCTTCGGCACCTCCTCCAGCTTGAACGTCGACATGTGCGGCTTGATATTGTGCTTTGCGCTGAATTCAATGGCGGGACGCATGTTGTAGCAAGCTACGCCTGGTTAGCTCCGTACAGCATGCCTTCTCACGGCAGTTGACTCACTCCCGTTGTTGGAACCTTTCACGCGGAAACGGCCGAGCGCAATGTCGAGCGCATTAAGTTGCAGCGGCTCGCGAGGAATGCCGACCACCATCAGCAATCCTCGCCCCGGCTTGATGATAGCCGGGCAGTCATCGTACGACTTCTTGGACGCGGTAAAATTCACGGCAGCATCCACACCACCTCCGGTAATCTCAAGGACCTTCTTCTTCCAGTCTGCGTCGTCCTTGGAGTTGAATGTGTGATCCGCGCCGCAATTTCTTGCCTCCTCGAGCGCTTGTTCTGCAATGTCCAGACCGATGACTTTCAGTCCCATAGCCCTTCCAGAGTTAGCGAAGCCCATTGAGCAGGCGGACCAACGTACTTTGCGTATTGAATACCCAGGTGCCCAAGACCACCACAACCGATGACTGCTATCCACTGTCCAGCCTTGAGGTCACAATCCTCAATTCCGTGGTACGCAGTCACTCCAGCGCAGAACAGGGGCGCTGCCGTCTTCACGTCCACTGCATTCACGTTAGCTCACTGAGCTGGACCTTTGCATTCTCCAGTGCGAATCACATACATCCTTCGGGCAGAGTCATGGCAGATCTGGCATCGACGACGGCGTATTCGGCGAAGTATCCGTCCAGGGTGAAGCCCTGCATTTTCGTCTTTCCGGTTACACACCAGGCGTTGTGGACAGTCCGACATGGGGTGCAGTCAAAGCAGCATTCTACTGCACACAGAAATCCAACATTGTCGCCCTTCTTGAACTTGCTCGCCGCCTCCCCCGAACCGGTAGAGACAACGGTGCCGGAGGCTTCATGGCCAATAGTGACGGGGTTCTGCCCCAAAACAAGACCCTGGTCGTTTGGCTCGAACAGCATTACGTCGGAATGGCAGAGAGAGGCGCATGCGATCTTGACGAGGATCTCATGGTCGCGCGGTTCGGGCACGGGGACCTCGTTTAGGTGGAGCTTGTTGTCGCGGTTGTCATACCTGACCCGTTCAGCGCATGTCTCTGGTTGTGCATATGTGAGGTAGAAACTCACTGCTGCGCCTTCATCGTCTTCTGTGCCGGAATGGAGCCCATGATTGCGGGTTTCGTCTTAAAGAAAAAAAGCTTGGTCTACAAAGATGTGATAAGATGATAGTTGAATTCACACAATTCCGCCCAGCTCTGGAAACTATTCTATACCTCCGTCGCGTAGTGTCGAGCAAGACGGGAAAGCACTGCCGCTAGCTATGAGGAAAAGCAGCTCCGATAAGCTCATGCACCCCGCGTACCAAAAGCGCGAACCAAACGCCGTTCATGGTGGACCAGGACCCGGACCTAACGAGTCATATGTTTTGAGTGACACCAGTAGCCAGTGTCTGTTACATACTGCTCATTCTTTTTCCGTCGTGTGGTTTGAAGCCATCTCCTTCTACTATACCCAATTCCACACCATCAGACTAACACAAACTCTCCCTCCCGATCCCAAAAGGTGTGCACTGCGGCCTTAACAACTCCAGCCTAGATTACAAGTTTACCAGCTTCCACTTCAGTCGACCCCGCACGCCTTCCGTCGTGTCCGGAACCGGGCATCCACCTCCGCGGGTGATTCAAGTCGTGATTGGCTGTTTCTACCGGAGTCTCGTAAGTAGTCTCCCTCTGGCTTGTTAATAATCAGAACCAGTCGGGCTGCAAGTAGAGGTTTGTTGTGAAGACGGCGTATCCGGCTCGTGCAACGTGAAGTTCCGAAGTTCCGACAAGTTCAGCACCCCGTTGGGGTTAGCGTGCATTTCTCCGACCCTCGAACGAATGCTCAGAGGAGTGCCTGGAGCCAACTTGTAGTTCGGCAGGTGACAAAAGATGACACTTTCTTCATATCCAATCTTGTTATTCCAGTACTTACCTGAAGAACGGTCGTTCCCTGTCACTCTCCGGAGACCGCGTCAAGACGGCAACGCAGACTGCTTGCCCAACAACCCTCGTCCTTTCACATCGGATGACGTCGCTCAGTATCCCACAAATCTTTAAAACGCTTTAACTTGATGCGTGCACCGATAAACGACGGGCTTGTGTATATGAAACGGAGGTCCAGTCGCGTGCCTAGCTGAGGCCGTCGGAACGGACTTGGGCAGTGCTTACTCAACACGGCATTCGACCAGATGAGCGATCTTCAACTATCCACATTGAGCTTGACAGACCTTGTTGCACCAATGCGCGTTGCCGGAGAATTGATTTACGGTAATTCACAACCATCAATCGGCGTTTCGACTCGCTCAGTAACGTCGGATCGGCTCTGTGTACTGGGCTTGCGCTCGAAAGTGCGATCTCCTCTAGCTAACATGGCTCTTATGTATATCTTCTTCTCGCAGTACGACTCAACAGACGCATCTCAAACATCCTCGAACATCATACACTTTCCTTACAGTCACTCGCTTGCCTACTTCCACTACTCAAACAAACACCATGGCTCCCTCGATCCCTTCAACTCTCGTTCTCCTCCTCAGCGCCGTTGCCGCCATGCCAGCGCCAACCACCCCCAATCTCCTCTCACGAGCTTCGAACTCTTCATGTGCGCCCGGCGGGACCTTCGACCTCAGCATGTTCAGTCTACAACTCCCCACCGGCAGCAAGGGCAAAGTCGACCAGGTGTCCGCATCTAAGCTGAAAGGCTGCCAAGGCTACCAGAACGAGGAATACTTCTACTCTTCCGACTCCAGCTCACTCATCATGAAAGTGCCAGGCTCGTCGGAAAGTTCTGGCTGCGTGACAACGCCGAACAGCAAGCACTGTCGCACCGAACTGCGCGAATCAAACCCGTCATCTTGGGACTCCAGTGCGCCGGTCAATCGTCTCAAGGCCAGTCTTACCGTAAAGATCGCCGACGACAGCAAGTACGGCACGGTAATCGGGCAAGTCAAAGTCGACGACAGCGTTTCGAAGAAGCCGGTCGCCGAGCTTTTCATCAACAAGAGCGGTACGCTCACCATCGGCGTGTCGCAGATCCCAAATGTAAGCAGTTTGAAGATGACGGAGATTGGGAGTGTTACTATTGGGGAGAAATTCGAGTATGAGTTGAGGTATGAGAAGGGGGAGTTGCGAGTTGGAATTAACGGGGGCGAGATGCGGACGATGCCCACCGGGAAGTTGGATAGCCCGCCGAGTTACTTCAAGGCGGGGAACTATAACCAGGGCGATAGTCCGAGTGAGGTTGAGTTCTTCAGCATTGAGGTGCAGCATTCTTAAGAGATGCAGTAGCCTGCGCATTAGATCAAGGGCATAGGAATTGGCGTGTTGGTTTCATTTCATGTAATTTACTTTTGAGCGATAGTGTCATAGAAAGAGAGTGCTGCGCTGCTTTTTATTCGTTTACTCCTTGTGAATAGAAATATATCTTCGAAACTCAGCTGCATGTGATGGTCTCTACAGCCTTCCTTATCCGAAGCCATTTCCGTGACTAGCCTTGTCGGAATGTGGGGGAAAGCCAGGGGTACGGAACTATTTCTAATCTGGCTTCCGCAACCCTTCCGCGAACGTAAGTACAGCATTTTGAACCTTAAAACTCTATACACATTTCTTCCCTTCCTAGGAACATATCCTAAGACAATTCATCAATGCCTACTACTACGGGACAGCTAGTTTCTAGGTAAACCATGGGCTGGATATCAAGATTTCCTAGCAGTTGTTAAATGCAGGTATCTGAGTACCTACTCGTGCGTACGAGTAGTTTGTATCTTTCTCAAATGATACAGCAGCGCTATGCTTGCCCGTACTTGCTCGTGGATCTGCCATTATTTTACCATGTAGACATTGACCCTCGGCACGGAGCGCCGAAGCCGAGCCACGCTATCGATCACCGGCGTCGAGTCCCGGCTTCTCTTCTCATCGTCCGAACTGCATCAAACCGACATAGGAGCAGCGGAGAGAAGCACCGAGCTTTGTGTGAACGACATTCTGCCCTGCTTCCTTACCCCACGCCTGGACCGATCCTTGTCCTTTTGCTCCGCATCTCGCCCTCGCGCACCGAGCCCCGGTGCTGAGCGCCGACATTCGAGCACTCATCTGGCCGGCGCTTGTGCAGCCGCCTGAGTAGCAGTTCACAAATCCCAAGGCCTACGGCCCCAGGATATGCAAGCGTAAGACTCCGCATTACATTCCCCGGTCGTTCGCGAAGAACTAGCACGCTAACGACAGGGTCAGGTGCGATCACTGTCACGAGAGAAAGGTCCGATGTGACAAAAACCTTCCATGCAGACGATGCAGCCTGGCTGGTTCAGAGTGCCATTACACGGATCGGACAAAGGGCCGGACTTACAGTCAGGGCCACGTAGATTCGCTTGAGCGCAAAATCAAGCGGCTAGAATCACAGAACAGGATTCTCTTGCAGCAGCAGCGGAACGACACACCATCTGTTGGAAACCAGCACCATCCCATTGTGATCCAGAGCAGTTTACCTACGCCAGAAAGCGGTCATGCGCCGCGCGACGGATCTGCCGATGTCGCGAAAGAGGTATCATACCTCTCCATTAACGCTTCTGGGGAAAGAAATTACCTTGGATCCTCAAGCGGTGTCCTTCTCGCGAACTTCATCAAGGCAAACGTTGATATCGGGACCTCAACACGGTCGTCAACACCCCCTGGAGACAGTGAGGCTGCAATATCAACAGCTTCGGCTGCAGAACTGGGTCGAGACCTGCCCTCTGAGCCGGTGGCCAGAAGACTCATTCTGTCATATCTAAACCATGACCATTTGTGCTACCCGGTAGTTCACCCTGCCACGCTGATGGCTCTATTCTCCGAAATCTACGGCACGAACATGATGTTCTACGCGCAACACGCAAGTGAAGCGTTCGTCTTCGATATAGTGCTGGCTATTGCCACGGCTAGTATCTGCAGGTCGGATTGGCAAGGTTTGCCGAGTGCTCACAGCCATTACACACGTGCAATGAAGAGGGTCTCAATTGTTCTGGAAAAAGGAGGGCTCGGTGGCCTTCAGGCAGTCATCTTGTTGACTCAGTATCGCATGAGTAGTTCCATGCAAGATACATCAGCGAGTGAGTTCTATATCTTAGAGCCCCTCTGACGTAAAATCTCTCCGCTCAAAGTTCTGACTGAGTGTACTCTAGGCATGTGGCATTTGGTTGGAGTCGGAAGCAGAATCGCTCTTGAGCTCGGTCTCCACAGCGGAACTGCGTACCCTCACAAACTCTCGCACGACTCTGAAACAGACCTGGAGCGGAGATCAAACCTTGTCCAACAAGAGATATCTCGACTTTGCTTCTGGAGCATTGTTTGCATGGACAGGTACGTTTTAACTCTTCGACCGTGACACTCGTAGGGACTGGCAGCTAATGACTTTAAAGAATCGTCAGCAATATATTGGGCCGACCTCTTGCTATACGCAGTCAAGACGTAGACTCAGCACTGCCGTCTGATCTATGTGATGAGATCCTGCTGTCTGGTATGGAAACGTCCGTGACCAGACACCTGCTCACACGAAACCGTATTTCCATCTTCGTTCAGATCACGAAGTATCGCCTACTGTGTGGTGACATCATCGAGACTTTGCACAGCCGAGGCCGAAAACAGCAGACGGACGATGAGCTCCGCCAACGAAGAGAACACTTCGTGGCCGACCTGAACGACTGGCGGCTGGACGCCGCAAACGTCGCTATGTCTGAGCCAATGGAAAGAAACACTGAGCCATCGTCTTGTTTTACGTCACCCACATGGTTTGAGATGGTTTACCACAACGCCATGTTGATGCTTCATCGGCCATCGCCTACGCTTGACATATCAAGAGACGCAGTCGCCGTGCAAGCAATCTTTGTCTCAGCTCAGGCTTCTATCGCATCTTACGCCAGCCTTCACCGGAAGGGGGTCCTGAATCATAGCTGGCTCACACTGCAAGCGCTGTTCATGGCAGGGCTGTCGTATGTATACGCTGTGACCATGCACTGCCAGGTCAGCCGCAGACAACAGGGTCATCCGCGAAGCGGGCTGTTGCACAAGAATCCGAGTACCATGGAGGTGATCAATGACACGCGTACGTGCTCAAATATTCTCGTGGCGGTGTCGGAAAGATGGAAATCGTTGCAACGCTGCGTCGATGTCTTCAACAGACTGAGCGATGCTATTCTCATTGACGTGATCAAATTCAGCTTCGGCTCCGGTACGGCCGCCAACGCTGGCGCTGCGGTTAACAGCAATAACTCTGATCACTGTCACCAGCAGTTTGATAACCACTCGGGGCCGGTCCTCGAACCACATTCGAACGGACTGGTTCAGCCACTCTCGTGGAACAACGCATCCTTTCACCAACCTTTGGAGCCAAACCAAATGGTATCGAATCCGTCTCCCCTCGCGATCGAGAACGAGTTCAGAGACTCGGCGTTCGACCTACAGCAGATGTACGACCAACATCAAGTCGATATGTCGGTGTACCAATTCTCTCAGGCTTGGTTTGACAACTTTGACTTTCCTGTTGGGATGGGCACTCAGCTGAACGACATGACCATGGATACGCATCTTTAAAGTCAGCCGATACACACTGCCACTCAGCTTAAAATTGAAAAAGGAATCGAAAGCTCAGAAGCATTACGTATAACGATATGAGCCCGTGATATACGAAAAACACCAAGGCTCCTTCTAAATGCACCCTCGTTGCAGGAATCTAACTGGGATATCCACAACCTTACTCCGAAGATATTCTGCGATGCCTTTGCCGAGTCCGTCGATGCGCGAGCTGCTGGCAATTCCTCCGTCCAAGAAATCGAGCACCCGACTGTTTCGATTAGCACGGCGCCTCACTTGTTGCACATGATTGCACTTACAAGTGAACAGCGAGGATATTCGGGAACTCGCATCTTTCTACTCTGACCTCAGCCTTCCAGTCATCCTCGAAGAGGGCGCGTAACCGCTCGGTTGTCAAAAAGCTTTGCAACCAAGGGTACTCATCAGGATGCCTGACGAAGAATCCAACATTGGAGTTGTTGCCTTTGTCGCCGGACCTTGCATGGACGATGGCGCCTAGTGGAGCTTTCGATGTAAGGCCGAGGGACTGCAGGTCTACTGGTGTTGCGGTCTCGTACGACGGTCGCACTTGTGGATATTCGGCGAATGTCGGTGGTGGCGGGGCGTGTATGATGGGTTCGCTGTCGAGCACCACCCTGTGGTTGATCTGGTCGAGCGGTATGGTGGTGGGAAAGATCTCCATGAAGGGCTTCGGATCCATAGAGCGGAAGTCCAAATTCATGTGGTAGCCTGCAGACTCGAAATTAGCAATGCACAAAACTTCACCTCTCTTGCGGACGCGACGTACCGGGGTAGCTCTGCATACGAAGCGAGTAAATGGGAATCCGAAACTTGCTCGCCGCAATGTCTTCCTTTCTCCTCGCTTGGGCGAAGACTCTCAGCATCGCTGTACCTGCCGCCTGGGACTTCGGATTGAGCGTCTGGCCTCCGTACAGCTCCATGGACAATTTACTAAATCGATTGCCCTGGAAGATATTTGTTAATTGACGCTTCATCATCTCCGCCTTCTCGGAAATATCAAGGCCGTTCAAGTAGTACACGGTTTCGGCTTGGTAACCTCCTGGAGCTGCGATCATGACCTTCGTGGTTCGCGGTGGCGGGTAGCCCTTGACTCCACTGACCAGGACCTCTCGACGCGGTTCGTCCGTAGCTGCGATCTGGACGGTGCGTATGTCGGCAACTACGTCCGAGTTCAGGTACATCTCTCCCTGGAGCTCGTACAGCAGCTGTGCCGTGACATTTGCGGCGGTGATGCTGCCGCCGAGGTCTTCTTGTTTTGTTATGTAGCAGGATCCGTTGGGCAGAATCTCAGCAATGGGGAAGCCGACATCGACTAGGCCCGGAAGAAGGTCCTTGAAGCCGGAGAAGTTCGCGCCGCAGACGTATGGTCCGCATTCGATCAGATCTGTACATGGTGTCAGTTCTGGACGACGGCAATGTCAAGTGTTTCCACGTACGTCCTGCAATCAGAGCCCCGGCTAATTCATCGAACGAATCCTGCCTCCAGCCGTGCCACCATGCTGCTGCGCCGATCTAGTTTTGAGACCGAGTCAGTGATGTCTGAGCTGGGGAAGAAAACAAGAAATGGACGATCGGAAAGATTCTGGGTCATACATACCACTGGCGACGCGTCCGTAACTCTCCCGCACAGCACAATATCAGCACCACGCTTCAACGCCTCCACAATGCCCCAAGCACCAATATACGCCACAGCACTCGCCGGCTCATCAACCCCCTCCGCCCAATCCGCCAAACCCAGCCCCTCACAATCCAAATGCGCAAAGCCTCCTCCCCTCTCTT
>Ga0247733_1000332_pt1 | contig 24763 bp, 27 predicted proteins | sample UWRJL043104R2_FD_180932 | JGI IMG/M metagenome (GOLD analysis project Ga0247733, IMG submission 180932) | Plant litter microbial communities from Arlington Agricultural Research Station in Wisconsin, United States - UWRJ-L043-104R-2 | ecosystem: Environmental > Terrestrial > Plant litter >...
GTGTCGCGGCGTAGGCGATGCAGGCTGGTGTCTCGGTGGGCGGTGGGCGGTGGGCGGCTGGCGGGAGGGTTTTGGTTGAGCAGGAAAGACAGGCGTGCCAACAGGAGGCTCGGGCGGGTTGGCGAGGGTAGGGCTGAGGCGCCTTGACAAGGACATGCCCTTGGTCTAGAGACGGCGCTAGCAGGACGCGTTGCGGCGCGCTGCGACCTCTCCCACCAACCCACCAACTCGGCCCAGACGCGCCGCAACCACTTCACCGTCTCCTGCAACATCGCATTGCGCGCAGTCTGTCCTTTGCTCGGCGCGACAACCTCGACAACCTCTAGAGCCAGAATCGCCCGCCATGAGTCTCGATCTAGAAGAATGTGAGCGCTGCTCCGCCGCCGCAACCACTGCAGTGCGCCTACTCACACAACCGCAGGGATCGCCAGCTCGAACGACGCCGTGGAGATCAACCTCACACGCCCGCTCAAGGACGCCACCGAGCCCGAACGCATCTTCAGCGAGTCCTTCAATCCCACCTTCACCTACCCCATCTTCGGCGAGGCCGAATCGATAGTGGGATACAAGGACCCTAGCATAGAGCTCCTGTTCCGCGCAAACGACTTGAAGCCCTTGGTCCAGATACAGTTCGAAGCGAAGCTGGAGCTGAAGGATGTCTTGCCAGAGGAGCAGCAGGTCGACTGGGAGTCGAACTTGAAGGAGTGTCTGCCTACCAGTACGTCTGGCGCCCCAACCATGATTCGCGCATACTGACCAGACCAGTCACAACCGAGCCCACCGCAGCTTCAGACGGTCCAAGCAATGCGCCCGACGCCACCTCGAAAGCATGGAAGCCGCCGGGCAAGCAAGTCAACAGCTTCACATTGCACGGCAAGCGGTACGAGGTGTGGAGCGCGAGCTTGTCGGACCCTGCTGCCATGCACATCTGGAAAAACATGCAGATCCTCACACTCCTCTTCATCGAAGGTGCCTCGCTGCCCGAGCTGGACGCCGAATGGTCAGTGGGACGGTGGACCCTCTACCTGCTGTACGAGGTGAGCCCTATCGACGCAGACTGCTCGCCATACACTCTCGCCGGCTTTTCCACCACGTACCGCTACTGGATTCTTCCGACCATGGAGATCCTTCGTGCGACCAAATCACTTCCCTCGCCGCCGTCGAGTACAAATGGCGACATGAACACATACACCGGGCCCAAGATCACCCAGGACCCCACCACCTTTCTTTTCAACGAGACCATCAACGCGCTAGAGACGCCATCGAGAGATAGAATCTCCCAGTTCATCGTCTTACCGCCCTACCAAGGACAGTCTCTCGGAGGACGTCTATACGAAACCATATTCGAACATCTAGTGAAGAAAGACTTCATCTACGAGATAGCTGTCGAGGACCCAAGCGAGGCATTTGATGCTATGCGCGACTTCAGTGACATTGTATATCTCCGGAAGTTGTCTGGTTTCCAATCACTCTCCCTACCGCCAAGTTTGCCTTCAGAGAAACTGAGGAAAACCGCCCCGATCCCACGCGACGAGATTCTAGGTAACGGCGTGGATCTCAAAGGCCTCCGCCACGAAGCCAAGATAGTCGAACGTCAGTTCAATCGCATGGTCGAGCTGCACCTCCTTTCCACACTGCCGAGTTCCAACCGCAACAAAGCCCGTATTACCCGCAAAAACAAGTCATCCAATGAAAACGACCGCAAGTATTACTTCTGGCGACTTGCCTTGAAAGCAAGAATATATCAGCAGAACGCCGATGTACTAGAGCAATTAGAGGATCCAGTAGAACGTGTGGACAAGTTGGAGGCCGCCGTGGACAACCAGCAGGAAGAGTATGAGGAGCGGTTAGAGGGGATTAGGAGAAGGCAGAAGTGGAGCACAGAAGATGGAGAAGCGAATGGAAAAGCAAGTGGTGGCAGGGCGAGCAGAAAGAGGAAGGTTGTGGAAGAGGACGAGGACGAGTGGGAGGATGAGGATGACGCGCCTGTGGGACGTTCTAAGAGCTCTAAGAAGCCGAAGGTCTGAGGAGCTATGGTACGGTTAGATTTGGTGTTCCGGGCCAATGAGCGTCCCTTTTGGTGTTTTGGTTCGGCGACAAGGCGCAGGGATACCAGGTGCATATTTCACTCTTAGGGTCAGGCTTAGATGGTTCAAAAACCTCGATTGCCGCGTACAAGCGTGCACGGAAGCTAGGATTATTCCCTATTGCTCGACCTTTTGTCGAATGTGGTACACGCGGTCTGGGCAATCCCCAACGTACGTTAGGTGCAACAAATGCAGATGCATATCAAAGATAGCGTGAACGTCCAAGCACGTGTGTCGACAACTCCGACGTGGTGGGGTAGCTGTGACGTGACCCGACCCCTCGTTTCGTCCCGCCAAAAAATTGGGCGCGCTTTGCGGATGAACCATTCCAAGCATCTCCACAGAAATACCGTCTTCTCGCTGCCTGCACCACAGACCAGACTGCAATACCTTACCATGTCACCACCGCAGTACAATCTCACGGTCCTCATCTCAGGCAATGGCTCGAACCTACAAGCTCTCATCGACGCCTGCGCTTCCTCCGCGCTCCCAAACACACGCATCACGCACGTAATATCAAAGTACGCGTCTCTCTTCGGCACACGCAGTTCGAGCGCGATTCGCTGACTTCTACACATAGCCGCAAAGCAGCATATGGCCTCGAACGCGCCGCGAAAGCCTCAATACCAACCACCTACCACAACCTGGTCCTCTACAAAAAGAAGCACCCTACCACGGACACTGGCACCGCAGCCGCACGCACCGAATACGACGCTGCTCTCGCCCACATTATAACCTCTCTGTCTCCGCGCCCCGATGTCATCGTCTGCGCCGGCTGGATGCACATTCTCACGCCGGAATTCCTGACCCCGATAGCGGACGCGGGCATTAAGGTAATTAATCTGCATCCCGCACTGCCGGGCGAGTTTGCGGGGGCCGGGGCGATTGAGAGGGCGTGGGAGGCGGGGAGAAAGGGAGATATTAGCAGGACAGGGGTTATGATTCACGAGGTCATTGCAGAGGTGGATGCTGGGGAGGCGGTCGTGGTGGAGGAGGTGAAATTGAGGGAGGGCGAGACACTGGAGGAGTTGGAGGAGAGAATCCATGGGGTTGAGCATGGGCTTATCGTTGAGGGGACTAGGAGGACATTGGAGAAGATAAAGAAGTAAAAGCATCTGGCGGTTTGGAGGAAGACTATACCAGGGCGAAGCTCACGACACGTCAACGATGAGATCGTTCTCAATTACGTGCTGAGAGGGGGAGGAAATGCTCGTTCTGTCAGTACTGCGTTGACATATACCGTACACAGAACAGAGGCAGAGTCATTCGCTACAGCAGATGACCGGTCGCAAATGAAGTAGACTCGAACAACTTTCTACCGAATCGATTCGCGAAGACTCGCCATTACGACACCCCTCGCTATATTAGAATTAATACTTGCGTATCAGACTCCGTGTAAGATTTAACCACTACCGGCTCCTCGCGCAACCCATCACAGCACGCCATTTGGGTCCAGTCGAACGCCTGATACTGTCTCCGTTCTTCTATGCACCGTTCTTCTATGCACAGTTCTCGAAGGTTAGGTGCTATTGACTTGTTCGGGCCATCGGACACTATCACAAACGGAGCTTCGGAGTATGCAGATCTTGAAAGCAAACATTCTTTGTACTACGTACAGGGCTAGTAGCATATGCAGAGGAGAGCGTCATACCATTCCATCGAACATAGCTCTGAACCAGCCAGGCCAGAGGCGCCGATGAATTTTTCGCCGAGTATGCGCATTGGTGATACGCAGGCAGCAAAATCATCGGATCGTATGAGCATCGAGACGGCGACTCCGCTGGCTTGTGCGGGGTGTACGGTCTGGAGGGGGTTCGTGCTTGTCGGGGTCAAGAAAGGGGGTGGATGGGTATCGTGGGGAGTGGAGGGGGGGCTAGGCCACCTGGGGATTCGGTTTGCGAGGGCGTTGGGTGGACATTGTTGTTATCGATGCACGACACGAGGGCCTCGAAGTGACAAGAAAGGGGGGGCGCGGATGTGGTTGTTGATGCACGCATAGGCCATGACAAAGTTGTTGAACGGGTACACCAGATCACAAACGGAGAAGGCGTGACAGCCACCATCAAAGTCAGTAACGTCGGAAATTGATAAAAAACTGCTGCGCAATCACTAAGACGCACGGCACCGTTATCCATATCGCGCAGCCAGACAGCGTCGTGGTTTCCTTCCAAGAGCTTATCTTCCGGGATAGCAAGGTGAGAGGAAGTCTTATTTGCTCGCCGGGCGAGGAGAGGGACTTGCTGTACATTGTGGCAGAGTATAGGATTTCTACGAATATGAAGAGGAAGGGAATTGTGATTATGGATGAGAAGCAGGTTAGGAGGGAGAAAGATGGAGGGTTGGATACGGTGTAGGTGTCTCGGTGTCTCCGAAATGCGTGGCTTTGAGCGCGCGTGTTTTGAATCTTGTCGTGCCGCCTACATTCGCCATTGAGCGTAATCGTGACTGTGGTTGACAAGTACCAAGTCAAATTCTACACATAGCACTATGCGCCTCTATCGGCTTGACCGTATGGTTCGCAGTGCCACAAACCGTCCGACCTGCAGGGCTGAAAGCGGTCAAATTACAAACCATGGTTATGGCTCCACATCTCATTTCAACCTCCGTTTACTCGTACAACCTTCCACGCCACTGTGTAGTAGTTTCTCCGGAGATACCGCATGGCTTAGTGGTCACTATCCTATTCCACGGCACCGACTCCGCGTATTCTTCTTTGTCGCCTTGGAAGTTAGGTATATATGACAGTGCTTCACCTCCTCTTATTTTTACTTTTTATAAATTTGAGTGACCAGTATCCTCCATCCCATCTACACACATTCTCTGTGGCCTCGAGTGCTAACTCGGAAATTGCTATACTTTGAACATGTATTTCTCCATCCTCTTCAACATCGTCGCCGTCGGCGCCCACGTGCTCGGCCTAGCGTTTACACCTCGCCAGCACAATGGCTGCTTCGACGTGAACAAAGGCGCCTGTGTGGGTCGCCAGGCCGACGTAAAGAACGCCACTATTGCAATCACCAATGCGTGCAACAAGGTGACTTCGTGCACGCCCGGTGAGATCGGACATGGACGATCGAGGGTCGTGGGTAAGTACCCTATATCCCCCACACTCCGAAGCATGCGTGTGGAAAATATTGAGTGGTTGAGTGGCTGCTTATAGAGGTGGGACTAGGCATTGTCAAGGGTTTCCCCTACACCGCAACCCTCTACGTCGGCGACCAATGCGGCGGCGTTAGCAATTGGAGCACGCAGGATTGTGTGGAGTTGTTCAAACAATTTGTGGATGTGCGCTGTGAGAAACTGTGGCCATCTGGAGATGGCTTACTTCAGTGTAAGTTGATGTTTCTTTTGATGACTCGAGCAGTGCGCTGATGGGCAACAGTGGGTTACCAGACTGCTCCTTGCGATAGCAGCTTTGTGTCTTTCAACTTTGGAGGCTAGATGTGCTCAAAACATTGGTGGAGTGAAAGGACAGGGTGGGGTGGATCGCTGGGTTTGAGGTGCACAGTACTCAAGTGGCTTTCCAGATCACCTTCCCCAATACTTACTACCCAGGTAGCTGACTGCGAAATCTTGCGAGTGTTTTCCAATTTACAAGGCGGCGTTCAAATTTGCACAACCCGTGTTATAGTTATGCGCTCGCATGTCCCGCCTTTCTACTTGAGCGGTGCCTGTCTGTCAAGGATTATGCCCAATAGTTATACGTACGCTTTTCTTTGTCTTCATATACCTAGCGCAGTCAGGAACAAAGAAGCTGCTTCCTGTCTTAGGGGAAGTTTGAGCCTACGCGATACAAAAGAAAAGCGCAAAGTGGCCAAAGATGTTTAAGCATGGTGAGACTAGAATTCACATCTCTTGCCACATGGAGTTCCCGTCGGGAGCATATATATCATCCTAAGAATCTCTCAATCCAAGTAGTTTTTTTTACTAGTGGCTGGCCCGCCGCCCACGTCAAACATGTCAGAGTGTCTACAAGATGTGACCGGACTCGAAGATATGGGAAGCGTTATTACTAGATAAACCACGTGTCCATGTATCTTAGTTTTGATAAGAGTTTGAGGTCTTAGTAAATGTATATACATATTGTGTGGTGTGGGCGGGGACGAAGGCGGAGGTGTGTGGGCTGGTTTCAAGTGAATTGAATGCTGGTTACGCGTCCGCGGGTTGCCCTGCTGTATTGGTCGACTGGACAGGCTTGACGATGGCACCCATCGTCTTTGTGACTATCGGCGGTCTCGTCGGTTCCTCCTCACGTTGACCACCATCCTCCGGTACTCCCTCGTCATGTGTCGGCAAAGACTCAGATGCTGCATCCCGAAGCCTTCGCTTGTCGAGACGGCGTCTCCACGGCTTGTAGATGAGCACACTGAGACCTCCAAAGACCAGGAAGGCACCGCATATCGCTCCGCCTGGGAGTCGTTAGCTTTAGAATCGACAAACACTGATCAACTCACCAACAATATCCCACTTCTCACCCAGCCGCTCCACTCCATCCCAGAACCTCCCCTCTGGCTCCGCTACATTCAGCGCCAAATTCAGAAACTGGACCACACCAATGACAGTTGCCACAATAACAGTGATGATAGTCAGCACAATGCTGTAGTAGCAAATGGCAATCGGATCCCTCGCTAGCTGCGTGCTCGTATACAAACTCATCATAAGCGCTCCATCCGTCGTATCTAGCAGACACATGCCTGCGGTGAATAGAAGCGGGAAAAGCAGGATGAGCCAGATGTTCGTTCCTTTGGTCGCTTGTATAGATGAGATACCGAGAATGGCAATCTCAGAGGAAGTATCGAAGCCGAGACCGAAAAGTACGCCAAGCGGGTACATCTTCCACGGTCGATCGATCAACTTGAACAACCTCTGCAGAAGAGGAAAAAGACACCCGCCACCCTGAAGCTTGAACTCCCGATGTTCACTCCCAGGCTCCGAAGCAATCATCTTGTTCATCTGAACAATAAGCTTGTATAAGATGTATAGGTTCATGATGCCGAGTAGGAGAAGAAACGTAGCCGAAACGGACGTTCCAATGATGCCGCCAATGCGTGAGAAATTGTCGAACTTGGAAGACACCGCAGCAGCTGTTCCAGCGACGACGAGCGAAGTGATGATTACGATGGTGGAGTGGCCGAGCGAGAAGAACATGCCGACTGTGACTGGACGTTGGCCTGCGGCTATGAGACGGCGTGTCATAAGGTCGATGGCTGAAATGTGGTCCGCGTCGAGGGCGTGGCGGAGGCCGAGCGTGTACGAGAGGATTGCGGTTGAGATTAGTGGCGTGTGATAGTGCTACAACTCTATCAGTATCTGAATGACAGCAGGGAACAATGGCGATTGGCGAACCAGGACGATGCCCACAGCTGCCCAAACGAGCAGATTGACACCAATGAGGGTGATGATGATGGCGAGAGCTGGAAAGGGAAGCCTGTTCAGGTATGGAACCCGAGTATGATATCTCGAAGCCTTGCTTGTCCAATTCTTCAACAGCGAGTTCCCCGTCATCTCGGCGTCCGCGGTTCCGCGGCTTGGAGATTGCGTGTCTGCCATCGAAATCTATCTCGTCCAGAAGCGATCGCGACCAGAGTTTGAGTGAACAAAAAGAAAGGAGCCCACAAGACTGTCAGTCAGCCAACCCGACAGTGTTCGAGATGACAACAGCGTGCAGGGGGGGGCTCCTGGTTTTTATTTCATTTTGCGCAATCGTAGTGGGGTTGAAGAGCGCGATGCGCTATCTCGCAGCTTTGGCGGGGTAGGTCTTCAACGATCTACATATGACAGAGCTGCATTACAAAAGTTCTACTATCTCGTCTCGTCCACGTCCATGTCCATTTATGAGGCCTAGTGCAAGGTAAAGTTGGACATCATGGTACGCAATACTCTTACATGCTAGCTATTTTACATCTTCCTAAAACACAGCGTCGCGTTTGTGCCTCCAAAGCCAAAGCTATTCGACAGGGCCACTTTCACCTCTTTCTGCTCCGCAGTAGTAGCGACATAATTACAATCGAAATCTTCCGGCGGGTCGCCAGGATTGTCGAGATTGAGAGTCGGTGGAAGCGTGTTCTAGCCGCGTTAGCCTTCACAACCCCCCACAAAACGCCAATACACTCACATCATGCAACGCCAAAACCGTGAATATAGCCTCAACGCTCCCTGCAGCACCCAGTAAATGTCCAATGGCCCCTTTGGTACTGCTAACATTGATCTCAGATGCTTTGCTTTTGCCCCCTTCACCGAGGAGCAGGTCTTTGATCGCTCGGTTTTCGGCTGCATCACCTAGCGATGTGCTAGTAGCGTGCGCGTTGATGTAGTCGACAGAACTAGGCTTCAGGCCCGCGTGTCGGAGAGCGTGCTTCATGGCGAGGTAGGGACCATGGCCGTCTGCTCGTGGCGCCGTCATATGGTATGCGTCGCTGGAAAGTCCGTACCCAGCGATTTCGGCATAGATCCTCGCGCCTCGCTTCTTTGCATGCTCGAATTCCTAGAGTAATCAGATGGCAGGTTCAGAGAGTCTCTGGCTAAGTTACTAAACGCACCTCGAGCACAGCTACGCCAGCACCCTCCCCAATCACGAAGCCAGCCCTGTCCTTGTCGAATGGCCGACTTGCTTCACGCGGTGAATCGTTCCACTCGGTCGCCAGACTCCTAGCTCTTGCAAATCCGGCAATGGCAAGAGGATGAATGCAAGATTCTGCACCGCCGGCGACCATGACATCTGCATCGCCGAATTGGATGAGACGCGCCGCATCTCCGATGCTGTGCGCACCTGTTGTGCACGCTGTGGTGGCTGCATGGTTCGGTCCCTGCGATGATGAGTTCCGGCAAGCTCTGGGGCATATAGGCGACTTACTTTGAACCCGTATCGCATGGATACATGGCCTGCCGCAAGGTTGATCAATAGCCTAGGGACGAACAGAGGAGACACCTTCTTATAACCCTAAGAAGGATTAGCTTGAGCGATCACTTGCCTTGATGTTGACATACGCCTTTCTCGTATGCAACCGTAGTATTATACACATCATCAAGACTGCCAATCCCCGATCCCATGTAGACTCCCTGTATACCGGTCAAGTCAGCGACTATGTGAGTCTAATCATAGCCACATACTGTTGCTTCAAGATCATCCTCCTTCTTCGGATACCATCCCGCATCAGCCAAAGCCTCCTCTGAAGCAACCATGGCATACTGTGCAAACCGCGCCATCTTGCGCTCATCCTATTTCGGATCAGTCCTCTACTTCGTCTGGCTCAGCCTCAACACCTACGCCCGGATTCAACCATTCTTTCGCGTTCCACATCCCATCAGCCTTTTTACCCTCAGGCACCACGGCCGCAACCTGACTAGGCAACGCCGCAAACTCGGGACTCCTGCCTTTGATGGAAATGATTCCGCTTTCGCTATCCAGAAGACGTTTCCATGTCTGTCGGACACCTGCAGGCTTTAGTGGTGAGCCAGGTGAAGTTGGGAATGATTTACGCACCTATTCCTAAAGGCGTCACCAGCCCTAGACCAGTTACTACGACCCTTCGCATTGCATGTTCCGATGGAAAGGTGGTGATTTCAATGCCATCGATTGGGAAACGCCGAGACTTTGACGGGGAAGCTACCGGTACACGCTCGTGCCACGCTCTAGCCACTTGTGGCGCTCAACCAGCAGCCGCTTCTCCTGAATGGAGTGCTAGCACGTTGCCTGACTATAGTAGAAAGTTGGCTAGAAGTACATAAATACAAGATGTGGGCGTGCGCATCTTCACCGGAATAGATGCTGCGCGTCAGTCCCGAGTTGTACTGTATAAGTGCTGGCCAGCATCTATGCCGGCTGAACTACGCCGCAATGCTGACGGACGCACTTCCGTACACACCACACCGGCAGCGACCTTCCGCGGACTCTCTACAAATCGCCGCGTCTGTAGAAGACTCTGGTTATATCAATTCGACGTTCACAATCGGGATCCTTCTCAAGGCCGCTAGCCCGCTCTCCCGCTCTGACCGCATCATCTCCTGTCTATCATGATGACTTCCTCGAAACTACTCATCACCGTCGGAACGCCAATCGTATCAGTACTCATCTATGTACTCTGTATCGGATATCGCAAGCGCTCAAGGATCTACCACTTGCGCAAGCAAGGTGTCGTGAGTTCACACACGGTATTTGTATTGAGAACGTGTGCTTATTTGCTCGTCTAGGCAATGCCTGAAGGCTGGAGCTGGTGGTTTGGTCACCTTCTCGTCTTGGACAAGAAACTCAAGAAACTGCCGCCGGATGCAAACGTGTACATGGCGATGGAGGATATGATCAAAGACCACGCCGATACCGAATATTTCCTCATGGACTACTGGCCCATGTTCCAACCCGTCCTGATGGTATTCAGCCCGGAAATCGCCGCACAAGTCTCTACCAAACACGATCTCCCCAAACCAAAGGACCAAGAACACTCTTTCCAGCCTATCATCGGTGGTCCTAGTCTTATCACCATGAATGAAACGCAGTGGAAAGTTTGGAGGTCGCTGTTCAATACGGGATTTAGTGCATCGCATATGCTGAGTTTGATTCCGAGCCTCGTCGATTCTGTGGATATTTTCTGTGAGCAACTGCAAAAGCATCTTGACAAAGACGTTTTCTCACTGGATGACATGGCCATGCGTTTGACTATGGACATCATTACGAAAACGACTCTCGATATCGACTTGGACAATCAGCGCTCCGAGCACAAGCTTGCCCATGCGCTAAACACTATACTTGACTGGCATTCTTTTTGGGATCCCCGCATTCTACTCAATCCGCTTCGGCGACCCGTCCAATGGTATTACGGTCGTGTGATGGATAAGTTCATCAAGGGTCAACTCCAGAAGCGCTTTGAAGAGATGAAGGCAGAACGCGCGACACTCGCTTCCAATGGACCGAAGAGGGCCAAATCAGTTATTGCGCTAGCTCTCGAGGAGTATTTGACCCAACAGCACCAGAGCGACAAGCAGGCCTTGAATAGCATACAACTCGACCCCAATTTCGCTGGAATAGCGGCAAATCAGATTCGCATGTTCATTTTCGCCGGAAACGACAGCACGGCAAGTACGCTCACGTATGCATATCACCTACTAGCAAGGAATCCATCCGCCCTGGCTGAGCTCCGTCAAGAACACAATAGAATCTTCTCCTCGGACACCAACGCTGGCAATCTTCTAAGAAAGGATCCAGCTCTTATCAACCAGTGCCGATACACTATGGCTGTTATTAAGGAGACGCTCCGCTTATTTCCTCCTTCGTCATCTCTTCGTGATGGTGTTGCTAGCACATCCATAATCGATGGAAAGGGCAACTTGGTCCCGACAGATCACCTCAACATTACCATCATGCATCGCTACGTGCATGTCCATCCGCGGTTTTGGCCGCGCCCGCTCGACTTCCTTCCGGAACGCTGGATTGTTGGGCCTGAGCACGAACTGTATCCGAAGTCTGTCTCGACCGCGTATCGCCCATTCGAACATGGATCACGCAATTGTATTGCACAAACGTTGGTCTACAACGAGTTGCGTGTGGCACTAATCATGACTGTTCGTTCATTCGATATCTCGCCTGCTTACAGTGAGTGGGATGCTTGTAAGCAGGCTAGTGAAGGGTTGCTGGCATCGCTACTGAAGAAGTTTGGTATAAAGAGTGAGGAGCCAAATACAGTGTTGGGCGAGCGAGCATATCAGACTACTAGGTCGGGTGCGCACCCTGCAGACAGGTATCCGTGCCGTGTGAGCCTTGCAGAGGACTAGACCGCGTACGTTCATGATCATGCAATCTCGAAAGGGAAGCTATTTCAAGTAATGAAAAGACAGTTCTTTAAACCATCATCTAAGAAGTGGAATCTTTATGTTAAAATTGTTTCGATAGTGATCACTATGAGGAGTGGAATTGCGATTGACCCGGGCGGCAGAGCTGAGCCTGGTCACAGAAGGACGAGAGCCGCGCATCCTGATAGGGTCCTTAAAGTTAGGCAAGACATAATTGTAGGAGTGTTGGGCAGTGGAATCTAAGAGCATCGAAAGATGAGGTAAGATAGAAGAGAGCCAAATCGTGATTACCTACAACGATCTCAGAGCGATACAAAGTATTCAAACAAGTCAGTTCGAGATTTAATGTTCAGAGTCTTAGTCTTATTTGAACAGCTTTTGCTTCACTTTTCACTTCTTGAATGGAGCCATGAATGAGGAACGATACCATGAGCGCATGTGCGGACATATACATGCCGTTTTGGAAAGCACTGCTCGAGCGCGCACCCTAAAACCCTGATAAATACCTATTTTTTTTAGGTGGAAGTGCGCGCTGCTTACAATGCCGGGAAGGGATGATATCTCGATTGCTACCAGTCATTTGCTGTTGCACTGCACAAAGCGCTGGGTTAATTGAACATTCCAAGTTCGTTAATTGCAGCAATCTAGAAGGTACCCTATCAAATGGTCGTTGTGGATACTGCGGCGCAGCATGCAACAGGCTGTGCCGCCCATAGCTCCGTGACTTCCCTCTGGCCCCTCACTCAGTCTCTCAGAGTTACGGGGAGGCGTGCGCCAACAGAAACAACGGATGCTGGCTGCTTATCATTCTCTCCGTCTCTTCAGACAGCAAACTATACATGGTATCTGAAGCAGATAACCGAAATATATCTGAATCCCTACAGCAGAAAGCCCCAAAGCATCGGGTGTCGTCCTTGTTTCAAAAACCCAATCAACCGTTCTCCTTCCAGATATCGTATAGGTATGTATGTCACTGGCACTCGATACTCGAAATCACCCAGCTCATCTTTTAGTTCAGTCTCCAGTTTCCGGATAACCTCACCACGTAGAGTTCAACGCCGATTTTCGTCCCGTTGCCATAATGCCCGAAAGCAGCAAGACGAAAGGCGATAGGGAGCCACAGGAAACTATAGTCACGAGTCAGACCCCGCCAACCAAAGGTCTGGCTTTCTGGTTGGTCATTCTTTCGCTCTGCTTGATCGGATTCACAGCTTCGCTTGATGGCTCGATCATCGCCATAGCCTTGCCAAAGATATCTACAGCATTGGCCTCCGGAGACCAATATGTTGGCATTGCGAACTCCTTTGTTGTTGCACAAACCGTCGTGCAACCAGCTATCGCTCAGCTATGCGACATTTTTGGTCGCAGATGGCCGATGGTTACCACGGTAATCATCTTCACACTCGGCAGCGGCATTGCTGGAGCAGCCAAAAACACGACTACTATGATTGCTGGACGCACGGTACAAGGTCTCGGATCCGGTGGTATCATGTTGATGGTCGAACTGATCGTTTGTGATTTGGTACCGTTGAAAGAGAGGGGTACTTATTTGGGAATTGTGCTCTCGGTGGCAGCATTGGGTGCAATCGCTGGTCCGATTGTGGGCGGCGCGTTGGCAGAGAAAGACTGGAGATGGTGCTTCTACATCAACCTTCCAATATGTGCGTTGGTCCTACCCATACTGGTCGTCTACCTCCGCATCCGCCATCACAAAGTGACCTGGTCTCACTTCTTCACTCGAGTGGACTGGGTGGGTAACGCTGTATTCATCGGGTCTATCTGCGCAATACTCGTCGGTTTGATTTACGGCGGAACAATATACCCTTGGTCATCGTGGCGCGTCATCACACCTCTGGTAGTCGGTGCCGTAGGTTGGACAAGCTTTCATCTTTACGAAACGAAGTGCGCTTATCCTTGTGTACCACCACGTGTCTTCGCAAACCGGACCTCTTCATCGGCCTTCTACATGATTTTCATCACTTCCATGGCATTACAATGGGTGTGCTTCTTTTGGCCCGTCTACTTCATGGCTATACGAGGCACTTCTCTCGTTCAAACGGGCGTCAATTTCATGCCATTCATGTTCTTCTTGATCCCTGGATCTGCTGCTGCCGGCATCGCTCTAGCGAAGACCGGACGTTACCGAAGGTTGCACTTTCTCGGCTTCACCCTAAGTACACTCGGTCCTGGACTGAACACAATGTTGAAGACTAACACACATGCTGGCGTATGGGCAACCTTCCAAATCATCGATGCTGCCGGAAGAGCGATGATATTACCCACAACACTCCCAGCCATTTTGGTTTCTCTGGCCGAGGAAGATGTTGCGGCAGCCACCGGCGTGTATTCATTCTTGCGAAGTTTTGGATACGTTTGGGGCATCACCGTTCCTGGCATCATCTTCAACAATCGTTTTGAACGCAATTCGTTCAAGATTGCCGATTCAACTGTTCGCGAAGCGCTGAGAGGAGGTCGCGCGTACCAGCTTGCTACGGGCAACTTCGTTAACTCGTTACCAGTGGAAACAAGAGCTCAGGTGTTTGAAGTATACCTTGATGCGCTGAAGGTAGTTTGGTTTGCTGCTATGGCCTTTGGAGCGTCCGGCTTCATCGCCGTTGCCCTGGAGAAACACGTCCCACTTCGATCAAATCTCGAGACTCAATACGGACTTGATACGGAAGAGACAAGCAAAGATGAGGAAAATTAGCAATCAAAAGGCCAGTGCCTAAAACTCTACTACTGGATATAATCTCAGTCTACGGGCGATCGAGAGCACTACACTATGGGTCGAGGAATTGCAAAATCGGAGGTCATGGTCTTATGATAACTCACCATAACGGCGTCTCACATTCTGGCACTATAACCACAGCAGTAGTGGCGTCTTTCATCTTATGCTAGACTACGTGGTAGTGTTTACCTACAGTTGAGAAGGCTACAACTTTTGGATCTGGATAGTACTATTAGGTCCTTGTCCAATTTGTGTTGAAAGTACTTTTGAACGCATGATCAGCATTGCTCTCTAGCTGCTGCTCAGGCGAAAAGCGAGCATGCAACGTGTCTAGGGTTTGTTGTTGAAATTACTATTATTATCTTGTTGGACGTCTACCTTAACACTCAATATGAACATATCCAAGCCGCATCACACCTCATACCATCGCCATATATATATACATTCTCCCATTCTCCCCACTCCCCGCCTACCGCTTAACCTCGGCCAATAAGTATGGCCCAATAACAACACAAGCTTTCCAGATAATCAAGACACTCTCCACCAGCAACACATACGGCATTCTCCAGACAGGGCTCTCCCCTAACCTCACCCAAATCGCATAAAATGCCACAGCAAAAAAGTGACCGACAAGTACCCAGGGCTGCCTAATCAGCCCCGCAAGCAACCCACAAGGCTCACTAACACACTTCCCACCCAGCTGGAAGTACCTAAAGCAACCTTGCTGCAGGGCGGAGAGCAGCTTGTCGTCGGCGGCGAAGAGGCTGTACAGCGCCATGGCGAGGATGTTGATGACGGATGACGAGGCTTTGCGGGACCAGTGGAATTGGGATATTTGCTTGAGGACGTGGGGGGTTACTTCGAGGTTTGGCACTTGCTCTGGGGAGAGGAGCTGTGAGAGGAGGACGACGTCGTTGAAAGCTACCGTCATGCCGCCGCCGGTGAGCGGATGCCGCATGTTCATTGCATCACCCAAGATCAGCAGTCCGGGGGTCTTCTGCGCCGATGAGGGGAGAAACGAGTTTGGCATGCTACGCAATTTGCCGGCCTCGATGGCTTTGCGGAAGGAGGGTTGCACGCATTCTGGGAGGTTGGGAAGCGCGACGTTGAGGAGGTGGTTTTTTACGCCGCCGTTTTTGGCGGATGCCGAGGGGAGGTTCTCTGGGACGTCGATGAGGATCCTGGTTTCGTGGGTGCCGATCTGGTAGATGAGGATTGGCGGTGCATCGGACAGTATGACGTGGCCGTGGTTTGGTCTGGGGAGTTGGGCGTCGATGAGCTCCAAGCCGAAGAATTTGGAGCGCACGACTGGTGTATGGGGGAGGTACTGCTTCCGCCATTTGCTGGCGTAGCCGTCGCTAATCAGTGTGAGGGCGCCGAAGTAGTAGTCGGGCGAGCCTGCTGTCTGCGATTCGACACCTAGGACCTGGCCCGTGTAGTCGTCCTTGACGATGTCTGTGACGGTGGTCTCGACGACCGTGACATTGGGTGTGGCGCGCGCTGCGGCTCGTAGCTTGGATATGAAGCGGCCGTGGTGGAAGGAGCGGCCTTCAGGCAGGTGGAGGGGCGAGGACTCGGCCGTCAGGTTGGCCGGGTAGGGGATGTGGACGGGTTCGCCGTGGTAGCTGACTTGGTAGCCGTAGCAGGGTATCGCGTCGATGCCGTCGAGACAGTCTGCAAGACAAGGTTAGCGGGTGTGGTGCTTTGTGCCAATGGGCATCGTGTATATGCAAGACGCAGGACGCACCTCTCAGACCCAGCTTCTCCAGCGCCTCGACACCGCCCGGCTGCAGCAACTCTCCCACGATCCGGTCCGGCTCTTTCAGGCTCTTCTCCAGCAGGATCACACTGCGCCCTTGCTTGCCGAACGCCACGGCGGCGGCGCAGCCCGCGATGCCTGCGCCGACGATGACGATGTCGGCTTCGTGGTGCTCGCGCCGACGCAGCTCACGGTAGTCAATTGTGACAATGGCGTCGAGCGCGCCCTTGTGCGTCGACATTGGTCGTGCCCGGAGGGTAGTGGACGAGGTGGAGCGCTCGAGAGTGGCCGTGGCCGTGGTGGTGGTGGTCATTGTGGCCGACATGTTTGCGGTCGGTGGGTGGAGGGTGAAGGAGGGAGCGAGTAGCAGAATGCCGGGCCTAGGTTAGCCGTGAGAACAAGCGCACGTCAAGGAACAGCGTCACCACTTATTAATCCCCCACGGGAAGGTGGCGGCCTTGAAGAATCTCGACCCAGCGCCGCTCACCGCCTTTTTTTCTGCCAGGGGTGGTGGTTCGATCGAGCCGCCGACGATTCCATGGCGCGATCAACACGTGAACGTCAGTCGTGCCGTTGTTTGCCCGTGGCATTCGAACCACGCTTTCGTGCAAGGCTATGATTCTCCTGTTCTAGCGACGCGCGCTAATTGGCAATCGTCTACATGGGCATGCAGTAATGCGTTGGAAAGAAAAAGAAAACTTCCCGGACAAGGGGTCATACCGGCGTCGTGCGTCGTTCTTTACGAGTGTCGCCTCCATCGGCACGCGTCAAGAGCCACTTCCACCACCATGCGGCCCCTATTGTCAGCAGCACTTGTATCCACTCTCGCACCGAAGAATGAAACCCCTTTCCCGCAACCGCAGCCGCTCTCGTGCGTTGTTCGCTGTTCGCAACGCACCGCCGCCAATCTCCCCCGCAAACCCAACGTTTTTGCCAATGCTGACGCCCACGCAGCCAAACGGGGGCCAAATGAAGATCTCACCACTTCGGCCCGCAGAAGTGCCCGTCAGCCCCCAAAGCCAATTCCAACGTCAGTCGTCGTCTTTCCCAGTTCTGTATGTACTGCCCAGCCGGACCCGACTTGGGAGGTTGCGGCTGTGGTACCACAGACAGAACCTCCAGTATCGTTGGCTATTGCTCGAGGCGATTCTGTCCAGGCGCGTCGAGTTTTAGGCCGAAACTGAGCCGGGAATTGCGGAAGTAGACATCGTAAAATTCGGAGAAGCGAGGGTCGTTGGCCGCGTCGCGTGATGAAAGTGGTGCAAGGGCCGCCTTGGACACAGGAGGGAGAGGTGACTCCTTGCTTGAGGCCAGGACGACCGAATTGCGCTTCTCGTTTTCGGGCATAGAAAAGTTGCGCTCGTGTTTTGGGGTGGCCGCGCTATTCCTGTAGACGTTACTGGAGCTGCTCGTGTCGCGCTGATGGACGGGCTGGTAGGTCTGTGGGAGAAGTCTGGTGGGCGGAGGTGGTTGTCCAGCAAGTGTATTCTCTTTGGGAAAGTCAGGATTGCTCAAGGTTGTATGTTGTTGATTGATAGGTTCTAGACGAACCAAGGGGATCTACCTACGCAACTGCTCCGGCTCGCGATAAGCTGTGAATCGAGACTGATCACATTCACCAGCTCTCTCCGGCATACTGGGCATGTACGATAAAGGGGGGTGGCGAGGAGACGACGGTCCACTGCGGTTTGGCGAATGCAGCGGAGAAGAATCGTTTACCGAGGCAGCGTGTGACTTGTGGGTGCGTGCCGACTGGACTGATACACGAAGGCCGTTCTTCAATGGCACCTGTGGCGGAACCGGAGCATAGTACTCCGACTTGTAGCTATGTCTGACGCTTTCACCGTCCTCAGATCCACTGAACCTTGCAAACTGCGAGTGGCGGGCAAGACCCGGCGGAGGAGGAGCGTCCAAACCCATGTTCACCGCAGCGTTATGGTTGAGCCTTCCGCTGAGTTCAGCTTTCGACGGGCGCAGCTTGATCGTTGATGGAGATGGCCTTCGCGGTGGGGTGGACAGCATGTCGGAATCGTGCTTGCGGTCCTGTGTATAAGCAAGCGGAAGGCTTGTGACGCTGCTGGCCGTCGAAATAGATGCGATCTTCGGGGAGTTCAAGCCGCCCACTAGAGTGCTGGAACTCATCATGGCTGAGGCGGGTGATCCGGCTCTTGAGGTCGGGGCCGATTGTGGAATGCCGGCAAAGTATCCAGCCTCGATGGCACGAATACCGAACAAGTCGCCCTCGTGCTTCTCGCGGTGGTTCAAATCCATCTGCTCCTCTCTCGGCGCAGGCTCATCATCCTTTTGCTCGGTGAATTTCTTTAACCTTCAGTCTTGTCAGTGTCATTGCAACATACGGTATGAAGTAGACTCACTTTCTACGATCGAAAAACACCTTCACGAGGCCGGCGGCAAATGTCAAGGCGATAAGCGAGCCAAAGACAGTCCTGACTTGTTCAGTGTCGTTGCATGAATCGGATGCACACCAAAGTCACTTACGCGTATTTGTAGGCCAAGCCGAGGTTCCCGAGCCAGTTCTCCATCATGATTAATCGGGTTTGGAAAGGCGATAGCCTGCAACGCTGACTGGAGGCAAAAGGCACCTGGCCCCGAAGGTGCACAACGTTGTGTTATATGAACAACAAGAAGTCGAATGAAAGACACTGAAGCGAAACGTGAAACGTCGAAAGCGTCAAACGGAGGCAGTGGTCTGTCTAGGTGGGCAGGAGCAGGCGCTCAACAGAGTGATGGAAGCGGAAGAGCAGTTCAAGACTATCCAGATTGGTGGAACGATTTTGGAAGCGAGTTATGGCGCGTGCATCAAGATATGTCGGTGAAGGAGATCCCTGATGAACCGAAGATTAGAGACGGGTTGGATGGATTAACCACCGATGAGTCTTGAGAGCAGAACAAGTAGCGAGTGTGGAAAACGAAAGGACGCGTTGTTACAACACTGGGAAATAAGATCTCCTAAGAGCAACAGCACACGGAAGGGAGAAGTGAACACAAGGTAATGTGAAGGGGCATCGCCTTGTAAAGAAGCAGGGCATCGGCCTGGCGCGCAGGCGGTCTCTGGCCAGGCATGACCGGACAGGCCGTCTTGATACCAGGGTTAACTTTCGGCAAGTACCTTATTTTTGGAGTCTCAAGCGGATCGAAAGGCTGGTGCTCGATTCGCAACGCGATGAATCCTCAAGAGGCCAATCAGGCATGGTGCCATAGCATACATGTCCCATTGTGGAAGACTGTGTCGGTAAGGCTAGCCAAGTTCGGCTTGCGGGTGTTTGATATCTCATTGGTTTCAACGCTTCGTTGCTTGGACACGCTAGCCTTGCGCTCCACCTAAACAATGTTTACGAGACGAAACGCGACCTTGACGACTGTGCATTAAACGTTCTCAAGGTACGAGACTATTCTGCACGATACTCAAGGCGAGATCGGCAATCGGTAAGGGCGGTCATGGATGCCGTAGATCCAAAAAGCTTGCGGTGACTCGTCAAGCCCTAGTGGCGTGGCCCCCTGGACCTTTGACGCAGGAACAGAGGAACAGGTCAAGCGCTTTGTACCCATTGCCACATCCCCCCCTCGGGACCCCTTGGCAGGAGCCATTGTACAGCATCATCAGCGGAGTGGTGGCGCTTTGCATGCCGGTGTCTTTGTAGGGTCGGGATGGTCCCTTCCACCCTGCACCATACCCACAAAGCCGGTCTTTATATCGAGCGCGGCGGCGACCCATCGCTCCTTGTTGCCATTCGAAGCCGTGACTCGTCAAAGCACTGCTCATTCTAGACTGACTAAGTGCTGTGCCACTGTAAATTGCACGTCATGAAACGCGAGGCGACACTGCTGCTGCAGGTGACAGCCGCGACAGGTGCAATGAACGATTTGCGTAGGGGGCTTGTCGCTCATGCATGTCTGGGTTTCTGTAGGCGCTGCGCGATCCAGCAACAGAATGTGCGCCGGACAGCAAGTGGAGTGCCAGAAGGAGCGAGGATATATGCGTTCGCTTAGGCGCTTCTTTATTGGAACGCGGAGGACGTAAAGTTGGCTTTCCTCGCCTCGTAGCGAGCCCCACAATCCCTGGTCTCGTTCTGAAACATGAAATGAGTTTGTTTGAATGTTTGCTCGCGGCTGGCGCCTGGGTTGGCTCATTGGAAGCGCGGTCGCAATAGCGTGTGCAGCTCCTCGGAGCTGACTCGAGTGGGAATTTTGGCCACGGTTCGTACCGGACGCAAAGCGACGGATATGCGCGTCTACCCTGTCGATAGAACACCATCACAACTGGGAAGCTGTCGGAGGCGACCGATTGAAATTGGGACGGTTGACGCCCAATGATGGATGGACACAACTCGGAGAGAAGGCACCTCCAGGCGAATGTGCTGATTCGGCCAAGCCGTGACCGATTGAGACAGGCGGGCTGGCGCCGACGACCACCTGAGTGGAGGTGGTGAAGGTGGTGAAGGTGTTTGAGAGAACGCGCGCGTTCAAAAGCACACGTGAGACCCTCGGCCACTGCTTCGCCAGTTGTGTCGTCATTGGCTGCCCCACCACGTACTTCTGCTTTTGCCTCTGTATCAACTTACCCCACCACTACACCACTGTATCTGAGACACCTCTCGGAGCCTCGACACCTGAAACTTCGCCATGGCCCCAGAGAACAAGTCAGAGGTGATCAAAGTGGAGCCATTGGTCAGCCCTTCCATCTCCATCGAACCAATCGAACCTAACACCACCCAAGAGCAACAATGACGCAAAATGGGCAAGACTCACCAAGTACCCTACCCTAACTTCTCACCCCCATCTCCTCGGCTAGTCTAACAGCCTATAAAGAATAACCTACACCGACCCCGAAGGTTCCCAACGAGAATGGGAGTCCGCAGAACGCCTCACCCGCCCCTCCGACTCCGACATCGACGGCGTCGGCGTTGTAGCCATCCTCCAGGACCCCTCAACGCCAAATCAGCCTCCACGAATCCTGTTACAGAAGCAATGGCGCCCGCCTGTTAACGCCACTGTGATCGAAGTCCCCGCCGGTCTCATTGATCCCAACGAGACGGCCGAGGTCTGCGCTGTGAGAGAGCTTAAAGAGGAAACCGGGTATGTGGGCGAGGTGCTTGGTGACGGCTTCGGCGTTAGCCCTGTAATGTTCAACGGTATGATATCCGCTGGCTACTTTGACTTTTGACGCTGGAAGAGCCGTGCTGAGTATCACTAGATCCCGGCTTCTGCAACACCAATTTGAGGATGATACATGTTACGGTGGATCTTTCACGACCGGAGAATCAGAATCCCCAGCCGTCGCTTGAGGATAACGAATTCATTGAGACCTTTTCTCTTCCGCTGGGAGATCTTTGGGACGAGTGCAAGAGACTGGAGAAGGAAGGTTATGCTATTGACGCGAGGGTGGGTACGTTGGCTGAGGGCGTAGAATTTGCTAAGCGCTGGAAATTATAATGGCGGAAGCTGTATCGAGGGGGCTACAGGGAGGACCGAAGAAGAGGGGAATACTCGTAAATTCTCTTTCGCTGCAGGTATGGCTACCTGCATCGTGACATTAAGCTCTACTTTCAGAGGAATCCATCACGTTATGAACATGATTACCTTTTAGCAGAATTGAATGAACTCACTGAAGGTTTCTTTTAGCAGGCCTTCGATGAGCACTTGATCGGCTTTGGCTATAGTAGAGCGACCCCACCTGAGAACCAAGAAATACTACTAGGAAAGAGCTCACACTGATCGAAGAATCCAGCGTCGAATTCACCAAGCCCCGGTCAATTCTCAGTTGTAGCAGACAGCGCTGACCTATGTCGACATCACTTGACCCATCATACACCAAGCCTCATCCTCCCAGCTCCGCCAACTAAACTAAACGACTAAAGTGGCCATAACTACACTAGGGCCAGGAAGCACAACAGGACGGGGGCCCTTAAACCACCTCCGCACTCTCTCCCGCAGCCGTGACTGTAGAAAGTGTAACAGTGCTCTTCGAAGACGAATATCTCAGCCACGACAGTTGAAGTCCCAGAGGTCATCGAGGTTCTACCCCGGGCGTCTGTGAAACTGGTGGAGTTTGCGAGGCAGTGGGCATACCGGTCATCTCAGGACCCTCCCCAGAACGTGTTGGTGTTGGCGACGACGTGGACGTTGAGCCAGATGAGGTCGAGCTAATGATGGTATATACGTAATCTACGAGCAGGTTATGAGAATCGAGAGGACGTCAAAGTGTTACGGAGTTTCTAGACCACTCTGAATTCCTGGCCGAGCTGCGCATTACTGGCCGGTGCCTCTGATAAGTAAAACATATTCCAGCCCAAAAAGTAGGACCTAGGATGGTGTTTGGAATCACAATCTGGAAGCTTAGGGCCTCGACGGAATCATTCCGGGTAAAAAAACCTGAAGAAAAACTGGCGGAGTTGGGACGGCAATTGCTGCAGGTCACAGCTACCGGCCTTACACATGCATCGGTAGGCCATGCCTGCACACAGGCAGAAGCCAACGCGCAACCCCACCCTCATTACGAAGGGCCCTTCAATGCGAAGACGCAAAACTGAGGTGTGAATGAGGAGGCCATGTCGCTAGTGATTGTTCACAAAAAGCGCAATGACGTGACCACAAGGAAGCCGCACCCGATGAATGTATACCACCTCACTATTCCAGACCAAGGCAAACGTAAGTCAGAATCTCAAAGCAGTACCCAATAAATTGCATATGCGTATCGAATATACACAGAAAGAAGATTTAAACTCCGTCATCAGTCATCTGAGACAAATGTCTGACACAATAAGCAGCGGTGAGAAACAGTGATTATAACCGGTAAGAAATACAACGCTGATGGTGCCGAAGCGAGAAGGTGGAAAGCTAAGAAAGGATGACGGACGAGAAGAGCTACGCTCAACGGGGCAAAGAAGAGGACATATACCGAATAGATACATACGAATGGTAAAACAAGGAAAAAGAACGAAAGAGAAGATGCGTAGGAAGGTACGATCGAGAGAGCTGAAAGAAATAAATAATGAAAGGAAAGAAACGGAGCCATCAACCGAGGTATACAGCTCGGAAGCTAACTTGCTAGAACAAGCAAAGAGCCAAAACCAAAAGGTGGGCGACATCCTCTGTTCAGAAGATCTCCAACCCCTCAAAATCGACACACAAATTACGTGGGCTAAGATTTCCACCTCCATGCCTCCTCTCATACATGCTACTCCCAAAATTTGCCGGCCTACTGGCATAAACCCCAACCCGAACAGCCTTATCCTCAACCCCCCAGAAGAACCACGTAACCTCCCTCAGCTTCTTCCATCCACTAACCTCGTCCTCATACCACACCCACAGCGCATACCCAATCCGTTCGATCTTGACACGGAGATCAGAGCGCCGCGCATGGTGCTGCGGGAGTGAAGTAAGGGCCCAGTCTGCGCCGTCTGATGTCGCGACGACCGAGGTGGCATGGCATGCGCCGTTGCAAAACTCCAGACCGACCTTGACCCATTTCGAGGCCGGCGCAGGAGCCATATATGGAGGTGGAGCTTCGCGCTCTCTCTGCGTCTGTGTAACGAGACTGGCCTGCTGCCCCGCACTCTGCATGTTCGGTGTTTGGGCCGCGGCCGCACTCGAATTCGTGGCTACAGCCGTGCTAGCACTGAGGCCCATCGGTGGGGATTGCGATGCGGAGGACGTTCCCTCGTCTGATATCTCGGGCGTAATCGTTGTCGCGACCGCGACTCGACCTGGTGGCGCCCCGCTGAATATGACCAGTCCACCCTGATCCCACTCCAGCTCCCAATCCGCGGATACGGTGACTTCGGCTGCTATGAACGGATTACGCAGGGCCGTGTAGAGGATCGGGGCGGTCGAGGTGTCTCGCGACGGCGGCTTTCTCCACAAATCGGTGTTTGGCGGGGCGGGAAGGCTAAACGACCCCATAAACTCTGGTAGTACCGCATCGTGGGGGCAGTTCAAGGCCGTGAAACAGGAACTATCTGGAGGCATTGTCTTTTGTATCGGAGATCGAGCGAGAGGAGGTCGTGCTGGTCTAACGAATGCGCCGGTCCGTCAGCGAAGACGGTCTTGGTGTCGAGTCGGCGACCGCTCGCAGCACGGTATATGTGTAGCGTGTAGTTCCGGCAGCGTGTGCGCTGTCCCCGCCAAAGATGCCGAATGGTGGTAGTGTCTGGTCTGTACGACGTATCAGGTCCGAATGTCATTCGCTTCGTTGGTAGAGTCGCGGGCAAGGATCGCGCATGTAAGCTGCTGACACGCGCAGCAAATCTCCACTCCACCAGATCTGGCAAAACGATCGTGGAGTCCCGCTTGCGTCTAATCGAGCCTAATCCCCGTCAGATCATACAGGGCTGCAATGTGAGTGTGTGTGTGTGTGTGTGTGTGTGTGTGTGTGTGTGTGTTGCG
>Ga0247733_1000333_pt1 | contig 24659 bp, 16 predicted proteins | sample UWRJL043104R2_FD_180932 | JGI IMG/M metagenome (GOLD analysis project Ga0247733, IMG submission 180932) | Plant litter microbial communities from Arlington Agricultural Research Station in Wisconsin, United States - UWRJ-L043-104R-2 | ecosystem: Environmental > Terrestrial > Plant litter >...
TACTACTACTACTACTACTACTACTACTACTACTACTACTACTACTACTACTACTACTACTACTACTACTACTACTACTACTACTACTACTACTACTACTACTACTACTACTACTACTACTACTACTACTCATTCCTACCGGTTGGTTCAGAGCTATAGGCCCCAGTCTTTACCTTATTTTACAATATTTGTATTATCTTTTACGCTTCTACTTCTGACTTTTTTATAAGGAACCTTCTTTAGCAGCACATATATAAAAGACAGCTAGAGTAAACTATGCAAAATATTCCTATTCTCTAGTACTAAGCAGCTGGTCTTGGAACCATCATATCTCTCACTAGCTGCGACCGGTCCAAGATCAACTTAGCAAGTGTGCGAATGCTCTGCCCATCTAAAATCTCCAATGACTGCAGAGAAGCCTCAAAGTCTCGCCTAATCCAGTTCCTCAGCTCAATTGCAACCAGAGAGTCCAGTCCAAAGTCGAATATTGGCTTGTCCAGGTTCATTATTCCGACATCTATCGCCATTAGACTGGACAGCTTCTCCTTTACCGTTTCTACAGCATGTGTAAGCAGATTATCTGAGGGACCGTGAGCTACTAGTATCTCTCTGAATGACTTCTGGGGTGTCATTTTGCCCACTGCTATCTTGACCTCTGTCAAGCCAACAACGTGAGTGAACATGGCCGAGCGTATGTTTCCGTTCGCAGATAGAGCGTGAGAAAGGGACTGTGCATCAAACCCGGTGACGACATGGGCTGGGCGATGTTTGCGAGCAGTATCGCTTAAGACATACTCAAGCATCTTATCAATCTCATCTTCGCTGATGGGCGTAAGTCCCGCCCTGCGTAGGGCGTTGAGGCGGGTTTCGTTTCCACGGACTGCACTAGTGCCTTCGATTATGCCAGGACTGAATGAGAGGTAGTGGCAGCGATCCAGGGTAGATGAATGGGCAATGGCATCCTGAACGGCGTTTCCGGCGTTGTAGTTTGCCTGTCCACTAGTTCCGACAATATTCGCGGCGGAGGAAATCATGATAAAGAAGTCAAGTCCGGGTTTGCAGAATGCCCTCCGTAGGTTCAAGGTTCCCCTAACTTTGGTTTCGAGGGGAATCTGAAAGTCGTCTAGTGACATGGTATCCAGAGTCCGATCCTAGTGGCTCGTTAGTATAGTTACTGAGAATACGGCTAGCTCCCGAAAATCATTGGGTAAACCTACTTGAAGCCCTATGGTTGACTGAATAACGCCCTTAACAGGCGGTAGGTCCAAGGAAGCCACACTTGCCGCTGTCGCTTTGACTTGGTCCTCATGAGCGATATCGCATTGAATGTGGAATACTTTGCAGTGTTTATCATGCACACGTATCACAGCTCCAAGATGCTCGAGGTCCGCCTTACTGGGTAAGCGACGGGAAATGGTGACAACATGTTCAGCGCCGTGTCGCGCTAATTTCGCCACAAGCCTTCTTCCCAAGTCGCCCAGTCCTCCAGCGACAATGAATGTGCCCGATTTCAGCTTCAGACTCGGACCAATTGTGCTTAACACTGGTACTAGAGAGTGATCATGCACTTCTATAACTACCCTCTCGTTGCGTCTGTTCGAAGAAGCGACTGCAACAGTATTGTGAGTCTCTGCGATGTCTATGACGTTGAGCGGAAAGTTTCCTACGGCAGACAATCTTGCATTCGCTAATGCAACGAATTTGGAAGCTCGTTTGAAAAGCGCCGTCGCTTTCTGGGGTTTCGCCTGAAGTAGTGCATCGAAATCCAATCCATGCAAAGTGGTATTAGGTGGAACTGCAAAATCCAGTGCCTTCTTCTCGCTGCCTTGGAGAATGATAACGCTTCCAGGTGATTGAAGAGCGTCTAAGGCATGTTTGGAGATAACAGAGGAGGTACAGCTGATGATAGCGCCTAGTTTACCCATGGAGCGAAGTGCATTTTTGCGACTAAGATGGCCTAGCTGAACGAGACAATCAGTCGTTGGACCCAATTCATCTTTTTCACACGATGGTTCAGACAGTCCTCCTGTAAGCACAACAATGGCTGCACCGCAGTGGCGAGCCACGACTGAGATAGCTTGACAGGTAAGATGATCAATGCCTTGTATTGCGATCCGTGATGGCAATTGGACATCTACCAGATCGAATAAGATATAGCAGGCGACCATCAAGGCCAAAGGTAATGCTGCTGCGGCAGCAAACGGTATCTCGTCGGGTATGCAAATGGCGTGGCACGCGAGGACGCGTAGCATACTCGCACAAGGGGTCGTGCTTATCGCTGTGACACGATCTCCGATCTTAAAGTCCGTCACTTGTGAGCCCTTTGCAATCACAACACCCGAGTATTCGTGGAAGCGAGCCCTATGGCTGCCCGTCGGTGGGACGCTGGTTGCTCGTACCTGAATCTGAATCCTGTCTTTGGCAAGCACAGCTCGGTGTGTTTCGTCCATCGAGAAAACCGGGCCTGTGCGACAATGCGCTTCGCTTGTAGAGAGCGTGAGTGGGTTGGTGGTGGAACTACATAGCTCTGGCGGGAACGCGTAGTCATTCGCGATACAAGCGTTTATAGCATGGCTAGGTAAAAGCCTAGGGATTCGTACTGAATCGTCTCGAATAACGAACTCGCGTTCGGTGCTCGCAACCGGCTGGAGAAAGAACCGACGTAAACACAAGTGCAAACAACTTAGAAGGCGCCTGTTCTCATGGTCCAGCTCCTGCTGGATATCTACAGTGACCAGTTGGAGATTGTCGTTCTCAGCATGCGCGCTGCGGGTCAAACCAGTTATGAGATGCTTCTTTGGGTTGACAAACGACCGTGAGTTATGGCTGCCGCTTACCCAAATGATGCGAGACTGCTTCCTCAGCATTGCACAGACTCGATGAAATGCATCCGTCGCCAGCTCCGACATCAAAGGGCTGTTCCCATCATCAAGGACAATTTTGATCTTGGAGTCATCGGGCAGATCGTGGCGAAAGGCTCCAATAGCGGCGGCAATTCCTTCCTGTCGCAATTCTGCTTGGAGTCCCAATGCAAAGTTGGCACTCTCATCTCGCACTGTAATAATTTGGACCGCATGATCAGCGTTCCAAGTCTCTTCTGCAATTGGGCTGGCTACCATGAGACTGGAGATGTGCGCCAGATCGTCGTCGTTTACACTCAGCTGCATTTCCAAACGTGTATTCTTCAGCGCCTTGCACCAACCCTCAACATTCATAAACGGACCATCCAAACGTTCGTCCGCATAACCCTTCCAGTATCCTGGAAACGTGCCAAAGGTGATGTGGTGGTATGGCTGAGGGTTGACCACCTCGATAAGGACCAAGCGACCATCCGCTTTTAGCAGCGAACCCACATTCTGCAACGTGACACTCATCCTGGATGTAGCATGCAGACAGTTGCAAGCCAGTATTATGTCGTAGCTACGCTTCTCGAAGCCCTGTTTCCCGGGATCTTCTTCGATGTCGAGTCGCCTGTAGTTGATAGGATACTCTGCAAGTAAGCTTGCGGCCCGATCAAAAAATCCAGACGATATGTCGGTGAAGTCGTATACCGCAAAAGAGCCATCGTTGTCCCTCAGGGTCTCTAGGAAGGGAAGGGTGGCACCCGCCGTGCCAGCACCGATCTCAAGCACCCGTATCCCAGACTTTTTAAAGCATAGGTGCTTCACATACTGGCGTAAAAGACCATAACAGAGGGTAGACGAATCGTCGTTGTAGGTTCGATAAAGGAGATCATCTCCAGTGACCAGATCGAGTGCATTGGCGGTGCCAGATACGATCGCAGGCAATTGAGTACCTATTCTGGATACGAGATCCAACTCAGCGACCCCGGAACCATCGCATAGAGGAGGAGACCCATCATCGACAGGTGTGATTTCGGATTCATTAAAAGATTCACATTGTCTCTGATGGTGCACCATCCACTTGAAGAGTACTCGGTACTCTTCAATGACCTTGAGCTGCCCCTCGTGGATCGAGTTCAGACATTTCGTGACAAAGTGTGTAGTTGCCCGATCAAGCTCTTTAAGCTTATTTCTCAAAGAGTTACTGTCACTCTTCGCATGTACTGGTTTGTGAAAGTCCTTGGATGACAAGAAGTCGACGTCGAGATCCCAGGCCAACTCCCAGCAAATGTTTCTTTGTTCACGCTGTGAGTTTTCGACTGTCCCATTTGCTTCCAGAAGATGAAACTCGACCCCTGACAATGATAGGCTAGGTTGAGTAGCACAGTGGTTGAAAGCTTCGATATCGACAGTAGCAGCGCGGGAATGCGCAGAGGTAACATCAACATGCGCTGATAGTACCTCACCTGGCCTGTTTTGAACCCTGGAAGATATTACGAGTTCTTCAATCCGAACGGGCATAATTGAACCCTTGGCAAAATTTTGAGTCGCCAGCGCCAAGCTAGCATGCATCACCATGTCTAGTGTTGTTGGGTGTATCGTGTGCGGCTGCATATGCTGAGCTGGCATGAGTTCTGCTATGCTCGGGATAGCCACGGCAGCTGTGGCATGGTCGTCATTCATCACTATGCTCTTAACACCGATGAAAGATGGCCCGTATACGTTGCCATTCGATCGTAGCTGTTGGTAGAACTCGTCGCCCGAGATCATCTTTCTTAAATCCGGGTAATATTCCGGCTTCGACGAGACACCATTGCTCGCATCATATCCATCAGTCGCAACAAACGCGAGTTCAATATGTCCCCGACAATGTTCATCCCAAGTTTGGTCTTGATTCAATGCAGCTACAAGGAAATGATATTGCAGGCCATCGTTCTTATTACCCATAATGCCAAAGCGGCTGAAGCTGAGTTGAGCCTCGATTCGATGAGGTGAATCGGCGATAAGTAAGGCTTTCGAGAACTGGACATCCCTTAGGATGACCTGAGACTCCGGTAGATCGGAAAATTTGTCCCGTGCTAGCTGCGAGATCGCTTCGATTGCCATACACAGGTAACCAGCGCCAGGAAAAACCATGAGGCCATCGACGACATGATCCGCAAGCCACGGCATACTGGTCACGTCAATCATGTGTCTCCATCGTGGCTCTATACTGGTCGATTCGGGGCTCCTCACACCAAGAAGATCGTGGTATGGATGCTTGCGAAGTCGGTAGTCTCGGCTAAGGCGTGATTCATGCCAGTGCTTTTTTGAGTGATCCCAGCAGTAGGAGGGTAGGTCGGGTAGGACTGATACGGCCTCCTGTTGGATTTCAGATGAAGAGAGCGCAGAAAAGTTCACTTGATGGCCGTGCTCGAACAGCCTTCCCACAACCTCAAGCAAGCCCTGCAAAGCGTGTTTTCCCCTATTTAGAGGTGATAGATAGTCATAATCAAGTGCGCTGCCAGCAATACACTCTCTGGTAGGGCCGGCGAGGGCGTTGTGCGGACCAATTTCGACAAAGACCTGGCGGGTGGCTGCTTGCGCGTTGCAAAGATTCTGCATGGCCTGCTGGAAACGCACCTTAGACACTAGGTTTTCAACCCAGTATTCGACGTCAAAGGGGCCTACTATCTCCTTCGCCTTTACCGTGGAGAAAAACTTGACTGCTTTTGGAGTTTTGGTCGTGATTAGGCCCAGGTTATCTTTGTACTCTTGCGCTGCCGCACGCATATGATAAGAGTGATAAGCTGTATCGACTCGAAGACTGCGGTTGAAGATACCCTTCGAAGCCAACATTGTCGCAAGCTCTTGGATCGGGCCCTCATCCCCCGAGATTGTAATGTTCCGAGGACTGTTGACACAGGCGACCGAAACCGTTCCCTTTGTGACATTGTCGAGGTGGTCAATGATTTCCTCTTCACCAGCGCCGACGACTAGCATAGCTCCCCGTGGATAGCCTTTCTTTCGAATACTTCCAGGAGCAAGGCCTCGGTAGAAGGATATCCGAAGCGCAGCCGAGTGTGAGATGAATCCAGCTGCATAAGCTGCGGCGATCTCACCACTGGAGTGGCCTATCACCGCGCTAGGACTCACGTGAAGGTTTTCAAGAGAGTCAACCAATGCGATCTGGATAGCCGTGGTCGCTGGCTGTGCAAGTTCGGCGGAGTGTATCCTTGTGGCCTCGGCATCGCGCAGAATCTCCTCAATGAGGTCCCAATCAGCTCCAAAGCCGAGAAGTAAATCTCTAGAACGTCGCAAGGACTCGGTGAAAATAGATGTTGGCCCATTCACGAGAAGCTGACGGCCCATTTGTGGCCACTGTGCACCTTGGCCGGTGAATACAAAGTTGATCGGAACATGCATTGCTCCTATGTTGCGCGAGGGATTCTTGCTTGCTTGGTCAAGTTTCCCAAGAAGTTCCACATGGTCTTTGGCGACGCAACTGAGCCGACATGAATAATGGGAACGCCGGTTGCAGAGAGTATGTGATAACGAAGAGAGGGAAATCCTGGCACCATGGGCCGATAACCATGCGTGGTATTTTGTGATCGAGCTTGTCAAGGACATAGGAGTTTTGGCAGAGAACACAAAGAGCTGTGGCTGCATTGGTGGTATCTCAGCTAGCGTTCCATATAAAGGGCGTGTTGGTTTGGTGTGAAGGGCACTCTCCAGCACCACATGAGCATTCGTACCGCCTAACATAAGGTCAGATTGCGTTCGCATATTGCAGTGCCCATATCATACCATATCCAAAGCTATTTACGGACACCCGCGAAAGAGAGGACGGGATAGCATCCACGCGATCTGGCACGATGATGTCGCGGTCCTTGAGCCGCAAGCCATCTTTTTCTCGGACGAAATCGGCATTTGGCGCCATTTGGCTGTTTTCGAGGATGAGTATGCCTTTGATCAGGCCAGCCAGGCCGCTCACACTCTCCAGGTGGCCAATATTTGATTTGATGGAACCCACGTACAGAGGGGAGGTCCTATTCCCGGAAAATGTTTTTGACAACGCGTTGATTTCTTCGCGATCGCCCGCAATCGTACCTGTCCCATGAGCCTCAACATACGCGATGCTCGATGGGTCGATCTTGAGCTGCTTGTATAGATCTTGTTGCAATACCGTCTGAGCAGAGCCACTAGGGTAGGTGATTCCAGCTGTCGTGCGCCCGTCCTGGTTGACAGCGCTCCCGAGTATGACGGCTCGGATCGGGTCTCCCGATGCGACTGCTCGGTCTAGGCGCTTTAGAACAAGGGCAGCAGTTCCTTCGCCTCGGCCATAACCTGACCCGCGGGAGTCAAAGGGATAGGACCGACCATCCGCGCTGAGCATGTGAAGGTTACTCATCCCGATTTGGTGGTCGGGGCTTAGTATAAGACTCGCAGCGCCTGCGATCGCCATATCGACATCTCCGAGTTTGAGGCATTGGCATGCCTGATGAACCGCGACGAGCCCGCCTGAGCAGCCCGTATCCAACGTTATAGAAGGTCCTCTTAGATCGAAGGCATGGGAGATCCGATTCGCTAGAATGGCTTCCCCATTCCCAACAATTTGATGGCGCGGTAAATTCAGGGTGTCCTTGAAGATGTTGCGATCATAGTCGCGTGTGAACATGGCTACGTTGACCGAGGTATTCGAGCCACGAATTTTATTCTCCTTTTGGCCTGCACTCTCCAGCGCCTCGTAGACAGTTTCGAGCAGTAAGCGCTGCTGCGGATCCATTGCTGCGGCTTCTTGCAATGATATAGAGAAAAAATCGTTGTCGAACTCTCGAACGTCCCCACTGATGAAGTGGCCTCCAACGTGGTTATGCGAGCCGTTTGCATCGTCAGCGTGCGGGTGAAGAAAGGCCTGTTCGTTGTAACGATCCCTTGGAACATGTGACCAGGTATTGGTCCTAGCTTGGAGAAGGTCCCAGAGCTTCGAAGGGGAATCGGCATCTCCAGGAAAGCGACAACTGACACCGATGACAGCTACGGGAATCATACTTTCTTCCTTCATGCTGGTGGAGTGCGAGCGAGACTCTTGTGCGATTTACTGTAAACTCGTTGTCAACCGTCCGGGTGATCCTTGTCGCATGCTCTGCCCGTATCACTGCGAGTCTCTTGACTGGTAATCCGGCGGATCAAGTGGATGCGGGACTTGATATGCTTTGTGACACGATACGCAGCTGACTTGGCAACGGGAACATTGGGCACGGCTGTATGTTGCGTGCCAGAAACGTTAGTTGTCTTACTGCCATGCATGTTAGCGGAGGCGCGTAGCCCGACCCGTACCGTCCCATCGAAGGGATGGGGTCGAACTACGCCGTAGGACGGAGTCCGAAGCTATATTGCGACATAAGATGTACCAGGGTGTGAACTAGGGTGCCTAGTCACCGAACTCACTCGACGAGTGTACAGATCAGGCGCAATGCATAATATTTCTTAGTTCTCCAGAATGGCCGTGTGCAGCGCGCAAACCTTTTCTCCTTCTCTCGTATCGTCACCTCGTTACAGTATTCGATATCACACGCTAGCAACGCCATGACGGACTCCAATTCGGCCAACATTGGATGGAGGCTACAATTATTCATTGCGTTTTTTATCCCATTGCAAGTCACTGCAGTAGCCTTGCGCTTCTATGCTCGCTGGCTTGTGGTCGGCACTCGGTTTCCCGTCGAAGATGGCCTCGTCTTCGTCACCCTTCTACTACAGTTGATTCTCTCCGTCGTTGGAGTTGGTAAGTAGTTCGAGGTACACAAATTGCATTTGGATCATAACGTTAACGACAATGGTGTAGCATCTGTTCCCAACGCAGGCGTCGGCCGCCATATCGACTACCTGGAAGAGAACGATCCCGCGAAGATAGCTGTCTGGGGCAAGTATTTACTAACTATTGCCACACTCTACTTTTGCGATGTCAACCTCCCCAAATTGGCGATCCTGGTGCTGTACAAGCGGATATTCCCTACGAAGTCGATCCAGTACATCATCTACTCCACTGCTGCGATCCTTGTAAGCGCATCCATCGCAAATACCGTTACTTCGCTTGCAGCGTGCAAACCTTTCGAGGCCAACTACAATCCAGCTCTTCCTGGCGCGAAGTGCATCGATAAGGATAAATTCTTTAACTGGACAAGTGTGCCTAATATCGTTACCGACTTGGTCTTGCTGATTCTCCCGTTGCCCATCGTTTGGAATCTCCACAATACTAGACGGATCAAGGTTGGATTGACATTTACGTTCTTCGTTGGCAGTTTGTAAGACTCCAATTGCCCTAGCCGTTTACCGAATGGACTAAGGACATTCTAACTCAGACCCAGCGGCCTTATCACGTCTATTCTCCGGTTTAGGACCTTCTTCACCACCAACTCATTTAAGGATGGGACTTACGACGCCGTTGAGCTCATCATTTGGACAGTGACTGAGCCAGGCATCTACCTCGTCTCCGCATGTATGTTGACATATCGACCACTCCTCGAACGGATCAGCAAAAGTCGACCAGTAGCCAGGCTTAGGGGCTCTAGTGGTCGCTCTCAAGGAGCCAAAGGCTTTGCGGATGGAACCGACTCTTCCCGTAAATATGGTAAACCCCTCCCACTAAGAAATATGAAGCGCAGTGGCATGGGATTTACGGAATTGGATGACGAAGAGACCACGGGTATTGTTAATATACGTGGAGCCGCCTCGGAGACGGAGCATGGTAGCCAAGAAGGCATCAAGGTCACGACAGATATCGAAAATCGGTGGGGTTCATCAAGTCATGAATAGTCAATGCAGTATTTTTTGGCATGGTATCTCTAGTGATTCCTAGCTTGTAGTTATGTCTTGGGCTCAAATGAAGCTCAAAGTCGGAACGATTTGCTGAATCCCATTTCTGAACGTCTTGGAAGAACAGATTTGAGTCATCCAGATTGGTACATGGCTTTCGGCGGATCTGCATCTTACCTGTAGCAATGTGCTGCACAGCGCTCCTACGTCAGAGCGGGGAGCACCCCTGAATTGCTCATGGGACACTCTTGTGCAGCAAGACGGTGGCAAATTCATTTTGTTTGCCGTACCGACCGGGTGGGCGTGGGTGAGAAACGGTCGTCATCTCACTGTGCGTGCTGGACTGACGTGTAGTAAGGACGGATTCGGATTACGACCGCCCTTGTTACTGATGCAATGCAAGCTTCCTACACAAATAGTAGCAGCAAATTGATGTCTATCACAATTCTATAGCAGAGAGGTTGTGATAATGATCTATCGTTCTGATATCGAAGATGGCTACTCCAACAACGTACACTATTCGAGTTACCGAGACCCGAGTACAAAAGTTGCTTTTAATTTAATATCGGAGATAGTCAACATAGTGATCACCGTCGGGCAATCCGAAACAAGTTTCCACTGTACCACCGGAGAACTCTATTTTTCCATCCATAAGGACCTCCTACAGGGAGCTATCCAAGGATGCTTTGAAAGGGCGGAGTACAGAGATCATCAACTTGCAGGTGGTAATTATCCGCTGCATTGTCTTCCTCCCCTGCTACTCCGAAAGAAGTAAGTTAGCATTCGGCCCCACACCATGCAGGCTCCTAACCACCATACGCAGTAGACTGCATCATGATAGTGGTTCGTACTCCCAATACTCGCGTAAAGGATGTATCTTCGAGGCTGTGCGTTAGTTTATCGGTTTTTTATTATAGTGCCGCTTGTTTATAGGCGTCATCCTTGGTTCTACGAAATATAGGTACTCTAAATTTATGTTTTAGTGACTCAAATAATAGCTCGTCGATAACTCTATGAAATAGGTCTAAAGAAAGTAATTTTAAAGGCGCTAAAACCTCTATATCGCTATAACCTATCTATTACCCTACAACCCTAAATTATCTTTACTAATATTACTAAACTAAGCTTACGCTGTATAGACGAGGGCCGCGAGAAGTACTAGATTAAGTAAGAATAGGAATATCTTAACGCCCGTCTTACAAAGCTAGATAGGGACAACTTTAAGTGAGTCTACCTGAATAAGCTTAAAGTGTATAACTCTAAAAGAATTCTAGAGAAGAAGCTTCGCATCGTATAATGACCGACTGGCGAATTCACGGACGAAGAGTGGCGGAGGGCAGAAAGACGACAACACCACTAGGATTTGGCAAGGATAAGCGCGGCAGCGGGTGCAGGGTAGCGGCGCGTGGAAGGATGTTCGTATCAAGTGCGTTAGCTTAAATTAAAATCCCACGTAATCCCACATCAAGTTCGCATCAAGCCCTTGTGATAGGACCTAGTGGACTGCATCTTTATCAAGAGGGAGGGTAGATGCCTGACATGTAGATGACATGGGGTCAGCTTGAGACGATGATGGACGGGAACCTTCGCGGGAGTGGCGCCGCATAAGCACTATAACCTACAGCCATTTCGGAACTAAAACGTTGGCGTGTTCAGTTGTTTTGTTCCCCGCCATGGGTTCCTGCCAGTACGCTCTTGGTAATGCATCTTCTTGTCCGAGACTTTAATTTGCACGTTGCAGGAGCCCCGCGCTCTGTAAAGCAGAGCCGTCAGTTCTAGGGCAGCTGCTACAGTTGAAGAACGCGTAGAATGCATGCTGCGCCGCTCTGAAAAGAGCGCCCCCGCTATAGGCCCCTGCTAGTACGCTCTTGGCAATACATCTTGTTCACACATCGGAGGAACCTTGCGCTCTGTGAGGCACAGCCGTCAGTCCCAGGCCAGGCAGCTGTGGTGGTTGATGAGCGCAAACACTGGCGACCACGAGATGCATGCTGCCCCGCTCCGAGGAGAATGTCGTTCGTCGGCCGTCTCCCCAGTGCGCCCTACTCTTCTCACCTCAACCCTTCCCCCACTGAGTCTCATACGTTGACCTCCACTTCACTCACCAAGTCTCCAGGCAGTCATGGCAACAGAGCAGGCGCGCATCTCCAACTGGCGTGATGAGCTCACGCCCAACATCGTGGACTACCTAGCCACGGTGACTCCTGATGCTCCATATGCTCTCTATCCCAATTCGCCCATCTCCTATGACCAAGGTTATCGGACGGTGACGTACGAGGACTTCGCCAATGCCATTAACGGACTTGCGTGGTGGCTGGAGGAGAGGCTAGGAGCATGCAAAACCTTCGACGTGGTCGCATACATTGGCCCCAACGACGTTCGCTACACGGCGCTGCTGCTCGCCGCCATCAAAGCCGGCTATGTGGTATGCCATGATGCTCAAGCTCTCCGTGTAAGGCTTACCAATTTATTCAGGCCTTTTTCACCTCGCCGCGCAACAGCATCGCGGCACACGATGCCCTCTTTCAGAAGCTGGAGTGCCGTACAATGCTAACACCGAGCCCCACTCCATCAGCAGTAGAGTCAATGCTGAGCACATGCGCCTATCCTATGACTCATTTGCACGTACCGAGCGTAGCGGAGCTGTTAGACGAGCGGCACGCACGTTACCCTTACAACAAGACCTACGCAATGGCCCGCTCCGATCCGTTTGTCGTCATTCACACCTCGGGCTCGACTGGCATACCGAAGCCCCTCATCTGGACGCATGAAACCGCAGTGCGACACTCAAATTATATCGCCCAGGATCCGCCTCCTGGATTCGAGGCGCTCGATCGGCTGTCCCAGGGGAAACGCATCCTGAACACCTTCCCACCCTTTCATGTGAGTTTCCCGAAGAGCGTGTACTTCTCCATCCTTTTCTCACTATAGCCTAGGGCGCCTGCATTGCCACCCATCTCTTCAACAGCGTCCCGTTTGGTACCGTTTCCGTCGCGCCCTTGTCGGGCGCCATACCCACAGCTGAAGGCCTGGTGAGCGCTCTAAAGGTAGCTCCAGCCGAAGTTGCCTTCTTGGTGCCTTCAATAGCAGCCGATCTGGCTCACTCTCCGCCGCTCCTCGAGTACTGCTCGCAGCACCTACAGCTCATCCTCTACGCCGGCGGAGACCTCCCCCAGGCTGTGGGCGACAAGATCGCCACCAAGGTGCCCGTTCGTTGTCAGTATGGCGCCTCGGAAATTGGTCTCACTGCCCAGCTCCTTTCACCAGAGATGAAGGCGGCTGACTGGCGTTGGATACGATACCACCATAATCTGGGGCTTGAGTTTGAACAAGTACTGCCCGGTATGTTCGAATTGACGGTCAAGCGGGACCCCAAACTTGAACAGTACCAGCTCCCATTCACTATCGGACCTTCTTTGCAGCATCTTCAAGTCTACAGGAGCCGTGACCTTTTCGAGAAGCACCCAACGATCCCAGACTGCTGGGGCTGGCGGGCACGGGCAGATGACATCATCGTTTTTCTCAACGGCGAAAAAACAAATCCGGTATCTATGGAACAACACGTTATAGCCAACAACAAGGACATTTCCGCCGCACTTGTGGTCGGCATGCAGCGGTTTCAGGCGGCCTTACTCGTCGAGCCTGCGCAGAGTCTGGGCAAGTTGGATTCTGGGGAAGTAGCTGCCCTTATCGACACCATCTGGCCCTCCGTCGACGAAGCCAACAAGGTAACGCCGGCACACGCTCGGGTAGAAAAGTCGTTGATCCTCCTTACGGCACCAGAGAAACCCATGATCCGCTCCGGCAAAGGTACTATTCAACGACAAGGAACCGTAGCTCAGTATACCGCCGAGATTGACGAACTGTATCTCAAAGTGGATACTGACTCCAGTAACGCCGAGAGAGCTTCCGTGGATACCAATGATGCCAACCAGGTCTCGCAATTTATACGGCGTTCTGTCTCGTATATCAACCCCGAGCTGTTGCAAGAGGAAGATGGTAACTTCTTTGCCCTCGGCATGGACTCCTTGATGGCGATTAGACTTGTGCGCGAATTGAGACACGGTTTGGGGAACGCGGATCTGAGCGTGTCTGTCGTCCACAATAACCCCAGCGTGCAACATCTCACGGACTACATCGTCGGCGCTCGTCTCGAAGACGGAGCTCCGGACTCTCTCCACCAGTCTGAGATTGAAACTTTACTCACAGAGTATGAACAGGACTTCCGGCACATCCTGTCTCAGAAATCTGCAAATGCTGGCCAGATTGTGGTCTTGACGGGGTCCACAGGCTCTCTTGGTACCTATCTCTTAGAGGCCTTGCTCATGTGCCCGGACATATCGCATATCTACACTCTGAACAGACGGAAGAACGCCAAAGACATATACCAGGCCAAATCCAAAGCATCTGGATTCCCTTTTCATCAACATGAAGGGCGTGTGAGCTTCTTGCACGCTGTCCTAGATCAGCCACATCTGGGCCTTGATGAGGCTACCTACGAGGTACTTCGAATAAGGACCACGCTTTTCATCCACAACGCTTGGCCCGTGAATTTCCTTCTGCCGTTCAAAGCCTTTCGTCCTCACTTTGATGGCCTCACAAATATATTCCGCATGGCATCCAGTCGGCCCGACCCGCCAAAGCTGCTATACATCTCATCAATGAGCTCAGTGGCCAGACTCCAACATCCCACTGTCGCTCACGCGATTCCTGAAGAGATCGTTCGAGATTTTCATGCACCGTATCCGATGGGGTACGCTAAGTCCAAGTTCTTTTCCGAATTACTTTGCGACACTGCCAGTCGAACTTTGGGTATCCCCACTTCTTTCGCACGCGTGGGACAAATCGCAGGCCCAGTCAATGGCCCGAAAATCGGCCCATGGAACACTTCTGAATGGCTCCCAAGCTTGATCATTACCTCGATCAGCCTTGGCTCGATTCCAGAAAGCCTCGGTGCGGAGCTTGACAAAGTCGATTGGATTCCTGTTGATATACTTGCCAAAGCCCTGGTGGAACTCGGAACAGCTCATGACAATGAGCCGCCCGCTGGAGCTGAGGTTTTCAACGTTCTCGGGCCCCGGCCGACGTCCTGGCAGGAAGTGCTACCGAGCATTGTCAAAAGTATAGAGCAGCACGCACAGCAAGTCATCACCATTGTTTCTCTATCTTCGTGGCTCCAGCTCTTGCGAAAGACTGCTGATGAACCTTCCGACCATACTGCGAATATCGCGCACACGCACCCTGCCATTAAGCTTCTAGAATTCTACGAAGACCGTATGCTTCGTAGCACGAAAGCGATTGACTGGGACATGAAACGGGCGATGTCTAAGAGCGAATCGCTCAGAGAAACGCCTGCAGTGGGTGCTGTGTGGATTGACAGGTGGGTCAAGAGCTGGGTATCGAGTGACGCATAAAGTGTTACAAGTGAACGAATGAACAGTCAAGCCACTTAACCATTTTCGGCCGTTAGTAGCTTTAGTAGTATAGCTATAACTTAGGTGAAGTCCGGTAATACGCTCCGCTATTGGAAGTAAGAGAGATGTTTTATCTCTTTTCGTATCGTTTTAAAATATATATTAGGTTTCTAGGCTATATACACTTATCTTCTATTATTCTACTAAGTACTTTATTTTTACTGGTAACTCTTATTAGTCTTTAGATACTTTCTAAGGTAGTAGATACGTTGCTATATTAGGTTTAGAAAAAATATCTACTACTTCTCATTCCATAGCCTAAGTAGAGAGATGCAACAAGATTATAGCAGCTAAAAGACTCTTATCGCTACCACTGTCTATGCCTAGAATGTTGCTGATGTTACTGTTGTTAGCCTCGCTTGATGAAGATGTCTTATTTTCGCTGCGCGAATAGGGCGTGTGCACTTGCTAATTCTGCTTTTCTACGACTCTGATCCTTACATATCCTATGTGTTATAAACTTCGAAAGCTCTAAAACATTTTATGCATCTTACAGCCTCTCCTTTAATACACTCATCCACATTCCTTCACAGCTTGCAAACCGTACCCTCTCCTCCCTTCAATTTATTTGAGACTTGCTGTCACCAGCACGACCTGCGGCGTCGCTACCGGCTTTAGGAACCGCACATTCATACTCGCCGTAAACATTGCAACTCCGCGCATGTTTAGCACATTCGATGGTATCTTCTCTTTGTGTATTTCTTCGAATTCAGTATAGAATTGATGGTTGATATAGATGAGAGAGCCCATTGCTTCGTCGATCAACGTGAATATGAGCCCGCCGTGTGCGGATCCGTTGTAGCCATTCGTTCCAGGATGGAGGTCCAGCATCAAGGTTGAGGAGTGGATCAGGAGACGGAGACCGGAAGAGATTGGAGAGGGTGGAAAGATAGCAGGGTAGAATGGGTCTTGGTAGAAGCCGATTGCATGGGGAATCAAGTCGTTGCTGCTGATATTGACGCGGAAGAATTGGTCTTGTGTTGGGAGAGCCCCGTTGGCGTCTGGATCGAGGCGGCACGTGGGTGTGTATGGAACAATACCGGACTTTTCAAGAAGCGCCGTACACCAGGGAATTGATTGGAAGTAGTCCATTGTCGAATATATGTGGTGTTTCCCAGGTACGATGGTTCTCTCTTGTTGAGTGGCACGAACTCAGGCTTCTCAGCGACACGGCGTGTATTGCGAGATGCGACAGCCAATGCATACGAGCACACGAGAAGATGTTACGGATTATTTCGATATACTTTATGGAACCCAAAGGTTCGGCATACACATAAACAACAAATGTACCGAGGTCCCACGGCTATTAGTACCATGATTGATTTTCACGACATTTGCAAAGCTCGTGATGCTCTGTTGCGGAGATTATTCCACGCCGAAGCCACGCGTACATTTAGATCCGTTACCGACTAGTGTCACAGGTCGGGCATGGCTTTGGAAGCCTACGAAAACCCTGAAAATATTCGTAACATTGCTATACAAATAGTGACGCCGATGAAATTTTCATCTGACTACCGAGGCAATATCAGTCACATGACATTGATGTGGGATGTCATATACGATCTTATTGGGCCGGAATTGTGTGGGTTTGTACTTTCGGTCTGTGTACTTTTTGTCCGTCTCGCAAGGTTGGAGCCATATCGTACAAAGTGCTATGATATATTAGGACTAGCGCATTCGCAACGGCTTGGCATCTCCTTGAGCCCTTAGCGTCTCTAGCTAGAACAACAACTTTGTACAATACTTTTGCGTGCCTCTTGGTAATGACTCTCTCCGCGCCCGGATACAGCACAAAGGGTACAGGTTGACTTGGCATGTTCATCATGTGAAACGTCTACCTCGGTGATCGGCTGTGATTTGATTGGTTCATTGCTTCCGAAAATTTCCCTCATGGGCCCATGTGATAACGGATTGCGAACCTCCAATCGGTTTGTCCTGAATGAAGTTCGGCCGACCATGATAGTAGAACACTTGGCGCAATTTATGTGGAGGCTTATTTCCGTTTCGCGAATTCTGAAGTTCACCGAATCGATAACGGCGAGTACATAGCCTGTGCTATCTGCCTTATTCTCGTTCAGAAAACGCTGCAGTCTGTTTCTACTCAGCCCTCATCATGGCCCCAAAAGCACTCCAGCCCTCGACTTTATAAACCCCAATAGCATGCGTGTTCGCTTTTATCGCGAAGCATTTTGTATTCGTGGGTGTTGTAATTGCATATCTTGCCCTTGTTCGTTGGTTGCGTTACAGGCGTACCAACAGGATTACGTCTCCTTTTGCAGATGGTGAAAGGCCGTTGTCGAGCATGACTACGCACGAAGCGTTCGAGATCATGACCCAGCTGCAATCGCTTGAGTTTCCTTATGCGATGAGTAAGGCACGAAGTGTTGCGCTTTTGAAAGTATGTGGTGCTACTCTAGCCCTTGTGATATTGCCGCTGACATGGTTATGCAGGCGGGTGGGATACCCACGATGTCAAAGCTGTTCGCCGTTACGGGTCAAAACAACACCAGAAATGCAGGGAGGCGAGCTGTGGATACGGAGATTCTTCTGCGCGAGTCACAGACGCAACCACGGGCTTCTGAGCGCTACATGGATGCTGTTGCGCGAATGAACTACCTCCAAGCTCGGTATCGTAAAGCGGGAAAGATTCTAGACGTGGACCTTCTGCACACGTTAGGCGATGGAGCACTAGAAATCTTGCACGTTATAGACAACGAAGAGTGGCGGAAGCTCAGCGATGTCGAAAAGTGCGCCGTGGGAATCTTTCATCGCAACCTCGGCGAAGACCTGGAGATCCCGTTTACTCCGTTGAAAAGTTTCGAGTTAGGATGGCAGGATGGGTTGCAATTCGGGACTGAGCTGATTGGATGGACGAAAGAATATGAGAAAGAGATTGCGAAGCCGACGATAACAGGAGATCAGTATGTGAGAGTCTATATTGATTCAGCCACTAAGAAGATGGGCAAGGGAGTCACGGCACTCTTTCGGCAGGTCGTTGGTTCGGATCTGGATGATACGATGAGGACAAGCCTCTGCATCGAAGCTCCTGGGCTATTTGTGTCTGCTCTCCTATTCACTATCAGAAACACCCGGAAGATGTTCCTCCGCTACCTCGTGCTACCTCGCCCAGAGTATCTCGCCTATCGATCCGTCGCGTCTACTCCAAATGCTGAGGGCTTATACAACTTCAGTCATGGAGGTTTCCAGCCTTGGTATGCTCAACCTGGCTTCTGGTCGATTTGGAGTCCTGGCATAGTCCTTCTGAGGATTTTTGGCGCTAGGAAACCCGGCAGCAATGGCGACAGGTATAAGCCAACAGGGTATGACCTGAAGACGATCGGGCCACCACCGCAGGAGAGCAAGGGCTTCGGGGAGATGAGGGCAACAGTCGAGTTTATGAAGGATCGGGGAGCAGGAGAGTGTCCATTCGCTGGTATGAAGCAGCGTAAGGAGTTTGCTACAGCGAAAGAGTAAATATAATCATGCAAAGAGGTCAGGCAAAGCAAGGCCTGCGAGGCCCCTGGGCACGATCGGAGCCACGCGCTTCATCTGGCCAGTGTGCTCAACAAAACACAATACACATACACTGCGTTCGACTGTTCAATCCTAACAAACAATTAGCAATTGGGCTTGATGGAGGCATGGATAGCAGACGGATGAGTGATAAGCCAAAATAGATCTTGAAAGCAACCACCCAAGTATTTCCATTAAACAGTCTGATGGTCTACTGTGACGAGTGGCCCAGAGATCTAAGGACTGGGTGATGATCCTATCGACTTTTCCACCAGATCTTCGGCAACGGAGGTTTGCTACGTGCTCTTGATACACGCCGTCCCGCTTGCAGGTGAGAAGAAAGCATTCTCGAACGTAGGTGTAAGATCGATGATTATAATACGAATGCCTGTTGAATATAGTGCAGGATACGACAGTCCTAATCCTCTGTTAGTCAATGTGTATGAAAAAGTCATGAGGCGCTGGATGATCCTTCCATGCTGATCACTAAATTAGGCTTTACTGTTACTGGCCCTGGTCTAGTTACATCCACTCATAGTATAGTAGGGAAATTACACACTAAGGGTGCAGATTCGCCAGCGCTCGTTAATACACCATCTTCCGACTAGATGATAACAGAGACAAGTTTTAACACCTCTACACAAACCAGCCCAGGAGCCTGGATCTACTGGCACATTCGACACAAGGGTTTCCGATACGTTCAAACTCGAGAAAATAAACGCGCAACGTGTGGTACTCAACTGTTTAAGTTGTGAAGAATCTCGCCAGACTAATGTGGAGACCATTGCCTTAGATTGCCAGCACAGATTGCCCTCATCGCTCGTGGCCTCCTCCTGATGCTGACATAGATCAATTTACTTGTGCCGGTGATTAGTTCTCCATTAGCATGGTGACCAAGTACTGCAATTGGCGAGTATAGGATCACTTTCCCCGTTTTCTCACGATTCTCCGCATTGGACTTTCGCGATCCCCGTCTGTCGTAGGTATGTGACGTCTGATGGCCAACAAACACTCTGGACTGGAGAAGTGAAAGATCACAGTGACCGAGCAAAGCGCAATTAGGTCGGCCAGAAGGGTGGGTTGCCGTGTTGAAATGACAACGTGTCGCTGGAGGCGGATGGTCTAGAGGAGCGTTGCGTCTAAGGACTTGGTCCCGGGAAGTTCAACATATACTATAGACTTGGAAGTGAGTGATAGTACCATACCTTATGCGCTTCGTCCAAAACAATCATCTTGTCGTTATCTTTCGACTGCAGGTATCGCTTAAGTCTGATCCTGAAAAGGACACTTGCCGTGTTGGCATCCACAGATGGACAGGATATGTCCTTGAATGTGATCGCACCAGGTTGGAAGTGTGGCTCCTAGTAGCTAGCGTTCATCTCATACTGCTAGTGAAGTAGTCTGGGTCGAGGCATCGGTGCATTTTACATCCGGGGCCCGTTCCATAACGTTGGTCCGAACGCCCCTCCGCGGGGTTTTGTCCGGATCGTCAAAAATTGCCGTTCGAGCCTAGCACGCGCTATTTTCGCCAGCGACCGCAATAGAGCCGAGACACGAGTCAAAACGATGTAACGTCTTAAATATCAAAGTTTCCCGGCGGCCTCCCGCAACTCGGTGGACGACTGATCGCGACGACATGACCTACGATATGACCTTGAATCTTGGTCTCCAAGAACGTTTCGAGCTCGCAGAAGCTCAATGTGGCTTCATGCCGCTTATCATTCTGACATCATCGTACCCAAACAAGTCGGCTAGCGACACGTATATTACCATATTACGGAACGTCAACGAGCTACTCAATATCCATCCACTCCTCACAGCTAGTGTGGCCGATAGACTCACGCGAAAGCCACGATGGCAAGCAAACAACACTAACCCAGATGTCTGCTCGATTGTTCGTCTCGAAAGTTCGAAAATGTCGAATCCGGAGGACGTCATGAGCAATGAGGAAGCCAAGGGTCTATCGTTGGATCTAGGTCAAGGACCTCTTTGGAGAGTCGGCATCTATAACACCACTGCTTCCACCGGCTGCTTTGTCGCTTTAACGCTCTCCCATGTACTCATGGATGGAAGTGGGGCTCTCGAATTTCTGAGGCTCCTTCTCCAAAACCCAAAACTGGACAGCAACGGCAAGAGGACTGAGGATTCCTGGCCCCGCGCTGAAGACACTATGAAAATATGTCCAACCTACATGGAAGCAGCACGTGCAATTGGACAGGAAATTCTGATCAACTCGTTGCCTGTATTCTTTCAAGGACCATTTCGCAAACCATCGTTCTGGCCTACAGCGGATGTACTTGGTAAAAATCCAATTGACTGCCGAACTCAAAGATACCGACTCGAATATGGCAGCTCTGAAGGTACGATAGTGGCTGGCTTGAGAAGCTTCGGCAAGCTTTCTCGTGCTGGCTCGATGCAAAGCCTTATTCATACAGCATGCTTGACGGCCCTGCTCTCAGCGACCTCCGACTTTACGTATCGTAAAAGCTCGCCAAAACGCATTACTACGGAGACACCAATTGCACTTCGCGATGCGGAGCTTGGCCACCCGCCCTTATTTGGCAATTACACCGCATTAGCCGACTTCTCGGCAGATGTTGAACAAATCAAATCTCAGACACTATCCGAAATCGCATCAGAATACCATTCGTACATACATTCAACGGCAGGCAAAGAAGCGGCAAAACGGCGAGCGGGCATGCTCGGAATGATACCTGACATGCCATATCTCAGCACCCCACCATTCGTCATCGAAGGGTCGAAAGTCACCCCATGTCCGACAGGTTTCGAGACGTTCTTGACCCAGCAGGGTGCATCGGCTGTGCCTTACCGCAGCTCTTTGGCTGTATCAAACCTTGGTCGGCTGGAGTTGGACGAAGGATCTCAAGAGATAACGGACGGTTTACAAGGGTTATGGTTTGCGCAGTCACCCATGCCTTGGGGTGTGGCCTTCTACGTCGATGTAGTTGGCTATTCTGTGCAGACCTCTCATGACTGTGAGCCTCACACTGGACTTGGCATTGTAATTTCGTGGCTAGACGGCGCTATCGACAATGTATTAGCGAAGAGATTCGGGCGAGCACTTTCAGTGCAGATCGAAAACCTTGCTAGGGCTGGTAACGCTGGCATGGATGCTGTAGCTATTCTTATGAACGTAACACTACAGGATTTGGCGGCACGCTTGTAATGAGCGGAGCTGCTAAGGGCGAATGCTTATAGTAATACTATGAATTTGATACTATACCAAAGAATAGTAAAGGGGAGAAATGGCAAGGGCGAGGCGGGCGGTCGGCGGGACTTAGCGAATTTCCGTCGACTATCGACCCATTGACCACCCTAACGCCCACCAACCTAGCGCACCCTAAAGGCTCGAATAACTGCTAATATTGTGCGCAAACCCTCTATAAGTAAAGCGTATTCAATTCTACGATAAATTTAAACTTCTATTTATAGTAAAGGGACGAAATGGTTAGGGTAAGGCGGGCGGTCGGTAGAACTTAGCGAAAATTCGTTAACTATTAATCTACTAACTACCCTAACCTAGCGTACCCTAAAGGCTTAAATAATTACTTAGATTATATATATACTCTCTATAAGTTAAGTATATTTAATTCTATAATAAATTTATACTTTAATATTATATTTTATAACGTATAGTATACTATATAGATAGAGTAGATATATATATATACTATTAGTATAGTGAAGCGAGATAGTCGTTATATAACGTATGGGTTACGTAATAGTAAGCGGCTATATTCTTCGGTAGCATGCTTTAAAGAATAGAGATTATCTCTCTTCTAAGCTAATAGGCCCTCGGGGCCCTTTCTATAATAATTAGTAACTAACGCGCGACTCGAACCTATTATAACCTTAGCCTTAGAAACTATAGATAGAAAAGAGTACTTAAGATTCTCTTAAGTTTATAGAAAATATAAAGAGAAAGTATACTAGTCTTTTTCTAGCGCGTAACGCGCCTAGAGGTATAGTACTTAGAACTAAAACCTAAGAACTAATTAAGTAAGTAACCTCTTATTTTATCTAATAACTCTATTAGTGCGTAATATTCGCGATAAAGCTATACTAAGTAAGAACTAGCGCGAATAAGAAGGAATAGAAGGAATAAGTATAGGGGCTATAATATAAATAGCGCGCCGGACTTATTAGCTTAAAGATAACTAAGAATACCTTAAAGGGCTATTTAGAAGGCGGGAATAAGGTAAGCGGTAAGAAGTAATAATAATAATAAAGTATATAGAATAGATTAAGTAATAGCTAGATATAAGGGACTAATAATAAAGATAAGAGTAAGAGTAAGACTAGACTAGACTAGACTAGACTAGACTAGAAACTAACTAAGACTAGATTAAGACTAACTAGAGTAAGAACGGAGCAATGCTAATATATAAGAAGCTAGAAAGAGATAGTATAGAAATTAAAGAGATAAAATAGAAGAAGAGAGAGGCGGTATATAGAAGTATATAAACTATAGTAAGAAGTATAAGAAAGAGTATTAACCTAAGAGTAACTAAAGCTACTATAATAATACTAGGTCTAGATATTCGACCCTAGTATAGCTATACTAGATTAGAGATAGATACTTAAGATAGGCGTAGTATTATCTATAACCCGCTAGATAGAATTAAGGCTAGCTTAAGCACGACCGATACTTAAATACTAACTAGAAGCTTAAGCGAGGAACCTCTAGTAGTAAATAAAGAGAGCGCGTAAAGCGTAGATAAAGATACTAAGTATAATAGGCTAGGCCTAAGAATCTTAGTTAATAAACCTTAAAGCTCCGCCTACTCTAAAGTAACTCCTAGAAGTTCTCTTTAGAGTAGGTAGTATATATAAGATCTCCGGGACCGAAACTCTATAACTTCTTATTAAATCCTTAAGTATTCTATTTAGTATTTACTCTTAGCGGCCCGCCTCTTATATAGAATTTAATTAATACTTCTCTCTTAGCTATATTAACGGACTAAGCTAAGTTTCCTAAGAAAAGCCTTTAGAGGAAGACCTTTCTATTATTCTATATCTAGAGTAGAACTTAACTACGCCGGAGCTATAAACCTAAATTCCCTTTACTTAGAAGAGCTTATTACTTAAGCTAGAGAGTTAGATTCTTAAGAACTTAATAATATTAATATAAAGATACTTCTCTAAAAATCCCTTTAGAATAAAGGGCTTATATATAATAATATTAAAGAAAAACTTCTAGTAGTCTTAAACTAATTAAATACCCTATAAACTAGTCCTAGCTCTTACTACGGCCTAATACTAACTCTAAACTAAACTAAGGCTATATTAGAACTATTATAGTAGTTAATATACTAAGTAAGAGCCCTCTAACTCTAAGTATTAAATTAGGAAATAAACGAACGAGATTCTATAAGAAATCTCTAAATATACTAAGATCTAAGAAAATTAAAGTTTTCTAATTTAGAATAGTTTAAGAAAAATTACTTAGACTACCGCCGCTTCTACGTCTAAATAAGAACTAAACTTTAAGAAGATTTTAATACTCTTAGTTCGCTAGTAGAATATATATTTAACTAACTAAAGAATTCCGCGGTAAATATCGCCTTATTATAAATAGACTAATACCTAGAAGGCGAAACTAAAGCGTTCTAGGAATTTCTAGATACGTAATTTTCGGACCTACTAAAAGAAGAAAGAGTATAGAATAGACTATAGATAATCTATTAATAGAATAAGAATTCTTTATATAAGTTTAATACGGAATTTCTCTAAGTAGTGTTTAATATAGGGGAGGAGGGGAATAATATATATCTAAAGAGCTATTATTAGAACGCTATTCACTTAGACCTATAGAATTAGATAGTAGTAGTAGAGATATCTTAGAACGCTATAATCTAGTAAGTAATAGCGAGGGTAGTATAGATAGATAAGAATCTTTATTAAAAGAAATAAGAAATTTTACTCTAGAGAATACCCTACTCCGCGCGAGATATAGATCTTTAGGGTTAGGGTTAGGGTTAGGGTTAGGGTTAGGGTTAGGGTTAGGGTTAGG
>Ga0247733_1000335_pt1 | contig 24028 bp, 2 predicted proteins | sample UWRJL043104R2_FD_180932 | JGI IMG/M metagenome (GOLD analysis project Ga0247733, IMG submission 180932) | Plant litter microbial communities from Arlington Agricultural Research Station in Wisconsin, United States - UWRJ-L043-104R-2 | ecosystem: Environmental > Terrestrial > Plant litter >...
TTCAACAACCTCGCCTTCAACAACCTCGCCTTCAACAACCTCGCCTTCAACAACCTCGCCTTCAACAACCTCGCCTTCAACAACCTCGCCTTCAACAACCTCGCCTTTAATAACCTCGCCTTCAACAACCTCGCCTTCCGCAAGTGACTTGAGCCATGTTTGGTGTCCGTCGAGCATGCAACGAAGTATTACAGTCTGGGTGACTTCGGCCTCAATTCCGCGTAATATCTGATTCATGTCAGCGAGGTACAAGGAGGAAACTATCTTACGTACTGTGCGGAATACTCTCAACTATTCATTAATAACTTCCCACACTCTCTCCAAAAACCCGCACTCACAGCAAGCGGAATCGATGTCGATACCAAGGCTACCTGCGAATGTATCGAGCCATCTTACCAGGCAAGCCTGGACGGAGAAGTTGTGCGTACAGCACAAATCGCCAGCTCTTGAAGGTACTCTACAGATCTCTGGTATAATCGCTGATACAGCTATCCTAATCATTTCCCGGGCGATAGTACTTAAACGTTCGATCTTCTAAAGGTATGCTTGAAGCCATTGCATCGACTCATCGCATCTGACGTATTCGAAGAGGCGACATGTAGGGAAACTTCCAGCAAAGATAAGGAATTTTAGGGTTGCGGCGTGCTTGGACCTTATACCGAGTGGTGATGGGAGTTTATAACTAGAATATGATTAGACCAGTACCACAGAGTCGCTGCGCGCTTACTAGATCTCAAGCAGCATTGTAACATCTTTACTCGGCATGTCTGCAAGCAACCGAACGCAGCCTCTTTGGAGATATGGTGGCCTCTTCTTCCATTGGTACCCTAAGAAGAAGAAGACGTATGGCCAATATTTGTCGATCGCATTCTCATTAAGTTCGGTGACGTCGCAGAGACCGAGCGCACTTATAAAATATTCCAAGTTCTCGTTAATAGTATGTTCGAGGGACAACGGGGGAGGCTCGGGTATAGTAATGCTATATTGTCTGAATAGATGGCGTAATAGAAGCGCTTCTTGTCCGATAGCTCTCTCCAAACCAGGTAGTCTTTCTTCAAAATCTAAGAACTTTAGAAAGCCCTGCGAATTGTCCTTGGGTCGAGCGTAGCTGTAGAGCCGCTTGATAGCGCGATGAAGGGTGAATTGTTGTCTAACGGTGGCACGCTGTTACATTAGCAAATGCTTCTGTGAGGTTTGGTTGGCTTTACTTGAAAACCTTTATGCAAGGCCGAGCACACATGCTTCCTTACGAGAGGCTGTATGAAGTGCTAGTCTTGTGGTAGGGATGTGGGGGAAGGAATATGGCGATTAAGAGTAAAGTCGTTCCGAAGACGTGCCGGTAGCTGCAGTAAGGCAGTAGGCATGATAGAAGACGTGCAGGAAGAAGGCGACCGGCGAGGCTAAAAATGCAGTGGTATTGAAGGACGTCATAGCCGTATGGGGAAGTGCATGATATATCACTCCCACGAACGTAGACGCGGATATGGCGCGGGCCAGTGAAATATCGTGGAACGCGAAGCCTCCTTTCCCCGCGTTAGTGCAACTAAGCGTGGGATATCTAAGTTTAATTCTAGCGTATGCTGCTTACTCCTAAGACGCGAGGATTATGGTAATGTAGGGCATAATAAAAGTACATAAAATTGACGAAACGCCATGCTTGCAAGATGTAATATATATATGAAATATAATGTAGCAACGTATGCTATACGGTGGGTCCGGTCAGCTAGCGCTATCATCAAGTTATGGTACCGTGCATCTCGCTAGCGTCCCCAAGAGTAAGAAACCCATAAACTATAGTTCAAGATTTTACCATTCAGTACAAAGACAAATAGAACGGGCCAAATTACACCGATGCTTATAACCGACGCCACCTTCGTATTATAGGATGTCTCCGATTGTTTAGAAGTCTTGAAAGCCTGCGCTCTCGTTATAGCTCGGTTCAATCCGCGCTATTATAGACGCCGTAACTCGTATACGCACACCGTTATAAGCCATCTATTTATACGGCGGCACGCGCGGAGAGTAGAGAATAGGCTTTATAGTATGCTACTATCGATATATTAGACTTAGTTTATGGATATTTAGTTTCGGGTTCTAATGCGTCCGAATTAGATCGTAGGATGTTTACAACCATACGCTACTCGAGCGTCCTCTTCTTCTAGCTAGCATCGAATTTCTGCAGGCGAGTCTCGATAATACGGTGGGAAGTCTCGATGATACGGTGGGAAGTCTCGATATTACGGTGGGAAGTCTCGATATTACGGTAGAAAGTCTCGATATCGTATAGACGAGCGTTGAAGTCCTAGAAGGTAGTCTTAATACATTATATTCGTTTTGCAATTATATCTAATAAGGGTTCGTCACTTTCGCTTGCCTTTCGATAATAAGCATCGTAGATCGAAGATTATTGCGGGATCACTTACCACTCTGGCTTAGTATAGTAGTCTACGTGTATTCATCGTGGGGCTATGATTCCACATAGGCTATGGCAGCGGAGACTGGAAAGACTTTCTATACAACGGGTTTAACCCTACACGAACCTGCTTAAGGACTAACGGGCTGATTGCCTAGGTGGCTTGCATCGGCGCCCCAGAATTGACGAACAGAGCGACGTTACACGAGGCAAAAGGGTCTGGTGGTTGGTATGGCTGATTTGCCCGGTGTGGGTGGGCCGCCATGTCGGGTCGAGGTTCTTACGGAGGGGTGAGGACGCGTAGGAAGAAGGTAGCTAGTGAGACTAAGAAGTGCGATAAAGATAAAGGACGTCGTAGCCTTGTAGGGAGGGCGCGTATAATATATATAGAACTTATATGCTTAGCGTGACTGGATAATAGCGCTAATGCGGGCTATAGGGCTTAAGCTTTCCACCCGTATCGTCGAGACCACGTCACGGGGGGTTATATATATTCATGGAGTCCATTTTAAGAAATTACTTTCAAGAGCTCACCGCGTAAAAATATGTCTAGAATATATAAAACCCATATATACTTATGCCAAAAACGCCGAAACTTTTATATATAGGACTAGTCAAGTATATAACCCATTCTTACTTAAGCGACGCCGGCTCCTAATACCTATTCCGCGAAAAAAGAAGATGAATTATAGAGTAAGGTAGTAATACTAGTGAAAGATCCAACTAATAATTATAATTTATTTTAGCTCGCGGTAGTCTTCTGCCTCTATATACCTACTATTCATTATACTTACTAACTGTTTAGTCTCTATACGATAGAGATATAAATCTTTAAATGGTATAACCATAAATTCGCGTAGAGTATAGTCCTACTATTTTAGTACCCCCATATCCATGTTGATAACGATGCATGGGCCTTTTCCTTATTCTAGTACCTTAAGTCGAATATCGTTAACCTTGAAGAGTTCGACTTCATAAGGCGGTAGTCTTTGAATAGAATTGGTCGGTTACGTAAAGTTCGGGGTCACCTTAACAATTAGATTAGAACGTAAAGTATAATTAGGAATGAGCGCTATGGAAGTATATACCGGAGGTATACTTCCTTTATAAGAGGCTAGATGATTCTACGGTCGGGATAAGAGATAAGGCTAACCAAAGACGTATAGGTATAAGCACGAAGGTAATCCCTGATAGAAATGAGCGCCGTAGGGAATGAGCGCCGCAGCCTTATAAAGAGGACGTTATGGAGGAAGTAAGAAGGTAACAGCGTTAATGGCGTGTAGGTACCTACAGCAAAGCTAGCAAGCAAAGGAACGTGCAGAAGAAGGCAACCGGTAAGACTAAAAAATACGGTAACGGCGTTGGAAGACGTCGTAGTCTTATAGTAAGCGCGTGTATAATAGTTAGCGTAAATCTTAGGGCATAGGGAAGGTGCAGAAAGGTAACCGGTAAAGTAGAAATAAAGACGTAAGGCGCGGATAATAACGTGCAGGAAGGCAAACTAAAGGACTGGCGGTAAAGTGAAGGACGTCGCAGCCTTATAGGAGGACGTGTATAATATATAATAGGAACCGCCTAGTATATCCAAACTCGCTTAGGAAAGTTCGTCTAGTATTAGTATCTTACTTTTGAGACTTCCTTGCAAGGAGCTAAAAGCTTTAATACTTGGCTAATCCTACCGTTTCGCGTCGCTTCGTAGACGCGGATGCTAATCCGGCGTTCATACCTATTATTTAGATTAATAAAACTAGTCCGTTGATATTTGTAGCGTAAGATTAAGTATAGAGGCGTCCCGGCTAAGTAGACACTAACCACTTCTCGCCAAAGTCTAGACTTTGGCTAAACGAGGTTAGCGGGCCCCTTTCAACGAGTTCTCTAGATTTAGTTATCTTACCTACCGTAAGTACGGGCATTTGTTTATTGGAATATGGTTAATTTAGATAAGATTACGATTTTGAAAGCTGAAGTTGCACGACTGAAAGCCGAAGTTATAAAATTAAAAGCTAATATCGAGGTTTACGCTCGTAATGTACGATACCCCGAGAAGACCTTAGATTTATCGCGGAAGGGAACCCTAACCCTTACCTTTTCAAGTACTAAAAAACGCGAACCGACGCCTAAATGGAAAAGTGTAGCCGACTCGTTCATAAACGCGGCCCCGATTGCGAAAGAATGGGATGGTAGAATGGAGTAGTACGGCTTCGTAATGACTCTATCCAGCCATAAGATAGTAGGGCAACTCTTCGAGACACGATGCGCGGGATCGACGATTAGTAATAGAGTATAGTATCATTCCACCGAAGCTATAAGGTTGGAGCATACTACTACTTATATAGTAGCTAAAGCCAGAATGTACATGCTCTGCGTTCTCTCGTATTTCTAGGTATTAGCAGACCTGGACCTTATCGACCTAGTAATTATCGACGGATTAATGATAAAGATGCTGGATAGTTCATCTAAGTCTACTATATAGTATAGGAGGCGGATTTAGAAGGGGGCAAAATGGATAAACGGGACGTTGATCAGTCACCTTATTAAAGCGGGTTGGTTAATAGCTTAAGTAACGTCGTTATTTATCTTCTATACGTACCCTTCCTTAAACCCACCTAGTTCCTACGCTAATATTAACGGGAGGCGTACCTGGTACACTAGCTACCTACGATAAGCTTAACCATCCTAATAGCCTATCTTATATAGTTAACGTCTTGAAGGACCGTATCCTACCTAAGAATGCGATTTACGTTCCTTTTATAATCGCGTAAGTTATAGCAGCTTGGGAACTAGACGTTACGTAAGCCACATAGACGCCGTATGCTTTCTTTACTAACCTTATTATAGGCTCTTCTCGGTGGAAGAAAGCCTAGTAAGGGACGATGCTAGGTCGTAGTAGAAGAGAAGAAAGTTACGTGTAATAACCGAGCGAGCTTTAACTTACCAAACCCAGTCTAACGCCGAAGCTAGGAGTGGGTTAACTTCTCTAGGTACTCTAGGTCCAGCCGGACACACAAACGATTCGATTCCGGAGCTTGTTAAATATTAGCAAGCGGGTTTAGAAGCGGCTTAAGATAGACGAGGTACGGGACGAGACTATCTAGATGGATGTTATATAAGTTTCTATAATTATTGGCATGGGTGTAGTCCTCGTGAAAGCCCATTCAATTTGCTACCCTAGCTAGGCCCGATAACCCCCGTGGATAACGAGAGTGGGACGGATAAGTCCGGTTCGCCGCCCTTATCCACGCCAACACTCGGCTTTTAGACGAATTCAAATATGGCCTATTAGTCTCCGGGGATCGGTAGTGCTAGAGAGCAAAGAAACGGAACCATATAGCTAGAAATGGTAGCTATAGCATTGCTGGATATGCAAACGGCACGCCCGCAAGAAGGTACTATTATTATTCAAGCTGGCATCCTCTTATTGCTAATCAACTAGCAGATCCATCTGTAGGCACTTAAGATACCTCGGGAAATTTTGGCTCGATACAACGAACGGGATCGGTCGGAGCGGCTTAAGATAGCCATGGTATAGAATGGGACTCTCTAGACGGATATGGGATAGAGGGAAATACAGACGGACCCGGAGAGAGTTTCAATCGTAAATATAAGTATGGAAGCGGAGCAGCGACGCGGCATTTTTCCATTAATCCTCGTAAAAGCCCATCCGATTTACTAATAATCGACTCTTAGACTGACCCGAATATAACCCATTCGATCTAACAACAGTCAACGAATACGTATTCGTAAGAAGTTATGCTCGGTACTCGCCCGGTAACCGTCAATCTAAATTCCACACGCCTTAACCCTAACGAGCCTTTATAGTGGGGTTCAGGGCAGATATAAGGGGCTAATTCTAGGGAAGATAAATATATACGACTGTATATGGAGAATTGGGATATAAGCGAATTTATAATAAATGAATACATATATAAGTCTTAAATATTATCTTGGCACGTGGCGCGCTGATATGGAAATAGAAATATTAAAAAATGTACGTTGGCGTCTAATATCTCAAACTTAACGCCATCGTGGATCAGAGTAAGTCCTCCTAGAAGTAATGGCGCTTCTTTAGGGCTTTCTTTCTTTCGCTATATTCGCAGCTTTACGTCCTTCGGCACATTAGGTCGGATAGGGACGATAATGCCTAACTCGTCTATCCGGATTGAGAGGGTAGTAGACGAACGAAATACTATTAGTTTCTTGTCTAGTAGTCCCATAGTTACCCAAGTTACTGTAGGCGTAATCTTACGCATACGAATTAGCCACTTTATCGTAGCGTAGGAAGTAACACGTATGCCTACTATATCGACGATCTGTCTAACTATTTTTATAAGCGTTGAATCGTACTCCTCGGCCAGTGCAACTGTGTATAGAGCCTTTGTCCCAAACTAGCTTTTATTATGGAAAACCAACGAAGTAATAAGCTTATTAAGTGCTTACGTTGTAGGGAGTTATGTATAAGAGAGTATAGGAATAAGAATATAGTCTTTATTATAACAGCGGTGAGATATAAGAGTAATTTAGAAAGCTCGCAGTTATTACTAAAGTATAGAGGCGAAGATATATAATGCTTAGAAGTAACGATTACTTTATTGGCGGCGCTATTTCTAAAATATACCTAGTATACCGCACTATATAATCCGAATTTCCAGCGCTTACGGGAACGTAACAACGTTACTCTATCTTATCTATTCTAAGAGTATCTTATATATCGTTAGTCATTTCTAGTAAAACTTTAGATACGACTATTAGAGTAGCTTAAATATGCGAAGCGTTATTTAACGTATTCTCGCTAGCTTGGTAAGAGGGTCTATCGCCGTCTCTATTAACCGTTCGGCCACTACCGCCCTGCGGAGGCTAAGAGGTGCTTAAGGTATAGTTATCTAGTTAATTAGATATAGTAGTAGACTAGGTTCTATACTACTATAAATATTCTATCTAGTACTAGGGATTATTATTCTTATATTGAATTATAGCAGCGTAAAGAAGAGTAATCTATTCGAGCTACCTCGGTATAACGAGACGGGATAACGAGCGTCGAGCTTAACGTAGATATAAAGAAGTATAATAGTTAGTCTACGCTTCGTAGGATATATGGAGGTAGTCTTATATTCTATATAAATATACTATATAGATATAAGTATGGTAGTTCTTACCTCGCTTACTATTATGGCGTATCGGCCCTTATATACGTACGGTTACTAAAGAATAGACTCTTTAATAGAGAGGACTTAGCTAGAAGAGGGAAGCGATAGTAAGTTAAGTAGCTTAAGGACTAAAGATAACGGACTCGCTTTTATTATAGACTTTATACGTATTAACCTATAGTCCTTATCTACGTACTATACCTTACCGCTTTCTCTACGCTCTCTAGGATTCCGAGCATAGGTATAGAAGTAGTACGGCCTACTTCTTATTACGATATATATACGGTATAGGAATATAGTCTATATAGCTACTAGTATCTATATACCCTTAGAGTAGTACAAGCTTACTAGTATCTACTAATATTTTTAAATTTCGCGGACTTGCCCTACTACTTTTTACGCCTTACTTACGCCATCCTAAACCCCTATTAATTTTAAGCGTCTTTTTGAATTTCGCGGACGCTATCTAGAACCTCTACTAATTTTTAAGCGTTATTTTAAATTTCGCGGACGCCGTCTAGAACCCCTATTAATTTTTAAGCGTTATTTTAAATTTCGCGGACGTACCCTACGTGCTATCCTAAATATTACGGCCTTACCTCTACTAATTTTTAAGCTTCCTTCTAAATCTTAGGTTCGTATAAATTCTTAAAATTCGCGTATAATACTTCCGAGGACTCTATACGATATTTATTAATTCTAATAAGTCTTATAAAGTTATATAAAGATTTATACCTTATATATATAGGACCTAGAAGTATAGACTATTAGTATAATATAGTATACGCCTAAGCGCTAGATAGTACCTAAATATTACGCCGACGCTACCCTACTATCCCCGTCTTTATAACTTTTTTTCTAACTACTCTTACTTTCTACTTATTAGTATTAAAAACGAGCTCGCTATACGTCTATATACCTAGACCTTCTCCGAACTTATTTAACTATAAGTAAACCAAGCCCGCTACTTATAATAAACGTAAGATATATCTTCGCCTATTAGACTAGCTTCTATGGTACGTCTCTCGACTTACGGTGGCGGCTCTTTTAACTTTCTCTAGAATTTTACTAACGAAGATCTATATAAAGATAACCGCGACTTTAAAGGTACTACGTTAATACCCTACGCTATATATAGATATGGTTAACTAGTATATTAATAGAATTATAGGACCGTCTCGCTCTAGAAGCTCGTCGGTACTAAGCTAGAGTTTAAGAGAAAGGTTAGAAGGTATACTAGGCAAGGAACCTTACGTGCTAGCTTAGCACTAGTTTTCGTTAGATAAGGAGGAAATGGCGGTAAGATAAAGGAGATATAAACTTAATATCATATCTTATTAGAGTATATTTAGTCGAATAGTGCTTATTTTAGCCTAAACCCTTCGCCGATCTCTAGATTAAGATTTAATACGGCCCCGGTTCTAGGGGACCTCGTAATAGTTAGAGCCACGTAGCTCGTAGTAAGAATCGCTTCTTTTAATTCTTCTATTCGTACCGGACTCTCCTTAATAGCGTTACTTATCTACCTACTAAGTAACTTATTAATCCCCTCCTCTTAAGCCCCTTATATATATAATTCGGGACCGGGTAGGATTCTTAATCTATTCTTCTAAATAATATACTAAATATCGCCGTTTATCTCTATAATCGTGCCGAATAATTCTATCGCAATATACTAAACTTTATTCGTTAAGATATTTAAGCTTATAAGGCAGTTAATTTTCCCTATTTCGTTGGCTAGAAATATTATCGTTAGGTTAGCTTTGCCGTATCGCTTTAAAATCGCACTATATATATATTAAGGAAAAATAGAAGGGAGACGATCGGTTCTAGAATATAAGAGATTAGAAACACGCCTAATATCTATAGGAATACTAGAGTATGCCTAATAGTTCGTTGTGGTTATATCGCTATAATAGCCTATAGTTATAGTCGGAGTAGAACTATAGTCAAAGTCGAGCCCTATCGAATAGATTATAAGGGTGATAAATAGAACTATTAGCTAACTTACGGCGACGTTTCCTATTATTACCAGTAACGAGCTAATCTAGAGTTACTTAAAGAGTGATATAAACTTTAATAGTAATAAGACGAGTGGCTACGCTTATTCTATATTTAACGTCTAGCTACTAGAATGTAGCAAGCCTTTCTATATTATTAGGAGGATTCTTATACTAAATTACGTATAAACTAGTCGCGAGGAAGTATACTAACTAAATAGAGAGTTCTTTAGATAAGAAGATATACGAAGTTACGTATAAAGGCGTAGAGATAGCTCGCTATAAGTATTCATTAAGCCTATAGGGCCCTCTTACGAACGAATGCTCTAATTAGAGTTATAGAGAGAAGAGTGTAATAGCCTCTACTATAACGTCTAAGTTCGCGAGCTAAGCCATGCTAAATATTACTATCGGAAGAGCAATGCCGCCTTATTTAAAGAAAGCGACTTTAAATGTCGGTGCGAATTTGGGAAGCGACTTTAAATTTTAAGGTAAATTTAGGGAGCGAATTTGAATTTTAGAGTAAGTTTAGGAAGTGAATTTAAATTTTAGGGTGAATTTTAGAGCGGAGTTTCTAATTATAAATAAAACCCCGGTCGACCCTAGCTTATTATAAGCTATAGTTTATTGGCTAGAACGGCTCTAGCTATCTCGCCGCTAATAAGGCGTTAGTTCGGAGTAATATTATTGGTTAATATAGTAGATAAATCCTATAAATTAAGTTATCGTTATATTACTTACGTGTAGTTCGCCTATATTATTACTTCTTAGACCAACTTCTTATATAGGTAGTGGCGCTTTAAGACTCTAGTTAATAATATTTCTACGCTATCTATCGGGTGGAGCTGCTAAATTGGCTATATTAACTAAGGTAATACATTGGACGTATAGCGCTTTTAGATAAATATATCGTATATATTAGTATGCCTAGGACGGTATAGTATTAAAGAGGGGGGGAGAGAGAATATATCGTATCTATAGGCGTACCGCTGCTTACCCCGTAGTAATAATATTAAATAAAAGCGCGCTTTACCTATATATCTCCGTAATAACGGGAGATCGATATCGTTTTATATACTTAATAGTTACCAGTAATTTATAGGCGAGGATACTAGATTTAACCTAAGCCGTACGCTATATTATATTAGATAATATTTACTTATAGCGTACGGTTGGATTAGCTAGAATTTATTAAAGCAATATACCGCTTAAGTTTAGTATTAAAGTAACTCGACGGTATTGCTACGATATTTAAGAGGATAATAGCAGCGTTCTACTTACCAAATATAAGTAGGCCTTATTCTCTTCTCTTCGTCGTTAATTATAAGCTTCGTTCTAGTATCGAAAACATCCTTCCTATTAATATCTAGAGTCTTAACTTCTTACCATTTCTCTTTACTCCGGTCTTAAGTCCTTACGGACGTTATCTTAAATATATAAACTCTACTAATACGACTATAATTACGATTATAGAGCGATAGGAGAGACTATTTATTATTATAGTATTATAGAAGGTACGGGCTATACTAGAGCTACGCACCCGTACTTTAGTACTATAGAAGGTAAATATACTACTTATAATTACCCTACGCCACCTCGTAGATAAGAGCCAAAGCTCCTAAGTAGGTAAATCGCTAATAGATAATTATGCTTAAAAGCTAACGTTTAAGTATAGCTTTAAGAGGCAGTATCGTACTAGCGAAGGATTAAGAATAAGACTAAGCTCGGGTATAACTATATAGTTTCTAGAGTATTAATTACTTATTATAATATTTCTCGAAAATGCTATTAATACTATTATTTATAATGAATATATTTTCTTTTATACCTTACTTCTTTACGTGTCTATATAATAACTTTAACTATTTCGCTATCCTCGAACGGCCTACTATAGATCCGTATAGCTATCCTTCTCTTATCTAGTAATAGTGCGTAAGGGAACGAGTAGCTATAAGGAAGATAAGTAGTACTTAGTAATAGATCGGTATATAGATAAATAACATTAGGATAAGTATCTTCCCTATAATATAGTATCGATTTATTCTTAGTATACCTACGTCGTTCGGAGATCTCTACGCTATATATTAGTATTTTATATTTTATTAAATAGTAGAGAATATAGTACTAATAAGTTACTACTCTATAAAAGGACGTCTTTTATAGTATAGTAGTATAATATAGCCTTCTTTAGAGTATACGGAGAATTATAATAGTCGTAATTAATAATAAGATAGCACGGAGTATTAGGAGTATTAATTTTCTCTTAACTATAAAGAAAGTCTTTTTCGCTATTAAATTTACGGTCTAATAATTCCTAGTAGGCTATATTAGTAATATATTTAAGTTTTTTGCCTTCTTTATACAGAATTTAGTGGTTTTGAAATTGAATAAATATATAAACGAAGCGAGTGTTAAATATAGTATAGGTAGCGTCTAGATCTTCGAATACGCGCGCTTTTAGGGCATAATATATTGGTAGACTTATTTAGGCGAGTATAGTAGCTATTATTAATATTTATCCGCTAAATGCACGAGCCCTAATAATAACTAATCTAGAGAGATTAAAATAGTTATACTATCGTGACTATATACCATAATATATTCTTATACTACGAACTATATATCTTAATTTTAAGCCTATTAGTTATCTTAGACTAGTTAGGTAGCTAGCTTACTACGTTATTAAAATTAACTATCGCGGCTACTTTAGTACTTTATCTTACTTATAAGCTAGAGTAAGTCCTTCCGACTAGTATACCCTTATTAATATTTTCTTAATTAGCTATCTTTATAACTTTAATTAAATTTATGTATAGCTACCTAGACGTAGAATTAATTACTAAACTTATACATTTAGTTAGGGTCGGGTAAAGCTAGTAGAGTAAATTAGTAATAGTCGCCGTTTTATAATTATATTAGGAGATATAGATATACGTTACTTACGCTAGATATAGTAATATTACGGTAGATAATAGCTTCTACTTCTATCTTATAAATAGAATTACTCTAGTAGCCTATTAATCTCTAAGCTAATAGGTTCTAAGCTATTCTAACTATATTCTCTCCTCTAATATATTCTAGCGAACTCTTTCTCTTTACGAACCTCTCCTTTAACCGTAGCTAACTTTATACTCTCGAAGCTATTACTACGATTACGAAGCTTAAGATAGTAAAGGCGATATTGGCTAAGTACTATATACTAATTTAACGTCTACTATAAGAGATTATAATACCTCCCCTATAAAGTAACCCTAGAATCTATTACTCTCTTTATCTTTATAATAGTGCGCTAAAGGCTCTCTATTTATCTCACTCCCTCTATTTCCACTCTATAGGGGTATATATACCCCTCTATAGGGCGCCCACTCTTTATATAATATTAGCTTTAAAGCTACTTACCCTCTACTCTAGTATTTAATTTAAAGATCTAGCGAATAGCTCTATATATTCCGATAGTATAGTACGCTATAACTAGAGATAGTATATATAATACTCGCTACTAGTTTTATAGTATACCTATAATTTATATATAGGTCCCTTAGTAACGGTAGAGAAGATAATCCGGGAAGACGTTTTAGCGATATTAGTATTAATAGCGGACGTAGTACGGTTATTAAGATTCTTAAGGATATTAAGAGCTAATACGGTGGCTATAGTAGCCTAATTCTACGCGTATATAAGATTACTACCGGTATTTAAGCCTTTAGCCTCTATAATTAGAAAGGGGAATTATAGCCTAAGTGGTACCTAATATAGATCGCTATAAAGTGGTTATAGAATAGTTAGATTAGTTTAGAGACGTAGAAGAAGATTCTTAGGTAGATTAAGAGCGTTTATAATAGCGTCTAATATAAGACTAACGGTAATATTAAGTTTAGACGTTAAGAGTTATAGTTTATTATCTACTAAGGAGTCGCTTACGGTTACGGAGACGGTACTACTAGATATAGTAGAAGGTATAGAGAATAGGGGCGAGTTTACTAGAGCTACTACTAGAAAAGCTCTAGTTAAGGTAAAGTCTATAGCGTTCTATAGCGGTACGATAGGCTTAAGATATTTATTCTATACTATATTATATTAGATATAAGTTTAAGAGATAGATAGTAATAGACTTATACTTCTTAGATATACTTAATTTTAGTATAAGCGATAAGAGCCCGCTAAGCGGATCTAGTAGACTAGAGTAGATAAGAGTCCGCTATTCTCCCTCGCCTACGTAGTTACTAGCTAGAGACTAATACTTCTTCCTATATAATCTAGCGAGATTAGGTAGATATATATTCTTATCTCCCTTATATCTAACTATACTCGTCGTAGTCTCTAAGATACGTTTAATATATATAGTAACGTATATAGGGAGTTTAGCGTCTCGCTTAATATAGACCTTTACTAGCTTTATAGTTCTATTACAATATTCTAGTATTATATAGTACGCCGGCCTCTTAATAGAACTTAGTATTCGTAATAGCCTTAATCGTCGAGTTATAAGCTATAGTTATAGAGTAGAATCTATACTCTTACTAGTAGTATTAGACTTAAGCTAAAGTTTAATAATAGCTTTATCTTTACGCTTCGACCTTCTAAGGATAGAGAGAGCGGTATATATAAGGTAATACGAAGTATATATACGCTAGAACTTACTCTAAAGACCGCTTTTACGGCGTTTAGGACGCGATAGGGCTATAGTACGCGTGGACTCTACGTTATTCTTAGTAATTACGTACTTTATAGGTTATTTATTAAAGAGATAGATATTAAGAGAGATAGACGATAAAATATAAGCGTAATAAATAGTAGTATTATTATTTTACGCTTAGAAGTAGCCGCTATTAACTTTTACTAAGTTAGTCTAGTAGTACTAAGCTAAATTTTATATACTAATACACTTTTAGTCCCTACCGCTCTCTAGTATATTAACGTTAGAATTACTCTATCTTATAAGTAGTCTACTCTTAGTCTTTCTCTCTTTAACTAGCTTATTAGTCCCGATATAAGCCTTCTACGTAATACTAGAAATAAGAAGCGGGGAGGATATCTCTTTCGCCTATAGCTAGTATAGAACGTATAGTGTAGAATATAGAGATAGTTATAAGTATCCACTTTAGTAGGTGGTTCTTAGATAATAGCGGGAATATATTCTAGATTTAATTATATTACTACGTATTAGCGATTTAAAGCTTCGAGACCCGCTATTATTACCTCTAAACGTAAGCCTACCTCTATACTATTTAGTGGAGACTATATTACTAGTAATATAGCTTACTCGTCCGTCTCTACTAAGGTAATCTATCTAAGCCGGGTCCCGTGCGAGAACTACTAGGAGTAGCGATAAGCCTTAGAATATAGATAAAAATAAGGCTTAATTCTATAATAATCTCTTACTCTCTATCGCTAAACTTTCTACTACTTACCGGACGTTTCGATCGTAATACCGGTAACCTCTCTAAGCGTAATATTACTACGTTTAAGAATATCAAGCCTAAGATCCTTAATATCGTAGAGAAGTATTAGATAGAGTTACTATCTATATAGCTTAATTATAGCCCGCCGGCCTTTAACCCATCGGTAGATAGGTATAAGAGTACTTATAGGGTCGTAAATACTAGGTTACCTTCATTAGACACTATATAAAGAGTAGAATATAGTACTATAGCTATTACTTCGCTATATACTAACGCTTACTTATATCTACTAGCTATCTAATATAATTTAAGGTTTACGTAACCAAATATAACGTAAGGGTAGAATTATCGCTTAGAGATTTAATTAACGCTCTAGTATTAATTTATATAATACCTTATTACTAGTTATCTAGTCGCGACTTATTATCTCCATTACGATGGCGGATCGGTGGTATCTCTAATAGATAGATACCTTAGACTTTAAATAGATTTAATTCCGCTACTCTACTATATTAATAACTAATAGTTAACGAGTCCGCTATAGTATTCATCCGCGACTACCGATTGACTTAACGTTTAAGATATATTAATATTTACTATTACTCTAACCTATAATAGCGAATTCGATATCTAGTATATAAGATTAGCTAATTATCTTTATTAAGGCACTGCCCTAGTTCGGCTCTTAAGAGCTTATACGTCGGATCTTTTAACTAGAATATACCGAAGATACGTGGTTATAGTTAGTTATTAAGAATATCGAGTATAGTTCTTATTTAGCCGTATATAGTAGGTTCTCCCAAATCTAATTAATTAATTAATTAGTCTTATACTTAACTTCTTTAATTTAATATTTAACTCGTACTAGCGAGTATCCTTATTATATCTAGTGGTAGTCTCGGCTTATATATTAGTAGTAGAAGGGGATTAGATAGAAGAAGTAGCTACTATTAACGAATATACGTCAGTTGCCCTTAAACTATAGCTAATAGATAAGGTGGCGGGTATTATAACCGTAGCTATAATATTTAGTAGAGGTAGCTATCTTGCTAAGTATAGATATAGAGTAGCGTAAACTATATTATTAAGCTCTTTAATTACTCCCCCTTCTGCTACGAACCCGAATTCAAAGCTATATAGAATATTCGGAACGAGACCTTATTATATAAAGTAAAGCATCTCTACGAATTAAGCTAGAACGAACTTATATATAGTTAGATACTAAAATAAGCTTTATAGGGTCGCTCTAGACTCTTATACTATAATATTATTACCGCGCGTATCTCTAAGAATCTTATACCGGGCAACGAGTACGATAAACTTTTTAAGAGTAAGATAATTAAGTTCGTTGTTACACTTAGTCCTTCACTAATTTCTACTTCTAATATTAGCGTACTATTAACCCCTCCGAATACTTCTCTCTCTACTATAAACTAGTTATTCTCGGTATTAAGACGAAGTCCCCGGACGACGGCAATAATAATAGCGAGGTATAGCTTTTTATTTAGGTAATAGCCTATTTTAACCGCCTACGCTAACTTATCTAGAACCCTATAGCTATAACGCTATACTCTAGCGACCTTACGTACGAAATTTATCTTATTAATACTATAGATATCGGCACTACCGCTAATATTATTAGGTATTATACTATTCTAGAGGCGGTAAGAGTTATATTTAGATAGATAGAGGAGACCTTTACTCCGTAGTTCTTAGAGGGAGTAAAGCTAGAGTAAATAGCTAGAATGAATATTATTTAACTACTTAATAGTGGTAAGGTCGTTATCGCTTACCGACTACTATATTTAGTATAGGGGGTAAGCTATACTTAAGTTCTTATTAATACTAACTCCGCGCTCTTAATGCCTCCTTTATTTAAAGATCTATAACCTTTACTTTATAATAATAAGACTCTAATACTAATATCTATATATAGGTAAAGCGTTAACTATCTAATATTAGTCTAAATATATATCTTATTTATACTTCGCGTACTAATAAGTTTATACCGCTCTAGGAGTTCTCCCTAGCAGTTAACCACTTATCTAGCGCTAAGACTTACCTTACGCCTTCTACTTACGTAAGGAATTATCCTTAGTTTCTAGCTATAGGCTATTCTTTCTACTACTAGAACCCCCGTCGTTATTATTATTATTGCTTAAGTTCTTATTATCGTTATTTAAGTTTTTATTACTATTATCGCTATTTAACTAGTATTTATCCTACGGAGAGATAGTGTCTATATAAGTCCCTAGTAAGCTAGAGAATCTTAGTACTAGACGGTCCGTCCGGTAGCCCGATATCCCTAAAGTATAATATAGAAAAGAGGTTATAAGCTATATATCTAATATAACGAGTTTAACTATATTACTATTACGCTCCGTCGGGTGGCCTATAGTATTCTTAAGAAGCGTAATTACTTAGTTAATAGAGAATATGTTATCGCTATAATTACGAAAGATAGCTATTAAGAATATCTTATCTTACGTAGGATAGATATTAATATTAGATAGCCGTAGATAGTACTATCTAGGCAAAGCTCTATTTATAGTAGGGCTTACTCCTATTCGTATAGTTACATATAGAGGGTAGATAGAAGAAGATAAACGTCTCTTAGTATTAGATCGTAGAGGCTATAGAACGTTATATTTACGTCTATTTATATACCTATACGAGCTTTCGGGGTTAGCGGCTAATTCCATTTACTTACTACTTTAAAGAGATCTACTATATATCTTATATCGCTTTATAGAGTATATAGCGTACTTACTATACTACTTTAATATTATAGCGTATAGAGAGAGTTTACGCTTACACTTTAAGACTTTAGAATAATAGTCGCTATTATTATTAGTATCTTTATCTATTTCGCTACATAGGCTCGTGTATCTAGATATAAGTAAAATTTCTAAGTATAATAATTAGATTAAATAAATACGCTTAAGGCGGCGTATACTTACTTCGGCTTATAGCCCTCTTATTTATTCGCTAAGACTTAGGTGTTACCGTTTTCGCGATAGCGATATCGTCGCTCTCTTACGTTAATAAACTAAGGTTCGTCTCTAGAAACGAGCTAGGAGAAGGTATGTTTATGTTATTCTTACTATTAGAAACTAATGGCAGTCGTAGGCCGCTTACGGCTAGCTAGATAGTTATAATCGTGGATTCGAGACGCAGGAGCTAACTAGCTTACTATTCTATTTCTACTATTATCTCTATATCTATAGGGTAATTTCTACTATAGCTATTTATCTCCGGGGTACTTAGAACGTTAAGCTAGTTAATTAGCTAACTACTAATTTAGACCTCTAGCGGGGCGCCTTTAATATTAGTTTTTATATTTAATTTATATTAACTACTCCTAAGCGTAATATCTATATAGAGTTAGACGGTATTCGTAAGCTTCTACTTTAATATAATCTAGGACTTACTAGAACTACTCCTCTTAAAAGGAGCTAGCTAGCCTAGGCTCTTCTTAATTAGAGCTTCTCCGAAAGTTCGTATAAGAGTTAGGTTATTGGCATTGCTTAGGCTACTATATCTTTTAATACTATTACTATCCATTCTACTATCGCCTTTACTAGCTACGTTCGTATTAGTGGTAATATAAGGTAAGTATATATATATATATAGGGATACCTACTAAAGTATATTAAGTCGATAATTTTCATTATTATAGGTCCCTTCTTTCTTATCTCTATACTTAATCCGGGTCCGTTACTTAGACTCTCACTAATACTAAAATTTTAGTTCTTATTAGGTAAAAGTCTACCTGGAGGAGTCTTCCTTAGCTTAGTAAATTTTAGAGGTCCTTTATACTAGCTAATTTAAAGAGGTTTTAGCGGATTAGGAATATAGAAAGAATAAGTAAATATTACTATATTATTACTCTAAGAGGTTCTAGCTATATAAAGAATAGCGAGAACGCTACGGTTTAAGTAGATAATTAATCGATTAAAAAGCTCACTTAAACGGTCCTAAGTAACTAAGTAGGTAGTAGTATACGGTGGGTCAAATGTATATTCTAATAATAGATTAGATCGAGGTCGAGTTAGCTATTATATTAGCGGCGAAGCTACCCTCGTATAAAGTCTTCCTTTTCTAGATAAAAACGTGTGTATCTATCTAATACTTATTATAGAATAAAAGAACTATAGCGCTTAGTTATCTAGTAGAATACGCTACTATATACTCCTCTTATTTCTAGTATAGCCCGCTCTATAATTATACGAGCTTACGGATATCTACCCTATTAGATCCGTATTTCTTAAACTAGAAAAAGGAGGTTCTAACGAATTCTTAGGTTTTTTAGTAACTCTAAACTCTAAACTTACGCTTAACTCGCTATTAAGTCTTTAGGCTTCGTTCTAGCTCCTTGTACCCCCTAATTTATAATGCTATAATATAATAATATCGTTATACTAGTCGCTATATAGACTAAGGCTCTACTAATATAATATAGGCGAGTATATACTATAACCGCTACTAGTATAGTAGAGCGTATTTTAGCCTAGTTCCGTCGTATTCCTAGTAAGAACTAGCTTTTACTAATACTTAGATAGCGCTAGTCTAAGGCTACGTAATCCCGTAATATTGCTAAGTGTCCGGCGGTATTAGCGTAGGCGTAGTCTCTCTCCCTAAGATATAATTATACGAAGAGCTACGAGTTCTATAGGGTCTAAGAGAGAGTTAGATAAGAAGGTACCGACGGCCGTCTACGAGCGAAGGGAGTAAGTATATACTACTTAGCTATAGAGAAGGCGAAGGGGTAGAAGCTACTAAAGTCTAAAGAAAGTAAGGATTCTTACTTAACCTTAAGGAGGTTATATATAGACGAGTAGACGGGTACGTAGTATTCTTATCGTCGGTCGATTACGGGCGGATTTAGTTATAAGACTAGGTAGTATAGCGGTTATATATTATTTAGGGGTAGAAAAATACCTTATAAGAAGGTCTAGTTAGCTAGTAAGGGTAAAGAGAAGTATTAGATAAATGAGACTAAAGATAGAAAGGATAGAGCGGCGAAAGTAGCATGCTTATAACTAGAGTGGTAAATGGGTTGGAGTTAGGTTAGAGTTAGGTTATATTACGTTAGACCCTAGTCTAACCCTAACCTCGACCTAAAGATTTAACGCTAAGATTAGGTTATAGTTAGGGTAGAGTTATACGATTTAGAGGTTAGATTCGGGGTAGAGTTATATAGACTAGAGTTAAGATTAGATTACTTAAATAGGTAATTATATATTATAGATAATTATTATAGAAAATATATATTTAGAGTAGATAGCTTTATTAAAGATAGAGCCTACCTATTCTAATCTTAAGGCGAAGTAACTAGCTACTAAGAAAATCCTGTATATAAAAACTTAGAGTAGTACTATCTAGCTAGCTATAAATTCTTCTACTAAATCGTAATCCTTTTCGCGTAAATAGCATTCATATTATAGTCTAAAGAAGTTAGTATATAATAAATAGTATAAAAGTAAAAAACTATACTCTTAAGATACCTAACTAGAAAGGCTTCTATACTCTCTTAAAGGGCCTTAATTACACTTCGTTACTAGTAGTATCTAGCGTAGTAAGCTTTAGTAACTTCGCGGATAAGGTAACTAAATAAAAGCTTATAAATAAGAAGGTTAGTATTCTTCTAATATCGTTTAATCTCTCGGAGCGCCATAGCTACGTATTATTAGTATTAAACTATAATAAATAACTATAATAATATACTACCTAGCTTATAACGTCGCTTTTTAGGCCTAGGCGTAGGCGTAGGCGTAGGTGCAGGCGTAGGTATAGGCGTAGATATAGATATAGATATAGATAGAGTCTTACTACCTTTCTTAGAGTAACGTTTCTTAGGGCGAGCTATTAGGGTAGAATTAGAAGCTAGTTACTTATAAGCTACTTTTATTATAATATTCTTTCTAGGTACTTTTCCGCTAGTAGCCGTACTTAATCTTAACTTAGTATAAGTTATTACGTTAAGTGTAATAATTATATATAATAATTAAGCTATATAAAGTAGTAGTAGTATATATATATAAGGTTTTAATAGTAGCAATTTTAAGTATTAAAAAGAGCGGTGAGCGTAAGCGGTGAATATAAGCGGTAAAAGCGCGTAAGAGGTCGCTAGATAGTAGTATATAAACTAGGCCGCTTATATTACTATACTTATATTACTACGCTTATATTACCTAGTATAGTAATAATCTTATACTAACTCTACTACTAAGTATTATAACTTTAGATAACTACTTAACTCTTCTAAATAATTATATTTAATTATTATACTTAACGTAATAGCTTTAATTAAGTAGAAGTTCAATAACTTCCTATAAGGCTTACTACTAGCTTAGGAAATTGAAATCCCGCCTAATTTTAAGCGCGAGGAATGGGAGTAGCTTATAGAAGTAATTATTATATCTATTTATAATAGTAAATACTAATTAAGGTAGGGCTATGCGTATAAAGAGTATAAAGTTAACGATATTATTATATAGCGTAGTTAAAGAGGTTCTTATAAAGGTCGCTCTATAAACTTTTAAGTATCTTTTAAAGGCTAGCTAAGTAATAGTTCTCGCGCTGTAATACAAAGAGATTAATTAGCTCTACTTAATAGTAAAGAGAAAGTAATTACGAGTATTAAGGTAGTAGATCGCGCTATAAAATACTAGCTTACTACTAAGCTTACTTCTAAAGATAAGAAGTATAAAGCTATAGGTAAAGCCGATAAGAAGGAATATCTAAGAGTTAAGGTTAAAGAGTTAGAAGAGAAGCGATTTAATAAGTAAAAGAGTAGTAAGTTATTACAGCTACTTATTATAGGTTTATACTTACTATCTATAGATAAGTAGCTATAGACCCGCCTCGATTATATTTATAAAAAGTAAGAGAGTATTAATTATAAAGTCGATATAAGGTATTACTAGATAGCCTTAAGTAAAATTCTAGAAAGTTAGTAACGTAACTATAATAAACTATACTAGAGCCGTATAGTTCAACGCCTATATTAGTTAAGTAGTACTCTTAAGAAGATTATACGAAAGACGTATTAAGAAGGACTAGTAAAGCTTAATAATAATTCCTTTAAGAGTATAAAGGCTAAGAAAGAATAGTAGTAATTTATTAATACTCTTTCCCTAGAAGAGCTAGCTATAGTAATAAATAAGCTCTAGACGTAAGTTTATTATATTATTTTATTATAGAGACTTACTAATAGAGCTAGATAACGTAAGCCGACCCCTATATATAAGCTTTTAGATAAGTAGAATAATCTAGTTCTATAAAGTAATAAGCTATACGTTATAGGAAATAATAACGATAAATATAAAGAGGAAGTTAATATAGATTTAGAGATTAATAATTACTATAATTAAGGAGAAAATAAGTATAAGACTTAGGATAAATTAGAGGTAGAGAAGTTATAGATAGAGATAGCTAAGGAGTTATAGATAGAGATAACTAATAAAGATAAGACTAACTTTAAGGGCTTCTTAGACTAAACGAGTATAGGGTCTAAGCGGAGATTAGAGAATAGCTAGCGTTTATTATAGCTAATAATTATACTTTATTAATATATTAACCTCGCTAATTACCCTACGCTTATAATATACTAATCTTATTATCTAATAATACCTAGCGCTAACTATAAGGTATTTATTTTAGTACTTAGCTAGTAGTCTCTAGTATATAATTTTATATATACTTTATTAGAATAATTTATACCGTAGCTAAGTAACTCTATTCTTTTTTTACTCTATCTAAAAGCTATTAATAACTCTTTTATAGTTTTTTTATTATATTTTTTTATTATATACTATATATAGCTAAACTTATTCTTAAACTTCTATAAGTTCTTTATCTATTTAAGATTATTACTCCTTAACTTATCTAAGGTATAGAAAAGAAAACTCTATATATAGTTAAATATCCGTTAAGATTTTTTAAATAAGAGACGGATAAAGTAGAAATTTAGTTAATATAGCGTTAGTAGTAGATTAGAACTATATAGACTAAAGACTCTATAGATAGTTACCCGCGTTAGAACTTAACTAGTTAATTTAGCTAGATCTAGCTACACTTTAGTAAAGCTATAGATTTTATAACTAGCTATCTATATATATTTTACCTTAACTATAGCCTTATATTATAATACCCTTTAACTAAGAATATTAAAACTAAGTATTTTATAAATTACTTTAATACCTAGAGCTACCGGAATACCTAAATTCTAATTTATAATCTACCACTCGCGCTCGCTACTTAGGATAGAAGTTTATCTATTTTAATTCTAAACTACTCTATCTTAGCTTTTAATAAAGAGCTTATACGAGTAGTAATCGATAATAACTAGTCTTTTTAAATAATTAAGCGACTATCTTTCTAGCGCTTTATTTACTTTCTACGACTAGACGCTCTAAGTATTAGCTAATATAAGTTCTAACTTATATTTAAAAGTTAATTTTAGAAAGCTCGCGCAGCCCTTCTTAATAATCTTAGTAAGAAGACGAAAATCTCTATTATACTAGACGTATAGTCTATAGCTAACTACCTTAGCTTTCTTATAATAAAAGAATACTATATTAATCACCGCTAGCAACTCTAAGAGAAACTACTTAATTTTATCCTAATGCGCGGAAGACATACTAGACCTTTAATAACTTTAGAAGTACTTAAAGTACTTTTAGATACGAATACTAAGTAATAGCTCTTAGCTATTACGCGTAATAATACTAGTAATAACTCTACGCTTCTCCGTGCTGTTTAGACAGAACTAGAGAATAAGCTTATTAACTAGAGCGCGGCGGAAAATGGAATCCCTTACCTAGTCTATATTATTAACCTTATAGTATAAGATATTATATAGTACCTAAAGCTTATAGCTTCTACTAAGGTAAAAACTAGAGAGACTCTATAGAGACGCTATATCTAGGAAATTAGAACCTAAATATCTATCCTAAATTCCCTTCGTAAGGTAAGCGCCTTTTATTATAGAGATTTATTATAGACTAAGTATCTACTAGCTTAGAGCTATATATATTATAATTAATACGTTACTATAGCGATATA
>Ga0247733_1000336_pt1 | contig 23122 bp, 19 predicted proteins | sample UWRJL043104R2_FD_180932 | JGI IMG/M metagenome (GOLD analysis project Ga0247733, IMG submission 180932) | Plant litter microbial communities from Arlington Agricultural Research Station in Wisconsin, United States - UWRJ-L043-104R-2 | ecosystem: Environmental > Terrestrial > Plant litter >...
GTTTTATAAATGTTACGTGTGCGCGGTAATATATAAATTATCGCCCTACGTATTATAAATCGATTACTAATTTATTTTAGCGTTGTTAGAACGCTTACTTTCAAAAACCTTCGTAAGTTAAGTTCTTACGTTTTTAGGTTTTCGTATATTTACGTTTAGTAAATTACTACTATTAGTTATAGCTTTAGTAGTAATTTATATATAGTATATAACTATATATTATATAGTTTCTAACGCTATTAGGAAGTTTTAATATTATTTATATTCTTAATATATTAATTTTACGTTTCTTACTTTCGTAGATTTTTTAGTTCTGAGGTAAAGGGATTTACCTCGATTTTTATGTTTATAATTTTAACATATAGATACTATTAGTATCTTATTCTAATTATTTATAAATAAGATTACGTTAAACCGATAATAGAGTTCTATATTAGTAAGAAAGATTTTAAGGCCTTCGCGTCTATCTTCGTAACTCTCTAGTATAGAGATTCTTACTATAAAAGCCGAGACGGGGCGTAGGTTTATAGTAACTACTATTAGTTCCTAAATCTACTACTATAGATATTAGATCTAATTAGCCTAGTTAGCTAGTACTAAAGTAGGGTTTATTACCGATGCGCTAGCGCTACTTACCAAAGTACGTAGGGTTAATAGAGTAGCTATTATTAATAATTAACTCTTAATATCTAGTAGGTAGTGTAAAATAGGATTGAAGGTAACCAGTGTCAAGTGCTCTAGTCCAACCGGCAGGAATTGGGTAGAATATACGGTATATTCCTAGAAAGTTATCCGTCCAAACTATTGCCAGCGCGAACCTCTGCCTCTCCCGCCAGGCGTCCTCGTCCGTATTTAAGCCGATACCGCCTTGTGCCTTGCTGCCCAATCTATATGGATCTAGGCTAAACTAGGCCTCGCGCGACACGTTACCTCTACAAGCACTACTAGCCGCTCAGAACTGCCGGTTCGGGGCCTACGCGGGTTACCCCGTATCGCTAGTCGGGCGTAGTCTATACCAGTCTAGGGGCTCCGGGGCTAGACTCGTTATAGGTAGTTAAAGTGTTATAGGTATTATTCTACTTACTAGGCCTTAACTAGATAAGGGAAAGATAGTCTTAATATAGCGGCAACCGAGGTAGTATTTAGTAAGTATTAAGTATAAGAGTTAACTATCTATATATAGGGAGTATAATATAAACTAATTCTATAGGTAACTATAGAATAACTAACTATACTATATAATCTAGTAATATATTTATAAAGAGAATAACTAGTATAAGAGTTAACTACGAAGTACCTTTATAGTAACTTTACCTAGGACTATATATATAGAAGTTCTATTAATCTCGTTAATTTTATTAGTTCTATAAACTAGCGATAATAGGATTTATAGGATTTACGGGACGACGGGATTATATAATAAGTAGTTATATATTAGCGCCACGTATAGGCTATCTAGTATCTAGAGTTATCTCTACGCTGCTTCTACTAGTCTTTTATTTATAACTGCCTCGACCGCTCTATTCTTAATATACGTAATAGTGTACGTAATATTTATAAAATAGTTCTATTTCTATTAATGCGTTATGTAATATAAAAGATAGAAAATACTTTTAGTAAAATTCTAAAAGTATTAATTCCGACCATTTAATATAAATATTAAATAAACTTAAAATATATATAACGAACTATTATAAATAGTCTAATACGTATAAATACGCGCGTAAGATAAATAGATAAAACCGGATACTAACTATTCGAAATTAAATAGTAATAGAAGTAGAAATCTATCTAAACTACTAACCTAGTATAAGTAGACCTATAGATTATATCTTTATAAATTAGATAATTTAATATATATTCTTTATTACTATATTCTTTTTTATACTTACTTTTAAAAAAAAATTATAAGTTCGTATTTATAATTTTAACGTTTCTTAGTTTTAGTTTAATAGATTACTACTATTAGTTATAACTTTTAGTAGTAATAATATATAGTTTTTAACTAACTACTATATAATTTTTAATATTTAATATTATTTCTAGTTTTAATAGATTTGTTTAAAAAAATTAGTTTCGTAGATTTCTTAGTTCCGAGTTTGTAGGTTTTATCTTATTTATTAGGTTTATAGTTTTATTAAGGTCCTTTACGCGACAAGACTAGTATATTAGTAAGGGAAGAAAGTAGGATCTTTGTAACTCGTAGCTATTAATTAGGGCGGAGGAAGGTTCAATATATATAAAGTGAATTCATTTTATCTCTATTCCGCCTACTCTAGAGGTGTTGCAGTCCTCCTTATATATATATATATTGAAGTGGCCCTCGGCCCCGGCACACTAGTTATAATAAGTTCCTCTACACTCTATACTTAGGCGTAGGCGAAGCCTACTACTAAGCTATAACACTTAGTTAAAACAAGCCTAATAATCATCAAGTTAACTTCTTTGCCAGGCTTTCCATTTAGTATCTACTTAGTAGAATACGATACCTCTACATCTGTTATTCTACTAATCTGCCCAAGTTCTATCATACCGTAACTTCCTATAACTGAATTGTCTTCGCTATTGGCATCAGTATCCTTCCCTGTTTTCTTCGTAAATAATCTCTCCAGAATCGCCTTTCTATCCCCTCCCATATCGCATAGTTGGATCTGCCCATCACGACTCCGTAGTGTAGACTGTGCCTCGCCCGACGCGTACGATGAGCCATCACCCGGTCTTCGGAAAAGGAAGCGCACGGCGCGAATAGCAGGCATGCTAGAGACAAGGATGCCAACGGCAGGCTCAGCGACAGACCAGTTCATTGGAATGGCCATTGCCATGCTCACATCTGGGTCTTTGAGGAGCGCCGGTATAAAGCCGAGGCGGACGGCGGAGGTCACGACTGCGAATCCGCCAACGAGCATCGTAGCGAGAAGCTGCAGTTTCGTCTTTTTGTCCATCTGGAGGGGATATATGATGGGAATGGAGAGGAGGTACACGATTGCGTCGGTAGTGACGCCTGTGATGGCGTTACCGAGATAGAAGGTGTTGATGTCTACGCATCTACAGTTATTAGCATACGTTGGTCTTGTGAAAAATGGGTCTCGCTCTACTTACCGCTTTCCCTCTGTCGGGATGGATATATCCCATGCAGCTTGAATAGGCCAGCACTGGAAGACTGAGACTAGAACGTTGGCGGCGGTATTGGCGGCCACCATAGCGAACACGCTCCACACAACGGTGCGGAGAAGTTGCGATTGTACACCCCGTAGAATACGGTGGTACAATGACAGAACACTGAGCTTTATAAAGCCTAAAGTGGTATTGTAAAAGATAGCTGAGACGTATATAGCCTGTTGCGCGTTAGGTAATCTCACACAATCTTCCCAGTCTCAGGGGAAGTAAAGCCAAACTTGAAACATTGCACGGAAGGAGCGATTATGCCAGTGAACACATGCCTTGTTATAGTCGATAATTCCCTTGGCTCCCCCCTCGAATAAGATCGCCTGGTAGTGGACGCCCATTCCTCTCCGTATAGCAACAAAAACCGCCGTCGCAAGGCCGAAGAAGGTCAGTAGGGATAACACGTTGAAAACTGACCACGTTAGCTACATTTGTAGTAGCGGAAGAGGTAATCCACTCACCATCATCTAGACCATAGATTCTTCCCATAGTACTCCTCTTTCTAACCTCTTGTCGCTTCTGCAGCACCCACCGTCCGAGGTAGCGCAGAATGACACTGAAGATGACCAGAATACATGCAGACACTGTGACGGCTATACAAGACGCTGTCAAGGTGTTGTCGGCATTCGCAGGACGTTCCTTTGGGATAATCATGTTTATCAACCATGAAACAGAGCGTAATGTGAAAACCGGGGGCTGCACCACGCAAGTGCTTAAGTAGCAATACGGTAGGTGAATGGACAGCTGAAAATGAACAAAATGGACAGATTCTGAGGTGGACAATGGTGACCCTCCCGTGTTTCAAGCAGGTCGTATAGATGAACGTGACATGTCTATAAGCGTAACGTCTCCTGAGCACCCGATCCTGGTCCCACGTAACCGTCTTAATGCCGGACGAGATTCTACCTTTGTGTCGGGTTTATCTTCACTTCATCGGCATCAGCCTTTTTGACGACTTCGCCGTTTATTCCTTCTCACCAAATGCATAGCACATGGAGCGCTACACGTCCTTTACTTGGTGAACTTTGTAGCTCTGCGTTTTTTTTTCGCGAGCTTTGGGGAAATTGATTTAGGCTAAGGGGCTTTGTGCAGCATCATAAAACGTGCTAATCGTGTTCGGAACCATTCTTGTGGCACGACAGATGTGTATTGGATCAAGACGCCGTTGTGTACGCCCTCGTGGAAATACCCAAAACTAAGGAGAGTTGGCGCTCAATGACTGGCTTCGAAAATGAACCTTTTGAAACGCATTGCGCCAGTAACACATGGGAAAGGAAACTAAGTTTGCGTCAGGTGTCTCACGCGACTGAGAAAGCTCGGAAAATGGAGCCTTCGAATTCTCATAGATGTGTTGGAAATAAAGGAACGGGGCGAGGTGCATGGGTTTTCCGGCCTTTGTGCGATTTAGCGGTTTATTGGGAAACACAACAGCATCATGTGAGCGTGTACCGCCTGTTATCCGGCAAGGATGACGTGTGAGCAAAATTATGGAATGAGCCATCACTGCAAATCGTTGTTTCGAGTTCCGAGAGTCGCCGAGGAGAGAACGTGGTTCAGTACCGGAAACCTCCTACGTCCCAAGCATGCCTATTTACAACCCACCATGATCACTCCTCGCGACCAACTTACCCAGAAAACCCTCATTATACGCCACTCCTCCGACTACCACATACCGTCCACTTTCCAGAACCTCGATATCAAACTGTCTGATAATCTGCAAGACCATATTAGTACAGTAAGCCCCAGACGACGCGCAGTATATGTAGATCAACCCACCTCAGGCAACAACTTGCACAACTCCATCAATGCCACATCCTTTCCCAGACAAACTCTACTTCCCATACCAAACGAGAATTGCTTGGCCTCAAATTCTAACCCCCTCTGCTCACTTTCGAGCCACCTCTCCGGTCGAAATGCATCTGCGTCCTCTCCATAAAGCTCATGATCTCTTTGCACCACATATGCATAACTAGTCACCTCGGCGTGACCAGGTATGTACACGCCATCGATTACCTTGCCTTCCTTCGGCGCTACCCTTGCGAACAAGTTCGTCGCAGGTGGATGTAGCCGCAGCCCTTCTTTGATGCAGGCTACGAAGAATGGGAGATGCTGCCGCGTTTCTTCGTACTGAATGGGACTGGAGAGAAGAATAGCGGCGGAGGCAGAGGCAATTTCGGATTGGCAACGGGAGAGCGCGGAGGGCGAGGTGAGAATGAAGCGGAGGATAGAACCGAGGGCTGTGCCAGTCGTGTCGGCACCAGCTTGAATGAGAAGTGTAACGTGGGCACGTTTTTGGAGGGGGCTTAGATGGCGACCGGAGGGGAGACGAGCGTCAAGGCAGCTGTGTACAGTTCAGCATCTTTTCCTTTCCCAATCCGCCAGGTCGGAATTTCAACAGGTGCTATGAAGAAGTCCTACTCACTGCTGCAAGAAATCTGGCTTTCCCTCGAAGAGCTTTTCCTTGTTACGTTCTTCACGATGGGAAACCTGCCGATCAGCCTCGCACATCAACCACCCCATGCCCTCCTCGTTCTTCACAGACGGGAGAAACCACAGCCCGACAAGCGGCAACTTGACGACATGCTCTCTAAAGAATCTCCACCGCCCTACAAACCCAAAGAACCCCAAACCCTTCCTCCAGTTCCCTAGGATAGCCTTCTCATCCCTTTGGTTCTGTACACATCCAAACGGCTCGGTAAAAGATATCATGCTCATGATATCCGCCGCAAACTCAGCCACCTTATCCGAGACGCAGATAATCCGGCCAGCAGCGGCGTGTCCGTCCATCTTGTTGATGAATAGACGGACTTGGTCGTCGAAGCGGGATTCCCACGAGTTTTTGAGCTGGCCAATGGTCCACGGGGCGTTAGAGAGCGCTTTGCGCAGTGTTTTGTGTTGTTCGCCGTCGAGCGTCGTGAAGAGATGCGGGGGACCAAGAGCGCCGGTGCCGTACAGTCCGCTTTTGGTGTTGAGTTTTGGTTCCCAGTAAATACTCTTCAGGGCCGAGGGGCGCGGGAAGAGGAGCATGGTTGGGGAGATACGAATTGGGGAGCCGGCTACAAGGTGTTAGTAGTCTTCGATAATTCCTGATATTGTGCCGTAGCAACTTGCAACTATTGCAGGGCAAAGTTGAGGTAGCAATCGATCACGGTGGTGTCCGGTGCGACGGCCTTTGCTGGTCAAAGAGCAAGAAGCAGCAAACATACTCCCATATTTCCTGACCAGGTACAAGAAAAAGTCAGGCTCCTTGCCCTTGACAGATATGATAGCCCCAACGAGCGAGAAAGACGTCGCATACCATGGTCCCGGGAACCCCGCCAACGAATGCAGAAACTGACAGTAGAAGACGCGAGATAGGAGAGCCGCCACGAGCGATATAATGAGCGCGAGACCGACGTTGGCGGGCGTTGCACCGACGCTTGTGGAGCTGAGTAGGCCCATATCAAGGCGCTGAAGGGGAGCCGGGAGAGTGGGATGATGGAGGCTTTGCACATTCTCAAACGTGCCGAAGTACGTTGATAAGGTAGATCCCAAGCAAGGATCTAGATGACGTTATTTTTTGAAGCGTTTGCAGTCGTCGGGTGTAACACATGCGGGTAATTCTCGCGGGTGTGCACACTTTTGGCGAATGGCATGCCACCTGTAATATGCAAGTTCTTCTCTTCTTATCCTCGCTGCTAGCCTGTAACAATGTTTTCTCATCGTCTTCGTATCGTCTCCAGCGTCGAACGTACAAATCTAGACATTAAGGTTGCGTGTGGAACATTACAACGTTGGTCGAGTCGTCCAAAGGTGTGCCATTTAACAAAAAGATGATGACATCCCCTGTTCTTCTTACAAACCACCTGGGCAGGTTTCGCCAAAAGCGCATAAGATCACCGCCAACCCATTTCCACAATCCCAACAACGACAGCAACGCGCGGATCATTTCGTGCTACAGTGTACGTGTGCATCGTTCACGCTTTGGCTTTCAATGGGGCTACATGTGGCGGTTTTAGCGATTGGCCTGTGCAACCTCGTGTCGGAAAGCTCGGAGAAAATTTGCCGGCCCCCTTGTTAGATCCTCCCTAGCGTCCAAGTCGGAGGTTGGGCTGGCACGCGGTCAGCAAAAAAGCCCGCACTGCCAACTCTTCAAAGCAATGTAGCAGCGCAACAGCTATTTTTAATCGAATCTGTCCTTTTTGTATTAAAGAGAAGACTAACTTCTGTAGGTACACTGAATTTTACTAGAGATTGGTTTGTTGTTGTCGGAATATTAATAGTTGAAATAGGGCGGTTTCCATGATTTTTGGTGGCAGTGCAGGCTTTTTTTGCTTACTGCGTGGCTGGATCCCGACCCGGTTAGCTTAGCGGTTATGAATAAGCTCCTTGTCTAAAAGGAGTTTCATCTAAGATTTAGAAAGGGACAAGCGGGCACTTATATTAGGCTAAGGATGTGAAGCGAATGTAGGTTGGCAAGGCAGATATCATGGTTAGACCAGCTTGGCATGCTAGGATAGAGTCACGATACGTACTATTGATCGCTCTGCAATGGGAAAACCCAATCCCGGAGACCATGATGCTGCTGCTGCAGTGCTATCGAAAGCCCTGGTGCAGGTCTTCCGGTCTTTCACTGAGATTTGACGCCGATCTTCTTTTCATTGTACCCCCAGACGGCGTCCTCGCATGATTGTTATGGGTAGGTTGGGAATTCGATCTCTCACGGTTATTCCCGCGCGGCACCTGCAACTGATGGGTCAACGGCGCTGTCCACGTCCGCGTTGGAGTGAGCGGTGCGCCCGTGATGTCTTCCCGAGTCGGTTCGGCCCTGCACGTTTGCGAGAAGGCATGCGTGGACGGCGTTGGAGTCGGAGACCACTGCGTCACTGTGCCCATGACCGCTGTGGTCGCACCGTATGGAGATGGTGGCAATTCGGTCCTCCTCGATTGGATGGAGAGATCGATGACAGGGAGGAGGCGCTGAGGGTGTCCTTTGTATTGTGATGGGATCACTGGAGGCGTCGGGAGTACCTGCTGCTGATAGAAAGCCTGTTGCGCGTAGGCTCTTGGCTCATATTGCCGAGGCGCAGGGCGCGAAGGAGTACCGGGGGCCGAACTTGCGGTTAAGGCATTGGACTGGCAGCTAGTTAATTAGGGTATGTTCTACGCATACAAAGCCGAAGCACCACTGCGCAACGGAGGATGACGAGCGAACTGGATGGAGGAAAGATCGAAAACTCCATTGATGCAAAAGCAAATGCCATGTCGAAGGCGACGGGGCCGCGTTAAGCCATATGCATACACTCTTAGAAGGTGCTGTACACATGCAGCAACAATCGGAGCGTAGCGTGAATAACAAAGAAGTGCTCGCGCCAATAGATGTAAAAAAGATGTTGGATTTGTGGAAAAGACTTGTCATACCCAGTAGTTCGTATCGGTCACTGGTATGCCACCAGACCACACAGGCTCTTGCATAAGCGCATCCCAGTCTTCGAATAGATTGCCCGAAGTTTGAAAAGCGTTTCCTGAATTTGCAGATGCAGGAATTACGGGATGCGGAAGTAGTTGTGGCGGGTAGTTACCGGTCGAAGCGTGCATCGTCTGCTCTCGAAGATGGTGCACGACGGGCGCCTGGATTTGCAGCCCTCTCTTAGTCCTGGCCTTCTCCAGGACCTTGCCTAGCAGGGTATCTTGCACACCAGAGTCCAAGGTGTTGCCGTTGGCATCGGTCGAAAAAAGCTGGTTTAGAACGGCCCAGGCTGCATTTGTATCTTCGTGGCTAATGGGACGATCGGAAGCCAGGACCATGGCCAGAAACGAACTCGAGTAGATTTCTCTTATTCGCCTCGTATACCAGCTATATGGAGAGTTAGAGTATTGATGGGCTAGCGCGACGCATCTCGTTGCAAGCTGGAGAGCCTCGTGGAAGATACTGTTCATGTCAGTATGGAAAAGAAGAATGGGGTGCTGACCGATTGCGTATTGGGAACTGTAAATTGGACGTGCATACCTTGAGACTTCAGAGTGTTCAATAGGAGTAGATGTGGGCGCCACGGGCACCCTTCCTTGCGACGACCTGTTGATAAACTTGTATTTCATCAGATTGATTTGGCATAATTCAGAGACAAGGTATTGTAGTGGATCTGAACAATTGAGACGATCCCAATTGTATCTTGTTGAGAATCGATGTCGGAGTTCGTTTGCTGACTGTGCTCGATCGGCGCCTCCGCCGAGTTGAGTCGTCCTTCTGGTCCCCTGAGGCGAGGCATTTGCCGAAACTGCACGGTCTCGCGGCTGGTATTGGATGCATAATAATTGCTGCTGCTGCCTGGCCATCTCAGCTTCGATCAGCATAAAGGTCATGGTTGAGAAGGGGGAAATGTGCTCCTGGGATTCCTCGACTTCCCGGAGGGTTTGGAGGTGCATCTCGTGGACCTGGCCGGTACCCTTTTGCTGGACGATCTCGGAAAGGTGTTGATCTGAGATGCTCAACGGCAAGATGGTATCGTACGACGCCGGAGCGATCGTTGGCTCACGGCATAAATGCTCGGCTAATCGCGCATCTAGCACGCAAAGCTGCGCCCACAACCGACGGCGTGTCTCGATTTCGATTGCGTTGAAACCAAAGTCGAAGGGATCGCGATGAAGTCCCAGGGACTGAGCCATGCGAATTGCTGTGCCTAGTTGCAACCACTGCGACTGGGGATCGGACGCGCCAATTTCAATGGCCTTGCATGCATGTCAGCAGGCTTTGGGCACACACCTACGGAAAGCCTTACCATGTGTACGACCATTGCTTGGAGCATCTCTATGGACTCTGCTTGCACATAGTTGCCTTGCAGTAGACCAATTCTTGTAGAGACCTCCTTTTTGAATGTAGAGCACAGGTTGGCCGAGTTGACGTTGGAGCCTACATCCGGTGCATTCGGACTGTGCTGAATTGCAGTCATTGCGGCAAAGTAGACCGAGTATAGAAGCGCCAAGAAGCCTGATCCAATCGGGACAGACTCTGAGGAGCCTTTTGATAACATGCCGCGCTGAGACAGTCTGGACTGGTTGGAAAAAGTGGCGACTGGGGATGATTCGGTATAGGCGCCTGGATAGTTGGGAGTCACTGTTGTCCGTACATGGGCAAGAGTACCTTGGCGGAACATGCGACACCGTTCCAGGAATGTTGGCCAGTGCAAAACTCGTACGATGGGATCGACGCGTTGGCCGTAGATACCGAGCAGAATGTCGTGCAACCGGTCGTCGACCATGGGCAGCACATGCTCATGAATGGCGTCCCTCGTCCTCTGCCCGCCATGCTCGCCTATGCCTTCCCCAAGGACCGCTTCGAGCTGTATAAACTAGACGATGGTGAGAACTGTGGACGGCCGACGCAGCGCGCAGGGGGGCTTTCACTGACCTCTTCAGCGGCGGCGGCCCACGAAAATGGGCTGAGGTATGTAGAGCCTCCGCCTTTGACGGCTCCCGCTTGCCGGACGGAGAAGGGACTTTCGATGGGCGAAATGGGTGGCGGTGATTGTGATGGTTCGCGGGACGGTGACTTGCTCTCAACTTCTCTCGAAAGGCGTGCGACTTCCTCCTCGAGCTTGTACAGTCGAGTGTGGTCGACGGGCTCCCCGCTCCCCGGGCGAGATGGGAGCGGGGCGTGTTGCGACGCTGACTGCTGGACGGGTTGGCATAGAGCACCGACTTTGACGCAATTGAAGCAGGCGGGCTGGCCTCGGTCGCATTTGACTCTCCTGGCTCTGCATCTTGCACAGGCGAGAACATGTCGGCGACGAGTAATGGTGGGGGCATCACTACGACCGTCGTATCGTGAGGCCATGGTTGGATTGGCACGGGTACGGACTCGGAGTAGGTCGTAAAAAGCTTTCTAGCGGCGTATGGAGCAAGTGAACTCTTTCAGCGATGCTCGCGCGAGATGCCAGCGTCTCTTGTTAAGGACATGTACACATGGACAGACGGCATCGATACTGGGAGCCACTTCTCGTGCGAAATGAGAGGCAGGATGGGCAGGATGGGCAGGATGGGCTCGCACGTGACTGTCGAAGCGCCGAGTGCAGAGCTAAGGTTACGCCCGACAGCTTCCTAATTTAGGGCAGCTCATGTGCATGAGAATCAAGCATACAGCCTTGCGGCCTATAGCCGGAAACTACCGTTCTCAGTGCGCGGAACGACGTGGGTATCGGTGTCTAGCGCGAGAAACGGGAGGCGCACGCCCCCCCCGGTAGCAGCAGTAGTGTAGGGAAGACGCAATTCTCCGTTAGGCTCAGTGGTCGAGTAGGGATCCGGACTAGGAGTCGGCCTCGGGAAACAGGGGCCGGTCGCCACACGCAACGGCTCGTAGGCATGCGCTGAGTGGAGAGGCATGCTGGGCTGGGCGCGTTCGAAGAGGAGGAAGAGGGATAGGAGGAGGAGGAGGAGGGGTCGAAGAGGGGCGCTGGCTCGATGGTGCCTGGCGGGGGGTGTGACATGGTTGACGGGGCATGATATACGAGGCTGGGAAGGTTCTAGCGAGGAAGCTTAGCAAGGTCGGAGCGCTGTTGGAGTGGCATGCCACTGGCCAGTAGACGAGCGGGCCACTCCCACCGGCAGCCCTAGGGGGCTTCCCTATTCCAGTGGGCTGACCGTGTGCAGCGTGGAGTCGGAGTGGAGCAGCGCACCATGCACGATCTCCCGCTGCCATGGTGTCAGTCCCAGCACGTCGAGCTGAACGCGTCCAAGTGTGGCGCGATGCTACCGCGCGAGAGGGAACAGGCCGTGCTGCGTGGCAAGGCAGAACCCGGACCTGGCGACTGAGAGCCGTACGCACCGCAACGGCGACACGGCGATGGCGGCCGTCGTGGCATGGACGCCGTCGGCCGTCGGCGGCCATGGGGCGGAGCCGCAGGCGTGGACCGACCGACCGTGCGGTGCGCGCGGATTCACGTCGCATGCCGCATCGGGATTCCAACCGAAGGATTCCAACGGTGCGAATAAGGTTGGTTAAGGTTGTGGGTGCGAGGTGCTCTTCTCAGGCCTTCCACAACGGGCGCTGCCCCGTCCAGCTCCGCGGATGAATTCATCCACGCGTTCCGGCGACGACAGGACGACAAGACAGACCACGACAACAATTCTGCCTCGTGCGTCCCGCCGAACCGTAACCCCCCCGCCTGCGACATGCGCCCGTCAGGACTTCGGTTTCATCAAACTCTGACCGCATCATCTCGAGCCCCATCAGAGCTCGGGCCACCGTCTTGGTCTGCACACCCGTTCCACGCTACATTTCCCAAGCAACAACACGACGCCAATCTTGTCGCCGAATCTTCCATCACTGTAAACCCCGTCGTCGTAGCCGCTATCATCATATCTTCCACCATACCGCACGTCTCGACCCTCGTCCAGTCCTCGCCCCCACGGTTCGTGCCCTGGCCAAGATCACGGTAGCCCGAAAAAGTCGGCATCGCATAGAGAGATCAGGGTCCACAGATACAGGTGATATGGCGAAGATGCATGAAGCGTTTTTGGGTTGTACTTATGTTTGAGAAGACTAGAAACATCCTATATATGTCTGAACGTTCCTGGATCCCCCCCTCCCCACACCACGCTTTTGAAGAACAAAGTACACTATATTTATTCAACTATGCTACAATTGTACATATACCACAATCTCAAGGAAGGCTGGCGTAGTGGTAAGACACGCTCGAATGTCTACACCCGCCACCAAATCAAGCCGAGCCGCGGTGTGAAGGAAAAGCTGCACGCTAGCCGGCGGTCCACGTCTTCTGGCAAGGGCAGAACGACTGGGCGATGAAAAGGAGCAGAACATTAAAAAGCAAAGATGTGATGGCCTTGTACGTTAGCAGACATTGGGTAAGAAGCTCTTCTGCAAAGAACTCTACAAGAACTAAACAGACTTACATATATGCACGCACCAAACGCATTAAATTGAATACTTAGGCATAGGTAGAACCTGTAGAAATCTATTCTTGCTATTGTCACATGTGCGGGGTATAGGTGGCCTCTCCTGCATTTGTCAGCTTATATCTCCAACAGCACGCAATCGACTAGATCAGTGTGTCTGCTAAAGTCTGATACAGCACATCCCTCAGTAACCGACCATCGTCGACGTTGCGCGCTATTACCTTCCTATTGAAACGAGTGCACTGACGCTCTATCCTCACCAAGCAATGTCTCACCCACCATCCCAGGCGGCACCGGTTCACAACGTCCTCTTCACCATTCCTCGCACAGCATCTCACCTCCTAACCAAGATCCTCAATCTGCCCTCCCAACCATCCATCTTGTGTCCCGCTAACGGCAAAGACGGTTACCTCTTCCTGCCCGCACTCGTCCAGCGCTTCCAGAGGAATCTCACCGAGCGGCACATTGGCCAATGGAATGAAGTTGATATAAAAAGGTTCCAAGAAGCTTTGCAAGCTGGATTTGATGCCTGGATTGCGTTCATCGGACACGCCGAGGGCGATGGGAGGGGCACGTATGTGAAAGAGCACATTAATTGGTTGCTTGACCCTGTGTCTGAGGCTCGAGCGCTTGGGTATGCCGGTCAAAACGATGTGGAGGCATTTGAGGTGTATTGGAGTGATGCATCGAAAGAACAGGAGAGGAATGTGCACAACTTGACTTGTCTACCCACCAAATTTCTCCTCGAGTCCGTCAAGCCAACCTTTCTCGTTCGACATCCAGCCCTCACCTTTCCCAGCGCTCTCCGAACAAGCATCGATATCGAAGGTCTCTCGATCGCCCTCGCATCCGAGAGGACGCAAAGATGGGAATGCACGTACGCATGGACGCTCTCCCTCTATCGCCTCTATACCGAAACGCCCGATTTCAATCGTGCCACCTTCGTAGATGGTATCAAGTACCCCATAATTCTCGACGCCAGTGATTTGAGTAACGAAACCATGCTGAAGAGATACGCGCTAGCGGTGGGTTTAGATGACGACAAGGTACGGTTTGTGTGGGATGCTGCGGGAAAGGAAGAGGTCGGGGCCCTGGAAAAGGCAGAGCAGAGGATGAAGAGTACAATTCTTTCTAGTAAGTGTGTGGAGAGGGGGAAACTGGGGGTTGATGGAATTGATCTCAGGTTGTTGGAGAGAGAGTGGATGGAGGAGTTTGGCGATGTGTTGGCGGACAGGATGGGTAGGCTGGTGCGAGCAAGTATGCCGGCTTACGAGGAGCTGAGGGGAATGCGGCTGCAGGAAGATCAAAAGGTGAGCGTGGTATTGGAGAGATCAAGTGTCTTTATGTGATGAACGCTCTTTCACGGGTTGGAATCTGTGGTCACGACAGGTTGGACTAAATTCGTTTTTAGGTTTAAATCAGCTACATAGTTCGTATCGCTGTGCTTTATTCAACCGGATAAAATATGGAAACGAGTCGAGGAGTTGTAGGCAAGAACTTTGCAATCCAAAGATCCAGAGTGTACTACGTAAGGTGGATTCATCTTGGGAGTACAAATTGAATTGCTCCTGATAGTCTCCGATATGGTCGAACAGCTACAGATGTGAGAAGCCGGAGCAGAAGAAGCTACTCATCACTTGTCCGTTACAGCTTGCTTTTTGCTTCGGCCTTGGTTCGCGCATGGTATCGATCCCTCATTTCTCGCCTGAGCATCTTGCCCGATGGCGTTCGAGGTATCTGCAATGGCGGTCAGCATACTGTTCACAATTTTGAAGTCTCGTACGTACCGAGTCGACCACCTCGACACCACCAGTAAGCCACTTGTGTCTACTCAATCTCGATCGGATCCATTCGTCCAGTTTCCTCGCAACATCGTCTTTACCTTGCTTCGCACCCTCAGCTGTCAACACCACCCAAGCCCTTACGAACAACGATCCATCGCCCCTTTCATTATCGACACCGGCCACACAAGCATCGCGTACCAGATGTTCGGGATGATCAAGTAGTGTGTCTTCCACCTCGGTCGCTGCAACCTGCAGACCTTTCACTTTGATCATCTCCTTTAGTCGGTCGAGGTAGTGAATCTGGTCGCGGTCATCTCGCAGGACCAGATCTCCGGTGCGCAACCATCCCGGCTCAGCGAACAATTCGGCCGTTGCTTTCGCATCTTTATAGTACCCAGGCGTGACGACATGTCCACGCGCCCATAGCTCGCCCTTCTCGCCCTTTTTCACGTCCTGAAGTGTGTCAGCATCCACGACCCTTGCTTCCATACCAGGAAGCAGATATCCAATCGTTCCGGGAAGTGCGGGTTCCAGTCCGAAAATGCCAGGGAACGCTGGAGCTGCAATACTTGCTGCTTCACTCAGACCATAGCCACTCGGGATAGGCGCGCCGCCAAGTTGGGGAAGCTTCTTGCCTAGCTGATAAGCAACATCAGGAGGAAGATATGCAGCTCCACTTCCGGCTACCACGACTGATCTCAAATCGCATTTTTCAGTGAGCGGGCTCTGAGCGAGCTGGCGAACGAGCGGTGGGACCAGCGGGAGAGCAGTGAGCTTGTACTTTTCAATACTTTTTAGCGCGAGTTCTAGGTCCCATCTCGGAAGCAGAACATTCGTGAGCTGCATGAGATTGACACGCAGTATCCAGAGAATCATCCCATAAGAGTGGTACATGGGTATCACGCCCAGCACCCGCTGTGGAGTCAAAGGTTCAACGCCGGCAAAAAGAGCATTCTGTGTTGCGGTAATCATGCCCTGCAGACCCGAGGAGAGGCCGTTCTTATGCGATATCATCATAGCTTTTGGGAGACCCGAGGTCCCTGATGACTGGAAAAGGTAGGCCATTCTATCACCGCCGAGAAGTTGTCGGGGCACTTCTGGGAGGCCGGCACCTTGGCGCACAAGAGACTCGATTGTGCGGTTGCCAGAAACTGTCTCCAGGCGTAGATTGTCGCTGAGCACGATGATCTTCTTTGGGTCAAGGACTAACCTCAACAAAGAAGACTTGTCACTCTCTCCGCTGCCCAACTTCAATGCTTCGCTCAGAACGGGCAAAAGCGTCTCGTGGCACATCAAACTCGTGATCTGCATCTTCCTCAGCACCCACCACAGCTCATATGGCGTGGACGCCGGACTGATCCCGCCAAACACGAGCTCGGCCCGGAAACATGCGTGCGCCACCATCGGATAGTGCAGATGGTTTCTGGAAAACATGCCCAAAATCTCTCCGTCATGTCCATCATTCACCGGGCTTCGTCTCAGCCCGAGCGGATTGGGGCCATCGTGTCGGAAAACACGTGCGAGTGCACACACGCGGGCGTAGAACTGGTGAAGCGTGACCGTCTCCTCGGTCACGGCATTGATGAAGAGAGGGTAGTCTGGCGGAAGTGGGTTGTTCGGTGGGAAGCATAGTTCGTGGATATTGAGGTTGGTGGGTGACGGCGGCAATGGCCCATATGGAGAAGAAAATATCGGATCGTCCTGAGCTTTGTATTCGGTTGTGTGAGGATCAGGCGCACTGGGTGCGATCCAGCGGGACCAGTGCGGCTTGAAGATGTCGTGCGTCATGGTGTTGGAAAGAGCGCCTTAGTCTCCCAGAGAGTTGAGACTGAGCGAGGGAAAGGTATGTTGGTCATCGAGACATAGTCATCTTGTACGTTTTTCGAGGTGATCGTCACCGTCCGAGGTGGTAGTCCTTGCCCCGCAGTTTGACCTGACAGGGCAAGTGCGAGTAAGGCATCCCAGTAACATTCTGGAGAATAGACCCGCGGCTTGATATGAGATGGGTGATTGGAATTGATAGAGGTCGGCATCCTCGTTGCGACGAGTCAGGGTCATGTGGGCGATGGAAGAAGAGCGTGCGACATTCGAAGGGCTTTGAGGAGGAGTCAACGGTTCCAACGCATAGACTAGAACGAAAATGAGACATTCGCAAACTCCTGACAGAACAGTCTCTCATGGAGGTCGCGTTTGACACGTAACGAAAGCTGGAGGTTGGGACACGCAAACATTTGAAGGGTCACTTGCACGGGAGATGTCACATGACTTCGTGTACGTACGATGGTCGACTGCGCATGCGAACGACAGGATGGGGATCCTCCAATGAGTGAGTTATTGTACAGATCCATGTGCCGTGTTTCTTATCACCACTACGCGATAGTCTTACACCTTGATAATACCGTGTCGTGACCGTGTCCCTGGTTGAGCGGCACAATCAACTGCGCCGCTCCGGATCGATGCATCCCAAGGCGTCGTAGCCGCGGTCTCGGACCCACTACTCGGTTTCGCATTCAATACGACCTGGTTGACACAAACACAAGAGTTTCACGGCGGGAACCTGTGGGCATCGGCTTTCATAATCGACGAATGAAGCAGAGGTTCGGGTTCGGATTGCGCGCATAAGGTTTCGTGTGATCCTGCGCCTCATCGAGCCGCTAACACGGTCAGAGATCTGTACGCGAGCCGTGGTAGCGGCTGCGCTCCGCTTCGCAAAGAGCAAGTGATGCCCCCCTCGCGTTTCCCGCTACCCTCGAGACTTTCTTCATCCCCTCAGACGAAGGCCGGGCGTACAAGTCTCAGCCCTACTTGGTCTCATTAAGTGCTTAGAGGTCTCAGTCCGACAAACGAGGGCTTTCTGTCTTACCCTGAGCGGAGGATGACAGCCTTGTCCCTGTCCCTGCTCGAAGGTGGCGGGAATTAGGACCGATCCAGGATCGGATCCATGGGCGGCCCGTTGTAAGATGAATCATTGCGGCGGCTACTCGTAGTGCCATGCCTCCTACAAGCTAGTCGCACGTGACAAAGGAGCGGCCCCGCTCAAGTACTGACCACGTTGAAAACCCACCACCGACGTCGCGACTCACAAAAGTTGCTTTTCATGTCGCGTGCCGCCCGGCCCGGCAACAATCTTGGGCATTTGGCTCGGAGCTGTTCCTCCGCTCTTTGGATGAAGATGTATCCGGGAAGCAGTCCTGGGTCCTTCCAGACAATCTGTCGCCTCCGATCTCGGTCATCTCCAAAGTACTGCAGTTCATCCTCTCTAGCCCTCGACACGTCGACACAAGTCGGAGTTCGCCCTGTGTTCCGCCGAAGACTCCACACCCGAGGTTGACATGCCGCGTCACCAGGTTCCCACAACGATAGCGAGACGATGGGTGCTGCGGTCCATCATTCGCTTGCGGGGCCTCTGGCGTATCAGGTCATGTATTGGAGCCTGATTGCGCTCTCCTCCGTTGAGACGGCAAACGTGGGACGTGGGGCATGGAGACGGACGAATCATCGAGGCGCGAAAGCTGCAGCGTGCATGCCGATTTCCCGTCTGCAACGTTGGGGCTGCAGTGCCCTGAGTAGCATTTTGTAGGTGGTCAATCGTGTGCGCTTGGCCCGTCGTTTCTATAGCCCTAGGCGCCTACGTATGGCACACATGTGGACCTCACTCGGGCCGCGATCCGATGTAATGCAGACACCCGTGGGACAGCGGCATTGTCCCGAGGGGAGAGGAGTCGAACGATGCCTATTTACGAATTGCCGCATTTGACACCTCCAGCATGCAGAAGATGCGGAGCAACGAGGCTCAACGCTGCACGCCCCTGTCCCTCGCATGTCGTCAACGTTGTGCCATACCGGCAGCAACGAACGAAAACGACCTGCCAAGATGGGGAAGCGGAATCGAGCATCTCGAGCTCGAAATGATGCATGAACGAGGAAGCAAGTGTTGATCCCTCGCCACGGATCCCTCTCATGCTTCACTGCTTGCGAAATACCGAGCTCGAGTCCGTTCAATACCCGCAATACAGTTGTCGCGGAGTCGCGGAACTACCCGCGCTCGTCCACCCAGCTCAGTGGCATCCTCGTGCGAATTTCCGACCCAACTCCGGTAACTACGGAAATGCCGTCTCAACACTAAGAAATTGCCGGGTGTACACCATGCAGTTCCCCCGAGGCAACCAAATGGGCGGAAAAACCGATTGTCTCAACAGCTCTCCAAATCTCCGAACCTATCCTCGTCCAAACTCTCCGCAAGTCATAAGCTCGCGAGAGAATTTGAGAGTCACCTAGTGACATGCATACCACCATGCATGAAGCGCCGGGGCCTCCCGTCTTGCTCATGATCGCGGATCGGAGTCATCGGTCAGCACAGTGAGACCTCCAAACAACTCTGTCGCAGCTGGGTCTTTGCGGTTGCGGCAAGCACACACACAGATACGCTCCGTTTTCGCGTTCGCAAACTCTATTTGCAAACCACCAACAAGTCGCTTAAGCCAAGAAAATGTCTGGTGCATTGTTACAGGACAACAAAACTCTCGGGGCCTGGGCTCTGCAGCGCAAATCACATGGTCAAATGCACCTGCATCCATGTCGCAAAAATAAGCCCGAATCGGGCACACATTTCGCTAGCGGATGTCTGCTCCACATCCCCAGCCCATCACGCTGTGGATCTTCTCCGGACCCCTGCAACAACCGCTGATCGCGCTTCCACAGAAATGCTCAGTCCCGTAACCTTCTTCCCCCCAATTGGCTCGGCGGCAATGTGTCAAAGCGACTAAGTGGAAGGGTGTCATCGACTGCCACATCCAGTTCACGACACATTCGCCTCACCGATCGCTGGGGGTAACCTTTGAGTTTTGGGGCCATAGCCACATGCTCTGCACATATGTGATGCAGACCAATTAGAAAACTCCGTCCATCGCAACGCTTGTGCTGTTGACAGCTGTCGTTCGTCCATCGGCTTTGCCCTGCGTGCGCCCAAACCCCTGGCCAACGCGACGCGTTACTTACAAAGTGGGCATGCTTAGTCGCCTTGTTCGAACGACGTTGCACTTGCGTTCCGAGGAATAGTACATGTGCGTGCTTACTCGCCGCGTGCTGCTGCACATATGCACAAGCCATGCGTGTTGATGCGCCCGGTGCACTTTGTGTGTTGCGTTCAGCGTTAGGGGAGGATTGTGGTGGTGATGGCGGCAGTGACACGCATCTTGATGTAGTGGAGTGTGCGCTAGCAAGGGGTGCAGGATCTGGGATCTTGGGTCGTTGGTTGGTCATACGATTGGGTTGGCGTGCCCGACGGCCGCGCCCGTGCCTGGACGGGAATGCGGCCCTGGACCTGCCACTATCAGTTGTATTTTGTGGTGTGGGACTTACCGTGAATATCTGGGTGCCGGATTGATCCTGACGGAAGAGGCACCACGCTTGGATAGATACATTTAGACGCGCGTATGATGTATATTGCGGTTGAGTAGAAGTATATCCCGTACCAGGAGCGTGCAATGACATGGGGGTATATGAAGGGGCAAGCAAAAGCGTATGATGGTATAGACGGCCATGAAATGCATCAGACATGATTGACGTAAGAATTGCTAGAAGACATTCCCATATGCCATGGGCCTACCTGATGCTCGGCTGATCGTCCTTGCGCCGTCGTAGAGAGAAGGTGATGGGGTGCGCTGGTTAGGTGGGGTCCACGGCGAGAAACAAGGGGTATAACGATGCAGCGAGACCATGTGTCCATTGCGAGGGTGCGTCCCATTACTTGACAGGACTGGCACTCCAAGCTTTCTCTCGCTCTACGCTTCGTTGCTCTGAGGATTCGAACATACCACAAGTGTCCGGTGAGCCTGTCGAAGAGGGGCCATAGACTTCTCTGCGCGAGGTTCCGCCCAGAATGCGAACTATATGCGGGTCTCTTTCAATGTCGCTGATCCGGTTAGCAAACGTTCAACGTGGAGACGGCAAAGTTCTTACGCAGAGTGATCAGCAAGATATGCCCCGTCATGGTTGATGGGATGGTCCGGCGGTGAGGATGATAGCGGTTGCTCGGGAGGCGGCGTGTGCTCTGAATTCAGTGCCGGTGAATTGCAGGATAATCTACGAAGCTTGGTGTAGATGTACCCATCGTCAAGATTGGATTTGCGCTTGTTGCTCATCGAAGTGCCTTCGGGCACCTCGTCTCGCGCGAACATGCAGGGTACACTGGCGTCTGGTTGTCCCGGCTTGGTTTGGTGCTGGCGCTCCCAATTCTGGTACGCCTGCGCTCTGTTGTTTCCGTACTTGTGCATATGATTCAACAATTCCAACGTCGACGTGGACATATTGTTCAAGACTTCTAAAGTAGGCGTGGACAGTTCCTGGGTCGCCTCGGGAGTTCTGGGCCGCGCAAATCTGCCCGTGTCCATAGGTGGGTACGTCCACTCGGCACCGCAGCTCAAACATCGCGTCGACGAATCACTGTCTTGGTGGGGTACTGTCATGATTACTGCGAGCTCCGGTACAGGTGATTGAGCCGAGGTAGAGGTATCAGCCGATTCGTCTAATACAGGCGTACTGACGCAAGTGATGTTTTGGCTATCCGATTCACTCGCCGGAGTCTGGTGAGCGGGGACTGCAGCCGAGCGCGCGGTCAGAGGTTGCCCATCGCTAAGTGCCGGCGACGAAGACTGTGCGGCAGAGGCGGCCGGCGTGGGATTCGGAGGAGGGGCCATACTTCCTCGGACAGTGGTTTCGACGGCGTTGGATTGAGCTGGGGCCTGCGAATGCGTAGACGTTATGGGCTGTGATGACGGACTCACGTTCGAATCCGAGAGCGCCCGCGGTCGGATGGGAGTGGTTGGAACTTTCATGTCATACCCGACGGTTTCGGGTGGAGATGCTCGCCGTCTGTCGTGTCTGGTGGAATAAATTGAAGGTGCACTTGCGGAAAGCGTAGACGATGCGGGCAACAGGGGCGTCCTCGGGATCGAGACGGCGGCGGCATGCCGCACACGAAAGGAAGGCTCAGGCGAGTTGCTTTCGGGACGCACGCTCGAGGAGGAAGCTGGCTCCTGGGCAGCTGTTGATGCGAGGGAGACTGGGGATTCGGAAACGGCCGAGTCTTGGCGGCGTGACATGATTGGCTTAGGAGAGGCTGCCGATTCGGGACGGAGCTGTCGTGGAGGAGAGGAAGGTTGGGAGGTAAGGGTGGGACTCTGGGAGTGAGGTGATGGGGTGGAGCTGGACATGTGTTGGTCGAACGTCGATTGTGCGTTTCGGCCACGCTCGGGCGAGGACAGACGGCGTGTGTTTGGGGCGGCCGGGAACACGTACCTGGCGGCTGGGGTGGGACGAGACGTTGAAGGAGGGTTGATGTGATTGATTGCGGTCCACATGTTCGCCAGCTGCGACGGCGGTGCTGGCGACGGGGAATTGGTACTGACACTGGCACTGGCAATGGCACTGGCACGGGCACGGGTACTGGTACTGGTACTGGGGCCGTCGTTTGCTGCCCAAGGTAGCGGAAGGAACAAAGGGTCGGATGGGTGCTGGTCGAGCGACACCAGCGAGGCAATGCTCGGGAGACGATGGTCCATGTTGATGGATTGCGAGGGTGTGGGGCGCTCGAGGTGGTGGTGGAGAGGAGGCAGGTCGGCCATTGTCACGCTCGCTCTCGCTCTCGCTCTCTGGGGGTGTCCGAGTCGACGGCGGGCAAAGCAATAGCAAGCTGTCAAGGCTGTAGAGGCTGTCGAGGCTCCCGGGGAAGCAATTCGCGCAAGCAGGCGGCCTCGCGGCGTCGCAACGGGCGCTGGTCGCACAAGAGGGAAGCGGCCGTCTCACTCTCACGGCCACAGTGCCCTGGGGCGCCTTCGCGTTTGGTAGCCATCGTCTCCGCACTTGGGGCGCGGACGCTGGTCGCTTGAGAGGAGCATGGAGTGGGTGCAGGGCCAGGGTGCAGGGCCACGCAGGGGTCGGCATCCGGGGGCGCCGGGGGATGGGTCTGAGTGGTGGGCCGGATGCATTTTGGCAACCCGCGCGTCTGCAAGGCATTTCGCGGGCGGCGGCTGTGAATCCATTGGGCTAGCCGCCGACACCGTAGAGCGGGCGGGGTGGCGGCCATGGGGTGCGGGCGCGCTGCGCTCCGAGAGCCTCGCCAGCCGCCGCGCTCAGAGTAAATGCACGTCTTCTCCCGCCATCCCGCCCATGTGCCGTCACCCATCCCCCCCACGTCGACACGAGGCGTAGGGCTTACACACAGAGTCCCACGGTCCACGGTCCACGGTCCAGCGTCCACGGTTCAGCGTCCACGGTCCACG
>Ga0247733_1000337_pt1 | contig 22822 bp, 28 predicted proteins | sample UWRJL043104R2_FD_180932 | JGI IMG/M metagenome (GOLD analysis project Ga0247733, IMG submission 180932) | Plant litter microbial communities from Arlington Agricultural Research Station in Wisconsin, United States - UWRJ-L043-104R-2 | ecosystem: Environmental > Terrestrial > Plant litter >...
AGCCCTTCGTCGCGAGCGCGCGCTCTCGAGCAGGCTGCCAGACGTCGGGCGAGGTCGCCTGGCCGTTACCCTCCGCCGCCGCCACCCATCCGCGAGCACGATGCCGCGTGGAACATCGACGGCATCAAGATCATCAACAGCTGGCCTCCGGGTCCGATCGAAGAGTACCGCAAGAAGATGCTCGCCGCCCCCCTTGGACCCTACCTCCCCCCGGGCACCATCGGCCGGCACGACACCTTCCTCGACGAAGACTTCGAGGCATACCACGCCTCCATGAAGCGCGTCCCTGGACCCTTCAACAACTGGCGCTGGACCTCCTTCTCGCCCGAGGAGCGCAAAGCTCGTCTGGATTTCCTTGCTGAAAAGCAAGAGGGCAAGAGGCCTGTCCCCGTACAGGACCTCGCCGACCCGGTCCAGCTCGAGTCCGCCGACATCGAGAAGCGGGCCCCGTCCCCGCCGGCACAGTCCGCCTCGCCTACAGAGGTTCTCAACGATGTCGGCACTGTAGCCCCTCAAGTGGCGAGCGTCGAGCCTCTCCAGAGTCTTTACGCGCTGCCTCAGCAGCAGCCGATTCTGGCACCCCCCGTCGGTGCTCCACCGGTCCCGTTCCGTGTGGTAGAGAGCGCTTGGCCGGCATTCTTCGAGCAGTTTCGTCAGAACTGTGTAGACAAGATGCCCAAGCAGCAGCCTGTTCGTCCTGCCGCCTCTTCCCTCCCCGACTTCCTCGAGCAGCATCGTCAGGTCTGCGACGCCCTCAAGCCCGGCTGGTTCATCGAAGAGCTTCGGCTCAAGAACCGCATAGCCCTTGCTGTGCTGAAGATGCTCCCGGTTCCTACTCGTGCGGTCGGCCCTGTGGGCGCCGCTGCACCTGTGGTTGCTGTGGCTCCGACGCCGCAAGTAAGCTTGCAGCCGCCGGTGCTCGCTCCTGCCGTTGCTCCGCTGGTCGTCGCCTCTCCTCCAGTTGCCGCTCCGGTCTTCGTCCCTCCTCCGGCTCCCACTCCTGCCTTGGTTCCCGCTCCTGCCTTGGCTCCTCCCCCGGTCGTCGCCCCAGTCTCTTCCGCCCTGGCACCTCCTCCCGCCGTCGACTTCGGCTTCTCAGCCACCTCCTTCGTGCCGACACCCACCCCCGCCCAGCGACGCTCCCGCCCCGGCGCCCGCCCCGCAGCCCGCCGCGCCATGCCCGCCATCTCGCCCGTCGACTACCCCTGGGCAGACGCCTCGGAAGCCGACCTGCTGGCGCTCCGCAAGGAGAAGTTCGGCTGGAGCACCGAGGACCTGCTGCGCTTCTGCCCGGACTGGTCCGAAATGGACATTGCATGCCTGACCCGAGGGGACACCCTCGTCTCGGTCGAGGAGCAACTCCATTACGGCAAAGCCACCATGCTGCGCATGGTGTCCGTGGTGCTGCGCATGCAGCTCATGGCCCATCCGTGTCCGCAGAGCAAGAACACGGCGCTGGCGACGCAGGTGCAGGAGATGCTCTTGGGGGCCGCGGCCCTTGTTAATGGGGTCATCCAAGACGACTCGCTGAGGACCGAGTTCTACGACTCGGAGACGGTTCCGCACTTTGTCGAGTCCTTCCGCTTCTTCAAGCGTGAAGTCTTTGACAAGCATCGCGGCGAGATGGAGAAGGAGTATGGTGGGGTTTGGCTCAATCTGAGCAAGCATGTCCCGCTGCTGGAGAAGCTTTTCAAGCCGTTCCCGTAACTGCTTGCTCCTCCTCCTCCTCCTCCTCTCCCTCCTATCCCTCCTCACCCTCCTCACCCTCTTCTCTTCTTCTCTTCTTTTGCTTTTCCGGCGTTGGTCTGTTTGTGTGTTTCTTTTCGGTGTTGGTCTGTTTGTGTTTTTGCTCTTCGGCGTTGGTCTGTTTGTGTGTTTCTTTCCGGCGTTGGTCTGTTTGTGTTTTTGCTCTTCGGCGTTGGTCTGTTTGTTTCTCTTCGGCGTTGGTCTGTTTTTGTGTTTCTTTCCGGCGTTGGTTTGTTCGTGTTTTTTTTTTGGCGTTGGTTTGTTCGGGTGTTTCTTTTCGGCGTTTTGGGCTTGGGTTTAGATTTCGATGCACGCGGCTCCTTGGCTACTGCGTCGAATCTTCCCTTCAGCCTCGAAGTTTTGTCTTTTTGGGTCGCGCGAGGATAGAAATAATTGGAATCAAAGTCAAGCTCGACTTCCGGAGAATTCAGGTACTTGTTTTCTCTCTTTGGTGACGGTGCTCAATTCGTTCTTGATAAATTATGTCTCGTGTAAAAGTGCAATCATCATTCTATTAGGCGTGTGGTATTAAAGGTAGCCCATGTCGCATGCAAACCTCCACTGACCACACAGTCTACCCAAAGATTGCGAGGACCATATCTCCCTTGCAACTTATGTTTCTCTGAGTTCCTTTTACCCCGCCTCACTGACACTCCGCTCTAATCCTCCCCCGGAGCGAAGCACATACGCCTCTAAAATAGCCTCCTACAAGGTCCATACCCTCAACTCGCCTCCCGTCCACGCGAGAATCCCTGTACCTCCCCGCAGAAATCCGCCACCAGATCCTCTCAGTACACAACCCTGGGTCATAAACTGTGTCGAAATCCCAAGACATGATGCACTGACAACCCTCTCGATAAGCATTACTAACTTTGTATTCGACCCATCTTACCAACCCTCGAAGCTCACGTCGACTACATCATCACCAGACACCACCTTTCCACCCTGAGACTGACGTCCGGTCTTCAAAACCAGGAAGCTCTGCATGACTTTGACCTCTGCGACCAAGATGAGAAGAGCGTGGTGTTCCGCACCAGACCCTGCGGAGAAGACGGGAAAATCTCTTTATCCTACGCGATGCTGGGAATGCTGTGTGTAATGTTTGGAGGGTTTGAAGAGGTCTATCATGTATGCCATCAGCGGGAAAACTGTCCATGGGATAGATCGTGTCATGAAGGGAAAGCTGAGTGTAGGCGTTGACTTCCACGATCCCGACGAGCTGTTTTGGAAGGGGTTTCCGGTGATAGTGAATTGTGATGCCGAGGTGTTACGCGTACGCTGGAATGCTCAAGATGGGAAGATATCCCTTGCGGCGTTTGATGGATCAGTATTGCGCTAGTATAATCGACGCAGAAATGCAAGCGAAGTTGCAGGAGGAAAGGGAGGAGTGGCTTCGGAAGAGAAGGATAGAGGTGGGTTGGAATCTTATTCTGGGCAGTGGTGTTTCCCCCGTGGATTGTGTTTGTAGTGTTGGTTCTGATGGGCTTGATTGGGTTCGCTAGTGAAAGCTCGGGATCTATATCGCGGCTTTGTGGAGTGAGATGCCTGGACTTTGGCTCGGTTCGTGTATCCCGTACTCGTGATGATGGGTTTATCTGGGCTGGCGGATGTTGTTGAATTATTAAAAAGGTATTGCCGGGTTTGTCCCGCGCCTGAGGACTACATGGCGGTTGCGGTTGCGGTTGGACGTAATACGAGTTTGATGTTGGGGACGACATTCAACGAGCATAGTTGCTAGTGATGATTACAATGTCGCAGTTGGCTGGGGCTTCGTGTAAGCGTCTCTACATCAACGGCCAAGGAACTATCGGTCCGGTATCCGGAATGGATGTGCTTCAGTGTTGAACACAAAGTCGTCCAAACTGATCGTTTCGGGTTCGCTGAATATGAGATAGAAGTATTTGAGCGTTTCAGCCAGCCAGAAGCTTTCCATACTATCATACTTCTCCGTGGGCGTCTTCATGACGTCTGAAAGCGCAGCATTGGCCAACTCAGTCCGTGTGTTGGCCTCGATGGCTTGGAACATGTCCCACGCAATGTCCTGGTATTTTCGCTCGCCTGTGATGCGGTACATGTAGAAAATGGACTCGATCGCTTCGGGCCGAAGAATGTATCGACCGTCATCGATGTTGCTGAACGGGGCTGGGCCTGGTTCTGACGTCTGGGTGTAATCGCACTCTGCCCATGTAGGACAAGCCACCATTGAGAAGACCTCTGGCATGATTCCATTTGGCGCGTGCTTGTACGTCCACGCACAGCCGTCCGAGAGTTTGCGGCCAATGTCGATGTGGGAACCGTTGCCAAAGAGCCGCCCACCAAGCGCTAACATGCCTCCGGCAAAGCATACCAAGTGCTGCCCTTTATCACTCCTCTTCCCGTCCACATTAGCGCTGGCGATCAGTATATCAGCCTTGTCTTCCACCATTGGACGATAGAAGGTGTGCGCTATAGCAGTGGTCATCGCGTACTCGTACATCTTACGATACTGAGCTGCCTCCGAACCCATCCCGTTGAGCAACTGATGCATCTTCGGTAGATATTCGTACGCCGAGTCGGCCATTGCGCCCAAACCAAAGAAGCCATCGAGCGTCAGGTTCGCTGTCCGCATATCCACACTGATTGGCCACATTCCAGGAAGCCTTGTCAGTCCCTGTTGCTCGTCGAGCACCTTTGTAACTCTTGAGATGGCATCGAAATATCGCATATCACCGGTGATCTGTGATAATCTAGTGAACTCGACGCTGGCAGAAGCCGCTTCAGCTATGAGCATCGATTCGGCCGGCATTTGCTCTTCTCCGCCAGCGGCTTTTCGTGGGCTCCATCTCGAGACGAGCATTCGGTTCGGAGTGTCGAATGCGGCGTAGGCCAGATCCGCGACCTCGATAGCTTTACTCAACAGTCGTGCATCGTTACAGCCAGAGACATCGTATGCGCCTATGAAGCCTCCGAGGTACCGTATGATGATTTCAAACACGTTGATTTCGCCATCACCAGTCGGCCCGAAGTCAATCGTAATAGCGGCATCAACGGCTTCGGCGTATTCGTCTTTCATCTCCATGATCCAAAGCGTGTCCAAGCTGTCGACTAAAGTGGCTCCCCAGCCCCCGAACGTGCTTGTTTTGGGAGCACCTGATATTGGAGAAAGCTCGTCTTGTGCCCACGCGCGTTCTTTGTACGATTTCCAGCATCGTGTGAAGGTGTCTTTCACGGCCTTTTGGCGGGACACATTCTCGTTTCCATTATCTCTTGATGCCGCTTCGAACGAACGTTGGACGGCAGGTCTTCCTGACGAAGGTTTGTCTGAAGGCAATGAAGCATAGTGGTCGACCGGATGGTGGCTTGGGATCGCTCTCCAGTTGAAGCGCCCTTGGGTATCGGGACTAATTGCTGGGCTTGGCGGTGCTGCCGGGCAGGCATGAGACTCGGCTGTTGAGGAAGGGGAATGTGCACCATAGTTTGCTATGATGATCGGTTCCTGCGATCGTGCGAGACGAGGATACAGTGTAGTGGCGATCAGAAGGAAGCTTAGGGCGAGCCATATAAGACAAAAAGGCCATCTCAAGCTTCTAAAGAGCATAGTTGCCGTCTTGAGTGACAGGGGAGATAGGCGCAGTCGCGGGTTTTCTAAACGAGAGGGGAGAAGGAATGGAAGATGTCGCGACGCGCTACAACACGACCTGGACACCGATTACGCGCTGCTTTAACACAGGACACGGGGAAGGCGCTTCGAACTGTGCCGCAAGGCTGTGCTCCTAGACTCGCGGCCCAGGAGGTTTGATTATCCCAGTCTTATCATCTCGCTTACCGCAGGTAAACAAAGGACTGCTTCGTAGCTCATAGGGTTGGTTGCCAAGTCTTTCCTCCCATCAAACTTTACCACTCCAAAAGAATGAGCTCCCGACTCCGTTTAGAAGAAAAACGGGACTTAGGCAACCGTCGCACTTTCCAGGTGTGCAAATGATGTTGATACTACCTCGGGCGACTGGCGTATTATTGGCGCTACCGGCTACCCACGCCCTGTCCAAATTATCACTGCAGGGGGTTTCGAGACTGTCACGCGATGCGGCACAGCAAGACGCCTGGTGCAGCTGAAGACCTTTAAATAACAAAAGGTGTGAAGCAGCTGCAAAGTGTGACCCCGTTAAGATACCCCCCATACCGTCGCGGTACACCTTGGATGCCACAGTACCGTGACCAATGGCACACTTCTTTTGCCTCGCTTTCTTGTTAGCCCTCGTCTCGCTCCAAGTATGGTGCCAAACCGTACAGGATAGCTGGACAGCTCCTGCATCTCCGGACACGTCGACAAGCCTGCAAAGCGGCAACCCATTCACCCTCCTCTGGAAGTCAGATCTTAAGTACGAGTTCAGCGGATACTGTCCTTCGTGCAGTGTTGATCAACTGGATCTCTGGGTCACCAGCTTCTCGAACGACGATTACAACTACAAGATCGGTGGTGAGCTTGACCAGTTGCTAGGTGACATACAGCGACTGACTTTGTCTGCAGCCGGTATCGATCTCATCACAACCCTTTCGTACGATTGGAACGTGAACATACCCACCGCCGCACTTTCGGCAGAAAGCGTCTGGGTGTTCCGATTTACCCCTTTCGGTTCGACGCCCCCGTTCGACGAACAAGTCTCATCAGCCGCGGTTAACATTATTGGCCCTGAGCAGGCTTCCTCAAGCAGTACGTTCCCGATATCTCCAAGCCGAAGATGCTCGTACTAAGATTGTCCATAGGCACCAGCTCTTCCGCAACTTCTTCCCCATCATCATCGTCCTCGACCACAGCTAGTACTTCTACCACAGCCTCCGCGAGCACAACACCATCTCCAGCAGCAACGAGTATCGCACCCGAGCCAGGCCCGGAGAGCAAAGCATGGATTGCCGGTGTGGTGATAGGGCCTCTTGTAGGCATTGCCTTGGGTGCTGCTCTTATGTGGTTTCTGTTGGGTAAAAGAAAGGGCAAGAAGGCGCAGCAGGACCCAATGAACGTGGCATACTCTCAGGATGCTGATTATCCAGAACTTGTGTCAGTTCAACGGCCAGAAGGAAAGTACCATAAACCGGACATACAGCCGCCGGTATATCATGACCAGGAACCAGTGGAGACGCCGGGTAGTGAGCCCGCAGAGTTATGGGATGGAAGAGATAGGTCATAGTCTAGCAAAATAAAGGGTTTTGGATTTGACGTTTGTTTGATGGCATATAGGTGGCTGATATGTGGTCGCAAGTACTCATTAGTGTATGTTCGCGGTGCTGTGGATTGCGAGCGGAACCCCTAATGATCTAGCTTCCACCGCGGTAGATAAAATTGTCTGCCGGTGTGCGTAAAACATGGTGCTGTAATGATACCCCGTCTCGTCCATAGCTCTTGAATGAAATATAGATTTCTCAAATGCCTCGGACCGATGCAGACGTTTGATCTCGCTAGAGGGTATGGTTCATTGCCCCAGTGAAGTGAATATGAATAGATATTTTGCTACCGAAGAACGCGATCGAGATTAGTATTCGAAGGTAGAAGAGTGAAGCAAGGGGAACTCGAAGTGTGACGACGCGACGCGTCGCGCACAGACGAAAACGGCACAGCCCCGCTTTTGATCAACCCCTCCATACAAAAAACTTTTGAAAATGACGTTCGCACCACTCCAACGTCTCTACAAACAAACATGTCAGTCTGCGTCACATGTAAGAAGCCTCTGGAGATCGAGCTCGAGCCGGATGAGGAGGAGCAAGATGTCCAAATGGGCGCCAGCTCATCCTCTGGCAAAGCTCCCGCAGCAGCGCCAGAAACGGTACCAGACGATGTACAAATGACCTGCGGGTGCCACTTCCACTGGTAGAGATACCCCTATATATCATAGCAAAGACTCATACTAAGACTCGCGCCTAGGGATTGTCTCCTCGAAGCCTACGAAATCACACGATGCCCAAATTGCGGCGAGGATATCGCATCTGCGTCGAACGGCACCCAGCAAGTCCTCTGCAGGCTCAACAACGAAGGTGGCCTCCAAGAGAACCTCGACATCCTCCCCCTACTTAGCGAAGAATCCTACCTCAAAGCTTATCCAGAGGAGCGCAAATGTCGGGCCTTCCTCGAGTTCTGTCGCGAAGGCGATATGGCCGCTATCATCGGCATACTACAAGATGATAGTGACGACGAGTCTGAAGAGGACGATGACGAAGCCATGGGTGACGCCGATGAGGAGTCGGGACGGAGAATAATCGGTGTGGACGAGTTGTTGCGGTACCAGGATCCGATTGGCGATATGCAGTCCGGGCTGCATGCGGCAGTGCAGGCACAGAGCCGCGAGGTTGCATGGCTGTTACTGCTGCTGGCGAGTAACTTGCCGTTGTTGGAGTTCCCGCCTGTGGTGTTTCAGGAGGCGGAGGCGATGGGTATTATGAGGGGGTTGACGGAGGACAAGGTGGATATCAGGAGTATGAAGGATGCAAATGGAAAGACAGCTGAAGATTTGGCGAAGGAGGTCGGTGGGGTTTGGGCTACGGAGTGGATCGGGAATGAAAGATTGGCGATATGAGAGGCAACCGCCATCGGTAACCTCAAACGACGAAAATCAAAAGCATTAATACCTTTCCTCTCAGTGCCTGTTCCTTTTTGACAATGTCAAGATTCGTACAGCTGGACCATATCGTTCTGTTAAAGGAAAGCTCCGGCCGGTTACTGGATGTAGTCTTACTCTTTCGCCATTCAGACCTTCCAATGAGAGTACCATGTCGAACAACGGATCGAATCAGAAAGATAGAAGCAATGGCTCAAGTTCACGCCACTCATATCTGCCACACTGGATGTAACTTGAATGGAAAAGGCTTGTTTGGAGGGCTAAATCGCACTACTACTGGTATAGCAACTCGAACTCTGCAATCGCCGGTCACCAAGGCCTCTCACAGCCACTTCCCGAAGAATTCAAGCATCAGTCTATATCCTTGCTCGTAATCTGACAGCACTTGTGGGTTGTTCAGGTTGCCCCTTGCGCTCAACCACCCGTGCTCTCTTTCTGGGAATACCACATAGTGTTTGGACGGAATCGCCGGGTTGAGCCGCTTCATAAACGCGTCAGCTTGCTCTTCAGTTTCGTCTTTGGAACAAATTGCAAGCAGCGGAATGCAGATTTTCTCAGCGACTGCCTTGCCTACGAAACCCGGATGCAGTTCGACAACAGCCGAGAAGGGTGTGGATGGGATGGAGCAGTATGACACTACCCAACCACCTCAGCAGTATCCTATTTCAACATTCTCGTTAAAACTCCTGATCAGCGAACCAGACACGGCACTACATACCCAATATTCCCCACTTTTCGACCTCCTTAAAGGTCGTAGCAGCTTCTTTCTGTACTCCCATGACTTTCTCGACAGTCTTCTCTGTATTTCCAGGCCCGTTCAAAAAGCCCTCCAGCTTCTCAGTCTTTTCAGGCGTATCGTCAGGGTACCAGGACCAATTTGCGACCTGGCCTTCCTGTGGACTCGAGACGCGTAACACCAAGCACGGTCTGGAAGTGCTCATGAGAACGAGGTACGAGGTACCGAGGATATCAGCACCACGGAGCGTGTTGGGATGGAAGGCAAAGATGTCATAGAGGGCTACGAGGTAGTGTTTTGCATCCCGATTGCCCGTCACATCTACCATTGTTAGTCAATGTTGAGTTGCCGCGTCAGGAGGAGGCAAGATACATGTTTTCAGGCCAGCAATGACCTCGAATGTGCCCTGAGGCTGGTAGTCGACTTCGTTTGGGTCGATGGGCGGGATGGTGCAGCATGCGGCGGACTGGCTGAAGTCTGACATGGTGAATTTGGTGGGAGTGGGAGTGAGAGATACAAACTAGAGATGAAAAGCGGAGTCCGCTTTGCTCTTATATACGATACGACATGACCGCGTGGTCACATGAGGGACTTGATAGGCTCGATCGATCCGTATGCATATGTCCGTCAGATCATGAGTGCGATAAGTACGATGCATTTCCATGTAAGCTTGAGAACGAGTAAAAACTTGACCTCACAACCTCGATTAAACTTCACGGAGCTGTACCTTTACATGATTTAATGCAATCCATCACACTACTAAGTAGACTAAAGCAAAGATGACGATCTAAGTGTTGATAAAGTGGGAAGGAGAGCACGTGACCGCGGGCTTAGCGCGTTATCGCGTCGCGCGTCTCCCAATGATAAGCGCATCCACTCCATCAGCACCAGCAGACCTCACACAACTCTCTCCACCACCTCTCCACCTTACACAAACTCAATGGCCGGCGGATTCAAGCGCGGCGGTGCCCGCGGCGGTGCCAAAAAGTCTTTCACCAAAAAGCGCTCCTCCCCCGACGATGACGACACCCCCGCCCGCACATCCAAGAAAGCGAAGAACGACGAAGCAAGCGACGACGAAACCGTTCCCTTCGTTCCCACTCTAGAAGCAGACGAAGAGAAGAACCCATTCGTTGCCGTGAGTACTGCTCCTAGCCTAACAGACTACAAAAGGAACGTGCTGATTGGGATGTTGCGGTAGATTAAATCCAACGGCACACGGCGCGTCACCGTCTCCGAGTTCAAGAAGCAAAATTTAATCAGTATTCGCGAGTATTACAAGGACGATAGCGAGAACATGAGACCGGGGAAGAAGGGCATCGCTTTGACGTTGGAGCAGTATAACAACTTACTCGCTGCGGCACCGCTTCTTGAGCAGGTTCTGAAGGAGAGAGGGGAGGAGGTCGTGAGACCGGATTATGAGGCGAAATCTGTGGTGGTGGTCAAGGGTGAGGAGGATGAAGAGGTCGAGGAGCACGTTGGGAAGGTGGATGACGATGACGAGGAGGAATGATACCAGAACTAAGCGTGTAAAATATGGGACTTGGAAATGGGCTTTCGGCGCAATGGATGGGTTATGGTCATATTGGAGGTCTAGGAACAAAAGTCTCCAGGGCGTATGGGAATATTTTTGCTGGTCATGGAGCTCATGAGAAATGCGCACGGTGGTCACTGCGCCTGTACACATGTCACGAATTCGCTCACGACAACGCTTGAGTTCTCCTCAAGCACCATGAGTGCTCCGACTATTTGCTACTTTGATGAAATATGAAAGGTACTATCACTTCAAACAACTCACAATCTGTGCACACCTTAGTACTTATCATGAGGATATATATAAGCCTGGGCCGTCTCCTCCAATTAGGATCGGCCACGCTTCCTGGCTGGCGCAGGGTGTCTAACCCCGCACTTGTTATACGAAGCTCGGATTATTTATATTCAATGGCCGATGTGCTGACGCGCAACATGCCAACGTAAGATGAAGATTGCCTGATCGATACCAATCATTTTAGCCCTTCGCGGGTTGTCGAACATATGGCTCAATCAACGCAAGTTGATGAGCTTTATTTACGAGTTCAGAAGTGTAAGGAGGATGACAAGAAGCGGCAGGAGCTGTTTGATGTATGCAGGTTTCATTCCGTTCAGTTCATAGAGCTAACTGTTTGCAGGAACTCCTGTCCAGACTACAAGCTACGGCAGAGGAGCTAAAGAAAGCCAAGCTAGACTTACAAGTCCAAACCTCGGCGCGGCGTGTACTGCAAGGGCAGAATAAGGAGTTGACATCGAAACCAATTGCGAAGCCATATGTGTTGGTGATCGTCGATGCAAACAGGTATCACTTTATTCGCATGAATGAAGGTGAAAGAGGGGGTGAATATATTGCGGATATGCTAGTTGCGATGGTAAAAGAACGGATAAAGAGCTTTGGGAAGGATTTTGAGCAATGTGATATTGTTGTTGAGACCTACGCCAACACGGAAGGCCTCGGACAGGCACTGGTCGCACGGGGTCAGGTGCGATCGATTGACGAGTTGAGACTTTTCTACACCGGCTTTGTCTGCCGTCAACGGATGTTTGCCCATGTGGACGTGGGTCGAGGGAAAGAGACTGCTGATCAGAAGATTTGTGGTACGCCCCAAATGCTCTGGTAATCAAAACCCACTAATACATCGACAGAGAGGGTAAATTTTCACAGTGGAATCTGGCAGTGTAAACGAGTGTTTCTTGCTTGTTGCCACGATGCAGGCTACGCGACATTCCTAGGCCAGTTTGTGTCCACTGGAAAGGTTACCTTGTTGAAGAATGGGGCGTGTCATCCAAAGTTAGAGGCCCTGGGTTTCCCGATCGTGGAGTTTCGCGGACTGTTCCACCCGCCTATGGCTTCGGTGACTGTCGCTTTGTCTAGAAGAAGAAAGGCCCTTTATGACCCCTTTCTCTGGTAAGGGAGGCTTGGGCCGGTATTGAACGATAAGAAGAGTGGACTACGTTACGATCGGTCATTCGGCGTCAAGACGGACGCTTTGCAAAACGTGGAGAAGATGAGGCTAAGCTTCTGGTTTTATCTGACGTGTGGATTTGAGGGCTGCGAGCGCATACACGACGTGGGGCGAAGGTTGACTGTAGACGAGCTTCCACAGGTTTGGAAACGCAATCGTGAAGATGCACAGCACGGAATCCGGGCACATTGATTGATGTTGCTATCCTTTTATTGCAACTGCATTCAAAATCTAGCCGTTCTCTTTGACGACGTTCTCGACTGTGAGCAACTCTCATGTTCCTTGTTACCACTTCTCAAATTACAGCGGAAACAATGTGCTTTCGTCCGATTGGAATGTTCTTCGCGAGATGATCACGATACGTTGGCAGCGGCCGCTCTCCGACTAACTGATTCTTCAAGTCTTCGATCGCGCTCGCCCACTTGATGAGAGTTCCCTCCACCCAAGACGTCTGCTGAAGGGTCAAACCAATCGGCATGCTGCCCTTGTCTATACCAATTGGTATGGTAATCGTAGGATAGCCTGACGCGGTCAGATCATCGAAGAAGATCTCTTTGAATTATCGGCTCTTACCTGCTTGTGCCGCAATCTGTTGGCCGACAAAATGTCGATCACAGAGGATTAAGGCATCAAGCTGTATACTCTGACTGTCCTGTGTTGTATGATTTAGCGCCCCGTCAATACCTTCCTCTCTGGTCTTCTGTTGGATATATTTCAGTGCGTCGTGATAGGTCTGATCAGCAATACCCTTGTGTTCAGCAACCTTCCTAAAGATGTCCTTTGCACATTTAGCGTAGCCCTGCGACTATGAGAAAAGCTGACCTGTCCTGCAGCAAACGCGGGATGATCGCCCGGTTCAGCACCTTCAGTCCCCGTGTTCTCTTCATTGAAGTGTATTATGTCCTCGAACGTTTGGATGTCCGTGTTGGATAGCTGCGAGAGATAGGAGGAGATGCCGTTATAAGCCTCAACCTTGACGACGGTGAATTCACTCTGTGATGGATCTCCAAGCTCCCTGGACGGGTCAGCATGATAGTTCGGATAGGTGTACAACATAGGATTCTGACTGACCAGTTCCACTTGCCATTGGGAGCAATGCGATCCTCGGCAGAAGGGTAATCTACCTCGATGATCTCGGCCCTGCCTCCCTCATACTATCAAATACTCGCTGTGCAGCCTCTCGTTGATCTGGCGACACATATTCCCAGCATCCCTTCACTGGCAACCCGAACTTCGCGCCTTTTAGTATGATTTTGGTACTAAGGAATTGGGTGTAATTTTGCTCCCTCTTTACCGCTGACGAGGTAGTTCGAGTGTCCGAATTGTCGGCTCCAACGATAGCGTCTAGACCAATGACTGCGTCTCCTATGGACCGGGCAATAGGTCCTACCGTGTCCATTGTCTCGCTAGTAGGTATGACACCGCTGCGGGATGTCAACCCCGGTGTGGGTTTGATGCCAACTACAGCATTGATTTGGGCCGGACCGGCGATAGAGCCGTCTGTCTCAGTCGAAAATGCTAACGAAACGATGTTGGCTGAGACGGCCACGGCTGAACCGGCGCTGGATCCGATTGCCTTCGTTAGAGTGGGATACACGATATTGTTGTGCACGCTCACATGGACTTCGAGACAAGTCGTAAGCATTCCGAACCTGACCTCCCCGAGGCGAATACCCGTCGGAGTACCAGGTCGACCGAAGAGATGCCCATTCATTCATATTCGCGTGACCGATGATCACAGCCCCTTCAGCTCTTAATCGTGTAACGATGAAGGCGTCTCGCGGGAATTCAGACCCCAGGAGGGCCCAAGAGCCACAAGTGGTCTGCATCTTGTTCTTTGTATTGATGTTCTACTAGTGATCAGTTTACCGTCTGGGGAAGAGTACTAAACCTTCAATCGGCCTTACGTCTTTGACAAGCACTGGTATACCGTGCAAAGGTCCACGAACTGTCCCATTTTGTCTCTCTTCCCCCAGCTTTGAAGCAATGTCGACAGCGTCCGGATTGACTTCAATCACGGCCTCCAAATATGGATTGGTCTGACGTATGCGCTCCAAACAATACTGAATGTACTCCACCGACGTGAATTTCCCTTCTTGCAAGTGTCGCTGGAGATCAGGAATTGAAGCTTCGAAGAGGTCGACCGAGTTGAGGGGCTCTAGCCGGAACACAGCAGGGATTGCGCCCTGTGGACGTGCAGACTCCTTCATGATGAAATGAGTGTAGACTTTGGTGAACTCAAGGAAGGCCCGTAGGTTACGAGGAACCGAGAAGCGCACGATGCTAAATAGGTTGGCTTAGCTGGGTAGCTGAAGAATTCGAGCCGACGAAAGGGTTGCACCATCGGCTGCGACCAGTACTGTCCCGGCCGCAAAGCATGCAGAGCAATCGACCAGGGAACCATTTCGGTGTTGTGTTGCCTAGCGTACGAGGCAGCATGACTGCCCCGCACAGACTTGCAAAACACGCACTTGTTATTGCAACAATGACTAGCCTCCTAGGTCCTCTCAACCTTCTCACCAGCTTCTACGGCATGAACGTGAAAGAGCTATCAAACGATGGCGTCGTTTCGTTACTACAATTCTGGAATGATGACATTTCTTCGGCTCTTAGCGCTCTTGATTTCTTTGTTTCGTTGGTGTCTGGGTATGGTCAGGGGCAATGAATTTGAAGCATCTACGGTTCGTAGAACCAAGGATCACGCCTATGAACCAGCCGTACTACTTTTAAAAAACCGATGAACCACGCAAATCCTCGAGGAAGATATATCCTTTACGCGAGTATTGGGAGTACAAATCACTGTCATGGTCGGGGGCAATGAGTATTTGATTCGTCCACTGGTTTAATCCTTAGCTGTAACTGAAAATTTCCCACTTCCCACCGCTTCACCATGTTGCCTGTTTGTTATGCAAATAAGAGTCCATTAGATCTTGTGCTTAACTAGCATGTGGACTTCAGGCATATAGCGACCAACAGTTTATTGACCATCTGCATTCGCAGGCACTATGATCAAGGGAGCTTACTCTACAGGCTTCATTAACGCACCCATCATCCGTCACGTATTTTTTGGGATAGATCTACATTCCCTGGGAAGAAACTTCCTCACAAATCAAACCTCTTCCTACAGTCAATTGATAGCCCATGGTGTGCGTGTAAAGTTCTACATTTAAAAAAAGGTGTGAAAGCCTGAGCGATCGTGTATTGAACCTCAATAGTGGATATGGAACGCACGGATGCGGTAGATGTCAATAGGCCCCGCTGTGCGAGTTACAACATCGACATCTCGTCAGTGGACTTTAGATCGCCGCAATGGAATAAAGCAGTCTCAGATTCTGACCTCCCGCCGACCGTAGAGCATCCACCGCCACTGTTGGATCACCAAGTATTGAGTAAGAACGCGGCGTCCGCCCACCATGGCACATCATGGTGTCGGGTTCTCGTCTCGAGAAGGAGAAAGCCAGAAGTACTCATGGCTCATGGCTCATGGAAACCGGAGTTTTAGTCCCGAGGAACAATTAAAAACCAAATCTTGAGAAAGCTTACTTCTGCTTTTCGTCTAGAGATGGGGACCCACGTACGGGTAAGGACCATCGTTATAGTAACACATACCGAACCGAGAACACTCATGTCTTGAGCTGATGAAGCTTTTGGTCCAGAGGAAAGGTACGCCATGTTGTCTGTGGTCGACCCTCTGAAGTACACAGCTCGAACCTGACATCGCAGATGCATAGAATGAAACTGATATTCCTTTCCAAAAAAAAAAAACATATCGAGGAGCGGGTGTCATGTTTAGTGCCGCAGCATATCTTACAAACTCGTATCCATCTAGTTTTAGTGGGTCGGAGGAGAGGTATGGAGGTAAGAGAACAACAGTGAGACTGTTATTCGGCTTTTATAAACGGATTATGGAACTGGTATACCGCAGAGAGATGAGATGATTGCTAAACGTGTGTGGAGAAAGAACAAAAGCGAGCTTCAACCACCATTGCGGCATATTAAACTAACCTAACGCCGTACCCATGCAAACCCCAAACCGCATCCAAAAAGAGTCTACAAGAATCGAAGCCACGCAAAACCCACAAGACCAATCTATCCTCCACCGCAACCTAAACTCCCTTACAAAACCAGCATAAGCATCCCCACCCCAAAACTAATCCCCACCGCACCCATCTGCCACCCCATCCACCCCTCACCCCTCCTCCCCACCGCGCCAGAATTCAAGGTCACATCGTCCTCCCACCTCCTCCACACTGACCCATTCCCGCTCGCCCCCGTAGGCTCAATCGGCATATCACTCCCACTCGCCGTCGCTCCCGCAGTGCCCAAAGTAATCGATTCCGTACCAGCGGCAGGAGTGCTTGTAACACCGGCAGCAAACACCTCACTAGCAGGCTTGAATCCCGCAGTGGGTACAAGACACATGGTAGGCAGCGGCGTCGCAGTAGTGAAGATCTGTGCAGAGGCAGCTACGGCGTCTGCGCCCGCGGGCATGAGCGGAAATGCGAGGTTGAACCCTAGCTCGACGAGCATGGAGGCATTGGCTTCGATGTGGATGAGGGGCGTGGTGATGAGGTTTGTGTCTGGGGCCGGAGCGGCGCTGTCCGTCTCATTGGGAAACGGGGCGTCTTGTCTGGGTAAGTAGGCGAGATGCCGGGCTTTCACCACCGGGGCTTCAGCGGCGGGTTCTTCTACGGGAGCGGCGTTGCAGTTCTTATCGACGTCCGTCACGGTGCTGATTTGCGCGTCTAGCCGCGGGAGCTCCATGTCTACGGATATGGAGGCGTCGAGCATGTCTTGGAACTTGAAGCCGATGGGCATCGAGGGCAGCATAGCGACGCTGATGAAGGCGTTTACGTCTTCGATGTCGAAGCTGAAGGGGAGGGGTGTCATGGTGGTTTCGGGGAAGCCTTTTAGCCCGCTGTTGGCGATGTTGGTGAGTTCCATGCGGACGGTGGAACCGGTGGGTACCTATTTGGAAGTCAGTATTGGAGCTGTAGAGGTTTGGCAGAAGTTTGTGTGCACGATGTACTTACTGCGAGTTTCATCCCATACGTGATTTCGATTTTTCCCTGGACCTCGAAGTCGACCGAAATCGAACTCTCAAACACCGCGCCAGCGCGTCCCACGCCGGGGATACTAAAACCTAGAATCGGAAGCGGGTACAGCATAAGCGTAAACGAGCCGCTCGCCTTCGGTCTGGCGAAGAGCTCAAAGTAGGCCTCCATGTTGTTCGCCATAATCTCCATGAACCCTCCCGTGATTGAAGGTGGGGTAACAGCCGGTTTCCCATCATCACCGCCCTCGAAGATATCAGGCACGAAATCAACCTGGCCAGGATCAATAACAATAGCGCCCTGGGAAAGCACCAGCTGCCCCTTGGTCTCACACTTCTTGCAGCCAACTTCGATCGGGAGATTGCTGAGATCCGGGAGCGGGGCGAAGCCAGCCGGCAAGCCCTTCAGGAACGCCGGAGGTTCGAACGTCTTGTTTTCAAGCTTCCAGCCGAGATCGAAAGTAACCTGATTGACCTTGTCGTCCACTTGTTCAGGAACCTGGACTTTCTCCGTTTTCTCGGCGCGTTTGGCGGAGCGGCGGAATTGCCGATAGTTGTGGGCTTCTGTCGTGTGGCCGAAGCCGATTTCGAAGCTGGAAAACGACGTCTTCCAGATGGATTCGGTGACGGAGAGCTCGAGGGTCGCGCCGTCTGAGCTGTGGCGCACGCCGTGGACACTGGATGAGTTAGCGAGGAATGGAGAGGCTTCGGTGTAACTTACTTATATACTGCTCGTTCTCCCTCTTCGTTGCAGCTCTCATGCGACGTAATGATCAACCCACCATTGGCACCACGACACGCCTCCCCAGCATCATTCGCTGACTCTTTGTCCACAAACCCGAGCTTCATCATTCCACCATCGCAATGGACGCCGGTAAGATGATGCTCGATGTCCTCGAGAGTCAGAATAGGTTTCTTCGCGGTTACTTTGAGCTGAGAAGCGAAGATAGAGTTGCCCTTTTGCGAATGTTCCTCTACGCATCTCGTTAGCACATGCCAGATGTCGCACAATCAATGGAGTGCATCATACCTTCAATGTAAACGATCTCAGCCTCGAACTTCTGCTCAATCTTCGTGCCCTGTCTCTTCAGAAGATCCGACCTCTTCGTAGCCGCCCGCAGCGTCTTGTCCGCGGGCAAGTCATCCCACGCCACCACGCTTGCCTCGACACCGACATAGCCCGCCAGCAAAAGAGCGAATATCCTCGGACAGTAAACCATAGTAAAGGACGATCCTTTTCTATGCGAATAAAGGACTACAAAAGAAGTGAATTGCCCGTAAGCGAAGTAAAGACGACAAGAAACGCAAAGCAGAAAGAGTGACTTAAACAAACGTAAAACCAAGAAGCAAATACTCGTCCAGGAGTACCGCACCGCTCAACGCTATAAGAGGAGGAAGAAAAGAATGTAACAATAATGCACGACTGGAATAAACAGAACAAGCCAGCTACCAAACAAAACCCCTCATCACCGCGACCTCACCCCCATCTTGTATCCCCGCCTTCTGAACACGTGACACAGCCGCCCGTAAGGCGACATACCGGAGCCGTCGTCCGACGGACTATACTTTGTATTTCACAGTGTCGAGCTGCTGCTTCCGTCTCACTGTGCGGCGCTCCATTAGGCCTGGGGGAGGCGTAAGCAAGTTGACTGGGTTAGGCTTTCCGTGTTGGAAAATTCATGGTAGGGTATTCTGTCGTTTACTCCGACGCGGATCGTGCAGGATGGTAGTCGCATTGGATGGTTTGTGTAGGGGTTGGGGGAGTGCTATGTGGCGAAGTGGAAGAGTAGGTACAGTGGTGGAACGCGGAAACGTACGCTAAGGACGCTTCGAGCTTACGCCAGCACCATCTCTATCTCGACCACAGTAGCGTCCTATCTTTGCAAGCGACTGCAGCATTACAGCTTTACATCTTCACCGCTGCATTGAAGTTGTGATGCATCCCATACAAGCGTAGTGATCTCACATTCTCCATCTTCCACCCACCTCCCAAAATACCAAAACCAGACCCCAACCGACATGTAAGCTTCCAACTCTGCCACATAGCACCACGCCGCACGCCGCACCACCTCGCACCAATCTTCCTACTCTCCAGGCCCTCTGCCGCAACGAGCACCAGGACTTCTTTCACCCTTCAATTGGGCGTCCAGGCCAAGCTCCAACTTCTCACATCCAGGTGTCGACGCCGGTAGCACCTCGAGGTAAACTATGAGTACCACCTCGCGCCAATCCGCCTAAACTCCAGGCCCTCTGCCGCAACGAACACCAAGTCTTTTCACTCTCTACAATCGGGCGTCCAGCCCAAGCTCCGACTTCTTACACCCGAGGGGTCGACGCCAGTAGCCCTCGAAGTAGACTACAAGTAAGGCAACCAACAGCCTCAGGCCCCCCCACCCAAAGCCAAATACACGCTGACGCCCAGTGGCCTCCCGAACGAGCGGCGCCTTACGCCCCGCGACAAAAACGAGCATCCAGCCTTCCCCGAGTCTCACAGCGCACTCACACGACATCGCTCAGGCAAGCCAGCATCGAGCGTCGAAAAATCATTACATATATATGTATCCGTCGTGACTCCATAAAGTCATCGCTATGTATACAAGGCACCCCGGTATACCCCAGCTTTTCCGTATGCGAAAGCCCGAACCGCCGTACACATCATCAAACAAAGACTCGCTTCGGTATCATGCGCCAAAAAAACACATCGTACAAGGGCCGCGCTCGCTATCGCTCCAAAATGCAAAATGCAAAACAACAGCATGCAGGTAGCCGCAAACTCGTAGGGTGGAGCACAGGGGTATCAGGGCGTGTAATAATAGCCCCTTCCCAAGCACCGTCCCTAACAACGGTGAACGCTCATCAGTCGCCTACAAAAAAGCCGAAGTATTCCTACTCTTCTCGTAATCCTTCTCGTCGTACGGATCAAATTCGGACTGGTCCGTTTCAACTCTCCTCACACCCTGGTTCGGCGCAGAAGGGCCACGTCCCGGCGACACACCCGGACTTGGACTCCTAGTTACCCGCCACTCTTCATCCGCGTCCGTGTAGTTTGGTGGGCCCAAGTCTGTGCTGTCGCGACTAGGAATTGGTAATAGGATGCGCGAGTCCCCCTTCACAAGACCTAGTCTCTCCTCTTCTGTGGCTTTGCCATCTCGACTGCTCTTTCTGCTTCCTTTGCTCATAGGTCTCTTTATTGAGGTCTCACCGCCGGATTCGGCTCTATTTCTTCCAAAGACGTTCTGAAATGAGAACTGGCGCTTCGCGGTGTGTGGAGGAGGTTTCGGGGGCTGAAGAGAGTCGGTGGACGGTTGTCGGTCTTGTTGGTCGGGATGTGGCAGTTCTCCAAAGTGAATCGTAGGTTCGTGAGGTTTGTATGCTGTGTCAGTCTGCATGGCATTGGCGTAGGAAGTTTTGTCCTCCGCGCCGTCGAGACTGCCATGAGTCGAAGAGGCTGGCAGGGTGGTGAGGCCAACTGAAGGGTTATGGGAACTGCTGGTCGACTTTCCTCTCGAGCGCAGACGCTGGAAGAAGCCAGGATGGTAGCTCGTGTCGTCGTCCGAGTCGTCTTCTTGTGGGAAATGCGACATGCCGAGCGGAGGATGAACCGTCTTGCGGCGGACAATAGTACCGCTCCGCTCTGGATGGTCGAGGCTTATAACGGTCTTGCGGCGGCGAAGGCCATCGAACTCGACCTGTTCGTTCTCACCAATGGGCTGCATGTATTCTTCCTGCAGCTTCTTTGCCTCGGCCATCTGCTTCTCGCTTCTCGCCTTGGATATGGAGCGAAGGATGGCGGCACCGCCACGGATCGTATCCGCTCTCGGCTCGTACTCTGGCTCTTCCTGCTCGGCCACGGTCCGGACCTGGTCGAGATCGCCCTTGAAGACGGCGCTATCGGGGACGTCCTTGGCCGACTTGGAAAGCTGCAGGAGAACAACTCCGGCACAGATCTGCAGGAAGCCCATGATGACGGTAGAGATGGTGGATGCGGTGCCCTTGAAGCCTTGGAAGAGGATGGCGGACGTAACGATAGTAGCCGAGGTGAAGAAGACATAGTATGTCGGCGTAACGAGGGCGGCATTGAAGAGGTTGAGCGCTTTCTGCATATTGTTAGCCTTAGGTTTGAACCATGAGGTGGTACAACTTGCGTTCAAATAGATGATCTCGGTGAGCAAAGTGGTTATGACGAAGACGAGCAAGACGTAGAAGAACCACTCTGTGAACTGTTCTTTTGCCTTGCCCCCAATAGCAGCGATGATGGCAGCACCCAGACCCTGTGTTGCGACGACGCTGAGGCCGCCGATCAGACTACAGACGGAAATATATACCAGCATAGACTTCTTCCCGTATTTGGGCCCTAGATAGAAGATGATGCCGACACATGCAAGGATGACAACGCCAGCATAGCTGAGGAAGCCCGGGGCAATCACCAGGCGCTTCATGTCTCCTATATTGGCGACGGCGGACTGCGTGGGAGCATTGATGACAATGACGACGGACCCAATGATGCAATTGAAGCACCCCACTTTGCCGACAAAGCTCAGCCGCTCTTTGAGGAATATGGCGGACAGGATGGCGCATATGACGACGGACAGAGCGCCCATGGGGGTAACGAGAATGGCGTCGACGAAGGCGTAGGCGACGAAGTTGCATATTTCGCCAATGATCATGAGTGTCATGCCCGTCCACCAGAACCAGTTCTTGAGGTAGCCGTACCCTTCGCCGGCCTCTTCGTTATATTTTGCGTTGGCCTTGAGCAGGCCATGCTTCTTCAGCACAAAGGATACGCCGATAAAGACACCGGATGCGATGGCGAGTATGATGCCGACGGACTTGTAGATGGGGGGTCGGGCGGAGGCGTCGCCGCCGACGCCGCCGGAGCGGGCGTAGAGCTCGTGGAGGTGGAGGAGGTCGGGGGAGCTCATGGTGGTGGTAGTGATGGTGTGGTACCGGGCCGTGGGCGGCAGGTGGGTGCGGGGCTGTTGCGGTCACCTCGTAGCGCAACCAGCGACTGCGAATGCGCTGCGACGAGGACGGCCGAGGGTGCGGGATTCTAGGACAGAGACGGCGACGGCGGAGGCATGGGAGAACAAGGGCATGTGTTGTCTCAGCTGCAAAAGGCGGCTCGTGGTGGTGGAGAGCGCACGGCTCGGGCGTGTGGACGAATAGGGAAGTCTGTTTGTGCAGGGAAGGTTGCACAGCGACGTCGAGGCCTGCAAAATGTGGTGATAGGGACGAGCCGTGGCAGGTAATTACTACTTCGACAGGAATTTGGAGTGACGAAGCGTCTGGCGGTGCTTCGGGCGCAGCTGAGGCGACCGGGTGGTGCAGCAGCAGCAGTCGTCGCAATTGGCTTGCGTATGTCCAGAACGTAGGATGCGCTCTAAGCGTGGGGTTGCAGTAGGCGGTTCGGTAGCGGTCGCTGGCGGCGAGTAGTGGGCGCGAAGTGAATGCTTGTCTGGGACAAACGAAAACGCTTAGGACGCTGGATATAGAACCGCAAGCAAACGAGTATCGACGAGTAGACACGAAGCAGTTTCAGACGCCAGGCGGTCGGGCGGGGGACTGGCGACGGGGGAGACGTCAGGAACAGCGGCGTCGCGCCGGGCTGGTTCCAAGATTCGGGGGCGTTCGTGTGTGCCCCTGCAGTTGGGAATGGCAGAGCAACCACGTCAGCCAAGCAACCCCATCCCTGCCCCCCTGCGCA
>Ga0247733_1000338_pt1 | contig 22652 bp, 19 predicted proteins | sample UWRJL043104R2_FD_180932 | JGI IMG/M metagenome (GOLD analysis project Ga0247733, IMG submission 180932) | Plant litter microbial communities from Arlington Agricultural Research Station in Wisconsin, United States - UWRJ-L043-104R-2 | ecosystem: Environmental > Terrestrial > Plant litter >...
ACCCTAACCCTAACCCTAACCCTAACCCTAACCCTAACCCTAACCCTAACCCTAACCCTAACCCTAGTCTTGTTCAGCATATCCGTGACGAGGGTCTTGACAACGATAGCGCTGTAATATTCTCGATACTCATAATATGACGTTAGTAGTACAGTGTTATTCGAGTTGAAGAAGTTATTCTTATGTACTAGCCGGATGAAATACTCCACATGCTCTGATGCTCAATGAGGTCGAACATGTCAATGAACGTTAATCCAAACCCAGGCCGCCAACCGTGCTAATGTGTATAACGTTGGTTAGTGGGCGCAGCTCCGTAACGTTTGCTCGAGGTGCGCCTACTAAGCCGTAAAGGTGCAGAGCTTACGTGAGATAATGTCTATTTCAATACCAGACGATAAGACATGCCGAGACCCCGCTCTCCGCTCGGCGAAAGCGAACGCATTCTCGCACATTGTTGCCAGCTCTTCTGAATGCCAAACAAATCCCAAAATAAGCGCCGACAAGACGAAGCCGAATTGAAACGTCGACGAATACAGTCGCAGAGAGATAAGGCCAGGAACCGACAAGAGCGGGACGCACAGGTTGGCAGTCTTGTGCACGCAGTCCAGCGACAGTTAGCTTTGGACTGCAAATCGTTACCGCCAGTCGCCAACCTACCTGGTATTGCCACGCCGGAGAACCTGTCTAGCATATCGCAGGCCTCCACAATGGAGCCACGCTTAACCAAGTTCATGCGGGGGATCGCCAGGTATGCACCCTTCTGACTCATGCAACTTTACCTAACTTGCATAGCATGTTCAACGACACGAAATACTCCGATGCTACAGTCCTTATCCACGGTATAACACTGCCTGTTCACAAATCCATCATCTGCACACAAAGCGCATACTTTGAAAAGGCATTTCAGGAGGTGTTCGTCGAGGGAACCTCAGGGGTACTTACATTCAACGATGATAGTGGAGCCGCTCTTTGGAGAATATTTGAGTATTTGTACACTGGTGACTATTCGGACGAACTGCCAGAGAACTTCGAAGGTGAGGTGGCTTTGATGACCCATGCGCTCAGTTTGCTAACAGCTACTAGACGACCCCGCGTTGTTGAAAGACCCTCGTGTATACGCCCTCGCCGACATGTTCTTCTTAGAGGACTTGAAAGCGCTTTCTACACAAAAGCTTGAACGAAAGTTACAGGTTGAATGGAAAAGCGACTCGTTCCCAGAATGCATCCGGGAAATATATGCTTCTACTCCAAGTAGCGATTTGATGATGCGATCTGCTGTAGTTGAGGTGGGAAAATTACACGTAAGTGAACTTGGCAAAAAGGCGATCTTTAGAGACCTGATTCACGAAGGCGGCGATTTTGCTGTTCAGTACTTTGAAAGGGTCGTTTTCAAAGCGTTTCCTGCGTATGGCAGCTTTGGTACAACCAGTTCAGCCAAAGCTAGCTCCTGGGGATTTCAAAGTTAGCAGTATGTAAAAGTCGCTGGTAGTACGCATATTCCATAGCTGTAGTTGAAAAATGATTAACGCTATGCGACTTATGACAACGCACTCTAGCGGGACAAGTCTCGTTGCTAAAAAAAATTGAGCGTCCATTTCGGGACAATTCTATTCCTGGGACCGTCGCGTTCCTAGGAACAAGTGGGGCGTCTATTCTAGGAACAGGTGAGATGTTAGTATTCTTGTCCCGCATAGCTATCCTAATCTGTCCAATTCCTAGGACTGTCGGATTCCTGGGATCTTCTGGTTCCTAGGATTGTTCGGTTCCTGGGATCTTCTGGTTCTGTCAAACATCACGGTAGCTGAGACGCGTCAGCGTCTCAGGCGCCGGGACTGTGTATATATGGACGGTGTCCCACCGTCCATGAGTTAGTCAATCAATAAACAATCACACAACTTAACAGACGCTAACGCGTCTCAGCCACCGTGATGTTTGACAGTTCGGTTCCTAGGATCTTCTGGTTCCTAGGATCTTCTGGTTCCTAGGATCATCTAGTTCCTGGGATTGTTCGCTTTTGAATCCTGCTAACTTTCAAATCTCACGAGCTTTTGAATCCTGCTATCTTTTAAATCGTGCTAACTTTTAAATCCTACAAACTTTTAAACCCTACAAACTTTTAAATCCTATAAATTTTTAAATCCTGCATTCTTATAAATCCTGCTAACTTTCAAATTCTACAAGCTTTTAAATCTACAAGCTTTGCAATGTTCTGCACCTTTATAGCTTAGCGGGAGCACTCCTGCCTTAAATATCACAGGAGTGCTCCCGCTAATACGATTTACAAGGTAGCAGGATTTACAAGTAGCAGGATCTAATAGTTAGCAGAATCTAATAGTTAGCAGAATCTAATAGTTAGCGGAATCTAAGAGTTAGGCAGGTAAGTGGGGAGTACGAATAGATTAACAAGCACAGTACGCTAATTGTCTCCTAAAGAGTCAGACTTTCTTGAAGTATACCTATAATGCGTTCTGTCAAGCCCGACAAGGTCGTACTAACATTCACCACACCCTCAACCGAGTCCTGATGTGAGGACGGCACGAGCGCCATGGATTTGATCGCAAGGCGCGACTCGCGCATTTCGCGGTAACCCGAAGAGACCATGGCTTCTCGGATATCATTATAGATAATGTGAAGTCGGATATACAGCACTCTGGCCAGGGCATTATCGTAGCTGCAGTAGGAGAGAACGTTCAAATGCGAAGATGCGTAGGAGAGGTCTTGACCGACTTCCTCTGCGGCGAGCTCGAGTAGTTTTTGCGAAGCACTGAAGAGGAGGATCGTACAGCCTGTAAAGCTGGTATACCTACTCTTGGGTTAGGCTCGTCAAACGTTTGCTACCAAATAACATACACAGAAACCCAACAATGCGACCGTATCAAGTTGTCGCTCTGTAGCAGCGACGCCACACGAGCGGACTGCCGTGCCGCCAAAACGCACTGCTCTTCGATGTTCTTCATTAGTTCTAAATCTTCTGGCTCGCATGGGGTATCGCTCAAGCGGATCCTTCCAAGATCAGTTAAACACTTCCGGTAAGGCTCGATGAACAAGCCAAGGAACAGTATGTGTAGCTGCAAAAGAGAACGCTTAGTATGCCAGTTCATGGTAAGCGGATCGGCAAGACTGAGTTGACTTAGCTGCATCGGCGGTGGAAGAGTACGGTGCCATTCGTTGAGAGACTGGAAATGGACACGCGCCTGCACAGCCTTTGGTTGAGTTGCAGTTTTCAGGTCCAGCGCTATGTATGCGGCTAATCGACCAAGTTCGCCGACGCGTTCAGAGATAACTCCAGACTCATGCTCAGCGTGCGAACGAGGAGGTTGGTATAACTGTGCAGTGTTAGTGGGCGGCTTGAGTTAGGGTTGCTAAGAGCCAGGCTACGCAGCGGAAGAATCAGAGTATTTAGTCGTACAGTTAGATCTTCAGGGGTGACTCGTGATTCGTGGCTAGTGTTATACGCAAACCAGCTGGAGGAGTTAGTAACCAAGGATCAGCAACGACAAAATAGTGGGCGCGCAAACCATTCTAGGAAGATAATACTTCGAAACACATTCCACCAATACCCCTTTTCTCCTTCAGTCATTGCAGACCGGAAGGACGGAGACGTAAATGTCTCTCTACCAATACCAAGGGCCGACACTCCTATCTGTTAGCCTATCAATTTTGGACTCCAAAGGAGTCCGTATCTTACACATCAACCTCCTTGCGCTTTGTACGCTATTAGTGAAACGACATATCGCCAGGCAAGCAAAAAGTCGCATGCAGCGGAGATTACTGACGTCCGAAATTGAGGACAGCATGTACAGGAAGAAGTGTAGAAACTTCTCTCGAAAAAGCACTGTTTGGCCCTCGCTATCGCAATAGCTCCCCACTGCTGACATGGCAAAGGCTTCAACCGTAGAGACCGGTTTCGAGTCAGTTCTAGGGGAGTAAACAGATCGGACCAGGTTCAAGGCTTCATCCTGGTCCCAGAGAAAGAGAAGTGAGCCGGTGCCATGGAGGAAGGCTTCAACGGCTTTAGTTGTAATGTCTTCTGGTGGGAATAGAGCGACTCTAGTGAAGTGAGGGTTGATACCAAGAGCCTTTGAGATATGGCGCACCTCGGCCATCCCGGATTTCACAGGTGATGGTGCATCTTGCGACAGACCCTCCGAAACGGTATCCTCTATGTGTACTTCCTCTTGAGGGAGAGCTTCCCATTCTCCCTCCTGACCTTGCGGGACAGGTAGCCGGCTTGAAGAGCCAGGTTCGGAAGCGATAGAGGCTTTGTCGTCTGACGATGTCGTTGCTTCCAAGTTATGCCGTTGTTTGAATCCCTCTAGGTATGCTTGGTAGCTCCGGTAGTTCTCCGTTTGCTTGTAGATCTCAAGTGCTTCTTTGTACTCTCGCAGCCTATCAGCAACCGGTGTCTCCCAAACGTCCACTCGTTCTTTATTTGAGAGTTCCCTCCAACGCTTCCCCGTCTCTTTGGCGATCTCGGTGAAGGAAGACCCGCTGAGTGCTGGATCCTGTCGAACATACTCGCCGAAGAGCACATAGGCTGTCTTAGGTTTGGAGGGCGCATTGGGATCGGGTCGCGGGTGCCGTCGATACGGTCTGGTCGTATGCTTGGGCGAGGTCTGTGGCATCGTCTCGGACTGTTCTTCGTAGGATGGAGGGACAATTTTAGCCTTGTATCCGGCATCCGATGCGCTTGAACCGCTATATTCGCGTATAGCGCGCTGAAGCTTCCGGCGATCGCCCAGCTTGAAGCCCAGCTCCGCCATGTCGGGTTCCGTTATTGTTGTCACATCCTCCCAAGTCTCAAAGCCGTTTTCATGTAGGCACTCCTCATATTGACTGAGTCCGAACCGAGCGAGTGCCGTACTAAGCTCGAACGCATTAGTAGTAGCCTGTCCCGCAGGTACAAAATCCATTCTTCCTATAATCTCCCCTGGACTTCGGTAGCGCTGGTCGGTCAAAATGGTGGCTGCGTTGCATTGGAAAGGCGTGATAGAATTGTTCCTGATCTTACCTGACGTCATCGACATACCCCGCGAAAACTCGATTCGAGTTTCCTCATTAAGAAGTTCCGAAGTACTTCCTAATAAGTACTAGCGGCACCACTTCCGTGATTCTTGAGCCAGGAGTGCTACCGCTAGAGCAAATGTGGAGAACCACACTGCTTGTCATGCGATTCGGAAGGTTAGCCGGGGAGATCGGAGAATTCGCTTGGCCAGACGCAAAGGTCCGAAGATCGCGCCTCGCCGACCGACAGGAGAGGCAGGCCAGGTAGAAAGGCCAGCCGAGAAGGTAGGCTAGCCGAGAAGATAGGCTAGACGGAAAGTTAGACCGGCCGAAAGCAAAGGCCAGCCGGAAAAGTTGGCCAGCCGAAAGCATTGGCCAGCCAAAAGGATAGGCCATCCGAAAATGTAGGCCAGCCGAAAGCATTGGCCATCCAAAAGGATAGGCCATCCGAAAATATCGACCAGCCGGTGTGGGCAAAGAGCTATTAATAGTGTGACATCATTCCGAGGTGCAGTCATGAACTTGTGCTCGGCTAGTTCTTCCTACCGCTTCTATCCCATGTGTCCTGAAGTACCATGCATGCTTCCTTCTCTAAACAATCGAGGTCTGTCTGTGAGGTAGACCGTGATTCACATCCGGACACGCCGTTTGGTACATTCTCTTTCCTGGCTAACCCGTGCAAAATCATTTTCTGCATTTCCAACGTTCCTTCAATATCATAACGAAGTGGCTTCGAAAGCATGTTGAGGTTGGTTGTCGAAAGGGTTAGATTGCCCTTGACATTGAATACCTTGCCTCTGCGCTTTTTAATGACTTCTGTGGTTGGTTGTATCATGTTCAATAGATGCATTCGGTGACATAGTCATCTCAAGTCTTCAGGCGATTCTGGTTGGAGAAGTCTATGGAAAGCTGGCTGGCTAAGTACCGTCACGATGTGTTATTGACGCAGCAATGTAAGGATTGGTAAGATGTAAAGCGAAACTTGACCTTTTGTGGGCCTTCAGAGGGAAGCGCGGACGTGTTTGACATAGCGGCATATCTATATATAACTGTACCGAGGCTTACGTCTTCTCTACGGAAACAAGGTAACGTTACTGGGCTCTCCAGAAATTCTGGTCTCTTACGTGAGCATGCCTAGCAGAAAAGGCATGATGCGCAGGAGTGCTGCCCGCTGTGGCTGTGCTTATTAATAAGCAGGTCCCCGAGGAATTTTCCCCCGCGACCACGAATAGAGTTAGTACGAGTTAATTTCCACTGCACATTGGCTCTGCAGCGGTCCGATACCGCCAAGCCTCCTACATCGATAGGAGCGGCATAAAGGTCTTGGGGGGCTCCACCAGCTGCCATTCATCCTTTTCATAGCACTCTTTCTCCTTTTCCTGTTCATATTCGTCAATAGCAGCCAATGTCTCTACTGCTGGCCAAGTGGGCGGTTGAGCTCCCTCTACCATGCAATGAACAAAAGGGTCTGCCATTCGATTGGGTTGGATGCCTTGAGGGTATACGTTTAGTATGTAGGCTAACAGAGCCATAATCATTCTTTCGGTGAATTTGGTGTTGTTCCTGAAGGTATCAGCGCATGATGAACCCCGTAGACTTGGATCTTACATGTGGGTTTCAAGGCTTCTACTGCACGTTGCTATGATCCCGATTCCGAGGTGAGCACCATGGCGAAAGGACTCTATAAAGCGTACTGCATCTTCTCGAAGAAACGAGTCACCCAGCGTAATGATCTCAGTTATGTTCTTAAGCCCACGCGAAGAGCTGCCTCCGTATAGAGAATCTAGCCGTTTCATATCGCGAAGATAGCGAGTGCGCGGGGGCGACGATGCCGACCATTCATACATACTATCAAGTACTGGGCTCAGGCTCCAGTTCGAGACCTGGGACGGGGATGCCGAAGCAGTCACCACATCAATCATGATCGTGTTCGTCGGCTCGTTCGAGTCGGCAGCTGTAGTTAGTGTGTCACTCGTGTTTTCAGACGTTGCAAGCGTTGGACTATGGGGAGTAGAGTGGCTTGCCGTCGGCGCCACGGTCGTATCTTCACCACGGTCTGGCATCCCTGTATCAACACTGGTAACCTGTTCATGGGAAGACGATTGATCCTCTAATGTAGTATACAGAGCAAAGAGGGCACGGTCGGACGATTTCAGTGAGGCTAGAGCAGAACCTGCGGGATGTGACTGCCCGCCGCCCATGGCAGGGAGAGCGCCGGACGGTTGAGCATCGTTAGTGGTGTGTGAGCGAAATGGGGACTCTTCCGGAGTAGCTTGAGGCGTCTTGTAGGCAGGCAAAGTGAGTGGGCCGCGGTGGAGGACCAGCCTGTGTGGTAGGAGTGTAGACTGTACGTAGTCTAGGTCCGCAGGGTCCGCAACGGCAAGCAGGGACAGGATAGCCCTGACCGAGAAGAGAAACTAATTACTGAGTTAGCAGGATCCTTAGCAGGATACCCATCATACCTCGTCTTCTCTCATTCGAGCACGCGCGTGGCCCAGGAGCGGCTCACTGGTATTGGGATCCTGCTTCGTGTAAGTACTTGTCGCGTCGAAGTGACCCGTACCCACCAGAACGAGGTAGCGCATGACGTTGAGGAGCGGAATGCGTCAAGTAGGGACGAGGTAGGGTGAAGCGTTCTTGGGTGGAAAGAGGGAGAAGCGGACGAGGAGAGGGCGTCATAGAAAGAAGCTCATTCGGAAGCATGTAAAAACGGTGGTCCGGTATGCGGCACGGGCAACAGCGACCCCTGTGGAGCAAGGTATAGAAGCTTCGAGATGTAGCGTCGGCCTCGTGCTCTGCGCCAAAAATAGGAAGCCAGCACAAATAAGGCTTTAATTAGGCTGTCACCTTTTCATACCTTTTCCGATGTGATCGCATACGATTTTCCACCCCGTCGCGCACGTTATCCATAGGAACGCACCCAACGACAGCATCCGCGCTCGCCAACGTGAGAACCTGCGGCGATTGCGACGCTGGCGATGGCAACTGTGCTCCGCCAGCGTGGGAATCTCTGGCGATTGCGACGCTGGCGATTCTAGCGGCCACATACGCCAGAGACAACGTCGCCAGCGTATCAAATGTGAGCCCGCCGCTAGCGCAATTCGCGCCAGCGATCAACATGGGGCGGATCTCCAGCGATTAAGCGATGGCGATAGCAATCGCTAGCGTTAGCGTCGAGGCACTCGCCAGCGTCGCGATCGCCAGAGATTCCCACGCTGGCGGAGCACAGTTGCCATCGCCAGCGTCGCAATCGCCGCAGGTTCTCACGTTGGCGAGCGCGGACTGCATGAATGTCGCAGCCGACCGACGCACTGCCGATACTACTGCCGATACATTGCTGATGCCCTGCCGATCGATGCACTGCAAATCACAAGGCTGGAAGCCGGCTCTTCTTCGTCAAGGCTTCTTTGCCTTGGCGCAATTCGCCACCTGGTCTGCCTTACACAAGGTTTCTTTAACGTCTCCACGAGACCCTAAGCTAGTTGGTCCGTAGGCAAGAGCCATGTCGTCGGATGCTCTCCAATACGCGCCTGCTCTCGCCTCGGGGGCAGGAGGCGCATACAGCACCAGGGTGGCTATTCCGCGACAACGTCCTAATCAACTCCAAGGTCCTGCCAAAGACCGACGGCGAGTGGCCCGAGCATGTACGGCTTGCCGTACCCAGAAGATCAAATGCTCAGGCAGTAACCCACGGTGCAAGCACTGTGAGTCCACTGGCCGGGAGTGCATTTACAACATGCTTCGCAAAGATCGTCTCCAGATGTCAGCCTTGTGTTCGCGTTTGGCCAGTGTCGACTTCTGACTTTCGCAGCGTTACTGAACGATGCGTTCAAATGGCCAGATATCTCAAATCGCTGAGGCATGCGGCTAGTGGAGACGACGCTCTGAGAATTCGCGAATTGCTGGAAACGGTAGGTTGCCTCTGCCGGCGACACCCGTCCGAGCTGATGATTCCTCAGGTAGAGAAAGACCTTTCCGAAACCCCACAGCCGCAGACTCCGTCGAATTCTGACGTTGATTCCCAAGAGTCGCGCGCCTTCATAGTGGATGACGTCACCGAGTCGCCGCGCCACATGGACGTCGACTCCCAGGTCTTTCTGGAATAAAACCTGCACGAGACGAGTCGATCACGAGCAACAGGATTCGTGGGAAAGAATTCCGAGGTCCAATGGCTGCGCACGTTGCTTTATCCAGAACGACTTCATGACGGATCCATGCATGGCCTGCGAGCTTCGTCCGCTACCTCAAGGGACAGCGACCAGGTGAGCCTGGTGACCTTCTATCTGGACGCGGACAATACCGATCTTGACTCTGTAGTGGACGCCCACGAGTTACCCACATCGAAGACAGCCCAACGACTCTTGGCAACCTACATGGAGAACGTACACGACTCCTTTCCCATCCTTCCGAAAAAGCTGTTTGAGGACCAAGTTCGAAAGTATTTTGAGGGAGAGAAGAAAGGGGTTGCGCCACGTCTCAACCTCAAATGGCAGGCCATTCTCAACTTGGTTTTTGCCATCGGGGCCCGATACTCGTACCTCGTCAAAGCAGAATGGGCAGCAGAGGAGCGCGACGATCGGATCTACCAGGCTCGGGCTCGGAAGTGTGCGTGGGATGAGGCCACGCTTTCACAACACCCAGATCTGCTTCAGATCCAGGTAGCGGGACTGTTAGCCTTCTACTATCTTTCGACGGGTCAAGTGAGCCGGTAAAGGATGCTGACATCTACTTCGAGTATGCGCAAGCTAACCAGGACAGAGCATGGGTTGTGGTCGGCACGGCACTGCGATTCGCCCAAGCCCTCGGCCTCCACGTACGCAACGAAGATCCCACAGCCTCGGGCCTAAAGCGAGAAGTGCTGGTCCGCATTTGGTGGAGCCTCTATACCCTAGACCGCCAGCTCAGCATCATCACAGGACGTCCTAATGTGATGGTCGACGCGAACTGTTCCGTCACGCTACCCATCCCGCTCTCCGAAGAACGAATCAATGGGAACAGGAACAACAGTCCTAGAACAGCAAGACCCAAGTCTTCGTCGGTCTTGTCCACACCGCCCAGTCCGGTATCCACGGGGCCACACCGCAGGTTCGAAACTCCGCATGCACCTGTAGGTATGAGAAGGCCAGATGCAAACACCGGCTCGTACTTCAAGGCCGTTGTCCAAATGGCTATCACAACCCAGACCATCCTTTCCTCGCTCTATTCGGGAAGTAGATCGCACGGAGAGCGTCAGCAAGACATGAACCACCTGAGCCAGCGTCTCGACAATTGGGCGGCGTCGCTCCCGGCCGAGTTTGACTTTCAGAAGCGTGGATCCAGCGCGAACGCACCAAACTGTCGCGAGCGGATGTTGCTTGGTTTCCAGTTCTATGGCGCCAGAATCCTCCTAATGCGTCCGTGCCTTGGTAGTATGGGACCTTTCAGCCAAGAGGAGAAGACGCCCTCCGCTTCTCCAAGTTTTTGGCACAGCACAGCGTTGTTGTGCGTGGAAGCCGCCAAAGCCGAGCTTGACCTTTTGCCCGACCAGCCAGATGCGCAATTCATTTACAAGTACGCGCCGTGGTGGAGCTGCGTGCACTATTTGACGCAAGCGTTTGCTTCTCTTCTCCTTGCTCTTTCCTCTCCCTTGTCTGCCTCTCAGGATCTGGCTGGGTTGGCCAGCTACGCGAAGAAGGCGATTCGATGGCTGCGGTCCATGTACGATCGACTAGCGGAAAGGGCGTATGTAGTAGCAATGCGCGCTTTTGAAGTGGTTGCGAATAGGCTATCACTCGACATAACGGACCTGTACGCCGAGCATGCGATGGCCTTTCCCCACGTAGGATCAGCCATGGTAGGTGAGGCTGGTATGGACTTCTCGACGTCATTCGTTGACAGTTATCCAATACTGTCTCAGGCATCTTATGATACCGACATTACCATGCCGTTGTCTCGGCTACCCGTCCCCGCTTTTGTTTCCTGCGAGCCTGCAACCGCGAGCTTCCACTACCACCTTCAACCGATCGGAGGTCCGTACGACGACATCCATGGTCGAGGCTAGACGGGCCTTCCAGGAGTGGAGATGGGGAGAGGAAGAGGCTCGCTGCGTGGACACGAATGATGACGTACATCTACCTTTCTTATACCGTACACATGTGGGCTTCGGGATTCTGGTCGTTTAGTGTGGGACACATCCTCAGCCTGCTATCAATGAGTACACCCAACGTTACTCAGTCGTTTGGTTGAGACGTCTTTTGCTTCCATCACATTAATTCCCACCAATAAAAATACCCTGCCCCTGTAGGCGTCAGCCCATTCACTTCATTAGCCGCACAACGTGTGCGATCTCCATCCTCGAACGTAACAAATGCGCGATGATCAATGGCCTTTGGAAAGTTTTGCGAGGTCGAATGTTCACAGCTCAGCTAGAAACAAAGACGGCGTGGCCCTACCCTCTTCACGCTCTGCGCCAGTCTTGGAGACGAAAGAATACCAGCAAAAGCAGACAACGGCGTTCGAGGGGAAGCCACATTCGCTAAGCACTGTACTGTATGTGCAGATTACACGATCTGAGAGCGGTAGGTACGCAGCGATGCAGTCGGCCACGCTCATCCTCAGCCGGCCGACGGCGATCAGCCCGAAGGTCAGCGTGCTCTTCGCGTACCTTAATTCCAATACTCACCGCCTGGTGCTTGTCCCGCCGATCATGTCGAAGTAGTCGCTGGTTTAGGCGGCGCGTCCGGGTCAACAGCCTCCATGAGCTGCTCAAGAATGATCAGCGCGGAGATGCCCCGCACCCGTCGAGGCGTCTCTTACATGACGCAGTCCGTACATGCTGAATAAGCATACTGACTCGACGGCTATCGACATGCTGCTGCCTAGGAGTTGCACCACTCGGCCTCCCCACTCTTTCAGAACGGATAGCATATCGAATCTCTTCAACTTCATTATTACCAATACCAGGGTAAATTGTACTCGTATGTTGGAAATGGAAAGATCGACGGACTCCACTGTCACAGACGACACGACATGTTCTCTATCGACGCTGCGAGCTCAAGCTGGAAAACCTCTGCGAGATGTCATTTTAGAGATATACGCGCAACACTGGAGAGCGAACATCAAGTCAATCGACTACCTGACGAACTTGAAGTGTTTTCTCCCCGCCGAGACGGCCTCGGAGTGTCTGCTCCACCGGGACGGACAAGAAAGGCCTGTTACGATCTTGCTTACGCCGTGTTCGCCAGTGGAAAGATATGTGGCCCTGTCGTATCCGTGGAGCCCGTCGTACAGTGAAAGTAACACCATGGGCGGATACTGGGTACTGGAGAGAACTGTCTCCGTGCGCAACATTGCTCTCGATCGGACGATCCGCTTCATTTGGTATAAGCAAGGATCTCGCGGTATGATTCCCTTCTAGATTGATCAACTATCCATTGAGCAAGACGATTCGTCTGAACACGAGAAAGGGATGCAGTTAATGGACCTAGTTTATAAGAGATGTACATTCGCCGTTGGCTATCTGTGGGTAGAGGTGAAGACACAAGTCCAACTGGATCATCTCTCCAGCCTGTTGGGCGGTCAAATCGTTGATGAAATGGGCAATGGAGAATGGCCCACTTTGAAGAAGGGAATCGATGCACAGACGTCGGATGAAGTCCTAGACCTACTGGTTCAAATCACAGATGATCCGTGGTGGAGTAGGGCTTGGATATTCCAGGAGGACTATGTTGCTAGAAAGAAGATGTGGCTTCTTATTCGCCACGCACAAGGACTTGACAAGACATATGCGCGAAATAAGCTTGGGTGTCTCTTAGGCGAACTGGTGGTCAGGTCGGATAAGCTTAGGAAATATGCTACCTTGTTTTGCCTAGCTTTGCACCAGAAACTGGATCGTAGGCCGTTTGTGAGGGGTACATGCGAAAAAGTTCTTCAGAGAGCCAGCAAGTACGACCTTCTCCATTGGTATAGAGGCAGCTGGTGGAACATTTCAAGGACGATGACGATCAAAATCCTCAAAGACCTTGATAAGCGCGACATGTCAGTCCCCTCTAATTTGCTCGCGATTGCCGCGAACGTCTGTGGTTATAACGTTCGAATTATGGCCGCGAAGAACAACACTCTAAAGATGAGTCTAAGCCTAGGGATCCTCACGCTCTGTGTATCCAATAGGGAAATAATCAGGAACGACGATAAGAAGATCGCATTGTACGAAAACGTATTCGACTTCTTAGAGGACCGCGCGATGAGCATAAATACTCCCTTTATAGATGGAGCGTTGACATTTATCAAACACTGTCGCCTCTCAGCCAGCCATCTTTCCTTCACTGGTGTCCATACCAAGGGGCTCCTCTAGAAACTCTCGGATCTAATTCGGCCACAACCTGTCCGGCATAGTTCACTTTCGATTCGCATAAATCGAAGCCAAAGGAACATGTTTCGCTTCGGTCTCGATGACTATGAGCGAAGCCGCTTATAGGACCTCGTCGAAGTGCTCAGTCAGCGAAACAAGCGATGTTATGGGCGCTTAACTAACGACCTTGAAGCCTATTTAGGAAACGACCGATCAATCAGGCGTGACGATTGGCCCCCAAATTTAGCCATAGATGCAATGGCAGCATACATCGTCGATGCCATGGATACCAGAAAATACCTTCAAGTCGCTCGTCTCAGCGGTCCGTCTGGAGCAAGGCAAGGTATGCCTTACCGTGCGATATTTGTTAGAGACCGTAGCGAAATACAGGGATCAGGGCCGACCTATGTTTTCACTTCATGGATGCGTACAAACGAGCAGGCGCAAGATGAGGTAGAATGCAAGACACTGGCAAAGTATGTGTCTATGGAAGTTAGCCTTAATCAAATGGCGCAGCGTCCATTCCGGATCCTAAGGAGCAAGAGATGGACTAACGGTCTGTGCTTTTTTTGGGGGGAGACCAAATCCTCGTTCGTTTTTGCGTGGCCGAAATCACTGTGTGAGTGATATCCTACGGCCTGGTAAAATGCATGCTCACGCTAAGGGGAATGTGCGGGTGGTACGTTGCATGCCGACAGAGGACGCCAGACACGGCAACGTTATCAATTGATTGTGGTACAAATCTAGGAAGATAAACGCCAAAAATAGGGTTCAAGCAGCTACGAAAAGCTATTATGAGGATTGCGACTCATGGCAATGATGTTGGCAGGGTCCCTCCAATCCATGATTATTTGTCGGAGGTAAGCCGAATGCGTGCTATCCACTGGGTCTCGATCGTGAGCTACGGCGACGCGGCCGTTGCGTTTTCGCAGCCGTCCCACTGTCCAATAGCTGCAAGTTTGCGGCGGCGCGTCTAGGTTTCCCTAAGATCCTCGAGCTTGGTGTTAAGCGTGGGCGACCGGTGTAGTAGACCCCTATCGCAAAGCTGCTGCATTGGAAGCCACACAGGCCTGCAACCTTTCTGCTACGTGTGTTTCGTGACATGGCATTTGGAACTGTGCCACCTCTTCGTATATTTGCTCCTCGGGGTCGAGCAGACAAAAGCAACCCATCTGCGTAAAACGGTCGTAAACGGCAAAGAAAAGACAGGCGTCATTCTCTGTGCTGCTATATAAGACGGCCTGAGAACAGACCGCTTTCGCGTTCTCCATGTCTGTGTTGGCGTAGGTGATCGCGATGTGGAAGCAGACTCAACACGATCTTGAGAGAAGAGAAGCAGACTGCTATTCGAGAGAAGTGGGCGAGCATGCGAGATTCCGCTGAGCTTCGACAAGAAAGATCAGAACAGCGCAAGACCGAACGTGTGGCAAAGTGTGAACATGCTCTCTTCAGCTAGCCACGGAAGCGAGGGAGAGCGAACTGTGCTATTTGTGGAATATTTGCTACAAACACCACTTTCAATGCCCCCAATGTGGTATTTTGGCATGTCCGGCGTGCAAGGCTAGGTAACTTACTGTATGTACTAAGCAAACCAAGGATAGTGGCAGCGCTAAGCCACTAGCACATCGTCTCACAATCGCCAAGAAAACAGGTTCAGTTTTGAACCGGTGAGTGTGAGCCTGCTCATCCCCTTGACAAGGCAGCAATGCATATGCTTGTCCTCCATCAACCTCCACTCTTACAACCAACCACAATGGGCCGTATCACAAAAACATGCGATCGCGACAACACGCCGCCAACCAGCATATGGACGCACTCAAATACGGTTGCGAGAATTGGGACCGAAAGTTCTACACCCAACGGTCGGTAAACCAGGACGATATCGGACAGTGGGAGCCTCAATTTGGAAGCGAGAAGTTTGTGTGGTCGAGAGTTGCATCGCCAATGGACGCCGTAAAGCATTATGAGGGACGCCGTAAAGCATTATGAGGGACGCCGTAAAGCATTATGAGTGACGCCGTAAAGCATTATGAGTGACGCCGTAAAGCATTATGAGTGACGCCGTAAAGCATTATGAGTGACGCCGTAAAGCATTATGAGTGACGCCATGATGTTCCGGCGAACGTGGGCATTTCGTTGCTGTGCTATCCATGCCTTCGGAATGTAGCCCTTTTGAGGCTAGGAGTTTTCATTGACAAGTGGTCGCGCAGTAGGACGCTCCTCAACTGCGGCGGTGCGGCGCTGGCGCAAGGGCACTGTAACATCATCAGCGTGGGCTCTATTTCATCGCTAACAAACTCTCAAGAACCCTTCGCTTTCGTCGGGTTCTCTTCGCACTCCGCCGAATAGAAGCAACGAAACCGGAACCGTCTGCTAGTGTCAATGAGCTACTCCATGTTCGTCGTGAGCATGTCTCTTGAAGTGCTGGAGGCCATCTAGCATAACCCCCCGGCACAGAGGATGGCGGCACGCAAACGCTGCCTAAAATTCAGGGTCCTTGAAATGCGCATTTATATGTTTCTTGAGGACATCTTTCCTCGGCTAAGGGCGAAGCCTCCATTCATGCGATGACCCACTAATGCCTATGCAAATAAGGCAGACTGGATAAGGAAGCACCCTTGGGTACAGTTCTTTCCAGATCTCTTCGCATGCGGCGAGGGTAGACTCTTTCTTCGCAACTACACTCTCTTGGTCGCAGGCGTACAGCGAGGGCGCAAGGCTGCACTGGTTTCGCTTGCTTAGAGAAGGGGTCTAGTTGCGTGGATTTACGACGACGGCCATCTTCCGCTTGAGTGCCTTGGGCCGCCGCGTCTCCTGTTTACCGCCCAGCTTGATCAAGACACGCACAAACTGTACGCGCGTCTTCTCGTCCTCGAAGGGTTGAAAGAGCATGTTGGCAGCGGTGGCACGCTCCTTGAGCTTATATTCAACGGCGGGTAGCGCTAGAACCTCCGTGGCGGCCTTTCCACTAAGTTACTTAGCTATCTCGATCCTATTAATCGTGTTATGAAAATGGTGAATAGCCGCAGTCAACCGATCTCTATACAGTTTCTGGTAGGTACTGCTTATCTTCTTGTTCGTATCCACGTATTTCTTATAGAGATCCGTCCCCTTAGCTGTCGTAAGCGGATAGTAGTCTAGCGCGTATAATTCTTCTTTACACTTCGTTTATTCTGCGCGAAGAGCTACCATATTAGGATCGTTCCGTACCTCATCTAACTATTTATCGTCTAGCTCCTTCGGTGCGCGTCGATCCCGTAATATGCTTATACTAGCGACGGATTGAATTAGCTGCTCTTCTAAGGGGGTTCTAAAATAGATATACTAGTAGTCACGGGCAATATATGTTAGCGTATAATATCTCTCGTATACGGCACTACTATGGCCTATGGTCTAATTCCGTTCAACCGGGTCAAGCGCGTCTAGTAATTAGTATTAGCACTTACCGTCCATAATAAATCGTGGGGGGTAAGTGGATATACCATTAATGTTCCTACCGGACGCTCTTCGTATCTAGTATAAATTCACCGCGTGTTCAAAGCCCGCCTCACGCCCTAGGCGCTTGAAGATGTCGTAGTACTTTGCGTAGGGGAAGGGTATTTCTTTCTAGATACGCGTACCTCCTACTATATATTTAACGTTAGTAAAGAATAGCCGATGCAGTATCTCTTATTTCTATCGGAAGTAAAGCATTCTACGGTCTATCGGGACGGTCAGATTAAATATCTATTAGATATCGGAAAAGTCGTCCTGAAAAGTATCGTGGCAGAAGCTAACTACTAGAAAGAGCGAGACGATGCAGAACGTAGGGAGCCCTTTAAGACGAAAAGTAAATTTTTTCCTAGATTATAATATAAGCCGTGTATACTCACTATCTACAAGAGTCGGTTAACGTACGATTTTCTACTTATACCTTAGTTCTTAACCTTCTTAAGGTTAACGTTTACTAAAATAGTACTCCGCGCTAAGTCCTCGAGGCTGCAAACCTTCATAATCTTAATATCTTTAAACGTAAGTGCTATAATGGCCCTAGGCCTCGTGCCGGTCGCCGCGGATATAAGGAGGAGGAGGGTAATAATAATTCGGATTAGGCTATACAGCGGATTCTTATCGTCGATCTAAAATACATAGAGGATAGCGTATAGGTCCTGAACGTATATAGTATACTTTACGTTCTTAGAGGTATCGAGCTCTAGTTGGGGAAGCCACTGTCGAAATATTAGTAATCCGCCATACGGGAGAGGAGGAGTAGGAGAGTTATACGTTATAGATATTATCTAGAATGTTAGTATCTATACGATGGCCAGCGACGTCCCGATAGTACATAGAAATCCTCTTCTAATAACTCTTTATTAAGCTTTCCTTCTTAATGCGAAAGTGCTTCTTCCGCCAGCGTAGATAGCCTTTAAATGCGTTAGGTTGGCACGCAAGTAATAACTCTTTTAGTAACTTCTTTGTCCTACTCGCGATCTTCAGGCAATATCTAACCGTAGGCTTGTAGTTAGCACAGAGATTAAGGTCCCTAGGCATACCAGCTTACCTATTCCATAACTGACCCTCGCTCTTCTATAACTTTATCGTTTGTAGTTTATGTTTAGGTTTCGCCCGCCCCTCAGCCTTGCACTTAGTGATGTCCCTTATGATTTCCTCGCCCTCTAAGTCTAGCTCCCCGTCCGAAATCTATTCTTGTAGCTTATCGTTGGCATCTTCGAACGTATCTGGTTTAGATTCGGATTCTACTTCCGTGTCTGGATCTAAGTAGTCTAAGGACGAGCTGGAGCTGGGATCGTTCTCCCAGTACAAGTCCGGGGTTGAAGATGGCCTGGATAGACGCGATGGGTACAAATCTCGAACGCGGGCGCCATTCTTAAAGCAGGAGGAGGAGCGACTGGAGCTGCCGCTGCGTGGCTTCCTACGAGCGGAGGGCATTAGACCGGCTAGAGCGGTAGACGCGCAGGCGGTACGGAAAAGAGGAAGGACGAGAGGGGGGTTGAGATAGAAGGAGTGGTGTGTGAGTAAAGCGGGGGCGTGCCATCGCTTTAAGTAGACGCGCACTATCAGGCGGGCGGAAGAGGTAGGCCATCATTGCGCCGATAATAGGAAACGGAAAGGCGGAAGTGAGAAACGGTAGGCAGTAAGTAGGGTAAGTAGAGGAGGGGTAATAGAAACGAGGCTCTTTTAAACCTATGGCAAGCGCATACGCTAGAGAGGGGTTCTTATAAAAGCGGCGCTACGGGAGGGGTTAAGCGAGGTGGAAATGTCTTTAAAAGCGGCGGCAAAAGCCTACCGAAAATGGAAGCATTTTCACCGTTACATAGATATAGGTAGTTATTATTAGCCGGCGCGTACGCGTAGTAGTAAGGTTAGTAAGATAGATTTAGAGCGTAGTAGAGATTATAAAAGTAAATATAAATATAAATATAGATAGGGATATAGACTTAGTAGTAGACTAAGATAATAATAATAGTAAGGATTTTTATTAGCCGGCGCGTACGCGTAGTAGTAAGATTAATAAGATAGATATAAAGTGCGATAGAGATTATAAAAGTAAAGATAAATATAGATATAGATAGTAGTCTAGACTTAGTAGTAGACTAGAGAATAATAAGAATTATTATTAGCTAGCGCGTACGCGCGGTAGTAAGGTTAGTAAGATAAATTTAAAGTACGGTAGAGGTTATAAAAGTAAATATAAATATAGATATAAATAGAGATATAGACTTAGTAGTAAACTAGAATAGTAATAATAGTAAGAGTTTTTATTAGCCGGCGCGTACGTGCTATAGTAAGGTTAGTAAGATATATTTAGAGCGCGGTAAGGGTTATAAAGATAAAGATAAATATAGATATAGATAATAGTCTAGACTTAATAGTAGACTAGAGAATAGTAAGAGTTATTATTAGCTAGCGTATACGCGTAGTAGTAAGGTTAGTAAGATAGATTTAGAGCGCGGTAAAGGTTATAAAAGTAAATATAAATATAGATATAGATAGGGATATAGACTTAGTAGTAAACTAGAATAATAATAATAGTAAGAGTTTTTATTAGCCGGCGTATACGCGCTATAGTAAGATTAGTAAGATATATTTAAAGCGCGGTAGGGATTATAAAGGTAAAGATAAATATAGATATAGATAGTAGTCTAGACTTAATAGTAGACTAGAGAATAGTAAGAACTATTATTAGCCGGCGCGTACGCGCGGTAGTAAGGTAAGAATAGTAACTTATAAGAGATTAAGAAGAGAGATATTAAGAAGGGAGGCGTTAAGAAGAGAGATATTAAGAGGCGTATATATTATAGATAGTAGGGATAGTAGTCTAGAAGTTCTTTTCTACTACCGTCGACGAGTGGAGGCCGTTAATAAGTAGAGACTATTAATAAGTAAGATATAATTATATCTTATTCTAGTAAGATAAGTATAGCGGCTTATAAGAGGTTAAGAAGAAAGATATTAATCTTATTAAGAGCGGGGATAGGCGTGTATAGAGTGGTAAATGGGTTAAGATTAGATTAGGATTAGATTATATTACGTTAGACCCTAGCCCAACCCTAACCTTAACCTAAAGATTTAACGCTAAGATTAGGTTATAGTTAGGGTAGGGTCGTATAGTTTAGGGGTTAGATTTAGGATAGAGTCGTATAGACTAGAGTTAAGATTAGGTTACTTAAATAGGTAATTATATATTATAGATAATTATTATAGAAAATACGTATTTAGAGTAGATAGCTTTATTAAAGATAGAGCCTACCTATTCTAGTCTTAAGGCGAAGTAACTAGCTACTAAGAAAATCCTATATATAAAAACTTAGAGTAGTACTACCTAGCTAGCTACGAATCCTTCTACTAAATTATAACCCTTTTCGCGTAAATAGTATTTATATTATAGTCTAAAGAAGTTAGTATATAATAAATAGTATAAAAGTAAAAAATTATACTCTTAAGATACCTAACTAGAAAGGCTTCTATACTCTCTTAAAGGGACCTTAATTATACTTTATTACTAGCGGTATCTAGCGCGGTAAGCTTTAGTAACTTTACGGATAAGATAACTAAATAGAAGCTTACGAATAAGAAGGTTAGTACTCTTCTAATATTATTTAATCTCTCGGAGCGCCATAGCTGCGTATTATTAGTATTAAACTATAATAAATAGCTATAATAATATACTACCTAGCTTATAACATCACTTTTTAGGCCTAGGCGTAGGCGTAGGCGTAGGTGTAGGCGTAGGTATAGGCGTAGGTATAGATATAGGTATAGATAGAGTCTTACTACCTTTCTTAGAGCGACGTTTCTTAGGGCGAGCTATTAGGGTAGGATTAGAAGCTAGTTACTTATAAGCTACTTTTATTATAATATTCTTTCTAGATGCTTTTCCGCTAGTAGCCGCGCTCGGTCTCGGCTTAGTGCGAGCTATTACGTTAAGTATAATAATTATATATAATAATTAAGCTATACGAAGTAGTAGTAGTATATATATATAAGGTTTTAATAGTAGTAATTTTAAGTATTAAAAAGAGTGGTAAGCGTAAGCGGTAAATATAAGCGGTAAAAGCGCGTAAGAGATTACTAGGTAGTAGTATATAGACTAGGCCGCTTATATTACCACGCTTATATTACCACGCTTATATTACCTAGTATAGTAATAATCTTATACTAACTCTACTACTAAGCGTTATAACTTTGGATAACTACTTAACTCTTCTAAATAATTATATTTAATTATTATACTTAACGTAATAGCTTTAATTAAGTAGGAGTTTAATAACTTCCTATAAGGCTTACTACTAGCTTAGGAAATCGAAATCCCGCCTAATTTTAAGCGCGAGGAATGGGAGTAGCTTATAGAAGTAATTATTATATCTATTTATAATAGTAAATACTAATTAAGGTAGGGCTACGCGTATAAAGAGTATAAAGTCGACGATATTATTATATAGTGTGGTTAAAGAGGTTCTTATAAAGGTCGCTCTATAAACTTTTAAGTACCTTTTAAAGGCTAGCTAAGTAATAGTTCTCGCGCTATAACGTAAAGAGATCGATTAGCTCTACTTAATAGTAAAGAGAAAGTAATTATAAGCGCTAAGGTAGTAGATCGCGCTATAAAATACTAGCTTACTACTAAGCTTACTTCTAAAGATAAGAAGTATAAAGCTATGGATAAAGCCGATAAGAAGGAATATCTAAGAGTTAAGGTTAAAGAGTTAGAAGAGAAGTGATTTAATAAGTAAAAGAGTAGTAAGTTATTATAGCTACTTATTATAGGTTTATACTTACTATCTATAGATAAGTGGCTATAGACCCGCCTTAATTATATTTATAAAAAGTAGGAGAGTATTAATTACGAAGTCGATATAAGGTACTACTAGATAGCCTTAAGTAAAATTCTAGAAAGTTAGTAACGTAACTATAATAAACTATACTAGAGCTATACAGTTTAACGTCTATATTAGTTAGATAGTACTCTTAAGAAGATTATACGAAAGACGTATTAAGAAGGACTAGTAAAGCTTAATAATAATTCCTTTAAGAGTATAGAGGCTAAGAAAGAATAGTAGTAATTTATTAATACTCTTTCCCTAGAAGAGCTAGCTATGGTAACGAATAAGCTCTAGACGTAAGTTTATTATATTATTTTATTATAGAGACTTACTAATAGAGCTAGATAACGCGAGCCGACTCCTATATATAAGCTTTTAGGTAAGTAGAATAATCTAGTTCTATAAAGCGATAAGCCATACGTTATAGGAAATAATAATAATAAATATAAGAAGGAAGTTAATATAGATTTAGAGATTAATAATTACTATAATTAAGGAGAAAATAAGTATAAGACTTAGAATAAATTAGAGGTAGAGGAGTTATAGATAGGAATAGCTAAGAAGTTATAGATAGAGATAGCTAATAAAGATAAGACTAACTTTAAGGGCTTCTTAGACTAAACGAGTATAGGGTCTAAGCGGAGATTAGAGGATAGCTAGCGTTTATTATAGCTAATAATTACGCTTTATTAACGTATTAATCTTACTAATCGCCCTACACTTATAATATACTAATCTTATTATCTAATAATACCTAGCGCTAACTATAAGGTATTTATTTTAGTACTTAGCTAGTAGTCTCTAGTGTATAATTTTATATATACTTTATTAGAATAATTTACGCCGTAGCTAAGTAACTCTATTCTCTTTTTACTCTATCTAAAAGCTATTAATAACTCTTTTATAGTTTTTTTATTATATTTTTTTATTATATACTACGTATAGCTAAACCTATTCTTAAACTTCTATAAGTTCTTTATCTATTTAAGATTATT
>Ga0247733_1000339_pt1 | contig 22575 bp, 26 predicted proteins | sample UWRJL043104R2_FD_180932 | JGI IMG/M metagenome (GOLD analysis project Ga0247733, IMG submission 180932) | Plant litter microbial communities from Arlington Agricultural Research Station in Wisconsin, United States - UWRJ-L043-104R-2 | ecosystem: Environmental > Terrestrial > Plant litter >...
CGCCCAAAACCGCACTAAGCGTAGCACGCACAACGCTCCACACGGTGAGGTGCGCGAGCCAGCGGAGGAACGGCGTGACGAACTGCTTGCGCTCTTGCTGTTGATTCGTAAGTTGGTGTTGGTGTGGTTCGGTGCGTGTGCAGAGTCGTATGCGTATACATATTTTGTGGCGGTAGGAGAGGAAAGGAAGAGGGAATATACCTCCAAATCCGGATTCACGCTATAAACAAGCAACAGTCCCACACCCAGAACAAGAACCAGCAAGAACACGGTAAGGACCTGGATCACGGCCAGCAAGATGGAAATATTTCGCATCGTCTGGAGCAGCTTGTACCCGGCCGCCACGAGCGGCGTGACCTGCTCGAACGCTGCATTGATCTCGCGCGAGTAGGGGATGCCCATCTTTGCTTGGGCTTTGTCGTCTTGCTAGAGGTAGCTTGGGGAAAGGGATGGTGATGGGATGGGTTGGGGTGGGTGTTACAAGATGTATGTTTGGTAGTATTGGGGGAAGAAGAGCATGGTATTGTATTATGGATTAATTGCAAGTTGATCCGACGAGAATTGTAGGCGTCAAGCCGCGGGTGGACGACTGGGAGGGGGTACTGACGTCATGCGTGGTGCACGCTTGCATGCGGGTGAAGCGTGGAGGCGTAAGCGAACGCCATCTTCCATCACAATGTTTACACACTGAAGCACTTCTGCGAAGCATCGTCACCAAATACGGGGTCCGGGAGTTACTTTGAGTAAAAAAGACGACGACCACGTCGTGAGAATGTGATTCACTTCTATCCTTCGGACCTTCGCACGAGCCTCCTTGCCTTGCCACTTGGGACCCATAAACCTATACCTCAAGATCAGAGCCGACGGCCGGGAGGAAGAGTCGGGTATCCGACAGTGGACAGCGGTGAGCGTCCTACTGATGGAGTCCTGTTCCCAATCACAGCTGCATTACACAAGTCTGTCTCCTTCTCAGGCTGCATGACTCTGTCAGCACTAATCGATGAACTTTGTTATGTTGCTCCTTGAACTGCCGCCTCAGCGGATTACCAGAGTCTTTACAACGTTGCAATCGATATCATGCAGCTCCTCCGGAAACTTGCACGCGTCACCAAATATGCAGTTCTTGGTTCCCTTGGGGAGCTTCGTTTTGGCTGAGGGAGCTGGACAGCGGTGACCGTAAATGCACTTGATGTCCTGGCAGCCGCTTCCGTTCTGGCAAGGCGCCATGCGAGCAACGAGACGTAGAGTGGCTATCTCACCGTCCGTGGGCTCGTAGTTGTGCAGGTGCGTGCAATGATCCTCGTACGGGCACTCTTTGCGCAGGAAATGAACGTTACACATCTTGATCTTCTTGACTCGATCGACTTCGGTCTTATCGTAGTCGCGGCATTGCGGGTCGACACGCTGTCCGTTTCGGTTACGAGCAATAACCTCATCGCGGTTGGCGGGTTGGTAAGAGGGAGACGTAGTAATGGGTGGCGCTGGCGCAGCGGCTTTTGCGGCCCAGGAGTTCATGGTTGGCTTGGTAGCTGGCATGCCATCGGAGGCCAGGGTGGACGACGAAGGGGTCCGAGGTAGGTTTGTCGCAAGCTTAGCAAAGACCGGACTGTCCATTAGATAGTTATCTTGTCCGCTGGAAGTGCGTGAGGGAGGGAAGCGAGCGGGCAGTCCAGTGAACAGGTTGTAGGTCTTCACGGCAGCTGGTGAGTCCGTTGGCATCCCGGTGGCGTTAATCTTGGAGTCGCGAAAAAGGTTTGGGAACTTCTTTGTCACATAAGGGAGGACAACAAGCTCCTTCTCGAACGGCACTCCTTCCAGCAGAGTCACCTTGGACACGTAGGCGGGGTCGGTCATGTATTCCTCGAGGAGTCGGGCAAAGCCGTTGTCGTGGGAGCAGCCAAAAAAGATTTGCCGGCAATGATAATCATCGACGAACAGCTTGAAAGATTCTGGGGCCATTAGCATCTTCGCAAACATGTATGGCATGTGCCAAAACGTACCAATGACTTTGTCGTCGGCGCGGTCCTTTCCCGGGCCAACGTCGACAAAGTCGAACAGGGTTTTGCCGCGAGTAAAACCACGAACAAAATCCTCAAACATGGTCATGTCATCCACGACACCGATGCGAAGGAGCACGTCGGCAAGACCTTTGACGTTGGCGTAGACTCGGCACAAGATGCGGGACTCGGTCGGGATGGTCTTGGTCTCTTGCTCGATGTAGCTCGTTATGGCGGCGTGCAGTTGGGCAGCAGCGCGGCGGCCTCCCTTCTCGCCCTCGCGGATGAACTCGTTGCGAAAAATCATGCCGTCGCCGTCAATGAGGACTACGACAAAAGGATTGCGCGCCTACAGCCAGTCAGTATACCCGTTGGAGCGGCCCTGCACAACCTCCAACATGCAAGTGGTCCGAACACGTACCAAAGCAACTTGCATGGAGCGCTCTCGAGCAGCATACTCGAGCTTCTCGGCTTGCCAGCTGGCGATGCCGTTTCGATCATTGGTGACGCGATCTAGCTCTTGGGCCATATATTCGTATCGATACATGATTTCCTGACATGTAACGTTAGCCGACGCGAGCGAGGCTGGACTGGCTCGCGCGTACTTGAAGCAGATTGGCCTTTTCTTGATCGTTTTGCATCACTCTCTCCATGCGAGCCGAGAGGGTCTCGGTGGAGCCCATGTTACTGGTGGAAGGTGTCGCGGCGACCGGACGCACGGGGGTGCCAATAGCTCCCAGGTGCGAGGAACGGCCGGCGTGGAACGAGTGTGCCGCCATGTCGGCGGTCAATGAGAGGAGTGGGTTGGGGTTGCGGGAGCGTGGTGATGTTGGAAAAATGAGCAGAGCGTCAGTGTGACAGTGAAGGGGTCGTGGTGAAGGCAGTGTGCAAGGCGCATGCGGTGAGGTCACTCGAGCGCCGGGGGCAGGCAACAGGGCGCGACGCAACAGTCAACAGTGTGGGGGAAGGGCAAGTTGAAGGAAGCGGCAGCGGCAGAGGCAGAAGCAGAGGCAGAGGCCGTTGTAGAGACAGAAGCAGCGGCGCCGTCACGGCCAGTGTTGTCGCTGCTGTTAGTGCCCGCAGCAAAAATTCGCGGTCAGTCAGTCCCAGACAGTGCGACCTGCAAGCAAGCGCAGTGGCGCCGGGCGCGCTGCAGAAACAAGGCGGTGAGCAGGCGCAGACGGGGCCCGTCCGGCCGGTTGGCCCGCGGGTAGCAGAGACGGCCGTTGGATGCTCGCGACGAGAGCACTTTTTTCTCTCTTCTCGCGCTGCGACGCTGACGGCGACATTTCGTGTGATGTGGACGGAGGTTTGGGAGCGCGCTCGCGATTGGCCGTGGCGCTGGCGGCAGGCCTCTTCCGGCCTAGCGCCCTCGTCCCGCGCTTCTTACCTCATCCGCGCTTCTTACCTCATCCGCGCCTGCAGGTCCGCCGCACGGGCCTCTCCGCCTTGCGGGTAGTGTGCTAAGTAGCTAGTGGTAGCTACAGTAGATGCCACGTTCGAGCATCGCCGACGGCTGCCATTCCACCTTCCCCTCCCTCCCCTCCCCCCATCACTCTATCTGCATCTATCCCCCCCCCGTGCTCCCCCTGCACGCATCCATCATGGTCGCCTGGAAGCTGTCTAGCCTGTTGCTGCTCGCGCTGCAGGCCCTCAATGTCGCCGCCGAGATCGAGGTGAGCTCTGAATTTTGACGCGCCATGACATCAACCCTCGTCTGACGTGCAACCACCCCCAGGTCGAGAGCGTCGAAGAGGTCCGCGAAGACGCGCAGACGCCCAACATCAAGGTCACCGTCTCGACCAGCTGGCCCCAGTCGGAGATCTTCGGCGTCAAGCTGATCAACGGCCATGCCACCGAGGCCCGCCTCTCCTTCAAGAACGAGGAGCCCACCCCCGTCACCGTGTCGCTCGTCGGCGGCACCCTGCTCCAGGACGCGGGCGCCGACTCCCGCATCCTGCGCAACCTGACCGGCCAGCGCTACGGCCTGGCCATTCCCGGCGGCGAGGAGCAGACCGTCACGTACACCTTCACCACCGAGATGCACCCGCAGGACCTGCGTCTGCAGCTCGTGGCCGTGCTCCAGGACTCCAAGCAGGCTTTCTTCACCGTCTCGGCCTTCAACGAGACGGTCACGGTCGTGGAGGCGCCCATCCGCGTTTTCGACCCCCAGATGTATGCATTCACCCGTTCCGCGCAGCCATTGGGCGCAATCACTGACTCGTCTGTCCAGCATCTTCCTCTACCTCGTCCTGCTGGGCGCCTTCGGTGGCACCGTCTACTTCATCTACAACACCTGGATCTCCACCCTCTTCCCCCAGAAGCGTCGCGGCGGCAAGGGCGGTGAGCGCGCGAAGAAGTCGTCCGGTGGCTCCAAGAAGGTCGACCCGGCCGAGCAGATTGCCGTCGTCGGTGCTGATGGCCCCGCCGTCACGAGCAGCTCCAAGTACGACGCGAGCTGGATCCCCGCGTCCCACTTGCAGCGCCCGGAGGCGAAGCGTGTCCGCAGCGGCACCCCCAAGACGAAGGTCAAGAGCTAGATGCTTGCTATATGATGTTGGATAGAGGGCAGCTTTGATTGGCCGTTCGGAAGGCTGTCCATTGGGCGGGAAAGGAGTGTGGTACTCGTTTTGACTTGTGCAGAGGCGGTGGGCGTGTTGTAGGAATAGCCAGGCTGGGACACTGCAAGTTTTGGATAAATCGCACTCCTAGGCGCTGTGTAGGCACGGAGGTGAACATGGCGATTGATAATATGTTGCAACCTGTACTATTACGCCATCTAAAAGTTGGTCGGTGGTTCTTTAACTACTGGAAAATAGAATGGCATCGTCACGGGTATCCTTTTGCGCATGCAGTGCTGGTGGTACGAAGGGCCAAACAACAGCCCTGATCAGAGTGACGCTATTCCGAGAGCTGGACCTGGTGATACACGCATATGCCCATGGCTTTCACTCCTTCTTCCACTCCTCAATCTCCCCCTCCAAGTGCCTCACTAGCGCCGCCATCTTATTCTGAAAGTTCATCCCGCACCGCCAACACTTCAAATCCCAATTCGGCCAATTCCCAGGGCGGAACCGCAGCGATCCCTCTTCTAGCGGAAAGTCCTCCATAGTCACCAAAAACGACGTATTGAAACTGAGATAGTGCTTCTTACTTATCAACCGGGGCGAGTTGTGCTCGCGCGACAAGACATGGATGTGCATATGATTCATGGACGGATGCGTGTGCACGCCTGCCACTATCTCCCTGGACCAGTCGCGGCCGGGCGGGAGCAGTGCGTCGCGGGCTTCTGGGGGCGGGGGGTCGTCCGAGCTCATGAGGGTTTCTAGGGCGGTTTGGTAGGGGGCGTCGGAGGCGCTTTGGGCACCGTATTGGCGGCGGAGCTCGGAGGCTGCGAGGGCTTTGAGGCGCTGGACGCGTGTGCGTACTTTGGCGAGGAAGGCGGGGTTTGCGGAGAGGTATTGGAGGGGGTGCTGGTAGTAGATTTTAGGGTCGCGGGGGAGGAGAAGGAGGTGGACTCTAGGGAATGTTAGATCAGAGGCTCTTTGGGGGTTGGTGGGGCGCGAGTGGGATGCGTACGAGGACTTGGGGAACTTGTCGTTGATCACGACGAACTCATCGTCGTATTCGACGATCCGTCCTTCGGGGTTCGTCTCCGGATGCTCGATGTATAAGGACAAGGCGTCTCTGAAGTCTCCCGTCTTGTTCGCTTTCGGCTTGTGCGTGGGTGGCGGAGGTGGAAGTGGGTCATTTTTGGGCTTCTTCGCACCCGTCATGAGTTCTGTGACTAGGTTGTGAATTGAGCGTGGGCGTTTTGTGTGGTTTCGTGGGGATCAACGTACAAGCATTGACGCGTTTGTGAGAGGATGCGTCTGTGTCTGCGGTTGCGTCTGCTGGTGGTAAGTGCGGATCGTTTCCTGGAGTCTCGCTAGTGAGCTCTTCCGCCGTGATGGCATCGGGGGTGCACTCGGGCGGAGCGGCGGTCGGGGAGGTGGACATGGTCGAAGCTACTCTGGGTTGGTCTACTGCTGTGAGTGGATCGACTGTGGCGGGCTGTGGTGCTCGTGGGTACAAAGGAAACTACAGCATGAGGTCGCGCACAGCAACATATAAAGACACTCTTCATACAAGACAGAGGTTGAGGATCTTCGAATGCGGCGAAGTCGATCATCAATGACGGAACACGGTGTTCGGAACGAGCAGGTCCGGGCGCGGCTCCCTTCCGAGCAATCAGATCGCCAAGCCCGCCGATTATACGTGGGGCCTATCGAACTTTCTTTGCCGCAATGCACAATGTGGTCGAGACCGAATCTCGTTCTCTCCAATCGTGCGGGCTTTGACCTTGACGGACCATGCGTGACAGCCCCTGGTGATTGAGCCCTTCCGCTAGCGAGCTGCGTCCTGGATCGCCCACACACACCTTTGTTGCACCTGGCACTTACGTTAACATTGGCTCACACCCCCGCGGGCTCCATGGAGAAGTTGGACGTACAGTTCCATATTTATACACTAAGGCAGCGACCTTGAAAATGCCCAACAAGCCGCATCCGCCGCGTGGCGGCAATTCGAGAAAAACGGTTGCGCCCGAGGAAGACACGAGCTTCATCGTTTTTGGTGATGGGAAACCCAAAAAGAAGCGGGGAGGCAATGCCTCCACTGTTGCAGAGCCCAGCACCAAGCCGGCCGCCAAAGCGCCCGCCGCTCAGGCAGATGTCAAGGGCAAAGGAAAGGCTGCCGTCGCGCCGCCCGAAGAGGCTCCCAAGAAACCGGATACGCGGACCTTGATTGGTGGAGCATCGTGGACGGGCAAACTTCCAGTCACCATTCTCTCCGAGTACTTCCAAAAGCAGCAATGGGGTAAACCCGACTACCGGATGCACAGGGATGGGGACTCGTATGCCGCGCATGTGGTCCTCACCAAGACGAACAATAAGACTCGCGAAACAATTACCCTTCCGCCCTTCAAGATCCCTGCAGAACTCGCGGACAAGGCACGCCAACCATCTGCGGTGGAAGCGCGCAATTTTGCCGCAGCCTACACGCTCTTCCGGGTCGCTAGTGCGAAGAACATGCATATGATGCTGCCTCCGACGTACAAGGACCTCTGGAAGGGCGAATTCTCCGACTTGAAGAAGCAGGATGAAAGAGAGGGGAAGGCCTGGATGTACGAAGCCGAGCCATTCTTTGGCTTTACGGAACGGGAAAAGGCCCGGGAGATTGCTGCGAAGCAGCGAGAGAAGAAAGAGAAGGCGCGGGCGGAGGAAGCCAAGGCACAGAATCTGCAGCCCGGTATGGCGATGCCCAACTCAAGAGGTGGCTCGTCCGGCAAGAGTACCCTGAAGGGATGGGAGCGAGTCCCGAAGATTGAATTGGGCAAGAAGACGAGGAAGCAGGTCGAACGCGTCATTCGTCGGGATGCTGTCTGGAATCCCAACGGCATCGTCATGGATGTCAACGCCCGCATCAGAATCGAAAACGAGGTCACGGATCTCGGGTTCCGCCGGAGTCATGTGGAAGAAGCAGCCGATATCTGCAAAGACCGCGAGGAAGTCATTGAATGGCTTCTTATCCACGTCCCCGAGGACGATCTCCCGTCTTGGAGTCTTCCCGAAGGCTACGTTGCAGGCATCAGCATGGCAAGCTCAAATCTGAAGCGAGAAGGTGCCATCAAGCGTCTTGCAGCTGCAGGGTATGCCACCGAACTCTGCGAAGAAGCGTATGACAGCCAAGGGGGCAGCGAGCGGAAGGCGGCAGCCTTTCTCCAGGCTCATCTGCTCCGGCAGGCAGACGACGAAGACGCCATTGCCAAGGATCTGAAGAATCTGGTGCTCACGGACGACTCGGAAAACGTGGTGGATGGAGGTACTGATCCATGGGAGGAGGAAATGTCATCACTAGAAGCCATATACGACAAGCTCTTCACTCAGTCGTCTCCTACCGTATGCCGCATCGAACTCGACATCAAGCAGCAAAGCAAACGCCTCGTACTCCAGGTGCACAAACCGTTTGGGCCTTACCCGATGATAGTGCCCATCATCACCTTCGAAGCCGAGATCCCAGCCTACATCCGACTAAGCATCATCCGCAAGGCTTTGATACACGCCGAAGCCAACTTTCTCGGGATGCCTATGATATATGATATCGTGGACTGGTTGCAACAAAACGCGGGCGAGATCTTCAAAAACCCAGGGCGACTCACCGATGTGGCATCAGGTCTATCTGCGGACCATCAAGTCGCAAGCCAACAGCTGCACGCTGCTCGAAGCAAGGGCAGGCCGCGTAGACCAATCACCTGGGTCCCAGCTACACCGCAGAGCATGAGAATCCTGTCGCAATGGCGATCAAAGCAGGACATTCCAGCACAGAAGAAGATGATGGCCATTAGACAGTCGCTCCCCGCGTGGAGGCTACGCGATGAGATCGTGCAGACAGTCAACGACAGTCAAGTTACCATCGTTTCCGGCGAAACTGGCTCTGGCAAGTCCACGCAGTCTGTCCAATTCGTTCTCGACGACCTCATCCAGCGACAGCTTGGTGATGTCGCCAACATCATCTGCACGCAACCTCGCCGAATTTCTGCTTTGGGTCTTGCTGATCGCGTTTCGGATGAACGATGCTCGCCGGTCGGTGAAGAGATTGGATACACCATTCGAGGCGAGTCGAAAAATAAGCCGGGAACAACAAAGATTACATTCGTCACAACTGGTGTTCTGCTGAGGCGACTCCAGACGTCAGGTGGCAGCACCGACGACGTGGTTGCTGCACTTGCCGACGTCAGCCACGTCGTGGTCGACGAGGTGCACGAGCGCAGTCTCGACACTGATTTCCTGCTAGTACTTCTTCGCGACATCTTACGGCGTCGGAAGGATCTCAAGGTCATCCTGATGAGCGCAACCCTTGACGCTGATGTCTTTGAGCGGTATTTCGCTGATGTTGGCCCAGTCGGACGCGTGGAGATTGAAGGCCGAACGTATCCTGTCGAGGATTTTTACCTGGATGACATTGTACACGCCACTGGGTTTACAGGCCACGGTGCGGACTTTGATGATGAGCCCGCCGAAAAATCCATGTCCTCAAACCTTCGAAGTGTCGGATTCGGCATCAACTACGACCTGATTGCAGAGCTGGTTTGCTGCATAGACGGTCAGCTAGGTCCAAAGGACGGCGGCATCCTGATCTTTCTTCCGGGTACCTTCGAGATCGATCGCACGCTTCGGGCTATCAGTCAACACCCTCAATTCCACGCCTTGCCTTTGCACGCATCGCTTCTTCCCGCGGACCAAAAGCGCGTCTTTCCTCCAGCACCACCCGGGAAGCGCAAAGTCATTGCGGCGACCAATGTAGCCGAAACCTCCATCACGATCGAGGATATTGTGGCGGTCATCGATACGGGTCGCGTCAAAGAGACGAGCTACGACCCACAGAACAACATGGTCCGGCTGGCAGAGACATGGGCTTCGCGAGCCGCTTGCAAGCAACGGAGAGGTCGAGCTGGGCGTGTCCGCGCCGGCGAGTGCTACAAAATGTACACACGCAATGCCGAGATCAAGATGTTGGAGCGACCGGAACCCGAGATCCGGCGCGTACCATTGGAACAGCTCTGTCTAGCTATCAAAGCCATGGGTGTTCAGGATGTCCCGCACTTCCTTGCATCAGCACTCACACCTCCCGAGAGTACTGCAGTTGAAGGCGCTATCCAGCTGCTTAGCCAGATGGGAGCTATCACCGACAACGAATTGACAGCACTTGGTCGCCACATGTCCATGATCCCAGCAGATCTGCGCTGCAGCAAGCTCCTGGTCTATGGAGCAACCTTTGGCTGCCTCGAAGCTGCTCTTACCATTGCATCCGTACTCACTGCGCGCAGCCCCTTTATGTCACCTCGCGAGCGCAACGACGAGGTTCGCGCCGACTTTAATCGTATCCGCGCCTCCTTTTCCAACAACCAGGGCGATCTACTCGTTGATCTACGCGCGTATGAGCAGTGGGCCGCCTACCGCAGCAAAGGAGCAACGACGCGCGACCTCCGCTCGTGGTGCACAGACAATCGTCTCTCCCCACAGACCCTCTTCGACATCGCCTCCAACCGCTCCCAGTACCTTTCTTCCCTCAAGGAGACCTCGTTCATATCCACTACGTATTCCTCCACGAACCCCAAGACCCAATCCTCGTACAACAAGCACAACGGTAACGATGCTCTCATCCGGGCCCTCATCGCCGGTTCGTTCAACCCCCAAATCGCACGCATCCAGCTCCCAGACAAGAAGTTCGCCGCCGGTATCGCTGGAGCCGTGGAACTCGACCCCTCGGCACGCGAAATCAAATACTTCAACCAGGACAACGGCCGCATATTCGTGCACCCCTCGTCCACGCTCTTCTCGTCGCAAACGTTCCCCTCGACAGCCTCCTTCGTCGCCTACTTCAATAAGATGGCGACGTCTAAGATCTTCATTCGAGAGCTTACGCCGTTCAATGCGTACTCGCTGCTCATGTTTGCGGGCGAGATCAGAGTGGATACGCTGGGTAGGGGTCTTGTGATTGATGAGTGGATTCGGCTGAGGGGGTGGGCGAGGATTGGCGTGCTGGTTAGTCGGTTGCGGGCTATGCTGGATCGGGTGCTGGAGGTCAAGGTGCAGGAGCCGGGGAAGGAATTGGATGCGAGGCAGAGTGAGGTTGTGGATGTTGTGAGGTGGTTGGTCGAGAGGGATGGGTTGGATAATTAACGGGGATTTGTTGTTGGCTTTAGGCAGAGAGATGTTTAGGTTTTGCGCTTTGATGGCCTTCGGCATATTTGGGCGTTTGATAAGAGGGATAGATGGACTGTGGCCATGCCATACCGCACATTTTTACATGTCCACACGACACTATTAGCACTCCAAGGTACAAAGTGCGTCACAAGCTCATATGAGCAAAGAAACCCTACCACACAACAGTCGCCGGAAACTCCTGTGGATCAGCTTCCACCCCCGTCCCTGTCCTCCACTTTCTACAAGACAGCCACACCCACCTTCCTGACCACGATCCCATACCAAACCCTAACACCAACCCACTTCTTCCCGCGCTCCCCAACCCTCCCTTCAACCACATCCTCCATCTCGACCGCCCTTTCCCTCACACTCGCCACCTCGAAGCCCGCCCGCACAGCCTCATCAAACGTCTCCTGCACCGTATGCGCGTAGCTCGTCCCCCTAACCTTGACACCCTGCGCATCGACAAAGCCCGCCTGCGACACACGCCCCATATCGCCGTGCATGTTCGAAACGAGTGCGTAGCCGCCAGGCGCGAGGAGCGCCGCGACAGTGGCGAAAAAGGGTCGCAGCGGGATGTGCTCGAGAACGAGGGTGCTGATTAGCCCGGAGACCGGGACGATGTCGATGGCGGGTTTGGGGGACGCCGCGGCGTCTGCCGCGCTGGGGAAACAGTCTACGTGCTCTAACTTGATTGCTCTAGACGGCCCTGTCAGGCCTTCTAAATTCGCTTTCGCTCGTTGCAGCATGCCTGCTGAGAAGTCGAGGCCAGTGACGTGCATGTTCTCCGCATTGGTGCTCCGCGTGGTGAGCAATTTCGCCGTGTTGCGGCCCGTTCCGCAGCCCAGATCGATCAAGGACAGCGTTTTGACGGCTGTACCGGCGTCGGCTGGTGGTCCGGAGTTGTTGCCATGGTCGTTGGAGGAGTTGTTGCATCTCACTTTGAGCAGGAAAGACGGTAGGAGAGCAGCGACTTCGATGTCGTCGATGGCTTGCAGCATGTTCCCATCTGTGTCGTAGATGTCGGCCCATTGGTCGTATGCGAGTTGTGTGGGGAGGTGTTTGACCTGTGCTGCGTTTGGAGTTGAGGCCGATTGATGGGGCGGTTCTTGGGTGCTGGGGGTTTCTTGGTGCTGCTGGGCGGGTGTGCTTGTCGTTGGATGGGCGGCGCTGGCGGAGGTGGAGGAGTCTGATTCGGTGGTTGAGAAGGAGGTGTTTTTGAGGTCGACGAGAGAGGTGTCGAAGGTTTGGTTTATGGAGTTTGGTTGGGTCATTTTGGGGGTGTGGTTGTGGGGGGTGAGACGGGTGGGTGGATTGGAGGTTGCAGAGATTGGCAAATAAGAAGAGGAAACAGTGGTGGAATAGTAGTTTGCAATATGAAGAGATTTGAATGAGGCGAGAGAGAGGTGTAATGGATTCCTTAGGCAGCAGCGGGGTAGACAACGCCTGTAGACCGAACACCTTGAGCTTTTGAAAATGGCAATTGAAGAGGACGCCTTGCGGAATTATATGAACCGCAACACGCCCTGTCTTCTCTCTCCTCTTCCCAAAGCGGCATCATGTCGTGCAGCGGACGGCGTGACTCACATGTACATGTGCAGCCACTCCTCCACATCTCGACGGCTACAAGGCCGGACAACGCCACGCCTACACCGAACGACAGCGTACACACCGGCACCGAATGAGAATCGCGATAGACGTGTTGCTACACATACACTAGTCTGCCTCTCCTGCGCGCCCGCGCCTTGTGTTCCGCACGTGTCTGCTTGGCGTAATTTCGGAATTGTTGTACATGCGTATGTTACAGTGAGTATGCGAGGCGGTCGGAGTCATTCTTCGTAGACCCATCAAGCCGACTCGGAAGCAGGAAAGTACGACTGCACAATTCGCTCCCGATGCCTCACCAGATTCTGCCGCGCGAGCACCGCATCGCGTAGACGTATGTCGACCCACCCTCTCCCTAGCTCCTCGTCCAGTAGCAAATGCGTATAAGCAAACACACTCGCATCGAACAGCCCCGGTTTTGCGGCACCAAAGAACCACTCGTCATTTCCTAGCACCGTTTCTAGCGCAGCAAATGCTTCCTCGGCCTGTGTATACAAATCATCCCCATTAATGACGGCCGAGTATTTGAGCAATTCGGTTGCAGCAGCGTCGCGGAGGGAGCGCGCGATATTGAGGCGGACGAAGGGGTTTGTGGAGGTGGGGAGGATGTACAGGGGTTCGGCGAGGGTGGTGCTGTTGGGGGAGAGGTAGATTGTATAGAGCTGTAACGCGTGTTAGTCGTAGCGAACATGTACATATCGATAGGAATCGCAACGTACCCAAGCCCGCCGTATCCGGTGGTCGAGAAGCGACAAATACGCCTCATACCGCATATCCCCAGGTTCCTCAATCGCCTCCGAGCTATTATTCATGCTCCATCTCTGCAGCTTTGCGGACGGCACAGGCGGCGCCGCCTTTGCGCCTTCAACCACGGAAGGAAGAAGAAAGGGCAGCGCTCCGCTAGGTGACGCGTGGTTGCTCGAAGACGCGATTTGGAAGTCTACACCTGAGAATTTCAGATATGCCTGCATTGCATCAGCTTCTCTTCGTCATCTGCGTGGAGTTGCAGAGGTCTCACCTGCCACTTCAAACACCCCGGGTTATACGACGGCGCGCCCATCGTTACTCCGTTCTCTGTCGCAAACACATATAGCGTATGCGCATCTCGTCTCCTTGGGGCGCGCAGCGGGAGCTCGTTCGCGGCATAGGTTCGGATGGGAAATCTGTCGAAGAGCTGTTTTATTGGCGTCGGGACGGAGAATAAGCTGTGAGATGGTTGGGCGGCCGGACGGCGCGCAGCATGGGGTTCATCTTCGCGCTGGGTGCTTTCGGTCGTCATTGTTTGGTAACTGTGTGGGTTGAATGCGGATTGGAGGGATTGCGTGGAAAGTTGGGATGGGCGTTCGGGAGTGATGCGCTCGCCTAATGTTGCTTGTTTGGAGGAGGTTTTTGGAAAGGGCGAGATTTGCCGAGGCTGGGCATCTGCTACATATTGCGGTGGTCTTTCGTCGATGCCAATATTATATTCAGTACAGTTCGGCACTAGACGTCATTGTAGTCATTCACGTCTCGAGAATCTGTGCGTGAAATCTCTGCTATAACATATACATCTCTTAACGATCCTTACATGGTCCGACAAGTTTCGACATGGTCATGATTGCCATAGCTCTTACTCATGAAATGAGAGGACCATGATCTGTCTAGACTTGACGAATACTATTGAGGGAGAAAGTGTGTACGTTCAATTAGTAAAAGATACAAAGTCTGCTTCAGAAAGGGACGTAGCAAAAGTGCAAAAACATCTGAGCTGAATGAATGTGCACCTAATAGTGTTCAGAGATAGCTAGCTACAACTACAACGAACCCAGCACAAAAACCAACAAGTCGTAGCGAAAGAAAGGTGCGTATAAAGCCATCACCGTCTAAGCGCCAGGCGCAGCGAACCCCTTGTGCTCCTTGTGAGCCTTGTACCAGTAAGCATCCTTCTTCGGTTGCAGCTTCTCGCTGAGTTTTTCGAGGACGGTAGCCAGTAGCTTCTCCTTGCCAGCCTCGTTGTCTGCATCTCGGTTCCAGATGGCGATCTGGACAGCGTTCCAACGAACGCTGTACGAGATGCCGCAGATGTCGTCGTTGAATGCTACATAAACGTTAGCGAAATGCATGTGATTAGACAGTAAAGGGAAGGGACTTACCCTGGCGCTTCGTCTCAACGGCGCCCTGCAGGATATCACCGACAGCAAGGAGGCAAATCTCGTGCCAGAAGTCTGGCGCGAGTTCCTTCGAAACGCGGAAGTAATACGCGCCGCCACGCGTATTCCTAGGATCCTCCCATAGTGGCTTGACGCCTAGGTGGAACAGGTGGATGGAGTCGCGCAGCTTCAAGTCGCTGACGGGAATGTTGTTGAAGTGCTGGTAGAACTCCTTGACGGAGATGATCTGGTCACCAAGCGGCTTCGGGCGGGCAGCATACTCTTCGGCACCAGCGGTAGCTGACTTACCGCCAGGGGTAGACTGCTGACCCTTCTCGGCCCAGAATTGCCACTTGAAGCGGAATTCGGGGACACGGACGGACTTGAAGATGCTGTTGAGCATTGCGGTGCCGCGGGCGGGAGAGGCGGTGGCAGAGGCCTCCTGCGCGGAGGCAGCCGGCAGGTCGGAAGTGGTGAGGACAGGAAGTCGGCCGGCCATGGTGTCGGAGATTTTATCGTTGCAGCGACGTTCGCCGAGGATTTCTTGGGCGAGGGCCTCGAGTTGAACGGGGTCGGAGATGGGGGCTGCGGCGAAGATGCGCTTCCAGTTGGCGACAGCGAGGTCGTTGACGATGTCGCTGATAGTGGAGATCGGGGTGGACCGGACCGGACGAGCAGGCTTGGGCTTCAAGTACTGCTTGACGATGTCCTGGATTGTGGTGACCTTGGTGGTGTCACAGGCTGGAGCGGCAGGCTTGGGCGGGAAGTACTTGTTGAGGGTAGCGAGGACTTGATCGAGGCCGACGCGGACGTTGTCGCTCAGGGGGCCGGCTGGCTGAGACGGGAGCGGAGCGTTATTGGTGACTTGCTGAAGAGCCTCGACAAGGGAGAGCGGAATGGGCTCACACTTGATGGATTTGTTCTTGGCAGCGGCCTTGTTGTTGAGGGCTTTGGTGTAGTCGTCGTAGAAGGATTTGTTGACGACCTGACACTCGGTGGTCTTGGGGAAGTCCTTGAAGTTGTTGTTGACCTGAGAGTCTGCGACCTTGAAGTAGGAAGCGTCGGGGACGTTGGTGGTGGTCTCGAACTTGACTTCAGCAGGAGGCTCGGGGATGGAGAAGCTGGCAAAGGCGGAATTATCTGCGCGAGGGCGAGAGGAGTACCCCTTCTGGTGAAAGGTCTGCTTAGCCGACGGCTGCGGGGCATTGATCAGTCTGGTGATTTGAGCCATGGCGAAGGTCGGAAGAAAGGTAGTAGTGGTCGTAAAGAAAAATTGAAAGTAGGCAGTAGAAGAGCTTGCTGAGCAGAGCAAATGGAAGTTGAGCGTGTGAGGGTGGTGTGTAGAAAAGGGTTGAGAGGGGCAGTGAGGCTCGCGACCACATGATTTATACTCTGGGCGCGGCCAAGCTTCACAATAGGAAGCATTTATTGAAGAGGCTGGTATTGTTCGCGGACTCAGGGAGGTGTGAAGGGTGTGTAAGGTGGGTCGGTGATGGTGAAGAGTGGCGGAGCAAGCGGTGGGAGGGGAGTGACAGGCGTTGGTGCAAGCCGGAGGGGAAAGCGGTGTGAACAACAACACCAAGCACAGTACAAGATGGGGTTATCAGAGCGAGGCAGAGGTACAACAACATGTAGATGACTGAGGGAAGGGTGTAGGTGGAAGGCTTCCGATATGTGATGTGCGAGCCGGGTCGCCCCAAGTGGCCATCCAGCCATGATGATATCTCTTTCTAGGGGAGTAAAGAAAAGAAAGGGAATGTCGAAGAGAAGACGATCGAAATGTCCCCAGCACAGAAGAATCTACACATACCTTTCACTCCAATATCCGGATCCCAATTCCCAAATCCGCTCAAGACAACAACCCCGCAGCCTGGCTTAGCGCAGTAACACGTCGATGAAGGTGAGTCCGCTGGAACGCTCGACCAAAGATGCGAACAATCAAGTACCCGGGGGCTGGGAAGACAACAACGACGATCGAACAGCTCGGTACACTCGCGCGGTGAGGAGGTGAAGTCTCGCGATCGGCCGGGGGGAAAGTCAACGGCCTTTAAGCGCGAACTTGCTGCAACGGGGCAAGTCAGCCCCGACGCTGCAGCCGCCCGCAGTGCCCGTTTCAAGAGTGGCGCTGTTTCACCACCACCCCGGCTGACACTGGGCTTGCGCGCCTCAGGCTACCACTGGCCGCGCTGCTTGGCGGTGACGTGCGCATCGCGGGCGGCGGAGAATTATTGGTGTGCTGCCTTTGACATGTGGACGGCGATGCATTGTATTGCACATTTGGGCGGTTTTGGCGAAGTAGGGTACATAGTGGATAGGTAGGCTTGGGAGTACGACCGTCGGCGCGTCGCAGAAACCTTCCCCGCGGTGCCGCTACTTTTTGGTTCCCGCGTCCGCGTGTGCTACAACTTTTTTTTATCCTTCGGCGAACACGACACCTCGAGAGACATACCACGTCCTGATATCACACAGACCCCACATACAACGTCCACGATGGCACCCACCACGCGATCCAGAACAGAAACCACCACCACCCCTACCCAAGCCCAACCCAAAGCCCCCAACCGCGCCTCAGCCCGTGCAAAACGAACCAAACTGCAGCACTCCAGCTCCCCCGACCACTCAGCCCTCTCCGACGATTCCGCCATGATACCCACAAGCGTCCCCGAAGACACAACCGACGCCAGCGATGTAGACAGCGACGTATCGAGCGAAGTATCCGAGTCCAGCGACGAGTCCAGCGACGGCAGCGAGGAGGAAGACGAGGACAGCGCCATGGAGGACGCCGATGCATCCACACAGAATGAAGCCGGTGTCGTCAACCTACGCGCGAATAGAGGCAAGAAGCCTGCCATGAAGCTAGAAGACGAGGAAATGGAAGACATACGTCCATTCTTAAAAGACTTTTTGCCGAAGCTGAAGGCTGCAAATGAGGAGCTCGAAGCGCAGAAGCTGGCCGGCACATTGGAGACGGCGGAGATAATAGACGACAACGAAGATGGGAAGGACGGCGACGCAGAGGAGCAGTATATTGAACTGGTAAGCCTGACTTCCCATGGTGTCTGCGATCGGTTGGAGGCAGGCGCTTGGCGGCTATTGTTTGTCTTCAAAAGCGTGGATGCTAATATGCTTGCAGAACCTTGGTCTCGGCGTGCTCGAAGCGGAGAACGAGAATGCGAGCAAGACGGCTGGTGATAAGGAAGACAACGATGAGGGAGAAGAGGATTTATTGGGGAAATTGATGGGGAGGGAGAAGGCGGCAGTAGCAGCTGGTGTGCAGGTTGTTGAAGAGCAGGAACCCAAGTGAGCATATGGATCAGCGTAGGCTGAGGAAGGCGATGGTTTGTGTAGTGCTATACCCCAAGACTGCGTATGCCACGCAAGTCTCGCATGAAATGACATTGGCTTAGTGCGACTCATACCATTCGTCGGTTGTTAGATTCCTATAGCCGTGATGCGACTATTCTCCCAGGTACTGTTGTAAGTCGAGGGTATAAGGTAAATCGCGACTGCAGATAACACGGATTTTGTACAAGACAAGAGGTGCCGAAGTCCTCTACCTTTCCGAACAGGCTATGTCGACAGGCTGGCATCGTCTCACTTCTCCTCCTTCTCTTTCCAAACCCAATCCGCATTCCCTTCCAGCTTCGGCTCCTCAATATACTCCCGCACCTCACTCTTCCTCTGATAGTCACTCCCAAACCTCGCATCCCGGTCCTTAAGCTTCTCCTCAAAGTCCGGAAACTGCTCCTTCTTCGTAAAACTCGTCATCAGCTTCGGCTCCCCCAACGGCAGCACATCGCCCCTGTCCACCTGCCACAGATGATACACCTTCCCATACAAATTGACCACTTCCTCCATCTCCTTGTTCTCGGCGAGTTCCCACGCGGCTTCGGGGACGGCGGCCGGCTTGGGCATGATAAGCATGCCGGATTTGACTTCGAAGACGTGCGTGTGCCACAGCTTTTGCTCTTCGGCGTCGAGGGTGGCGAAGAGGCGGGGTGTGATCATGTACTCTGTCGGCGATGGTTATTTTTTGGTGGGAGTGGCTTGGAGGCTGAGGTCAACATACCGATTCCGATGATGCGAGCTGGTAGCGTAGGCGAGTCGTATAGAATGCATTGCCGTACTTCGTCGTTTAAATGAGAGCAGTAATGGTTCGCTTCGACACTGCGACCGGGCTCGTCGACGTAGGCGTGGAAGGCATTGAGGTGGGCGCATATACGTTCTACAGGCGCAAAGTTCTGAAAAGCATCAGCAAAACTGTGGATGGAAATTGAGAGAAACTAGATACCTGAACCGCCGCAGCGCCTGTCTCGAGCGTCTTGTTTGTAGCTGACTCGGGGTTGCCCGCAGCTTTGTTGGTCACGGGTAGTGAGTCCATGGTAGCCATGCCCTCTTTGTGATATTCAAAATAGCGGAAGTTCTAGTTGGTTTCTTTTTGATTGTCGACTTTAGTTGATGTTTTACTTCTGGTGGTCGGCAAAGAAAAGCGTATTCATACAATTGAGTGATGCAGTGACATTGACGTCATAGTGATGTTCTACCTAGACACGAGGGAAGAGCTCCTCATCGTGCTAGATAGTGGATGCATGTCGTTCGAGATTATAAACACGTACGCTAAGGCCTGATGTTCTACTTGCTCAGCCCGATTACATTATCGAAGTCGTTTGGGCTAGCGTCGCCTCGATGCTGTTAGTGGACTTCATTTCATACTCAAGTGGTGCACGTCCGCCGAGCATGCTTTCTTCAACCCTCCTACTCTCACAAATGCTTGTCTAAATTGAGTTGGTACCAGTAGCTCACGACTATGCAATCAATCCAGGCACGACAGCAGACCTCCATTAAATCCCACTCGTCTGCCAGCGACCGCGCTGATGTGGTTAGCACAAAGAGCGTTGCAGCAAAAGGGATTGCAATATTCAAGACTTTTATCTCATCTCGAAATTAACTGCCGCTATTATAGGACGCACTTGCAAGGTGGATGGGACTGCGCCATCTGGGTGCGGCCGGAAGCTACGCCGCATCCATGGCTACGAGAAGTAGCAGCACTTTTGCCATCGTCCCTCATCATCGTCTTCCAGCGTGTTTACCTCGCCTTCTTATACTAGTAAACTCCCTACTACAACTTTGTTCTGATCTATCGCCGCACGAGAGCGCTCGCGAACCCGCTTTACGTGAGATAATTGTCGACCAAACCTGTACCCGCTACAGTAAACAAGGCGTGGCTCCCAACGTATCAACACACCTTAGGCATTCGGCATGGCTGGAACGGCTCCTATCGTTAAAATCGAGTCCGGAGATCCTCCACCTCAAATCTCTTCATTCGAAAGTCCCAGCATCGAGTATCTGAAAGGAATACGGTTGTATCTGATCGTAGCTGCGTAAGTATTGTAGCCAACGACAGTAATCATGCTAACATTAACAGGATATGTATGGTACTCTTTCTTACAAATCTCGAAGTGGCAATTGTATCGCCATCTCTAGTTGCAATCACCGAGGACCTAGGCGGCTTCAATCGAGCAACATGGATTATTTCCGCTTACCTTCTGGGCTATGTTGGTACGCCTCCCATTTCGCTTTTTTAGGTTATGATACAGTACAGAACCTGTGAAAGCTGCTCAAAAGGGTCTCGCTAATAGAACAGGTTTTGTTATCATCTCCGCCAAGTTGAGCGACATTTTCGGACGGAAGATGATGCTATGCACCTCTGTCACCATATTCGTTCTGTTCTCAGCCGGATGCGGTGCTGCGCAAACCCTGAATCAACTGATCGTATGTCGATCATTCCAAGGAATAGGCGGCGCAGGATGCTTCGGTCTCGGCATCATCATGAGCATGGAGCTCGTTCCTGACGCCAAATACGCAGCCTTCACCGCCTTTATTTCGTCAGTTCTCTCGATATCGCTTATTCTTGGCCCAATCTTGGGCGGTGTCATAAACGATCGGACGACATGGCGATGGATCTTTCTCCTTAATGTTCCAGCTGCTATACCAGCTAGTCTCGTCTTCATCTTCTGTATACCGAAGGGATTCCCTTATCACGGCAATCCACAGCTGCATACCGGTCCTTTCAAGCAGCGCTTTGTACGAGCCAATCTAGCAAGGGTAGATTTTGTAGGCTTCGTGACACTTCTGATAGCGACATTAGGGCTTGTGGCCGCTGTGGAAGAGGCGGGATTGTCTGTCGGATGGAGTTCACCCTTCGTTATCTCCCTTCTTGTAGTCTCAGGACTACTTTGGATCGTCTTTCTGCTTTGGGAACGTAGTATCACGCCTGGTAGCGGAGCAAAGGACCTTGAGCCAGTGTTTCCCTGGCGCTTTGCTACCAGTAGGATATGGGTGGGCATGCTGATGTAAGTAAAGTCCTGTTGCACCAAAGTTCACTCAACTTGGGCGGATTGCAAGGAGTACGAGATCTCCAAATCCTGCAACACAAGGGGCACATGGTTCCATTGAAGGGCAATGCACTGACTACTACCAGCAACGCTGTCTTCCTAGGGGCACCCTGGAACGGTATCGTTTTTCAATTACCCCAACGCTTCCAAGTCATCAACGGGACCTCAGCAATCGGCGCTGGAGTCCGGCTTCTCCCATTCACAGCATCTGCCCCAGTCGGATCCATCGTTACCGCTATACTCGCGAAGAAAGGCGTGCCGCCAATTTACTTGGTCATGTTCGCGTCTACGCTTCAAGTGATCGGGTTCGCCTTACTCGGGAATCTACGCCCGCAAGATGGAATTAGCTCCGCTCAGTACGGATATCAAGCTATGGCTGGCTTCGGATTAGGCACGAATATTTCCCTGCTTACTTTGATGACGCCTTTCTCCGTTGAGCCTCGGGATAAGGGTAAGGTGTCCACAACGCGTTCTTCGCCTATTTTCTGACACAATATACAGCCGTAGCCATTGGCGCAATAACGCAGTTCAGAGTCATGGGAGGCGCAATCGGTCTATCCATCATCAACACCGCCATGTACGGCTACATCAAACCCAGGCTACAAAGCACTCTATCAAATTCGGAGCTCGACGCCGTTTTGAAGTCCGCCCAGGCGCTGGCGACCTTGAGTCCTGACCATCTGGAAGCTGCAAAGCAGGTCTTGCTGGAAGGGTATAATTTGCAGATGAAGATTATGGCGGGACTTGCTGGGATGCAGATTTTGGGATCTGCGCTTATGTGGCAGAGGAAACAGATCAAAGTGTGATTTGTTGGATCTGTGTGTGCTGGAAACTGGAACGGTGGAGGATTGCGTGCCAAGGTGGAGGTACTGGTACAGAGGTGTGACGATGTGGATAAATACAACGGTGGAGCACTGTGCCGCAATATCGAATCATTGCTCTAGTCATGGCCAAAGCTGCGCCGCACATGTCAAAGTAAGCAGCTATTGTGGTATGTATCTGCTTACTCTCCATCATCCTCCCAACAACCACCATCATCATCCGAATATTACACAGCACCATGTCAACCCTCCCATCACTCACCGGCATTGCCCTAATCACCGGTGTGAGTCCACCTCCAGTAGTCATCAACCCCGAAACCAAAAATAACCCGCACACAGGCCGCAAGTGGAATCGGAAGAGAAACAGGTTTCCTCTTCGCCGAAGCGGGATGTCTAGGTGTCGTATTTGCTGACAGAAATATTGAAGTTGCAACAGCTGCCGTCAAAGAAAGCAAACGACACGCTACGAATAAGGAGTATCGGGCGATAGCTGTACAGGTTGATGTATCAGATGCAGCGAGTGTCAAGGATATGATTGATCGGACAATTCATGAATTTGGGCGGATAGACTATAGTGTTAACGCTGCTGGGGTGAGTCTTTTTATCCTTCTGTAACATCGGGGTACAAGGTCTTTATAATTTCAGAGTACATGATGTCTTTTAGACGCCGTTACGCACTGACACCCTTCTGAAAAAGCATTGCGGACCTTGCAAGCCGACCGTACATTGTCCTTTAACCGAGAAACATGACTTAACAAATGATAGATCAGCAACGCAACACTCCGCATCACGGCAAACGCAAGTCTCCAAGAGCTAAACCAAATCATCGACATCAACCTAAAAGGCACAGCGTTCTGCCTCCAAGCCGTCATCGCCACCAT
>Ga0247733_1000340_pt1 | contig 22569 bp, 20 predicted proteins | sample UWRJL043104R2_FD_180932 | JGI IMG/M metagenome (GOLD analysis project Ga0247733, IMG submission 180932) | Plant litter microbial communities from Arlington Agricultural Research Station in Wisconsin, United States - UWRJ-L043-104R-2 | ecosystem: Environmental > Terrestrial > Plant litter >...
GAGGGGGTGGGATGCGTCGAGGGGGGTAGGAAGTGTCGAGGGGGGTAGGAAGCGTCGTCCTGTGCGGCGTCAAACGGGTCCTGTGCAAGTCGTCACCTGCAGCCCACAAGATATGGGGCGGCACGAAGTCACGGGACCACTGCCTGGAACCGATAGCACCTGAGCCCTCAGCTGCCGACACTCACCAAAGCAAACGCTGAAATGACAAAACATGCCTTCGAAACTGAACTCATCAGTTTACTTGCGCAGCACATAGAACCTTTCCACTGCGCATTCACTGTCCAATCCACACAAATGTGCACATCGAGCATCGCAACGTCCGCCCAAGTCAGTGCACCACTGTACATTGCCATGCTCAGGGACACATCAGCAAGCTCGAGTAGTCCCGTTGCTATGCCTGGCCACGTCGGCGTACTAACCACGTCCCCTTCACCATGTACTCATGAACCATTTCCGTCCCCAATTCTCAACAAAACCTCCCCAGAACCTAGCAACCAAGACAACTTCAGTCGATACACCACAGTAACGAACAACATCCGCCTGATATCACCCCGCTGCCGATCATAGGACCTTGACGCCATCCACAAGCCTCCGTATGCTGAAGGGCGAAGTTGAAACTCTGACTCGTCAATCAATCCCAGGCACACAACGTGGATGCCACGGCGGCGGAAGGCTTGCATGAACGTCCTCCATGTCGAAGCCAACATGCGCACCGTATTCGTGTTCGACTCGACTCGCCATTCCGTAGGTATAGGGAGTTTTTCACCCGCCAGACCAATCACCTCCACACCCACCACCATCTACGTACTCGAATCTTCTCTGAGAAGCCCACAAGACGCGACCCCATCTCGACGTTCACTCAAGCATGAGACTCGACCCCAGACGAGCAACGACAACACCAAAGCTTCCAGCCCATCAATGAGTCTCCATGTTCATGTTCACAGACCATCCCCAAGCTCAATCCCCATCCCAACCAGCACCGTAGTATCCGAAACCACCACCCGCCCGCCCATCAGCCCTACAGGCAAACCCCATCAGCCGCACCATACGGCATGCCAGTCAGCCCTACGACCCCACATCCGAGAATCATGCTGACAGGTACAACTAGCCTCCCCCTAACCTGATCTGACCCTATTACTACCCCATTCGCTGCGTTGGAGACCCCGCACCAAAAGAAGCCCTACCAATTTCAGTCTTGCTGCATTGGAGATGCTCTCACAACATGAAGCTGTACCGGGGGGGAGATGGGATGATGCTTGTGGCGATGTCAACGGTGCCTTCCAGAGTTCCGGGCAACCTTCATGCGAGAGTGTAGTTAGTGGGAGATATCAATGAAATCCGCTGGTCACAGCACGCAGTCTAAAACGCAAATGAACTACAAATGACAACATCGGAAGGACGGCACAGCACCGCACAGGCCACCCCATGCGTTTCCCTTCCCCATCTATCTTCCGACACCCATCAGTCTATACACAATATACCACATCACATTTCACATCACTTCACAAGCAGGACACATGATAGTTTCCAAAAGATAATTTGAAAGAGCACAACTACCCACAACGCGCGCAGCACGGTGGTCATCCTTCGCCCAAATCCCTAGTCCTGATAGACATTATCCGAATCCCAAGTCCGCATAGCTCATTCCACATCATAAACCTCGCAAAGCCAAACGACAACGCCAGCATCCCAAAAACCAGTGGTATCGATCCGAAAAGTTCCAAGCGCACAAACTCAAGTCGCCCAAGTGAGATAGACATCAACATGGACCAAAAGCCAAAGAATCCACAAGAAAAAATATCCATCGGTAAGAAATAAAAGTACAACAGAAGAAAGGTTCTTGGTCTTCGCATCTCAGTGTACGGCCCAGCAAACCAATCCAACGCTTGGAGTCGGAGAGCGGACAGGAGAAAAGGGGATCGTAAGAGAAAGAGGAGGCCCAAAACTTTTTCCGTATCCGTGTACCCAGCGTTATATCATAAACTCTTCCATCTCGGCGGCCGAAGGCATGGGCGGCGCATCGATGATGTTGTCGGGCACCCACACGCCACGCTCCTCAGGCGTCGCGTTGTGCAAAGCCTCGGACCTCTTCATCGTCTGTATATCCAGGTCCGTAACATAGCTCTTGCCATCAGGCAGCTTCATTCGGACCTCGAAGTCCTGATCAAGCATCATGTCGTCCTTCCACAGGCGCCGCTGCCCGTCGTAAACGCACAGAACGCGCTTCTTCATCTTCATCTTGTCGGTCGAACAACCCCAGCTCACGGGGTAGTTCTTGCGCTTCTTGCGGCCCGACCCGGTGATTGCCACGCCGCCCTTGGAAAAGGTCAGCCCGGCCCGAGGACCCCGCGCACCCGAGGTCTTCGTCACTTTGGAGGAGTTGCCACTCCCGGCGTGCGAAATGACACCCCGGGAATGTGTTGATTGTCAATGCGATTTGTTGACCTTGAGACTTCCTTTGCCGGAGCGCGAGCGGCGCACGCCGTAGGTGTCGTCGTTTGCATCGTCAGCGTCAAACTCCTCCTCCGAGGCGTCATCATCGTCATCGTCGTAAGTGGGGACTGTGTACTCGACGCTGTTCGAAAGCCCATTGCGATCGAGCGTGTCGGTCACGTTCATATCTTCGGCGACGGAGGTGAGGAGGCGTTGGTTGATGGCCTCGCTGGGGTCGGCTTGCTGAACCACACGCAGGACGCAATCGTCAAGATGCTCGTAGAATTCTTGCGCGTTGGCAAAGGTGACCGAGCAGGTGGAGCAGGTGCCAGCCACCTGTTGTGTACCAGCATAGGCCTTGCGTCCGCCTGGCGACTTCTTGCGGCTGTTTGGAGGATTTTGTTCGACACCGTGAACGGAAGTGAGATGGCGCTTGAAAACGTCCGCGCGGTTGAACGACTTTTCAGCAGCCGAGCCAGATCCAGGACAGAAGCCGCACACCATGGTGCCCTTGTAATGCGTCAATGTGTGTCGGTTCTTGTCGTATTTCCTCGCGAAGCCTTTGAGGTGGTACTCGCACGTCGCGATCGGACACTTCTCCGGTCGCTCGGTCTGGTGAGTAAGCATGTGCGCTTTCAAATCCTTGAAAACGCGACCACACTCGGGAAGAGGGCAGAGACCCTTCTCTCGGGTCTCATCGTCAATCTCGAAGCTGCTTCCGCTCTTGCGGCTGCTTCCTGAGTGCTGCGAGTGTTGCGAAGCATCCGATTGACGCCTCTGACCATTGAAGATAGGGTATGGTTGGTATCGCTGAGTGCCGAGGTAAGGCGACTGAGGGCTTCGCTTGATGTTCCTCGACCCTGGGCGCTGGCTATGCGAAGAGATGTGGGAAAGTGCAGGAGAGGGTGGGTGCTCGACACCAAAATACGGTGACCCGGTTCGGATCTCAGGATATGGTGAAGGGGGTGCGTAGGCCAGCGGGTGGCCAAACTGGACAAGATTTGGATCTATTCGCTTGCTGTTAGAACATTGTTCATCTCCTGGGCCTTCAGTGAAAGAAGGTAGGCTGAGAGGGAACAGACAAGATGTTTCCACGGGCAAAGGATTTGACTGAATCTGAGAGGGAAGAGGAGATGGGTTGACAGGAGTTGGAGGAGACTGAGATGCGGCATCGAGGATGTCGTATGCGCGCACCTCCTTCGAAAGAAGAGAGTTTCGACGGGACGCGTAGGCGCTTGGCCTCTGGGCTGACCACTTCGCTGATGCAGGAGTGGAAGGCCATTTGAATACATTGCTATTTGTGGCTTCTGACTTGGGCGTTGTAGGAGACGCTACAGAAGGAAATGACTCGACTTGTGAAGGAAGTAGTGTTGACTCACCCACACAACCGGGAACCTTGACCTGTTCCGCTATTCCAGGATACTCGTAACTAAGACTGTTGCCCATGGGATTCCAAGACTCGGTGAATTGCGGGTTGAGCGATGGCGAGCCCATGGCGGACGAAGGCACTGATGCGCAAGACTCAGACGACGCAGAAAGATATGGCGGCTGCTCATGGAACGAATGCGCTGTTGAATTTGGTGATCCGGTCGGACTGATGTATTGTTGGAAGGGTGCCTTGACGCCCTGTGCTATGCCGTCGTAGTGGAATTGGAGGTCCTGAGGCCTGGGAGCCTCGGCGAGAGGGGCCATGTGGTCGTATGGGGCACTGAATGCGGAGTCCATGGTGTACGATGTCGATGGGAGGAATGGCTGCGAGGTAGGTACGTACTCGAGCTGCTGTTCATGGGTGGAGTAGAGCTCGAAGTCATGAGGCATGCTGGCTGCAGGGTATGGAACGTAATCAACCATTGTGAGAAGTCAAATTGTCAAGCTGGATCACAGGATAGAGTTAGCTTTTAAATGTTAGCTGTGAACCGCGATGTGCCAACGAGGTGGAAGCTTAGGTGGGCTTGACGGCGCTATTAAATCTAGCCAGGGGAAGCATACCTTGAAACGCTGGGAGCCCGCGGCCGCCTAGAGCGTGGAGCTGTCACACGGGTCGGCGAGCTTGTCAGTGCGAGATATTGGCTTTCCGTGGATGTGCTGCTGCTCTTGCCAGACGTGCAATAGCGCGAGGATCCGGAGTGGAATGTCAGTGGTCGACCACTCGGAAGCGAGAACTGCGGGAAGCCGAGCGAGGCAGCGTGGACCGAGGGATCGAGATGTGTCGCGATGTGCCGTGTCGCGATGTGCCAGGATCGATGCCGGAGTGTTTCTTGAGGCTTGGAGAAGTCTGGACGCTGTTTGCAGATCGGTGGCCTGGAACTGTCGTCGTGGCTCGGGGGCGAAGTGGGCTTTGTATAAAGCTCTCAGTCGAGTGTCCATAGCCCCCAGCACTGCACGAAGCCACACGAACCCCGGCGCCCCGAACCCTTGCTCTGTGGATGGAGGCCCGCCCTACATGCTTGGCCTAGCATGATGGCATGAGGTGGCAGACGGTGTGATCCACGCTAAAGTAGAATAAGAAAGACTCGTGCGCAGCGTACCGGGCGCCATGATTTCACGTCTCCGCCTCAAATCGCGCGCCCCGACCACATTACGGTAAGCGGTGGACGTGGCCCCCTGGGAGGTGTGCGGTGAGCGCGAGCCCGGCTCATGCACGAACATGCAGGCATTGCATTTCATTCTTTGCGACCATGCCCAAAGCGAGCGGGGCCAGGGTGTGCCGGCGAGTAGGAGAGCAGCGCGTGGGGATCCTCCACGCCGAAACTGGTCGTGTTAAGCGGCCGACGAACAGATGCAGGCCATTTGCTACCTTAGCCTCCCCAGGCCACCGCTTCTGTCGCCGAGTCTCGCGAAAGATGATGGCCGGAGAGATGCTACCCTGTCTGTCCGCTTCGCAATGCCTCAATCGTGGCTGGTGGTGTGGCTTTGCGATACGGACGAACCGCTGATTGGCAGGCCTCCACACGCCGTACCTAAGATTAGCACACTATTGTCTTCGAGTGGCTCAAACCTCTGCCACACCGGGGAGGCCATCCCGTCAAGCTTTAGACCACACCGCGTTCCAACACTACCCTGCGCGGCTCCCCTGCCCTTGCGCAGATGATGCTGCTAATCGCTTGACTAACAGCACATTGCGCTGCGTCATGTCTGTGGCCTCACCGCCGGCCCCAAGGCAGCACCGCTCTTTGATGTACAGAAGAGCGGGCTCCCCACTGCAACCGTTGCGCGACGGCGTATTTCTCAACAAGGCTATCCTGAGCGGTTGCGGCTTCTGTCCAGACCAATTTCGCGCCCGCGACTGATAGTCCGTTTGGCTTCGTCCATGTCCGCCATGTGGGGGCACTGCAATCTTGCACCCAACGGTCCCGCCAGCCTTCGCGACCACTCAGTGCCGCTGGGCCAGCACAACTGGCAGGTACAGAGTCCGAAGCTCGAGAGCTCCGCAATATGGCAGTGGCAGTGGCCGTAATACTCGGGCTTTTCATCCCGCGTCAATGCGGCCCGGGTAATCCATCCTGTCTCGCGCGCTCGTGGTCCCTGAATCCTCTGGCCCGATGTCATGGATAAGGTTGATGCGATAGCGTGAACCGCACGCCGACGGCCTGTCCTCCAAAGTCACTATCGATCAAGCAGTTGCCTCGTTCTCTGCAGTGTAACACGTAGCTCTGGCACATGAATGGTCTGTGCTACGGTGCTACGGAAAATCCACAATGTAACGCCTGCCTCCAACCCAAGCGTCCGTTAGGTCGTAAAGACTCCGCTTTGTCTGATCAGAACTCTAAGATGCGAGCTATAAGCGTCGACCAGCGTTGGCATTCGCGGGGAAACTTTGTCCTTTGGTCAACGGCTCGCGCTCGACCATGGCATGGCTAGTCCAGATGCTATTTCAGCCACTCGAACCAGGCGTCACCGTCAACTTCCGTTTGGAGGCGTACCGTATGGTTCGATGAGCCACAAGCTTGTAGTGTTTAGACTTGACGGTGCGCAATGTTGGAACTATTTTCGTCTTGCGACCATGGTCGGGCAGCGTGCGCTTATACGACGTGGGGCGGGCAACTCCCCGTACGCAGTCGACATTGTCACGAAGTGCTCGACGCTCGGATGTGACTGCCTCTCAAGCAGGTCTCAACAATATCGGTGCCGCAGTGTCAAGACCGCAGCAGGATGTTTTGGCAACATGCACCGCCACACATCTCCATCTTTCACGATCCGTATCGTGCTATTAATAAAGGATGGCGACAAGCTCAGGTGGCACCCAATCAACTCGTTGTGCCGGAGCTTAGTGATGGGTTGTGGCTGCGCGATCGATTGGTCGCGATGCGATAGGCTTGCTCGGCCACAGGGTCAAGACATTGTCTAGACCCTTTTCTCCTCTCTTTAACCCTGGTTGGACTCGTGTCGTTGTGCAGAGTGAAGAGTGGATTGGAGGATCGGCAACCAGACCATGACGGTGAAAGGACCGTTTGGCGAACACGCTGGTCGCTCGTAATCCGAACACAAACCACGTCCGGCTCGTGCCTGACCAGAATGCAAGGTATGCAGGAGCTGTCTCGTGTGGAGTCCATGTTGTGCACTGTTTCGATTATGATTGGCAATGGGCAATAAATTGTTCTATTACCGGAGGTGTTGGGGGCGCGGAAAGGTTGCTGGTCGCAGTTCATCTTAACTGTAAGACCGGCGACATGTTGCGCCGCTGCCACGTAGAAGGAGAGGAACACCCCCACCCATCTCGCGCACTAGACTCAGGGGCTCGAAATGTGATGAAGTCCGCTTCTGAGACACTCGGCACATCGGTCCCAAAAGCATTGGGGATTGCGACGGCCACGCATGTCCCCTGCGTCGATGAACTGTCGTCAATCGCCGGCTCCAAGCCCGACACTGAGTCCAGCCCTCCGAGCTCGCTTCACCTTGGTTGCGCTGCCAGACGGTCGACGACCTGGAGAGGGCGCGATAACGAGTCGAGCCTTGGTTGCAAGAAGGCGCCGGTTCTGGACAATTGTACAGAACGAGGGACAAGACAGTGCATGGGTCACCCAAAGCCACAGCGACGGGTAATCCGCAGCGAATGCTTGTTGGCAGGGTACCAATATTACGGATTGGGAATCCATCGATGGCGCTCTTTCATGTGCGTGTCGCCGAAGTATCGCGCCAAATCCGTGGACCTTGTTAGCGACAGGCCTGTGTGGAATGCACTCTACCATTGAACGATAGCGTTGTGCACCCGTCGGTTGTCCGTCGGTGGACGGGGTCGGGGCGGCTGCGCAGAACGTGGACTCGGCGACAATACAGTTCGCTTCGCCGACATGGGATGGCGACTATCGTGGGAAGCAGGAAAGCAGCAGGCGCTTGTGCTTCAACCCGCTCCACGTTGAATCGGCGTCGCCGCTGCTAACGACGGTGGTGTGGAGGTTGGTCGCTGGCGGCTTCGGCCTCGCCTGTGCAGCGTGACCCCGCGCGCCCGCAGACAACCCCATGGCCCAAATTGGCGTGGCAGCGCACCCAGCCAGGTGGACTGGCGGTCCCAGCGGTCCCAGCAGCGTTCCTTCCCGCGCGCTACCATATGCACTAAGACACGATAGGATGTGGATAATCACGGCGAGGGCCCGCGGGTCGAACGAAGGGTCGGCGCGCGAATTAGTGTGTCGACACGGCCGGCTCGCACATTCACCAAGATGCTTTGGGCTTGCAGAGCAGACTGTGATCTTCTGTGCGTGGCCTCATCCGTGCATGCAGAGCCTCATGTCCTGTGTCATTACCGCACACCTTCCGCGCCATTGGTCCGACAGTCACCGCCGGATGCTCGACCCCAGCTTCGTGTTGTTTGCTTTCGGCCATGGCTGCAGGACTTGCAGGCGGGTGTGCGGGCAGAGATTGTCAGGCACCTGCTTGTGTTCGAGACCTGCGTATGAGGCGGCAGCCTTGTCACGTCAACCCTCCCTGGGCTGCCGGGAGATGGGACGGGCGGTAGGCAAGGCATGGGTTGGTGGCCAAGCCCGAGCGCCCAGGCCGACCGAAAGTTTGCTTGACGATTCGTTGAGGATGCGACTTGTCGTGAAGGCCGGAAGGCCGTAGCATGCCACGGCTACTTCCGTCATGTGAGTCTGGGACGGCGATGGATGGCTTTGGTTATTCCGCTTGACCCTGTTTGGGAGAAGCAACCACAACCCCTCTGCACGGCTTGTTCATGCCACTGACTTCAAGGAGCCGCACGCCATGTGATGCTTTCCCAGAGGCGCTCCATTGGTCAGCGAAGAGCCCGCATACATGAACTTAGTCCTCTCCGTACCACCTAGTCTTATTGCGACGCACATAGCCCGCTTGATCTCGCCTACCCTGGCACCGCCACGAAGGGGAAGCAATCTGGACAGCAAACGCCGTCTCCGCGGCTCGACTTCTGCCGCGTCGTAGCTCGGAGGTGTCGAATCCGCAGAACGTGATGGATGCGTGGGTGAGTCTTGGTCGGGCAGGCATGGGTGCAGATGGACGAGCCGGGGCAGAGCTGGTCATCGGCGAGCACTGGCCGGAGATGGAAACCATTGGACGGGTGGGATTTCGACTTTGCACGAAGCCCGCTGCGAAGGCGAGTGAAGTGAGAGAGGCAGAGTATATTGTAGAAGTGATGAGGTTGAAGTAGAGTTATGTGGTGGATCTGATGGTGCCTTCGTACCGGAAGCGGGGCTGCTTCCTCTTCGAGCGACACTCCGGGGCTTGGAGGCTCAGCTGTAGGCGGCATGGCAACATCTTATCTGCTTCGTGACTGAACGTTCAGCAGTCGTCGCCATCCACCCGAGTACTTTTGTGTGCACCAGCAATTCTTCTCCGTGGCTCAGTCTTGGATTCACCACGTGTCCAGTTGATATATCATCACCAGAGACATCGCTGCTGCCTGACGGCCCTGTCGCCTCTTCCACATAGACCAGTAGATGTCGCTTTGAGAGCCACGGGCAAACTTTGAAGGTCCACATGTTCAAGTAGGCTGTCGAACACCAAATCCGAAGAGCTTTCCATGCACGGCGTGCCGCGTTGCTCTTCCGCTGCTTGCTCCATTCTGGTGTAGATAGAAACACTCGGAGCTGGCACCTTACTTGTTGGTTGGAGTGCGCCAAATACCCCTCTTCAGCTCCACCATCACAAGAGACGCTGCTGGCACTATCACAGCTCTATTCGCTCACGACCACGAGCCGGCCCCAGGACCGGACCCCGCTCGCGGCGGATAGCGTCAAGCGCTTTCGAATACTTCCGCCCGTAGCGTGAAATGCGTACCAAGCAGTCGGCCAGGGCAAACGTCGAGGTCTTCGATGTTCTCGAACATGGAGACCCGACTGGAGATGGCAGTCAAGCTGCAAGATCTGGATCAGATCAAAAATTCTCTGTTGAATCACCGCCTGAAATGGAAGTGGCCAAAGGTTTGCGCAAAACGAACAGAAAAGAAGATGGTCTAGGCGAACAGATTGGGGAGGAAAAGACGGTGAACAAACGTTCCGTGCCTTCGGTCCGGCTCAGCGATCAGGCTGCTGGCAAGAACGCAAGCTTCTTTGACCAGCTAGACCGTTCGAACATCAAGTTGACCGAGCGAGAAACCAGTAACATGGACTTTCTATCCTCGCTACTAGACGGATCTGAACCACCATCTGTGGAAACACCGTCGTCAGCACCAATGACCTCTGCTTCTCTTACCGTGGACCGCGATAGCAAACGTAGAAGGACATCCCCAGGTCATCACGCCGCTATGAACACCACCAAGAGAAGGGGATAAAGTGGTGGTCTTGTATGGTGGAAGTGTGTTGTACGTACTTCGAGATGTTGGAGAGGGGAGGTGTAGCTTTGTTGGCGAGTGTTATGTGGAGGGATGGATGTTTGGGGAGGCGGAGGCGGTGCGGGGAGTTGGAGGTCGGACGGAGAGGGTGTTCCACATCGTATGAGACTCGAGCTTTGAGTTTGGATGTGCGCTTGTATGATCTTCGACAAGCTGCTTTGGCCGTGATTGTGGACCTGTGAAGATCTTTGTACTGGATGAGACGTTGCGGTTAGTATACGATAGAGACAAATACAGAACCTGAGAAAAAGAAGAACGTGAAAGGAAGTTACAACAGGGCTCAAGCGCTTTCGAATACTTCCGCCCGTAGCGCGAAATGCGTACCAAGCAGTCGACCAGGGCAAACGTCGAGTTCTTCGATGTTATCGAACATGGACACCCGATTGAAGATGGCAGTCAGGCCACAAGATCCGAATCAGTCAAATGGATGCTGATTGACTAGCTACCATGAGCCTTGACGCATCAGCGACCTCCATGTCCGTCAGCTGAAGTCTTTGACAACTCGCGCGAGCTTTTGTGACTTCTGACAGCTAGAACTTTGAGAATTGCCTGCAGTCATTCGGAGCGATCGAACGCCCACTTTCGCAGAAACAACAACCTCACACGACCTATTCCCCGCCCTCGAAGCCGATCTTCCTCATGACGACGTCGCCAGCTTTGTCCCTCCCCTCTCCGAAACCATCGCGCATCGCCTTCTGGATTATGCGGCTTCCTCTATTACGACGCGCATCTCGAACACACCCGCCTGCTGAAGCGCAAGGACGCGAACTCCGCGCCTAATAGCCACCGCACGCTGCGACACCAGCCCTAAGCGTCGACGAGTTGATAATGATGATGTTGTGTCTGGGCAAAGCGCATTCCCAGCTAGCGATTGAAATCCAGTTGCTACTAGTGTTGAGAAACGTGGTCGAGTATGGGCTGGAGGCCTAAGAAAGGGGGACCGGAAACGAAGGTTGGATACTGGGCCGGCTTTCAGGACTGGTGCTCGGAAGGTTGGCTGGTGAAAAGGTAAGTGTGAATGCAAGTGCTGTGACTCTTATGGATGAGACCATATGGGTGAGAAGTTTCGCCGCATTTCATGTTGCTATTCGATACAGGAAGTCCCAGAGCCGCCAGAAGAGCTGTATAGTGGCCGAGCTCGCTGGGCTGTACTCTGGAGCGTGGGTTGGAGAGAAGTGAGTCTGGATTCGATGAGCGAGAGATATAACAAACGCGTCGCCAGTGGTTCTTATGGATGGAGCGATTTGACGTTTCACTCCATGGATTCGATATCCATGGAGTGTGGGGGATTCGAGGCGCCTTACCTAAATAGGCAATAGAGTAGCCCAAAAGGGTAAAGCTCACGTAGGTGGTCAACGTTTGGGAGGTGTATAGTGTTACCGAGCTGTCACACAAATCTTAGCAATATCAACCATTTGACCTCACCGAAGGATGATTGTTCTTCTGTAGTACTGTACACTTATCAACTCTCTCAGTATACTTAATACCTATCAAATTTATAGCCTATAAGCTTAGGAGTCAACGTACAGCCCTCATAGAGGTTAGTGAAGGTTCCCGCCTATCAACGCTATCATCACCGCCGCTAGCAAGGCGAAGACAAGGGCACAAGTGTTTATAACAATTATCTCGCTTAAGAGCATTTATGTAATCTCAGAACCCATGTCACCAACGTTAGCCGGATATCTAATGAGTCACATGAGCTAGATTTAACACCGAAGACCACGTGCAACATTTGACAGAATAATTGACATTGTCAGACACTGTCACAGACTGGTACAAATGGGCAGCGTAGTGACTGAATTTGTAGTCATAGATTGACCCACTATAGCGAGGTTGCTGACAGCCATTTGACTTTCTTATAGATAGATGGTAAGGGGTGTCCGCACGATCGAGATTTGTTAGGAACCTGTTGCTACTTTGCCCTAACGCTCCAATACCTTTCGCGCTTTCTCAAATTCCGCACACGCTCGACTTGTTGATGAACGTGCGAACCCGTTAGAATCCCAGTCTGACACCTGTTAGCCTATCAGTTTTTCAAGAAACGCACAAGTAACATACGTTAAGTCGTGTGCGTAGGACACTTGCCATAATTAGCCCCGGACGACGCTGGCAAAATAACAGGTTGGTGACCAGGTTTGTTAGGGTTGTTGCACTTTTCTACCTGAGCTAATGATTGGTTTGCAATACAACCACAGCCGTAATAGCGCATCATATGCCAGTACTCGACACACATTATGTTTTCGAAAGGTTAGTTGGAGGACTGAACGTTGTGCTGGTTCGTTGTTAGATTGGTATTCTTTGTGAGAAGTGGCAAAGAGTTTCTCTCAAACAGGAGAGATAGATGCTTGACTGGAGGAGTGATTTGAGCAGCAGAAGGGGAAGCCTTTATACATACCTCTTTACGCCTGCGCTCCACTGGTGACACGTCGAGCATGCGAAACAACATTGATCTGCAAGCTGCGCTGATGCTCAATCTGTGCCGATGCTCACCCTGCGCCGAAGTCACCCTGCGCCGATAGTCACCCTGCGCCGATAGTCACCCTGCGCCGATAGTCACCCTGCGCCGATAGTCACCCTGCGCGGATACTCACCCTGCACCGATACTCACCCTGCACCGATACTCAACCTGCGCCGATGCTCACCCTGCACCGCTGCTGCTCCACTCTGCGCGCTGCAAACGAGACACGCAACAAACTCGTTGGCAGCGCTCGACTTGCCTTTGAACGCGTGTGGCAACGAACGCACACCCCTGCATGCATGATCGCATCGTATCCCCGCTTCATGTCATCTCGATCCCTACAGTGCGGAATCAGAGCAACGGGCATTCATGGTTGGATGCTAGGAATGGCGTTCGCTTCGAACTCTGTCACGTGTCTTCGCGCAGCAGCTTGCAGCGCTCGACAGACGCAGATAACTGTCCTTGACCTCCCCGTAGTTGACCATCACTGCCTCACCATCTCCCCCTGGTTTCACCACCTTCGTCACGCTTCACTACCTACCAACATGACCTCTACAATCCACTTAAATAACCATCACCATGTATGTTGTTGACACTCTGTGGGAATCAGAAGTTTACTTGACTAAGATTTACGAAGTCCTGCATATTCAATTCAAGAGGCTGTAGAATTCCCCGTGCAGGAGCATCCAGGACCTTTTGTACAGACGGAGAACATGTTGGCCACGCACACGGTACCTGTCTGCATATTCTGAACTCATGAAAATCCTCTATTCTCAGTGTACCAGCGGCGTAGGATACAAGAAGCAATACTATAAAGAAGCAACAACAGAAACCATCAGGTGCCATACCAGAGACAAGATCGCCAAACATCTCTCGAATACACAGACTGGCTATCTGATGATCGCAATCCTCAACCTGCATGGGAATACCTGGGATTTTAGTTATTACCTGTGGCAAAACGGGAGCTTGCGTATGGATTGGGAGGATGTGTACGATTTCTTTCTAAACCAAACGAAGACATCTGTGAGTTAATATTCTTCACGATGCTTTTGAGCAATTACGCTTAGCTTTTCCGATCGTAGAGAACCCTGATTGGCCTCCTCCGTAGCCCCTCCTTCGTACATTGGTCCAAAATGGCGAGTCTCTAATGGGCTGGATCGATGTCTTTCGTGTCTCGCGATCATGGCCAACTAGGGTCTCAGATCGGCCTCCCTCCTCTGGTTCACATTCGCGTTGTAAGCCACCTGCGTTGGAGCAGCCGAGTTCCTCTTGCACCGCTGTAGTTTCGATATCCTTACCGTCGGACGTCTTCACTCTTGGGACTGTTTCCCCATTGCTCGCCATCGCCTGAATCAACAGTTGTCAGGAGTTAAAGTGGCTACGGGAGCTAATTGAATCCTCCTACTATTGCCGGCTGCGGGTTCTATTTGACTCTTCCGAGGAAAACAGATTTCTGTAGACGAGTCTTTACTACCACTAGGAAGAATTTGTGCATAATGCTCGCTAATTTATGTCAATTCCCTAGGTGATCTACCTTTTCCTACTATATGAGCGATTCCCGTAAACAGTTGGTTGGGTCTGAGTTGGGCAGTTTGATCGGGAATGTAGCCAACGTGCATAGGTCAATACGCCCGGTATGTGCGTCCAGAAGTCACTGAGAGAATGAATGAGGCGTTACGGTTGGTGTACGATAGAGACACATACAGAACATGAGAACAAGAACGTGAAGAGAAGTCCCAACAGGGCTCAACAGTGTTGTAGAAGGGTGCACTGTAGCTACAATCCTCGCGGCACACGCGCCCATAGTGACTACATACATATCCCGGAAAGGAATCTTCCATCCAAAACCGCAATACGAGCGAAGAAAAAGCGTGACTTTCACCCCTCACATTCATACCCAGCATAAACCCCGTCTACGAGCCATGAAAGGTCCGTAGCGCTCGAAGAAAACCGTGTGACCCGAATTATGAAGCCTTCCCCCTCATAATGACTGCGCCTAATTCCTCGGATTCTCCTGATATTTTCGCAGCTGCAAAACGTTAGCATGTATTCCCACCAACACGAACGAGCAAAGCCCAGGAAAACTTACATCCAAACTAATAGCCTTACTTGTCATCTTGGCCTGATCTCTCATGATGCCAACCAACGTCTCACTCTCCTGGAACAAGCCCGCCTTATGCGTAATAACGATAAACTGTGTTCCAGGTCCTGCATGCCTCGTCACATAATCCGCCACGCGCCCCACATTCACATTGTCCAGCGCGGCATCGACCTCGTCGAGCACAAAGAATGGCGAAGGCTGATAGCTGTGAATTGCGAAGATGAGGGCGAGTGCGGCAATGGTGCGCTCACCGCCAGACAAATGCTCCATGTCCCGGAAGCGCTTGAGCGGGGGCATGGCGTGGTACTTTATGCCTGCGAGGTAGGGCTCCGAACTGTCTTCCAGATCGAGATAGGCGGTGCCGCCGAGCGGGAATTGGGTTGACTTGGTGAGTTCTTGATAGACGGGGAGGATGTTTTCGTGGATGTGGTCGTAGGCTTTCATGAAAAGCTCCATACGCCGCTCCTTGACTTCCTCAAAAGCATCCTTTGCCTCCGTCGCCCGTCTACGCGCTGCGGCGAAGTCGGTTTCGATCTGTTTGAGTCTGTCTTTGGCGACAATGAGACGGTCGCCCGCCTTCATGTTGGGGTTTGCTTTGCTGATTTCGGCGTCAAGGGCGGCGATGGCATCGGTGAGCTTCGACTCTGCGTCCTTGAGGGAAGTAGCTGCTTGTGCTTGGACCTTGTCGTCTTCGTTGTCTTCTTGCTCAAGGATTTCATCAAGCTCGACGCGGAGCTCCTCATCCAATTCCTCAAAGTCGGGCTCGATGCCGTAGTCTTCCACAGTGGGGTCTTCGATCTGCGTGGGTTCCGCTTCGTCGACGTCCATTGCGTCAGGGTCTTCCCGAGCGGTATTGGTCATAGGGAGCGATGTCAGTGTCGCAGATTCTTCCGTGAGAGGAATCTGTATTTCATCCAGACGGCATTTCTTGAGTAGGTTGTATCGCTCCGCAGACCGACTCTTGATCAACTGCTCTTGCTCTTCGACGTCCTTCATAACCCCCTTGACCTTCTCGTTTTTGGCGTCTAGTTTGCGTCGAGCTTCTTTGACGACGGCAGTACGCTCGCTCTTGTCCCTTTCATGCTCAGACAATTCCTCCTGTAGGGCCTCAAGCTCGGCCTGAAGAACATCGATAGAGTTCTGCAGCTCATCCCGCTCTGCCTCATGGGCCTTTAATGAAGTTTGGTTGCGCCGAATCTTGTTCTCTGCGTTGGTCAACCGCTCATTGAAGGAATTGAGGCGCTGCTGGACGTTGGACCTCATGTTCTCAAGAATGCTGCGCTGCTTGGTAAACTCGAGACGCTTTTCCGAAGCTTCCTGTTGGGCTGTGCCCTGCTGTGCGTCGAAGTCACGAATGGTTGCGTAGCCGAGACGCTGGCAGAAGGCTGCGAAGACCTGATCAACCACTTGGTTCACCTTGTCCTGGATGGTTTCCAAATCTTCTTCCTTGGTGCGCAGACGCTGGGCGCTATGCTCGTACTTGGGCTTCTCCACTTTCAAGATGCCTTCGGCGTAAGCAAGTTCCTTCCTTTTGTCATTGATGTTGCGGTCGAGCGTCTTGGATTCTTCCTGTAGGCGCTTCATCTGTTCGTCCAGATCGTTGATCTCAACTTCTAGCGCGTCTTCTTCCCTGTGCCTCTGGTCGGGTTTCGGAAGGGCTTCGAGCTGCATCCTGTAGTTGTCGACTTTCTGCTGCAGGGTCTCAATCTCTTGGTCGCCCCATCGCTGGCCCCCTTTATTCGGGCCGTCAAGCCTACCACCCGTCATAACGTTGTTTGTTGAGATGACACTCCCATCGAGTGTGACGGCCTTGACATTGATAGGAGGTTTGCGCTCGAAGCGAAGATATCGAGCAAGCTTGAGATCATCACAGATGACACCGTCGCCGCATGCGGATGAGATGGCTCGTTCCAGGTGTGGTTGGTAGTCGATGCAGTCTATGCCGAGACGCATACCCTCGTGAACGCCCTTCAGACTCTGATTCACAGCCTTGACGGTGACAGAGTCTAGCGGTATGAACGTCATCTGGCAGATCCTCTGCTCCTTTAGGTATTGCACGCAGTCTCTCGCGGTCTTGTCGGTGTCGACGATGACGGCGTCCATCGAATGACCAAGCAGCGTAGCAACAGCCTGGTCGTACTTTCGCTGTTTGGGTTTGATGAGATCCCGGTAACGCCCATGGATGGAGGTCCCGAAGATCTTCTTCATCTGCCCGACGATCTTACGAGCCTGCTCTTCCTTTCTGCTCTCGCGCCGACCACTTTCAGCAGTCTGTAGCTTGATCAGATTCTCGCTGAGAAGTTGATTGAGCTCCAAGTATTGCGAGTTGATACGCTGACGATCAGACTTCAGTTTGTTCAATTCTTGGGTTTTGACATTCCTCGTTTGCTTCATCTCTTTCAGGCGAGCTTTCCGATCCTGCTGTCGCTCCTGCAGCTGTGCGATGTCCTCTTGCAGTGTGTTGATCGAAGCCTGCATCTTCTCGACTTTCTGCCGCAGACTACGAGCATGCTCTGTCTCTGTGCCGACTTCGCGCTTGAGGTTATCGATCTCGATGCCGTCGGCGTGGGTCCTCTTCGCGACATCGCTGCGTAGACGGTTGTATTCCTGCTCGTCTTGGGTGGAGAGTGCTTGGCCTTGTTGCTGGGCGGCGGCTGCGCGCTCAGCCTCCCATTTGTCTTCGGCCTTTTTAAGTTGAGCGAGTTTCTTGTCGAAGTCGGCAACCTCCTTGCTCTGTCCGTCGCGCTCCGTCCTCAACTTGGCAATCCTGTCTTCCAACGTAGAGACCTCTTTGGTGGTAAGGCGGATCTTCTCCTCGATCGGAACAAGGCTGTTCTGAGCATCTTCTATCTCTTTGGCCTTTGAGTTGATGCTGTTGTTGGTTTTGCTGATCTCCCGCTTCACTTTGGCCTCGGCTTGGCTGGCGTCCTGGAGCTTCTCGTGAAATTTCGCGACACTGCGCTTGTGCTCCTGCAGCTCCTCCTGGTGGCTCGAGATCTTGTCGCGGGCCTTCTGGATGGCCTGCTGGTGGTGGTACAGTTTCCACATTACGTGGGTTACGGTGGCCTCGTCGCGCTCGGTAATTTTCCTCTCGTACGCCTTGGCCTCAGCCTCCAGCTCGGTGTATGTCTTGATCTCGGCATTGATCTGACGCTTCTGGTGGAGGAACTGCGAGTTGTCCTCGGCGGCGGCGTCGGATTCCTGTTTCAGCGTCTCGTAGTCGGCTTTCTTCTCCAGACTGCCGGATATCTGCTCGATCATGTACGTGATCTCTTTGGGGGGCTTCTTTGCAACCTCTTCGACCTCGCCTTGCGGGATAAGGAAGGCGCGGGCCTTGACCAGGATGCTCTGCTCCTCCAGGGCCTCGTTGTAAATCTTGGCCGTTACCACGCGTCCGTTGATGCGATACTCGCTCTGGCCAGCTGTGGTAATTGTACGGCGCCACCGGTGTATGTTGTCGGCATCGTCCTCGAAAACAGCCTCGACCCAGGCCGTCTTGGGGTCGCCGCGCTGCGATTCGCCGTCCTGTGTGCCGCCGTTTGCGTCGGCGTTCGTGCCGCCGCTGGTCTCATCGACGGCCGTCTTGCTCGTCTGGATGATGCGCCCGCGGTAGACGAGCTCGCGCAGCTCTCGCGATCGCAGAGAGGCGGATTTGATGCCGAGGACGAAGGAGATGGCGTCCATGCTGTTGGACTTGCCGGAGCCATTGGGGCCGATGATGGAGGTGAAGTACGAGTCGCCAAAGGGCAGCACGTGTTTGCCGCGATATGTCTTGAAGTCTGCGGGATGTGAGCACTTGTCGCGATTGGGCGCGCGCGCGCAACTCACTGTACAGCTCGAGGCGCACGAGCTTCCCCATGGTGGCGATTGGGTTGCGCAAGGCAGGATGTGTCGCGGTGGGTGATGGGCGGGCGTCGAGGGGATTGTCGTGGTGGCCCGCGTTGCGGAGAGGTCGCGTCGACGCGTGGGCTGCTGCTGGCTAGCTCGCTAGCTGGCTGGCTGGCTGGCTGTGGCGCAGGGCGAGCGCCGCGTTGTGGCTGGTGTGCTCGCCCGCATGCGCATCATGTGCGGTGACGATGCTCTGAAACTTGGATTGCTGGCGCCCACCGACACACAGTCTGTCCGCCGCGCCTGAACACTCTTTTCCCCCAGAGATTCTGCCACCTGTCCCTACGACCTCTACGCCTCTCCCTCCATCTGATCTTGTGATCCGCCCTGCGAGATTCATCGCCACAAGCTTGTGACGTGCGACCTGGGAGCTCAACGTCTCAACTCCCAATCAGGTTGCCTCGCTGCACCACGACCTTCTACTCAAGCACGCAAGAGAACGCGCAGTCGTTCGCGGCCTTACCCCGCCGCCCATCACACGCTCCAGAGCTGCCTACATATCATCTTGTATGCAGGGTCTTGCCACAATCGTATATTGCCTATCCGTACGCGTTTGCCGCCTGTTTCCTATCTGTCCAATTCTGCTTTTACTACCCTCGTGGGATGGGACTCTCTCAGCTAACCACCATGGCTGTAGACCTGCCCCCGCGGCCCTTGAAGAGGCCCCTCCACCGCCGCACGCCCTCCAACCTCGACGCAGTGCCCGAAGACGCGCCCGTCATGGCAGCCCAAGACGGCGCAAGCCGCGAGAAGTCAAGGTCCCAGCCTGAGATTGGAGTGTCGGAGCTGTCGTCGCGACCGCTTGCAGGAGACTCAACACATGCGGGTGGAGCCATGCTGGGCGACAACCCGCTGTCCACGCCTGGCCTCTCCCGCTCGGGGTCCTTCTCCGCCAGCTCCGCCTACATGGACGACTCCGATGCCGACGAGGGATCCTTCTTCCCACCGGTGGAGCGCCTTACCATGTTCGACTTCATCGAGAACTTGGCCCTAACGCAGCGAGTGGAAAAGATCCAAAACTCCATCTCGAGCCAGACGGAACGGCTCCGAAAGGTTGCCCGCGAGCGGAGCCAGAATACACGAGACAGAGCCGTCGAGGAATGGCGTCGCCGGGTGCCGACCGAAGGCGAGCAGCTGGACAAGTACAAGAAGCGTATGCGCCAGTCGGTCGACCGTCTGAGTGAGCGCTGGGCCTCGACCACTGCCGTCACCACGCGTGAAAAGGCCTCCTTCATCGCCGCCGTCATGAACATCTTCGTGTCCGGTTACCTTGTGGGGGGACGCCCCGAATGGTTTCCGTTGTGGTATGGCGCCCAGCTGTTCTACTTCATGCCCATTCGATGGTACACCTACCACAAGAAGGGCTACCACTACTTCCTCGCCGATCTGTGTTACTTCGTCAACCTGCTCGTAGTAATGAGCATTTGGATCTTCCCAAATTCGAAGCGCCTCTTCATTAGTACCTACTGCCTGGCATTCGGGAACAACGCCGTCGCCATTGTCATGTGGCGCAACTCGCTCGTATTTCACTCCATGGACAAAGTCGTCAGGTGAGGCTCTTCACTCCTACTCCCAAGTCACTCGCTGATTCTCCAGTCTCTTTATCCACATTATGCCATGCGTCACGCTGCACTGCATTGTCCACCTTCTATCCCCCGAGTATCAACAGGAACGCTACCCCGCCATCTACAACATCCGCTATTCTTCTCACGACTCACCCCATCATTACAACCTCCCGCAAATGGTTGTATGGGCAACCATTCCATACGCCGTATGGCAACTCACATACCATACTATGATTACCGTGCGCCGACGCGAAAAGATCGCCGCCGGCCGCCCAACATCCTTCACTTGGCTCCGCAAGTCCTACGCCAATACCACCCTCGGCAAGATTGTCATCTCCCTTCCCAACTCGCTTCAAGAACCCGCCTTCATGCTCATCCAGTACTCGTACGCTTGCCTCACCATGATTCCCTGCCCGCTTTGGTTCTGGTCGAAATGGGCGTCGGGTGTGTTCCTTACCGTTGTGTTCATTTGGAGCACGTACAACGGCGCAAACTATTACATTGAGGTGTTCGGGAAGAGATTCCAGAAGGAGCTTGAGGCGCTGAAGAAGGATGTGGCCAAGTGGCAGAACTCGCCCGAGGGCGGCACCGGACCCACGCCTGCAGAGACGGTTGTCAAAGATATTCCACCGCTGGAGGCGGTTACTGGGGCGAAGCCGGTGGACGGGGAGGTCAGGGAGAGGAAGTAGTTCATTTGCTTCATTCGGGGTTTTTTCCTCTACCTTGTCACACTTCTTTTGCTTGTGGCTTCAAGGTGCACTCGTTTTAGAGCGCTGTTCTCTGGAAGTCTTTTAATGCTGGAGTTGACCGTTTCTCACGCGTCGTATGGGTGGTGTTCCGTTCGTCTTTTGAAGAGGCTTGCATGGTGGTCGGTTGCATGGCTTTCTTTTGTCATTGTGGCCCACGCATAGATTGGTTTGGTTGTTTTCGGCTTGATATACCCCCATCTTTTTTGGATTGAAGTCTAGCAATATACTCTGTACATGATTGAGAGTCTAGTGCGGTGAATGTGGTTGGTAATCGAATGATCAGGTGATAGTTGAACGCGTGCCATAGGTTAGTGTGGAGTTGGGGCGCGACACTTGCACGTGGCCAAAATCATTCTAAGGGAAAACTGCAATTTTTGAATACCGACACCGGACACCAAAGGAGAGAAGATGTACTGTACCGTCCACGATCCTTATGTACCTTATCCTAATTCAATTTTCCCATTCACCCCGTTCCATCCACCGCCCCGTTCCATCCACCCACCCGTTCCATCCACCCACCCGTTCCATCCACCACCCCGTTCCATCCACCACCCCATTCCATCCACCACCCCGTTCCACCCACCACCCCGTTCCATACATCACCCAGAACCAAACTTCACCCATTTTGTAAAGGAAATCAGCGACGAGGATACATAGTTAGACACTCACCCAGACACCATCGTCTGATAGTTCGAACTTGGCGCCCGAGTCACGACCGCGCCTCCTTTTGGCCTTCTCTTCGAGCGACAAGGGGCGGGCCTCGCCATGTGCCTTTAGGTACAGGCCACACGCATTACATAGAAGGTTCGAATCCCCATCACAACGCCAGATTGAAGTAGTCTGATTGAGGCAATTGATGCAGGTCTTAGGCGCAATGAGTTGAAACTGGCCATTGTGAAATGCGATGTAAGACGGGGCTGGTGCTATGTATTGCAGTCGGGGGTCGTTTCCGCGATATTGAATGTCGCTGACGGGCGCAGCGGGTTGATGCGTCCAGCCTAGGCTGCTGCTCTGAGTGCAGTAGTCATCTCGAGAGGGATGCATCCCAGTAGCACCAATTGCGACTGTTCCTTGTCCATTGAGCGACCCGTCCATTGGCGAGTATCCTTGTAGGACCGGCATCATGTGATGTGGGAACGCACCCCCATCCCCACCCTCGCCGTGTAAACCGGCACCAAATGGCATGTTCTCGTGTTGTACGAACTGCATATGGTATTGCTGTAGAGGAAGACTGCTGTGCATGACTTGGGAGGGCAACGAGATCGGATGGCCCGTTACGGCACTGAACATAGAGTCGCCGTTGCCGGTTGGGTTGAAAATATAGTGTGGCTGCGGCGGCGGGACCATTGCTTCTGCTGCTGTAGACATCGGCAGGGCGGCGGCTGCGAACTGGTCGGGATAATTAGCACCAGGCTGGGCTAGCTCGTAGGTCTCCATTGGTGGCGTCCCTTCTGTACAGGGCTGCTGGCATGGTTGCTGGTATGGTTGCTGGTGTGGTTGCTGGTGTGGCTGCTGGTATGGCTGCTGGTGTGGTTGCTGGTATGGCTGCTGGTGTGGTTGCTGGTGTGGTT